>JAEEGJ010023481.1_pt1 | contig 12936 bp, 7 predicted proteins | sample 8958761 | NCBI WGS metagenome assembly JAEEGJ01 (sample SAMN16246546, study PRJNA631951) | gut metagenome | biome: gut microbiome; feature: rumen; material: RS-attached | host: Bos | place: Iran: Karaj | collected 2018-10
CTGTAAGTCTTAATGGTACACCAATTAAATCCATATCTTTAAATTTATCTCCAGGTCTTTCGTCTCTATTATCATAAATTACTTCTATACCTTTTTTAGTTAAATCATTATATAGTTTTTCTGCTTTTTTAGTTTGCTCTTTATCTTTCATATCTATTTGAACTAATGCAACATGATATGGAGCAATATTTAATGGTAAGATCATACCATCTTTATCATTGTTTTGTTCAATAATAGCAGCTAGAATACGACCTGGTCCTATACCATAAGATCCCATGATTGGGTATTGTTCTTTATTATTTTCGTCTAGATATGTAATACCTAGGTCTCTACAATAATGATCTCCTAATTTGAATAAGTTACCTATTTCAATACCATGTTTGAAGTAGATTCTTCCACCACATTTTGGACATATATCTCCTTCTAAAACATCTGCTATATCACCAACAGTATCATAGTTAATATCTTTTACATTGGCATTTATGTAATGGTAATCTTCTTTGTTGGCACCAACGCAGAAGTTTTTCATATGTAGTACTTCTTCATCAACAACTATATGGCATCCTTGAAGACCAACTGGTCCAGTAAATCCTGGGAAGGCGTTAGATTCAGCTATTTGTTCATCATTTGCAAATGCCAATTCTTTTCCACCTGTTACTTTTAGAGCTTTTTCTTCATTAAGTCCTCTATCTCCTCTTACGAAGAAAATTGTTAATTTGCCATCAACTACCATTAATAGAGCTTTAACAGTATGCTTTATATCTATTTTTAAGAAATTACATACATCTTCTATTGTATGAGCATTTGGTGTATGAACTGCTTCTAATTTTTTTTCTTTTTCTTTAACATCTTCTACTTGATGTGTTGCTACTTCCATGTTAGAAGCATAATCACATTTATCACATAGAACTAAAATATCTTCACCAATATCTGTTATAGCTTGATATTCTTCTGATAAAGTTCCACCCATAGCGCCTACTGATGCCCTAACTATTTTATAGTCTATGTCCATGCGATCGTAGATTTTACAATATGCATCATACATTTTTTGATAAGATTCATTTTGCATTTCTTCATCTCTATCGAATGTATAAGCGTCTTTCATTATGAATTCTTTAACTCTAATTAATCCATAACGTGGACGAACTTCATCTCTAAATTTATCTGCTTGTTGATAAATATTGAATGGTAAGTCTTTATAACTTTTCATATACATTGAAGCAGCTATAGCAAATAATTCTTCGTGAGTTGGTCCTAAAACCAAATGAGCATTTTTACGGTCATGAAGATTAAACATGCTACTACCAAAAGCTTCAACACGACCACATTTTTCATAATAATCACTTGGTATTAATGATGGCATTAATAATTCTTGAGCTCCAGTAGCATCCATTTCTTCCTTTATTATTTTTTTAATCTTATCTAAAACTCTTAGACCCATTGGTAGATACATATAAATACCTGCACCTACTTTTTTAATCATTCCACTTCGTACTAATAGATTTCCACTAGTACTATCTTCATCTTTTGCATCTTCACGTAATGTGAAGAAAAAATTCTTATCTATTTTCATGTATATCCTCCTCTATTGTTATTTTTTTATTTGTGTATTTGATCGGTCGTTTTATATACATAATAATATCCCCCTTTTCTTAAAAATAAAAAGAATGGTACAAAGGAGTGCATAGCACGGTACCATCCTTATTTTTTACTCTAATTGATAACGGATTTTATCCGGAAATATTTTCATATTTCATTCATGGGTAGGAATATAATAATATTATTGCTTAGTTCTCACCTAACCTAAGCTCTCTTTGAATAATTTAGAATTATATTGTGTCCCAATCAACACATTGGCATTAATATAAAACAATTACTATTTTTTGTCAAATAGTAATTGTTATTTTATATATCTAAAAATTATGCAGCTGGAGTTTGTGGAGTCTCTGGAGCAGCAGGTTCTGCAGGTGCAGCAGGTTGTGCTGGAGCTTCTGGAGCCTCTCCATTTTGTTTAGCAGCCATTGTTTGTGCTACGATTTGGTTTAATTTTACTTTGAAATCAGCTTCTTCTTGATCTTTTAATCCTAAATGATCTACTCTTACTATTTGATTGTGATTAAATAACAATGTTTGATCTGAACTTAAAGATCCTTCTGGGAATAGTACTCCTGAGTAATCATAGATTACATCTGGATTACTAGCGTCCATTGTGCAGAAGCCATTAATCATAACTCTTTTTGTTCCATTTTGTAGTAACACAACTGTTCCAACTGGTAAATATTTTTCTCCTATTTGTCCGTTCATCTTCATCACCTATCTTTTTAATTCTCTATTAAATTATATAATAATTATCTTGTTTTGTCTATAAAATTAATTTAGTCCAAAACCAGTTAACACTTTTTTTAGATTTTCTTTGTCGTAATTACCCTTTAACATTTGTTGTACCTTACCATCTTTTACTAGTAATATAACTGGATATTCTTCGCATTTCCCTGCTGAATTATTACATTGAGGATTAATTCCTGTTGTAGCTGTTTTATAATCGTTTTCTGTATCTACTCTATAATAAGGGAAATAATAACTCGTAAAGTGCATTTCGCTATGTAATGCTTTTAAACTTTCAAATGTTTTAGCTTGATCACCACTGTAGTATTCACTACCAACGTATACTACTGTTGGTTCTGTTTTTGTTAGTAGAGCTTTTACTGCTCCTGTATCATAACCAACTGTATAAAAACCATAATAATCTTTTATTGGTTCTTGAGTTGTTGGAGTTACTGGAGTAACTGGTGTTACCGGTGTATTTCCTTCTACTTCGTCAAAAATATAATCTAGTATTTTACCAAGCGTTGGATCGTTTTTCTTGATTTCTTCATATTTGTTTTTTATTTTTGTTTCATCAATATCTTTTTCAGAAACTGCTGATTTTGTATCGATACCATCTAGTTTTTTAGATGATTCTATAGCATAGCTTCCTTCTATTTCATATGATTCATCTTCTAATTTTAAAGCGAATTTATAGTCTCCTGAAACTTTTGATTTAGTCTTTTCTTGAGTTAAATATACGCTTCCTGATACTTTTGTTTCTTCAATTTCTATTTCATATTCTAAATCAATTTTTTCTTTATTGTATTCTTTAACATCTATTTTAGCTATTTGTTCTTTATTATATTTTACTTTTACAGTATATGAATCTTTACCCTTAGCATCTACTGTTACTACGACTTTATCATCACCTTCACTGTATACGATTTCTTTATTCTTGCCATCTGTTGTATATTTCATTACTTCTTCGCCGTCGTATTCAATTCCAAGTCCAGCGAATTTGTTTAGTAATCCAGATGTGTATACATTGATTGTAACTATGTCATCTTTATCAATATTAATATCCTTTGCAGATTTTTTAAGATCTTTTAAGAAATCTTTAATATCAGATTTATCTTTTCCGATAGCTTTAGCTGTATTAGATATGAAATCACTATCATCTAGTAAATAATCAGCCATGTTTTCAACAATACCTTTAACAGCTTTTTCTTTTAATTCATAACTATATTTAGTTACTTTAATATCTTTACCATTAACTTCAATTTCATCTTTTGATTTTTCCATATATTCAGAATCTAAAGAATCTATTAAAGCATTTTTAATTGATTTTGTAATTTCTTTATATGTTGCTGGATTAGTATCAACTTCGCTTGTTATTTCTTCTAATGTATCAGATATTTCATCCCAGTCGATATCTAATTCATCTTCTATTTCATTTGATGATAATTTTACTGGTTTATCAATTAAGTTTGTTTCAAGATATAAATCTTTGTCTTGAACAAATACTTTAAGATTGACTTTCTCCTTTGTACCAGCCATTTCACCATCAACTAATATTTCTTTATTAGAAATATCAAAACCAGCTTTTCCTGAGAATTTTATATCTTTAAGATCTTTTTCCCATTCCTCGCCATCCTTTGTTTCAATGTTTGCTTTAACATCTGCACTGATTGTTATAGCATCTTTTTGAATATCAAACATATCATAATACTCTTCTGATTCATCTAAGGCATTGTTGATATATTTATATCCATTGTTAATTGTGTTTTTAAACACTGCTTTAGGAGATGCTGTTGCTATACGAAGCACAACTCCTGCTACAACTAATAATGCAACAACTGCACATAGTATTATAGGTACTATTATTTTAGCTTTTCCAGATGATTTTTGACCCACACTTACTTGATTTTGTTGTTGCAAGTTATTTTCATTATTCATATTATCTTACCTCTTTCTATTTTCTAAATAAATTATAACATATTATTAATTTATTTAAATCATTTTTTTTAGTTTTTTTATTATTTATGATATAATCTATATGATAATGAAAATAGAATAAAAAAGGAAGTGTTTTTATGAACGAAGAAAACAACTTAGGTACTTCTAATGTTGCTGCAACTCCTGAAGTTGCTCCAACAACTACAACCCCTGCTGCATCAGCAGCTCCCATTGCTAGTACGGAAGCACCTAGTCAAGTTCCAGTAACTACTGAGACTCCAGCAGCTCCAATTGCTCCTGAAGTTTCACCTATTCAAGTTACTACAATAAATCCAACTACTGTTGCTCAGCAACCAGCTGCCCAACCAGTTGAGGCTACTCCAACACCGGTACAACCAGTTCAAGAAGTTGCTGCTCCTGCTGAGGTTCCAGTTCAAGATCCTGTACAACCTGTAGTAACAAATACTGCAGAACCAATTCAACAAAGCACTACTCCAGTAGAACAAACTGTAGCGCCGGTTGAAGCACCATCTGCTCAACCAGTTGAAACTGTTCCGGTAATGCCGGTTGAAGCTGCACCAGTTACAGCAGCTCCTGTAGAACCTGTTGCTGATCCTAATCAAATATTTGCTGATCCAACTACTGTTTCTGCCGGAATTATTACACCAAAAGGACAAGCTGCAGCAAATGATGTTTCTTCTGTAGGCTTTGTAGCAAACGATATTGCTACTCCAAAGAAGAAAAATAAAGTTATTCCAATAATAATTGTTGTATTATTATTTGCTATATTGGGAACCGTTGGTTATTTTGTAGTATATCCATATGTATTAAGAACTTATTTTGCTAATCCATATAATGTATATGACGCTACTATTAAAACTTCAGTTAAAAATATAGAAAATAATGTTGATGAATTTATTCATACAAAATCAATTTATAACGCTAAGTTCTCTTTTGATACTAATATAGAAAGTTTAAAAAGTTTTTCTGGTTATAAATATGGAATAAGCTATGGAGTTGATCCCGAAAAGAAATCTATTCAATATGGATTGTCTGTTAATGACACTGCTAATGTAGAACATAGTTATTATAACTATTTAAAAGAAGGCAAAAATTATATAAGATATTCTAGCTATAGAGAGTTAATATTTAATGGCGAAGCTGATATGAAAGCTCCTACTGATTTAAAGCTATCATTTGAGCAAATGTTAGACTATGCTAATAAACTTAACAACCAAGACATCAATTATTTATTAGATAAAAGTGCTGAGTATATGGTAGCAAGTATTGACCAAAGCAAACTTACTAAAGATGATGCTAGTATTACTGTTAATGGGAAAACTATTAAAGTAATTGATAATATTTATACAGTAAATAATGCTACTCTACGTTCGATGATTAAATCAATGGCTGAAAGCTTTAGTAAAGATGAAAAAGCACTTGGTATTATAGCTGGTTTATTTGCAGATGAACAAGTAAATGCTGAATATATTAAGAAATCTTTAGAAGATTTAGATGTTTCAAAAATATACATAGACAAAGATAATGATGATACTTATATAAAGTTTAGTATTTATACTTATGGTAATAAAAATTCAGTAGTTGGTTTTGGAATGAATGTATCAGATGATAGTTTTGACTTACATAAATATAGTTTAGATAGTGATTATTCAGAATTGGTTATCAAAACTAAAAAACTAGATACTGAAACAAACAAAGAAGTTGAAAGTACTTATAGAGTAATTAATAAAATGTCTGATGGTAAAAGAATAATTACTTGTGTAAGTGATGATAAGGAAGTTGCGAAGTTCACTTTAAATACATGGACTGATAAGAGTAAAGATGTTGATTATGAATTATCTATAGATATTCCTAAACAACCAATAAAATTAGAAGGCAATTTAAAAATCGATATTGATGCGACTGAAGAAAGATCTAATTACAATATTGAATTAAAAATTAATAGTGGTAAAGATTATATAACAATATCTTCTGAGTTAGGAATTGATTGGACTGCTGAGGTTGCTAATATTCATACATTAGATGCCAAAGAGTTATCTGATGCTGATTTAGTTAATAGAAAAGCAGAATTCTTAAATACCTTAAAATCTACACCTTTATCTCAGTTATTTAGTACAACATCTGGAATAATTGATAAATCTACTATACAAAATTTTATGAAATAAAAAATCTCAATAATGAGATTTTTTTATTATATAGAAATAGAATTACTATTCTCTTGCTGTCTTAAATTTAAGTTAGGTAATTCTTTTAATTTCTGAATAGTTATTAGATTAAAATCATAATTTTTTTCGTATAGATTTTGAAATTGTTCTTTTAACTTTTCTATATCAATTTCTTCCAATTCATTAGTTTTTTTTAATATATTTTCACCATTTTTATTATAACATTAAAAAACTACATGTTAGTCATGTAGTATTTTTTATTCTTCTTCTTTTTTCTTGGTTGTTTTTTTAGAAGTTTTCTTTTCTTCTTTATCGTCTTTTTCTTCTTTCTTTTCTTTCTTTTCAGGTTTTGGTAAAGCTGCTTTACGAGAAAGATTTAATCTTCCTTTGTTGTCATATCCTTCAGATACAACGATTATTTCATCTCCTACTTTGAATAAGTCAGATGCTTTTTCTACTCTTTCCCAAGCTAGTTTTGATACGTGTACTAGTCCTTCACATCCTGGCCATAGCTCAACGAAGCAACCAAAGTCTTCTACTTTTACTACTTTACCAGAATATGTTTTACCATCTTCTACTTCTCTAGCAACATTTTCAATTCTTTCTTTTGTTGCTTGGATTATTTCTTTATCTTGGTGATAGATTAATACTGTTCCATCATCTTGTAGATCTACTTTAACAGCATTAACATCGTTAACTGATTCTACATTAGAACATTCTAAAATAATCTTAGTGATAACGTCTCCACCTTTTCCGATAACATCTTTAATCTTATCAGGATTAATATGAAGAATTTCAATCTTAGGAGCATATTTAGATAGTTCTTTTCTTGGTTCTGGAAGCACTGATTCCATAACATCTAATATTTCCATACGAGCAGCTTTAGCTTGTGCTAGAGCTTCTTTTAATATTTTTTCAGATATACCTTTTATTTTAATATCCATTTGTAATGCTGTAATACCTTTTCTTGTACCAGCTACTTTGAAATCCATGTCTCCCATGTGATCTTCCAAACCTTGAATATCTGTTAGAATAGTATATTTTTTACCATCTTCTGAAGTAATAAGTCCCATAGCAATACCAGCTACTGGAGCTTTAATTGGAACTCCTGCTGCCATTAAACTTAAACATCCAGCACAAATAGTTGCTTGTGATGATGATCCATTTGATTCAAGGATTTCTGAAACAACACGTACTGTATATGGGAATTCTTTTTCATCTGGCATTACTTGTAATAATGCTCTTTCACCTAAAGCACCATGGCCGATTTCTCTACGTCCTGGAGAACCATAACGTCCAACTTCACCAACTGAGAATTGTGGGAAGTTGTAATGTAACATGAATCTCTTCGAATCTTCTAATCCTAAGCCATCTAGGATTTGGTTTTCTTCTAAACTACCTAGGGTAGTTGTTGCTAAAGCTTGTGTTTCTCCACGAGTGAATAGTGCTGAACCATGTGTTCTTGGAAGTAAATCTACTCTTGCTGATAAAGCACGAATTTCATCCATATCACGTCCATCAGTTCTTACTTTATCTTCAGTAACCATACGACGTACTACTAGTCCTTCAATTGAATCAACAACCTTTTTAACTTGACCAAGTAGTGTTTCGCAATCTTCTCTTTCACCATATATTTCAGCGAAGTTTTCTAGAGTCGCTTCTTTTACAGCATCAACATCAGCATATTTTTCTAGTTTGCCTTTTTTAGATGATAATGCTTCATACATTCTGTCATATGCAAAGTCTTTAACTGCTTGTTCAACTTCCTCATCAATATGAGCAAGTTCAACAGGTATCTTTTCTTTACCTATTTCATCAATTATTTGTTGTTGGAATTCACATAACATTTTAATATGTTTGTGTCCAAACATTAATGCTTCTAACATTTCTTTTTCTGATACTTCTTTAGATCCTGCTTCCACCATACATATAGCATCTTTTGTACCAGCTACTGTTAGTTGAATAGTAGATTGTTCTGTTTGTTCTACTGTTGGATTGATAATATAGTCTTTACCAATTTTACCAACGATTACACCAGCAACTGGGCCATCAAATGGAATATCACTTATACCTAGAGCAAGTGATGATCCAAATAATGCAGCCATTTCTGGAGAGTTGTCTTGATCAACAGATAGAACTGTGTTGATTACTTGCACTTCGTTACGGAAGTTTTCATCAAACATTGGACGAATCGGACGATCTATTAAACGAGCAGCAAGTGTTGCTTCGTTTGTAGGACGACCTTCTCTTTTGATAAATCCACCAGGTATTTTACCTACTGAATATAATTTTTCTTGATATAAAACTGTTAATGGGAAGAAATCTTGTGTGATTGGTGTATGTCCCATTACTGTTGCAGTTAATATCACTGTGTCTCCGTATCTTACTAAAACTGAACCATTAGCTTGTTTGGCTAATTCACCAGTTTCAATTTTTAGATTTTTTCCTAAAAAATCTAATTCAAAAACTCTTTTACTCATTTATTACTACCTCATTCCTAAAAAAAGACACTTAAAAATAAGTGCCTACTTTTGTTTACTACTTTCTAATTCCTAGAGCTTCAATTACTTTACGATAACTTACTACATCGTTATCTTTTAGATAGTCAAGTAAACTTCTTCTTTTACCAACCATCATTTGAAGTCCTCTCTTTGAATGGAAATCATGAATATGAACTTTTAAATGTTCAGTTAAATTATTAATCTCTTCAGTAAGAATAGCAATTTGAACTTCAGTTGAACCACTATCTTTTTCGTTCTTACCAAATTGTTTAATTAATTCAGCTTTTCTTTCTTTTGATATTGCCATTATTGTTCCTCCTTTACTTAATAAACCGTTTAATCATAGTATAGATTCGGAGATTTCTAAACCAAGAATAAACTTACTTGACTAATATAACAAAAAAAATATAGTTTAGCAAGTGTTTTTAGTTATTTTATAACATTATATATGGCTTAGCTTTACCTTTATCTTTTTCATATGTTTTATATATAGCAATTGTTTTATTATTATATCTTAAACATGCTATATCATTTTTAAATATTTTGTTGATAACTCCACCGTTACTCACAATATCGATTAAATCTTCTTTAATATCTATTTGTTCTAGACTAGCTAATATTTCTTCTACAGTTAATAATTTATAATTATTATTTTCGATATCTTCTATTGTATATGATTCTTCTATAGAAAAATCACCTTGTTTTGTTCTAACTAGATTAGACATTGTACCTACTGTATTTAGTTTAGTACAGATATCATTAATTAATGCTCTAATATATGTTCCTTTTGATACAGTTGTTTTAAATACTATTTCATCTTTATCATATGATATTAGTTCTATTTCTTTGATATTTATTTCTCTTTTAGGAAGTTCTACATCTATACCTTCTCTAGCGTATTCATATAGTTTTTTGCCATTTACTTTTACTGCAGAATAAATTGGTGTTTCTTGAATAGATGTACCTAAGAAAGAATTTAATACTTCTTTGATATCTTCTTTAGTTAGTTTAGGTACTTTTTTTGTTTCAAGTACATTACCCGTTATATCTAAAGTATCTGTTTTAGTACCAAGTTTGATGGTAGCTATATATTCTTTATATTCTGATGTTAATAAATCACATAGTTTGGTACATTTACCAATACATATAACTAATACTCCAGTAGCTATTGGATCTAAAGTCCCTGTATGTCCTATTTTCTTTGTCTTAAATATTTTATTCAATTTATTTACGATATCTCTTGATGTGAAATCTTTTGGCTTGTTAACAACTAATATACCATTCATACAATTACTTCTTTCTTCTAGATATAATTGGATAGTCGATTAAACCCGTTAGTTCATCAACTGTTATAGAATCCGAATCATCTAACTCTTGTGCTAATTGTATCATATCTTGTTGGTACATTTTAATACCTGCTTCACCATAAAATGTCGAATAACCGTAATATCCACCATTCGAATGATCACATCCACACATTGCAATATAATAATCTTTATTATTTTTACTACTATTAACTATGATATCTTCGGTTGTACCACATGACATTATACTAATTACTAAATCATAGCTTTTTATGTCATAGTCAGCACTGAACTCATCTTTTTTTAGAGATAATGTTGGATGTTTAGAAGTAGTTATTATTAAGTCTGGATCGATAGCTGTAATTGTACCTGTTCCAATTTGTTCTTGTTGTGCTGCTATTAATTCTGCAAATGCAGGTAACATACCACAACCCACTTCTAATATATTACAACCAATATCAAATTGATTTAGAATGTTATTTAGATTTCTTTGATAGTATGTTTCAGGGGAATTTCCTATATTCATTGTTGCATATACTTGACTTAGAATATCGGGTCTCATATTTTCATGTAAAAAAGTTCCAAAGTTTTCTTCGATATATTTCCAAGCATCTTCAGAATATAAATGATGATATTTTTGTTTGAATTGTGAAAACAACTTTTTTTCATAAAATGGTATTATTTTTATCATAATTATCCCCCTTTTTTTAAACTGTTCTATATTATAGAAACATTTTGTTTTTTGTCAAATAAAAAGGAGTTTTTACTCCTCTTCATATTTTTGTTTAAAATAATTGATTAATGGTTCAACAGTTAGTTCTTTACCACATACTCTTTTAGCTACTTCATTGATATTATATGTTCCACCATATTGATGAATATTTTCATTTAAGAATTTAGTTATTTCTTTTATTTTGCCTTCTTTTAGTAGATTGTCTACATTACCTATTTTTTCATTAATTGTTTCAAGTAACATACCATCAAATATTGAACCTAATAAGTAAGATGGGAAGTAGCCAGATGAGGCGGCTGACCAATGCATATCTTGGAGAACTCCGTCTTTATCTTCTTTGATATCTACTCCTAGATATTCTTTATATTTTTTATTCCATGCACTTGGTAATTCATCGATAGTTATTTTGTTATCAAATAATTCTCTTTCTATTTCATATCTAATAATAATATGAAGACAGTAAGTTAGTTCATCTGCTTCTGTTCTAATTTTTGATGGATATGCATTATTAAAATATTCTATATATTCTTCTAGTGTCATTTTTGTTTTTAATTTATCTTTAATCTCATCATAAATTGGTTCCCAGAAGTTGATATTTCTTCCTAACATGTTTTCATAAAATCTGGACTGTGATTCATGTAGAGCAATCTTATTGATATCATATGTCGGATATTTAGATAATTCTTTACCTAAATTTTGTTCAAAGATACCATGACCACCTTCATGGATGATCGTAGCACAATGATCAGTTATGTTTTTGTTTTGACTAAATGCTATTCTAATATCATTTCTATTTAGAGTTGTTGTATACCCATGAGGGAAGATACCTAATGCACCTCTTGTATTATCAAATCCAATATAATCTAAAAGATACTCACTAATATCTGTTAGTTCGCTATCAGTATATGTATTGTTTATTTTAGGAAGGTCTTTTTTCTTTAGTTGTTTTACTATTGGTAGAATACCTTTTTTTAATTCATCAAATAATTTATCAATGAATTCTTTATTAAGTCCTTTTTCATAATCATTTAACATAGCATTATACATATCTTTATCTGGATCAGTATATGAATACATCTTTTTACTCATATCAATTATTTTAGATAGGTATGGTTTGAATATTTCGTAGTTATTTTTTTCTTTAGCATCGGCCCATACTGTTACTGATTTACCTGTTAGATTACAATATTCTTCATATAATTCTTTGGGTATTCTTTTAAATCTATCGAATTCTTCTAGTAAGTCTTTTAAATATGTTTGTTCTTCATATGATAATTTTTTAAAATCATTACTATTGATAACACTTTCTAAAAGTTTTTTATATTTATCATCAGTAGTTAGGTTAAAAACTTTCATTTCTAATTTAGTTTGAACTTCAACTAGATAATCTAATGATTTTTCAGGAGCTATAGTATCTCTTTCCCAATGTAGCATTATAATTAAATAGTTTAGATCAGCAATAGTTTGTAGATATTCTTTTAATTCTTCCATTAAATCATCTCCTATAATAATATATCATATTTTTTTAGTTAGAACTTTACCTCTACTTTTGATTTGGTCATCTATTAGTTCTTTACTATATATATCAATATTTTCTGGGGTGTGTTCTAGTAAAATAAAACCCGGTCTAGCATTCTCTTTTAAATCATCAGAAAGAGTCGGAATATGAATTTCATTTCTTTGTATTGTAAGTTTGTGTGAATGGCCTTTTAAATCTAATAAACGTGGGATGTTGGGAATGTTAATATTATATTTAGCTGTTCTATGTGAAAGAGAGATAATCCTTCCTTGCCAATCAATATACGCTTTATAAAAACCGAGAATGTGGAGATCTCCTCTTGATTGAACTAGTTCTAGTAACTCAGGATTTTTAGAAAATGTATTATAATCATGATTTCCTAGTACAATGTATGTTTCAATACCACCTAGTTGTGGATATTCATCTAATA
>JAEEGJ010023482.1_pt1 | contig 12935 bp, 9 predicted proteins | sample 8958761 | NCBI WGS metagenome assembly JAEEGJ01 (sample SAMN16246546, study PRJNA631951) | gut metagenome | biome: gut microbiome; feature: rumen; material: RS-attached | host: Bos | place: Iran: Karaj | collected 2018-10
CCCCCGTCGCGCTGACCTCGCGTATCTTGAAGCAGGCCTCGCGGCCGAGCGCCCAGCCTATAGTGCGCAGATTTATGGCAAAGATCATGTCGTCATACGACAGCCCTGCCGGAGGCGAGGCCTCGTATGAGTCGATGACGTCGTAAATGGATGCCTGAAAGGCCGTCAGCATATCGGAAGCTGCATGCCCGAACGTACAGGCGAGCAGTGCCTTGAGCGGCGCGCCGCTTTCGACAGTAAGCGTCACGTCGGGGTTCGTGCCGACCATGACGCCCTCGAGAAAGCCGCCCGGCAGGTCGAGCACGGCCGCGACTTCGCCGGCGGCGAGCGCCTCCTCAGCCTCGCCGCGCGACATGGCCCGGAAGGAGCAGTACTGCCGGACGTCGCGCAGATTTCCTCCGATCTGCTCGACAAGCTCGGGGGTCGCGTCCCCTTCGGGAGCGGTAACGGCTATGGTCATCCCGTCGAACTCGATCCCGTTCGCGAGCAGCCGCGCGGCGGCGGGACCTGCCAGCAGGACGGCGCAGAAGAGAACAAGCCCTGCCGGCAGTATCCACTGCCGGCAGAGCTTTTTCAGGTCGCGTATGAAAAGATCGAAGTAAAGACGGAGCGAGCTCACGTCAGTCCCACCACCAGGCGGAATCGCCGTAGCTGGTATAGCGTTCGTAGCCGGGATAGCCGTCCTCGTAGCCGTCCTCATAGCCGAGCTCGTAGCCCTCGGCATAGCCTCTGCTGAAGTCGGGGGAGTCCACGTAATAATCGGACAGGGTCGGGTCGTCGGAATAGTTCTCGCCGTAGTCGACCTCATCCCAGCCGTCGTCGTAGCCGGTCTCGTAGGCAGAGTCATATCCGGAGCTGAGTCCGAGAGTGTAGTCATCCTCCTCGCCGTGGCCTTCCGTGCTCGTGGCGGGGCGGTTCTCGCCGTAGCTGGTGTAGCGGGTGTAGCCGGGGTAGCCGTCCCAGTAGCCGTCGTAGTAGCCCCAGTCGAAGCCCTCTTCGAAGCCCTCGCGGTATGCCGTGCCGCCGGAATAGCCGTAGGAGGCGGGATCGTCGTCGTAGTTCTCGCCGTAATCGACCTCATCCCAGCCGTCCTGATAGCCTATCTCATAGCCCTCGTCGTAGCCGGAAATGATGCCGCTGTCGCGCTGCTCGTCCGAGCCGCCTATGCCGAGGAAGGAGAAGTCGACTCCGGTCTCGTCGCTTATCTCGCTGAGATTCTCCGTGATCCTGCCGGAGAGCTCGGAGATATCTTCAATGGACATATCGGAGAACATCTTCGCGCCGGAGACGGCGAAGGCGGCGCTCTTGTCATAGGCGCCGAGCCTGACCTTGCCCTGCGCGCCCAGGACGGTGTCGCCGTAGTAATCCTTGATCTTGAGGTCGCTGAAATCGAGGTCGAAGCTCTTTGCATCCATCTTGAGCGTTCCGTCGAGCTTGATGTCGGTATCGCCGTCGTCGACCTTGACGCGGACGCTGAGAGCGCCGGACTTCTTGTCATAGGATATCTCGCTGGAGAGCGGGGTGTACTTGTAGTCTCCGCTCTTGGCGCTTATCTTCGTCGTGTCGGTGAAGGCGCCGCCCTTGCCGGAGCGGTTGCCCGTGGAGACGATCTTGAATTCCTCGGACCAGTCGCCGTCCTTGGAGGAGGCGACGAGCGTCATGTCGTCGACGTAGGCGCCCGGGCCGCCGAAGTATCCGGCGAGATTGACCTTCGTCCCGTCGATCTTGTTGTCATATTCAAAGGCGGAGATGTAACCGCCGCTGAGGAAGACCTTGAACTCGACGTCGCCGAGATCGTCGAGCACGTTGTCCTTGATATCGTCGGCCCAATTGTCGAGATCGAGATCGTCAAAGGAATCGCGGATATCGTCAACGTAGTAATCGTCATATCCGATGGATTCGAAGAGCGCGGCGAAATTATCCGCGAATTTCTCGACCTTGACGCACTTGGCGAGCGCGTCGACGTAGTTCTCGAGGGCCTTCTGTGGGACCTTGACATTGTATTTGGCGGCGCTGACGGTCCTGCCGTTGACGTCGATGCTTTCCTTGCCGTCCTTGGTGACGACTATGGCCTTGATGAGGGCCTTGTTCGCGGCCTCGAGACCCTTCTTGTCGACGGCGTCCTCGGTCATCTTCCCAAGGTCGTCGATGATCTGGAAGAGGTTGAAGCCGAAGTTCTGAAGGTCGTCGCTGCCGGTCAGTTCGCCGATATCCCTGCCGATCGTCTTGGTGTCGAGCCCGTAGAACTCGCCGTCGGTCAGCTCGGGCGAGCCCGCATAGAGCCTGGAGTCGTCAAGAGCGAGGCGTATCGTAGCGATGTCGGCGCTGGAGAGGTACGGCGTGAAGACAAGGTAGGCCTCGCGTCCGTCTCCGTCATAGCTGAGCGAGACGCGCGCGCCGGCGCCCTTCATGGTGGTATCGCCGTCTATCTCCTTGAGGGAGAATTCAATGTTTTCGGAGAACTGTTTGCTCTTGCTTATCGCGTTGAGATCGATGGGATCGAGCGCTTCGACCGCCGCCGAATAAGCCTTGACGGACTTTTTGTAAGCCTTGCCGACCGTGCCCTTCGCTCCGGAGAAGACTCCGAGCAGGAAGCACGCGACGAGAGCGCCGATGACGACGACCGCGGCGATGATGCCGATTATGAGGCCGAGCTTCGGGCCCTTTTTCTTCTGCTTGGCAGGCGCGGCGTAAGCGGGCTGCTGCGGCGCGTAAGCGGGCTGCCGGGGAGCGTAGGCCTGCTGCTGCGGCGCGGCGTAAACGGGCTGCTGCGGAGCCGTATAAACCGGCGCCTCAGGCTGGGGCGGAGCCGTAAAGATGGGCGCTTCGGGCGCGGCGGGAGCCTCGGGGGCCGTAAAGACGGGCGCTTCGGGCGCGGCGGGAGCCTCGGGGGCCGTAAATACCGGAGCTTCGGGCGCGGCGGGAGCCTCGGGAGCCGTAAAGACGGGCGCCTCGGGCGCGGCGGGAGCCTCGGGAGCCGTAAATACCGGCGCTTCAGGCGGGACCGGCGCAGCCGGAGGCGTGAAGGCAGGCTGCTCAGGGGCTGCAGGCGGAGTAAAGACGGGCGCTTCGGGCGCGGCCTTTTCCGCAGCCTCAAAGACGATCTTCGTCCCGCAGTTGGTGCAGAATCTGCTGCCCTCCGGGATCTGCTTGCCGCAGTTGGTGCAGAACATGAGATGGTCCTCCTCTTTGATCTATCTTTATTTTATCGACTTATATCAGACGGCGCGCCCCTCGCGGAGCGTTATGCCGAATTTGCAGAAGCCCGCGGCCTCTTCCGGCCTGTGCGTCGCGCAGACAAGGATGCCTCCCGCGGCGACAAAGTCCTTCAAAGCCCCGCAGAGCGCCTCGGAATAGACCGCGTCGAGCCCGGTGAATGCCTCGTCAAGAAGCAGAAGACGCGGAGAGTTCATCAGCGCCATCGCTATGCTGACTCTGCGCGCCTGCCCGCCGGAGAGCTCGCCCGTCCTTTGCCGTAGAAGCTCGCCGAGCCCCATGAGAGACTCGCTCGCGACGTCCCTGCGGCAGCCGCACGCGGCCGCCCAAAGCCGCAGCTGCCCCGCGACGGTCAGCTCGCCGTCAAGCGCGGGCTCCTGCGGGACGTAGCCGACGTTCTTCCTGAGAAACGCCCTGTCTCCGAGCACGCTTTTCCCGCCGAAGAGCAGATCGCCCCCGTCGGGCCGCTCGATCTGCGCCAGAAGGCGCAGCAGCGTGGATTTTCCCGAACCGTTCTCACCCGTCAGAGCGAGCCCGGAGCCGCCCTCGAGGCGGAAGCTGACGGGGGAGAGCGCCTCGCGGGCCCCGTAGGACTTGCAGAGCCCTCTCGCTTCCATGACCGCCTTTTCGAGCATCCGTGTATCACCGCCACGCATTTTTATTCTCCCGGCCGATATCCGGGCGCAGAGTATGCATATATATCTATTATAAATTTAAGTATATATTTGCCGAAAGAAAAAGGCAAGAACAAATTCGGCGAGCAGTGCCGATTTCGGGCCCGGCGCCGCGCCCATGGACGGGAAGCTGAAAAAAAGCCCCGGGCGGGGCGGATATTTGCTTATTTTGCATATTGTAATGCGCGGCGGGGAGGTCTATAATACCGAGCTTGGACGGAATAATATTCCGATACCATCGCTTTTTTTCGAGGTGTTTTCCATGCAAACGCTGATGTCCATCGCCGTCGCGCTCGCGGCCGGCCTGCTGATGACGCGAGTCATAAAGCCCCTCAAGCTCCCCGCAGTCACCGCGTACCTTATCGCGGGCGTGCTCATAGGCCCCTACATACTCGGCCGCGCCGGAGTTCCCGGCCTCGGCTTCTGCACCCACGGCGAGGTGACGTCGCTCCACCTCATCAGCGAGGTCGCGCTCGGCTTCATCGCCTTCGCGATAGGCAACGAGTTCCGCATCTCCCAGCTCAAGGGCACCGGCAGGCAGGCGACCGTCATAGGCATCCTGCAGGCTCTCGCCGCGACGGTCCTCGTCGACGCCGTGCTCATCGGACTGCACTTCGTCCTCGGCGACAAGCTGCCGCTCTCCGCGGCGATAACGCTCGGCGCCATAGCCGCCGCGACAGCGCCCGCGGCGACGCTCATGGTCGTCCGTCAGTATAAGGCCAAGGGCCGACTGACGAATCTTCTGCTGCCCATAGTCGCGCTCGACGACGCGGTCGGTCTGGTCGTTTTCGCCGTCTCCTTCGGCGTCGCCAAATCCCTCGAGACCGGGACGTTCGACATAGTTTCCATGGTCGTAAATCCGCTCGTGGAGGTCGCCTCGTCGCTCATCCTCGGCGCTCTGCTGGGCCTTCTCTTCTCGCGCATGGAGCGCTGGTTCAATTCCAACAGCAAGCGCCTGAGCCTCTCGGTGACTTTCGTTTTCCTCGCCGTCGGCGTCTCTATGCTGGAGATAAATATCGGCCCCGTGAGGATAGGCTTCTCGATCCTTCTCGTCTGCATGATGCTCGGGACGGTCTTCTGCAATCTCTGCGACTTCTCGCCCGACCTGATGGACAAGGCGGACAAATGGACGGCGCCGCTGTTCGTGCTGTTTTTCGTGCTCTCCGGCGCGGAGCTGGAGCTCGACGTATTCCGTGATATCGCCGTCGTGGGCATAGGTTTAGTTTACATAATTACAAGATCGGCCGGCAAATACTTCGGCGCTCTCGGCAGCGCGAGCCTCGTCCATGTCGATAAGGACGTGCGCGACTGGCTCGGAATAACGCTCCTGCCGCAGGCGGGCGTCGCGCTGGGCATGTCGATAACGGCGTCGTCGCTGGCGCAGAGCGGCTCCATCGTCCGCAATATAGTTCTCTTCTCCGTGCTCATATATGAGCTTATCGGGCCGGTGCTGACGAAGATAGCCCTTACGCATACGGGGGACATCTCGCCCATGTCCGACGACGTCAGGCAGCGCCGCTCGCGCCTGTATGAGACCATGAAGGAGGCCAAACGCCCCGCGGAGTCGAAAACGGCGAAAAAAGGCTGAATATTGTGAATATTTTTTAGCGAATATTCTTGCATGATAATTCAAAATACTGTATTATATTAAGGCTCCGAGTATATTCGGAGCCTTAAACACACTTTGGCCGAGGTATTGCCGTGGAATACGATATAAAAATTCCGGGGCCCGAGGCGCTCAAGGAAATGGATCCCGCGCAGCTCGATGAGCTGTGCGCGAGAATAAGAAGCTTTCTCGTCGAGAGCGTGATGAAGACGGGAGGGCATCTCTCGTCCAATCTCGGCGCCGTGGAGCTCACGGTCGCGCTCGAAAGGACCTTCGATCCGTTCAGGGACAGGATAGTCTTCGACGTCGGGCATCAGAGCTACGTTCACAAGCTGCTGACGGGAAGGCAGGCCGGATTTGAGACGCTGCGCTCGCTCGGCGGGATGAGCGGCTTCCCCAAGCCCTCCGAGTCCGACGCCGACGCATTTATAGCCGGTCACGCCTCCAATTCCATCTCCGTCGCGCTCGGCATGGCGCGCGCGAGGACACTGACGGGCGGGGACTATTCCGTCGTCTGCGTGACGGGCGACGGCGCTCTGACGGGCGGGCTCGCCTTCGAGGCGCTCAACGACGCCGGACAGAGCGGCGAAAGGCTCGTCGTCGTGCTCAATGACAACGGGATGAGCATAAAGAAGAACGTCGGCGCGGTGGCACGCATGCTGGCCGCCCAGCGCGTCAAGCCGGCTTACTACAAATTCAAGAAGGGCTACCGGAAGGTGATGTTCGCCATCCCCGGCGGCAAGGCGATATACAAATTCAATCACTCTGTTAAGGAAGCGCTCAAGCACGCCATACTGCATAACAGCACCTTCGAGGAGCTGGGCTTCCAGTACATTGGCCCCGTCAACGGCCACGATATCCGCCAGCTCACATATCTGCTCGAGGCAGCCAAGAGCGCGCCGGGCCCCGTCCTCGTCCACGTCGTGACGAAGAAGGGCAAGGGCTACGAGCCTGCCGAGTCCGAGCCGGACAGGTATCACGGCGTCTCTCCCCGGGGAGAGCGCTGCGAGGGCGAGAGCTTCTCGTCCGTGTTCGGCCGCAGGATAACGGAACTCGCGCGCAATGACGGGCGCATCTGCGCCATTACCGCCGCCATGGAGCAGGGGACGGGGCTCGCCGGATTCGCCGAGGAGTTCCCCGACAGGTTCTTTGACGTCGGCATCGCCGAGGAGCACGCGGTCGCGATGGCAGCGGGCATGGCCAAGCAGGGGCTCGTCCCCGTTTTCGCGGTCTATTCGTCGTTCCTTCAGCGCGCGTTCGACATGCTCATCCACGACGTCGCCATTCTCGGCCTGCACGTCGTTTTCGCAGTGGACAGAGCCGGCCTCGTCGGCGAGGACGGCGAGACGCACCACGGCGCGTTCGACGTCGGCTTCCTGCGCCAGGTGCCCGGCATGACGGTCTGGAGCCCGTCTTCCGCCGCCGAGCTGCGCGACATGCTCGATGCGGCCGTCGCCGCCTCCGGTCCCGCCGCGGTCAGATATCCGCGCGGCAGCGAGGGAGCGTACAGGGACGGCGGAGCCGACGCAGTCAGGCTGCTGCGCGAGGGGACGGACGTCCTTCTCGTGGGCTACGGAAGGCTCATAAACGAAATAAACGCGGCTGCGGAGCTGCTCGCGGCGGAGGGGATCTCCGCGGGAGTCCTCAAGCTCGGCCGCATCTGCCCCATAGATTTCGACGCCGTCTGCGCCGAAGCCGGAAAGACCGGCCGCGTCTGCGTGGTCGAGGAGACCGTCGAAAACGGCTCCGTCGGCGAGAGCATCGCCGCCGCGATATCCGAGCGCGGGATAAAGGCCCGCGTGCTGCTGAAAAACCTCGGCTCGTCCTTCGCGGGGCACGGCTCGGTAGCCGACCTGCTCTCGGCGCTCGGACTCGACGCGAAGGGCATAGCCGCCGCTGTCGGAGAGGAGCTTTCCCGTGGCTGAGGCGCGGCTCGATGCGGAGATCGTCGCGCGAGGTCTCTGCTCCGGAAGAGAGCGCGCCCGCGCGGAGATAGAGGCGGGGCACGTCACGGTGAACGGACGTCCCGCGTCGAAGCCCTCGCAGAAGGTCGCAGAAAGCGACGTCATCGAGCTCTCGGAGGCCTTCGACTACGTATCCCGCGGCGCGAAAAAGCTGCTCGGGGCGCTGGAGGCGTTTCATATCTCGCCGGAGGGCCTCGTCTGTCTTGACTGCGGCGCCTCGACGGGAGGTTTCACGGAGGTGCTCCTGCGCCATGGCGCGAAAAAAGTTTACGCCGTCGACGTCGGGCACGGCCAGCTCGCCGAAAAGCTGAAAAGAGACCCTCGCGTCGTCAACATGGAGGGCACTAACGTCCGTTCGCTCGCTTTGTCCTCGTTCGATCCCGCGCCCGAGCTCATAACGGCCGACCTTTCGTTCATATCCCTCGCGCTCGTGCTGCCCGTCCTGCGCGGCCTGCTCGGAGAGAGCGGGCGCGTCGTCTGCCTCGTCAAGCCCCAGTTCGAGGCCGGACGCGGCAAGGTCGGCAAGAAGGGCGTCGTCAGGGATCCCGCCGTCCATGAGGAGGTGCTGCGCGGCTTCGTTTCCAATGCGGAGGCGAGCGGCTTCGCCGTCCTTGGGCTGGAGGTGTCGCCCCTGCGCGGGCCGGAGGGCAATATTGAATTTCTCGCGTATCTCGGCGCCTCCGGAAGCAGTGCGGCGCTCGATATAACCGGGCTTGTCAGCAGAGCCCGCAGATCGGAATGATAGCATGAAAAAGATCGTCATATGTCCTAATCAGCTGCGCGACGCCGGTCTTGAGCTGACCGAGCAGCTCGCCGCGCTCCTGCGTGACAGCGGGGCCGAGGTCAAGATAGTCCCCTTCTTCGATAACGACATCGGGGAGGACGTCGTCCGCGCCATCGAGGGCGACCTCGAGGGCGCAGATATGCTTGTCTGCCTCGGAGGCGACGGGACCATACTTCATCTCGCCAAGCCCGTCGCGCGCGCCGGAGTGCCGCTTCTGGGAATAAACCTCGGCATGACAGGCTTTATCGCCGGCCTCGAGCGCGACGAATGGCGCGAGACCCTGCGCGCCCTGAACGGCGACTGCACCATCGAGCCCCGCATGATGCTCGACGTCGAGGTCGAGCGCGGGGGAGAGAAGGTCGCCGAGGGGCTCTGCCTCAACGACGCCGTCATCGAGCGCGGCGCTGAGGAGCACATCATCTATCTTACCGCCTGCGGCGACGGGCGAAAGATATGCTCCTTTGCAGGCGACGGCATAATCTTTTCCACGCCCACGGGCTCGACGGGCTATTCCATGTCCGCAGGCGGCCCGGTCGTCGAGCCGGAGGCCGAGAGCCTCATCATGACGCCCATCTGCGCGCATACGCTTTCCAACCAGGTCTTCGTCGTCTCGCCGTCGCGCGTGCTGACGGCGGAGATAGGCGGGCCCGAGATAAGAACGGCGGGCCGCCTCATGATAGACGGGAAGAACCTGCTCGCCCTGAAAACGGGGGACCTCGTCCGTGTAAAGCGCTCTGAGCTCGTATTCAGGCTCGTGCGCATTAAAGAGCGCAAATTCTACGAGCTTGTCAACCGCAAGCTCTCCATGAAGGTCTGAAAATAACTGCGCCCCGGCGCATTGGAGGATAAAAGATGAAGTCATACAGACAGGAAAAGATCCTTGAGATCATTACGACCCAGGAGATCGAGACGCAGAACCAGCTCATCGAAGCGCTCGCCAAAGAGGGCCTTTCCAGCACTCAGGCGACCCTGTCCCGCGATATCCGCGAGCTCAGGCTCGTCAAGGAACTCGGCGCCAACGGCAAGCATAAGTACGTCTCCCCGGCGGAGGGCGGCGTCATGAACTATGCCGAGCGCCTGAGGACCATCTTCCGCGAATCCGTTACCAGCCTTGCCTGCGCGCAGAACATCGTCGTCATCAAGACGCTGCCCGGCATGGCCAACGCCGCCTGCAGCGCCATCGACTCCATGGCCATCAGGACGATAGTCGGCTCCCTCGCCGGGGACGATACGGCCTTCCTCGTCATGACCGATACGCAGGCCGCGGACGTGTTCTGCGCCGAGATCAAAACAATGCTGAGGTAAGGTCTGCGACTATGCTTGAAAGCCTGCACATGGAAAATCTCGCCGTCATCGAGAGGACGGACGTCGACTTCGGCCCTGGGCTCAACGTGCTCACGGGTGAGACAGGTGCGGGCAAATCCATAGTCATAGACGCCATCGGGGCCGTTATGGGAGGCAGGGTCGGCCGTGAGATAGTCCGCTCCGGCTGCCCCGCAGCGCTCGTCTCCGCCGTCGTCTCCGCGCCAGCGGAGGCGGAGCAGTGGCTCCGGGAAAACGACATCGACTCCGGGGACGAGCTGATCATCCAGCGCCGCGTCAGCGAGGACGGGAAGAGCTCCTGCCGCGTAAACGGCGTCCCCGTAAGCGTGGCCCAGCTTCGTTCGCTCGGCGAGATCCTCTTCGATATCCACGGACAGAACGACGGCGCGGGGCTTCTGCGAGAATCTTCTCACCTGAAGTACCTCGACGGGTTCGGCGGCCTTGAGAAAAGGCGCGCCGCCGTCTCGGAGCTCTGGTCGGCCTGGAGGCAGGCGACGGACGAGCTCGAAGATCTGCGCGAGGCCGAGCTCGACAGGGAGCGCCGCGAGGAGCTCCTGCGCGAGAAGATAGAGGAGCTCGAAAAAATAGATCCGAAGCCCGGCGAGCGGGAGGCTCTTTCCGAGCGCCGTTCGCTGCTTCGAAATTCAGATAAGCTCGCGTCGAGGCTGGAGGAGGTCTATATCGACCTCTACGGCGACGACGACTCCGAGGGCGCCGTATCCCTGCTCGACGAGGCCGCCGCATCGCTTTCCGCCGCCGCGCGCATATCCGACGCCGTGTCCGAGGCCGCTCAGGCAGCCGAATCCCTGCGCTACGCCATGCGCGATCTGACGGATCAGGTCTCCGCCGTGCGCGACTCGCTGGATTTTTCCCCGGGCGAGCTGGACAGGATAGAGGACAGACTCAATTCCCTCGACCGGCTCGAGCGCAAATACGGCGCCATAGACGACCTCGCGAAGGTGCTTTCGGACGCGCGCAACGAGCTTGAGGACGTCGAATTTCTGACGGAGCGCGTCGCGCGGGCCGAAAAGGCAGCGCAGGAGGCAAAAAAGAAGCTCGACGCCGAGGCCGCCGGGCTTACGAAGGAGCGCAGAGCCGCCGCGGAAAGGCTTCAGAGCCGCATTGTGGCGGAGCTTGCCGCGCTGAGCATGCCGGGCGTTCGCTTCGAGACGGAGATACTCCCCAAAGAGCCCGACCGCACCGGCGCGGACACGGTCCGATTCCTCATGTCGGCAAACGCGGGCGAGGCCTGCGGGAGGATAAGCCGGATAGCCTCCGGAGGCGAGCTTTCCCGGATCATGCTCGCCATGAAGACGGTCCTTGCGGCTAAAAGCGACTCCCAGACGCTCATATTCGACGAGATAGATACCGGCGTTTCCGGCATAGCCGCGATGCGCGTCGCCGAAAAGCTTGCCGCGCTCTCGCGCGGGAGACAGGTCCTTTGCGTGACGCACCTGCCGCAGATAGCCGCCATGGCCGATACGCAGTTCGCCGTCGAAAAGCATGAGAGCGGAGGCAGAACGTTCGCCTCGGCCACCGAGCTCGACGAGCGCGGCCGCGAGCTTGAGCTTGCCAGACTCACCAGCGGCGACGTCGTCGGCGAAGCGACGCTGCGCAGCGCCGCCGAGCAGCTCGAAGCGGCCCGCCGCTTCAAGAGCGGCCTCGATTGACCGCCGATTTGTTTCGCGCCGACTTGACATACCAGCGGCGCTTATGATACTATAACTTGCAATGATCAAATACGCTGTGAAGGACACAAGTAGTCCGCGTGCGACCCGCGCAGAGAGACCCCGTTTCGGTGCAAGGGGGAGGGGGCGGCGCCGATGAATACGGTCCGGAGCGGCGCGCCTGAACTTTCAGTAGGGCGCGACGGGGGGCGCCCGTTACAGCGCGCAGGTCTGAGCCTCCGGCGAGGACCCGTCGAGGCGCGTGTCGCGAGGCGCGCGCGACCAGAGGTGGTACCGCGTATTTCGCCCTCTGTCCCCAAAGGACAGAGGTTTTTATTTTATAAAATATCAAGTAAAGGTGAAAGAAAATGACTCTGTACGAAGATCTCACGGCAAGAGGGCTCATTGCCCAGATAACGGATGAGGAGAACATCCCCAAGCTCATCAACGAGGGCAAGGCCGTGTTTTATATCGGTTTTGATCCGACGGCGGACAGCCTTCACGTCGGCCACTTCATGGCCCTGTGTCTGATGCGCCGCATGCAGCAGTACGGCAACGTGCCCATCGCCCTCATCGGCGGCGGCACGGCCATGGTGGGCGACCCCTCCGGCCGCACTGACATGCGCACGATGATGACTCCGGAGACCATAGCCTACAACGGCGACTGCTTCAAAAAGCAGATGGCCCGCTTCATCGATTTCAGCGACGGCAAGGCCATCATGGACAACAACGCCGAGTGGCTGATGAAGCTCAATTACGTCGAGCTCCTGCGCGAGGTCGGCGCGTGCTTCTCCGTCAATAACATGCTCCGCGCCGAGTGCTACAAGCAGCGCATGGAGCGCGGATTGTCGTTCCTCGAATTCAACTACATGATCATGCAGAGCTACGACTTCTACGCCCTGCATCAGAAATACGGCTGCAATCTCCAGTGCGGCGGCAATGACCAGTGGAGCAACATCCTCGGCGGCACGGAGCTGATACGCCGCAAGCTCGGCCATGACGTGGGCGGAATGACGATCACTCTCCTGCTCACCAGCGAGGGCAAGAAGATGGGCAAGACCCAGTCCGGCGCCGTCTGGCTCGATCCCGACAAGACCAGCCCCTACGATTTCTATCAGTACTGGCGCAACGTCGACGACGCCGACGTCGTCAACTGCCTGAAGATGCTGACCTTCCTGCCCCTCGAGGAGATAGCGCCCATGGAAAAATGGGAGGGCAGCCAGCTCAACGTCGCAAAGGAAAAGCTCGCCTGGGAGCTCACGAGCCTCGTGCACGGCGAGGAGGAGGCCGACAAGGCGCAGGCCGCGGCCAAGTCCCTCTTCGTCGGCGGACCCGCGGCGGACGTGCCGACCTGCACGCTCACGGACGACGACCTGACCGACGGTTCAGTTGACATAATAACTATGATGGTCAAGGCCGGGCTCGTTCCCAGCCGCAGCGAGGGCCGCAGGGCCGTCCAGCAGGGCGGCGTCGAAGCCGCCGGCGAGAAGGTGACCGACATCGCCAGGAGCTATACCTCGGACGAGCTCAAGGGCGAGGGCGTCCTCGTCCGCCGCGGCAAGAAAGCGTTTGCCAGGATTAAGATGTAACTTCCAAGGAGGGTACGGCGATTGAGAAAGATATTAGCCGCGCTCTGCATAATTGCCATATTGCTGCTGTGCGCCTCGTGCGCCAAGCCAGCCGAGACGCCTCCTGTCCCCG
>JAEEGJ010023483.1_pt1 | contig 12934 bp, 12 predicted proteins | sample 8958761 | NCBI WGS metagenome assembly JAEEGJ01 (sample SAMN16246546, study PRJNA631951) | gut metagenome | biome: gut microbiome; feature: rumen; material: RS-attached | host: Bos | place: Iran: Karaj | collected 2018-10
TTATAATATGGTCACACGAGAAAAGCAACAAAAAACCGGCCTTCTAAGCCGGTTTTCAGCTGTTTTTGATGGTATTCTATGTGACTATAAAACGAGATTTAGGTTACAGACGAGGTCAAAAACAGCGTTAGGTACTACATCACCACTCTCGAAATGGACAAGGAAAGATACCCCAACTTTGCCTATGACCTTCTTCTGATCTCGCTTAAAAGGTGGTGCGTTGAGACAAACCACTGGCACCTGGACCGGTTCTTTGACCAGGATAAGGCTGCTTATGATGATGATAATGCGGCCTTCTGCAGCACGATAATCAGCAAGTTCACCATGTCAGTCTTCAATTTTGCCAAGCGTGCTTATGCTGCGGAGGAGAACCGCTACAAGGGGGCCTGCACCACACCAAGACTGCAGAGAGCCTGCAATGACATCAGTTTCAGCGCACTGCTTCTGGAGTCGTTTTTCACCAATGACTCCAGACATCTTACTCAGGACAGGCTGTCAAGGAATAAGAAATTTATGAAGGAAGAGGAGCGTGGATACTGGCCGGCTGTGGAAAACTACGGCCACGAGCCATGGCCGCTTCAGAAGTTCATCGAACAGCACAGGAAGCGTAAGAAGCAAGAAACCGCTTAGCTTTCAGCTCTGACACAATCAGGAATCAGATTTTTATTCGGATCAGCCCCGAAGGGGCAGATTATATCCGCAAAATGCTGAAAACTCTCTACAAAACCGAAAGATCCCTCTCTAGACTCTTTAAACAGCTCAAAAAACGCTAGAATTTAGTCAAATAGCACTATTTTTATAATTTTTGATAAAAATCAAATTATATAATAACTCAATTTATGTCATAAATGATCTCGCTCTACATGCCAGTTTGCGCTGCGGCGGCACATCCCGTATAATTATGCCATGGCCCGGAGCTCTTTTTCTGTCACCTGACTGCCTGGCCGGGAGCTGTATTGATAGTGGGAAAGCTGAGCGCGGCAATTCTTGTTGATGCGGATGATATGCCGCGGGAGGCGCTGAATGATGTTTATTCAGCGTTCAGTTCAGGCTGTGACATCAGGGTGTTCCGGGTTTTCGGAAATTCAGCGAAGCTGTCGGACTCCGGATGGACGGCACTTTCCGCGAGGCTCCCGCTGGACTTCAGGATGACGCCGAACAACAGCCCGGGCAAGTCATCGGCATCACTCGCACTCGCGCTTGACGCGATGGATCTTCTGTTCACCCATCAGATAGACACGTTCTGCCTCTGCTCCGAGGGGAGTGATTTCTCGAGGCTCGCGAGGAAGCTGAGGGGCTACGGGAAACAGGTCATCGGCATCGGCGAAAGCAGTTCCTGCCATGCGTTCCGTGCCTCCTGCGGAAGCTTCCTCAACCTGTCTGACATTGCGAAGGATAAGGGAGCCAGGCTCAAGTCGCTGATCGGCGTACAGAGCTCTGGTGCCTGCAGGGATACTGAGGAGCATCATGAGCAATGCAGCCAGGGTAGCTCAGGCCCGGAGCCCGGCAGCAGCGGGCAGTCAGGGAAGGAAGCGGCTCCGGGCTCCCGCACTGAGCCGGGCAACAGGGCCATGCAACAGACTCCGGCAATGCTGGCGGTTCCGGCCCCATGCTCGGTGCCGGGCCCCAAAGTGACTGAAACAAAAAAATCCTCAGGCAGTGAAGTCAAGGGCGTGCAACCAGTCCCTCCCAAGGCCAGCGCCTCAGGCGGAACGCAAAGTCAGGAAAAGCCTAACGCCATTGGCGGCGACGGACTTGACAGGATCGTGTATAAAGCTTTCCTGGCTATTTCCGCAAAAAATGGCAAAGTGTGCCTTGCTCAGATGGTGCTGGCTGTCAGGGCAGCAATTCCGGGATTCTCCCTGAGCAAATACGGCTTCAGCAAATTCAAGAAGTTTCTCGAGTCCTTCAGTTTCCTTGAGGTTAGAGATCAAGATGTGATCCTGAAACAGTCCCCTGCTGGCGCCGGCAGTGCGAAAACGCAGTCATTAGCAGTTTCCGGGATTGGAAAGCTCATCAGAAGCGTCTATCAGCAGCTCTGCAGCAGTCAGGGCAGCAGCGCCATCACCACGAGTGACCTCTGCAATGCGCTCGTAAAGGCGAAGCCGGGCTTTTCAAGCAAGCAGTACGGCTGCCCCAATTTCCAGGCTCTCCTGAAGTCGCTTGGGTTTGTGAAAGTTATACCGCAGAAGGGGAAGCCCCCGCTGGTAAGGATTGAGGGCTGCTGATTTGAGAACTATGGACGAGAAAAGAGAGACCGGCATAGCAGTGCTTATCGACGGGGAGAATGTCGGAGCCTCCTTCGCAGGGAAGGTGCTCGGCATTCTCCGCAGCCTTGGCCGGATTGACATCGGAAATGTCTACTTTGACCTGCAGCGCGGGCAGTCCGTGGAGTGGATCAGGGATCTTCCCTCGCTCCCGCTTGAGCCGGTCGTTACCGCTGTCGAGGAGACCGGCAGGAGCGGATCTGACATCAGCCTGGTCCTTGACGCCGTAGAAATCCTCCACACCCGTGACATCGGTATTTTCTGCATCTGCTCGTCGGACGGCGACTTCACCGGCCTTGCACGCTATCTTAAGGCCCATGGGAAGGAAGTGATAGTCGCAGGCAACATGTCAAAGACACCATCCTCGCTCAGGGTTTCGTGCGACAGGTTCATTGATATCAGTAAGCCTGAGAGCGCCATGGCTGCAGATCTGAAGAGCTGCGTTCCTGCAGCACGGCAGGCAGAAGAAGATCAGGCGGTCGGGAAGAAGGCTGCTCTCTCCGGAAAAGCATCAGGGCCTGGGCAGGCTGAGGCCGCAGGCAGCGCAGAAAGAGCAGTGGAGATCCCTGAGCTGGAGGCTCCTGAGAGCGCCGCTGATGAGGCAGGGGCAGAGATGACTGTCGTTCCGGAACCGGAGGCTCCTGAGAGCGCCGTTGCCGATGGCGGATCTCAGATGACTGCCATTCCGGAAGCTGAGTCTGAGCCGGACTCTGCTGATGAGACCGGGGCTGGGATGATTGCCGTTCCTGAACCGGAGACTGAGCCGGGCTGTGCTGATGATGCCGGATCCGGGCAGCTTGAGCTTTCTTTCGGCGGGTCGTATGAAGCTCCGGCCGAGCCGGAGCCTCAGGAAGAAGGAGTACTTCCGCCTGAAACAGCAGAAACTCAGGAAAGCGTGTCAGGCCCTGTGGCAGGTGACAATGAAGCGCCTTTACCAGAAAACGCAGAGACTGATGAGCAGCAGGAGGCCCTGAGGTACAGGGCGGCAGCTGCAGTGCGTGACATCCTGGATGAAAGCGAGGGCAAAAGCATGGATCCCTCCGCGCTTCAGCAGAGGCTCAGGAGGAGGCTCCCTGACTTTTCCGTGAGGAAGCTCGGCTTCAGGAGGTTCGCAGATTTCCTTGTGTCCCTTGAGGGCGATGATGCCATGCCGCAAGCGGCTGAGGGCATTGAGGCAGACACAGCTCAGGGAGATTCAAGGGATGCTCACTGATCCACGGCTTTCCCGCTTCTTTCCCTGAATTTTCACACTCTTTTTACGCAGGATCAGCCCTTTCAGGTGCTATATTTCTCCTGAAGAAACGTCCTGGTTGCGCCGCTCCAGTGTCCGGGCAGGGAGTACCTGGTGATAGAACAGAGCCGTACAGCGATTCTCATAAACGCGGAAGACATCCCGCATCAGTCAGTTCCGATAATCTACTCAGCATTCAGACCGTTCTGCGACATAAGGATATTCAGGGTATTCGGCAACTTCTCCAAGCCGTCGCTTTCCCAGTGGCTCAGGGCCTCAAGGGAGCTGCCGCTGAAGCTTGAGATGACCCCTGAAAACACCCACGGCAAGTCCTCGGCGGATCTGGCGCTCGCGCTTGACGCGATGGATCTCCTCTTCAACGGCGACATAGAGAGCTTCTGCCTTTGCTCCTCGGGAAGCGACTTCTCGAGGCTCGCAAGGACGCTCACGGGCTTCGGCAAGCATGTCATCGGGATAGGCGGCAGGAGCTCCTGCAGCTCATTCGCGGTGTCATGCGAGAGCTTCATCCCGGTGCAGGACCTGCTTGAGGACCATGGCGCGCTGCTCTCGTGCGTTATAAGGGGAGAGGCACAGGCTCAGGGACAGGCTGCAGCGCCTCTGAATGAAGAGACAGAGCGCGTGAGCGGGCCTGTCACGCGTCATGAGTGCGCAGCTCCCGTGATGCATGGCGGTGATGAGCCAATGTCCCGCGCTCACCATGGCAGGCTTGTTTCAGGTGCCGCGGGACATCATCAGGTCTCGGTCTCATACCATGAGATGGAGCAGGTGATGCTCCGGATTTTCCGCAGGCTCTCTGGGAAGAAGAAGCACCGCAAGGTCAACGTGTGCGACATCGGCAACGAGCTCAGAAAGGAGATCCCCAACTTCTCGAGCCTTGACTACGGCTTCGCGAAGTTCAAGAGCTTCCTGAAGTCCTTCCGCTTCCTCAAGTTCGAGTCGCACAAGGGGAAAAAGACCTTCGTTACCATCGACAGCCATTACCGGATGCAGTATGAGTGAGAGAGAGACTGGCATAGCGCTCCTTATCGACGGGGAGAACATCGGGGCATCCTCCGCTGAGCGGATTATCCGGGCACTAAGGAGCTTCGGCAGGATCAGGATAGGGAACGTCTACCTTGACCTCCTGCGCCCGCAGTCCTCGGAGTGGTGCAGGCGACTCCCGCTCTTTCCGCTGGAGCCCGTGATGACCGCGGTCTCCGAGACCGGGCGCAACAGCTCCGACATCAGCCTCCTGATTGACGCTGTGAAAATCCTCCACACCAGCGATATCGGGATTTTCTGCATCTGCTCCTCGGACGGAGACTTCACCGGGCTCGCGAGGTACCTCCGGAGCCGCGGGAAGAGTGTCATCATCGTGGGCGACGCCTGCAAGGCGCCGGTATCGCTCAGGGTCTCCTGCGACAGGTTCATTCACATAAGGGAGCTCGGGGACTTTGCGGAAAACGGGCAGGAGTTCCTGAACTCAGGGCATCCGGCCTGTGATTCTCCGGAGGAGGATCCTGCGGAGAGCGGAGACAGAGCGCTGCCTGAGGGAGAAATTTCCTCTCCTGCTGCCGGTGAGCTCCCGCCTGCCGCCGCGGTCTCAGCTGAGGCCCACTCTGACCGGATCCCGGGGAGCGGAGAGAATGCCGGCACGGGCGCCTCTGACAGCGGGGCGCTCCGCCTCATGGCTGACTATGCCGCGGGGATTGTGCTTGAGCTTCTCAGAAAGTCCGGCACGGAGGGGATGGAGACCTCACGTCTGCAGCAGATGCTCCGGAAGAGGCTTCCGGGGTTTTCGGTGAGGAAGCTGGGCTTCCGGCGCTTTGCCGATTTCCTCGGGACAGTCGGAGGCGTGCGGGTAGCGTCTCTGGGTGATGGCGGAGCGGGAATGAGCGTCGCTGCTGCCGCACAGTGAACATTTTTGCTCAAAGACGTGGCAAACAGTGCGGGGATGGCGGTTTTTTGTCCAATCCTCCCGCTCCCAGCCGTTCTCCGGATCCGCGCGGATTCTTTCTGATTCTTGCGCTCCGTCACTTTTCCACAGAAAAAGTGAAAAATTCCCACTGTTTTTTCCACAGCATTCTTTTGGCTCATGGATTTGACCTCCCGGCCCCGGGCGGCTATTATCGGGAGTGTGAAAGGGAGGGAGCCGTGCCGGGCATTTGAGCCACGCAGCATGGCGCTTCCTCCCCGGGGCGCTGCGGTGAGAGACGGGATGGTTTCCCGTCCGCGCGCCCCAGAGCGCCCATGTGGCGCGTGGATTTTACCGGGGCATTATGAAATTCTTTGACACTCTGGCCGCGTTCAGCTCATTTGTCGGGAGGACCTTCGCGGTATGGGTCCTCATACTCGCGGCTCTCTCATTCTTCTTTCCGTCGCTTTTCACACCATTCGCCGGGTACATCCCAATTCTCCTCGGAGTGGTCATGTTCGGCATGGGCCTTACTCTGAAGCCCGGGGACTTCTCCGAGGTGTTCAGGCGCCCGCTCGAGGTCCTTATAGGCGTCATCGGGCAGTTCGTGATCATGCCGGTTACGGCCTGGATCCTCTGCAAGGCACTCTCGCTTCCTCCGGAAATCGCCGCCGGCGTAATCCTCGTTGGCTGCTGCCCGGGCGGCACCTCGTCGAACGTCATGAGCTTCCTCGCGAAGGGCGACGTCCCGCTCTCGGTCACCATCACGGCCTGCACCACGCTCCTCGCGCCGCTCGTAACCCCGTTCCTTATCTATCTTTTCGCGAGGTCCTGGGTTGACGTCGCGCTCCTCCCGGTGTTCATCTCCATCCTGGAGATTGTGCTCCTCCCGATTGCGGGCGGCGTAATCATCAGCCACTTCGCTGGCGGCACAGTGGAGAAGGCAAAGTCGGTACTGCCGCTCATCTCCGCCATTGCCATCGGCATCATCGTCTGCGCTGTTGTGGCGAAGTCCAAGGACAGCATCCTCCACACCGGTGCTCTCGTATTTCTCGTCGTAATCCTCCACAACTGCCTGGGGTACGTGTTCGGCTACCTCCTAGCGAAGGCCTTCGGCATGTCGCTCCCCAAGAGGAAGACGCTTGCGATTGAGATCGGCATGCAGAACTCCGGGCTCGGCGTCGCGCTCGCCATGAAGTTCTTCGATCCCGCGTCGGCTGTTCCCTCCGCCATATTCTCGGTCTGGCACAACATCTCCGGCTCGATCCTCGCGACCTTCTTCTCCAACATGGGAGCGAAAAGTAAGGCTAAGGGCGGGGCAGACGCTGCTCCTGCTGGAGACGGCGCGGCAAAGGCCGGCGCCGGGCAGGTTAAAGGCTGAGGCAGGGACGGGGAGAGAGCATGCTCAACATCATCTGGGGAGTCCTCATCATCGCGGGCATCCTGGCGGTATTCGTGAAGTCCGCGGTTCTCATGGACAGCACTGTCATCTCGGAGGCGGTGAAGTCGCTCTTCCACTCCGCCTCGGTATCGATGGACATCGTGATAGGGCTCGCCGGCATGATGTGCTTCTGGCTGGGGCTCTCCCGGGTGATGGAGAAGTCCGGGATAACCTCCGTTCTCGCGCGCCTCATCACGCCGCTTTTCCGGGTGATAATGCCCGGGGTGCCCGCCGGGCATCCGGCAATCGGCAGCATGACCATGAACCTTGCCGCCAACATGCTGGGGCTCGACAATGCGGCGACTCCCCTTGGCATCAGGGCGATGAAGGACCTTGAGACGCTGAACGGGAACAAGGGCACGGCGACCGACTCCGAGATCATGTTCCTGGTGATAAACACCTCGGCCGTTACGATTTTCCCGGTGTCGGTGTTCCTTTACAGGAGCAAGTTCGGCTCGGCTGCGCCTACAGACGTGTTCCTCCCCATACTCCTCGCGACCATCTGCTCCACAATCGCCGGATTCCTTGCCGTGGCGTTCTGCCAGAAAATCTCTCTCCTCAAGGCGCCGCTCATGGCGTTCTTCGCCGCGCTCATCGGGCTTGCGGGAGGCGTCGCCCTCTGGGCATCGTTCGCCGGGGCATCGCTCGCCGCGCAGGCGACTGCGGTGAGCGACGGTCTGCTCCTTTTCTTCATCGGCTTTGTCCTGGTGTACGGCCTTACACGGAAGGTGAAAATCTATGATGAGTTCGTCGCCGGGGCGAAGGAGGGCTTCAAGACCACCATTGATATCCTTCCTTACCTCGTCGCGATGCTTGCCGCGGTGGCAGTCTTCAGGGCGGGAGGGCTCCTTGAGGCCTTCACCGGCCTCGTGAAGTCCGCCGCGGCGTTCCTGGGCTTTGACACGGCCTTCGCCGACGCGCTCCCGGTGTCTCTCGTAAAGCCCCTCTCGGGGAGCGGCGCGAGAGCCATGATGCTTGATGTCTTCGAGTCCTCGGGCGTCGACTCGTTCGCGGGGCATGTGGCGTCTGTCATGCAGGGCTCCACCGAGACCACCTTCTATGTGCTCGCCGTTTACTTCGGGGCGGTGGGGATAACGAGGGTAAGGCACGCGGTCTGGTGCGGGCTCTTCGCGGATTTCACCTCGATGATCGCCTCGATTGTCATCTCGTACGTGTTCTTCGGAAGCGCCGCATGATCCTTTTTACGGCGCTTAAGGACGGCTTCCTCTACCGGATCCGCTGGCCGGAGGAGCCGAGGCTCCGGGCGGTGTTCCCGGAGAGCACTCTAATATTCTTCGTGAGGCTTGGCGAGAAGGTCGTGCCGGCCTTCCTTCTGTTCTATGCGGTGTTCGCCTTTCTTGCCGCGGATTTTCAGTACGTGATAGGGAGCATTATCTGCATCGTATTGCTCACAGTGATGCTCCTGAGCGGCTACTTTGTCCTTGGGAAAAGGGCAGCGGAAAAGCTCCCCCGCGGCATGGCGGAGTGGTACCTCGAGGTCTGCGCCTCGGACATGATAAAGCCTCAGGAGAACCCTGACTTCATGGCGCTCGCAATTGCGCTCTCCAGGGCGTTCTCGGACGGGAAGCGGGATTTTCTGGACGATCTCTGAATGTCAGGCGTGGCACTCAGCTCCACTCGTCCGTCTCAGCGGAAGTGAGGAGCCCCTTTTTGCCGCACTCGGGGCAGACGGCGTCACTGAGCGGTTTGAACGAGTCGAAGAAGCTGTCCTCCGCGAGGTCTTTGAGGACCGCACCGGTCCTGCTCTCGCGGTACTCCGGGCGCCATACGGTGCCGTCATCAAGCATCAGCTCAAACATGAACCTGGAGTAGAGGAGCCCGGTCTTCGGGGAAATCATTATGGTGTGGCCGAAGCCCAAAGGCTGCGCACCGTTCCTCACGAGCTCAAGGGCTCTGTCGCGCATGGCGCTCTTTCTCATGACGGAAAGAAGGAGCGGATCGCCTCCTGTCCGGAGACAGCAGGTGAAGACGTTCATCGGCGAATACATGATGCCGGTGCCCGTTAGAAATTCCTCAGTGTGTCCGCACTTGCAGCGGACCTCAATTATTTTTCCCATGGCGCTACTTTAGCATAGAAAGCGCAGAAGGTTTCACAGAGAGATGATGGATGCCGGCGCTGCCGTTCACGGCCTTTCCCGGCAGGCATGGATGTCGCCGGAACTTATGGTTATGACCAGCTATGACATGTTTCAGATATTAAAAGTTTGAATGCACGTCCTGCTCAGGTTATCATCAGGGCATGGATGACATCATGTGCTTCAGCTGGCGGATAACATGATGCCTATCCTGTCATACAGGGCCTGTCCGGCTGGATTTCTGACTGAATTTCTGCAGCGGTTCCGGCATTGTCTGGCGTCGCATCCCGAGGTGCGTGAATTGAAACCACATTTTCCTGACTGGTGCAGGCCAGCCTGTATTCAGGAAGTTCAGAGCGCAGCCGGCAGGGCTTTTATTGTGCTTGAGTTCCATTGACCGTCTTGTGTTTGAGCTCAGATACGCTCAGACAGAGGCATCTTGGCAGGCATTCGGCAGACCGTTGCATCTGAACTTCTATGTGATTGCTTATCATATGCTGAAAAGTGCTGCATGCCAGAGGGATGAGACATGAAAAAGATTGCTTTGACGCAGAGCTTCAGGGAGCTGAGGGAATCAGACTGCGTCTATGTCGACAAGACTGAGCAGATATTCAGGCTTCTCATGACCCGGAGAACATTCATATCAAGGCCAGGGGGTTCGGCAAATCGCTCCTGCTTGACACGATCGCTACGCTCCTTGAGACAGGAGTTGAGCCCTATTTCAGGGATACCTGGATTCACGATCGCTGGACTGAGCCGAAATATCCTGTACTGAGGCTCGATTTCTGGAAATTCAGCAGCTTTGGCTATGATGAATTCGTCTCACGAGTCAATTCGGAGCTCGGCGCTTTTGCCGCGGAACTGGGGCTTGACCGTTACGTTCCCAAAGAAACTCCAGGATCCTGCCTGATTTCGCTCTTCAGGGCATTGGATGAGACCAGGGAAAAGATTGCGGTTATTATCGATGAGTATGATGCGCCTCTGAGGGCAAACCTCAACAAACCTTAGCTCTATGAAAAGTTCAGGGCACAGCTTCTCGATCTGTCATGCATCATGAGAAGCTATAACTGCATCCAGTACCTCTGCATCGCCGGGGTAACGAGGTTCAAGGATCCCACTGCCGTTTTTAATGGCTCGTATGTGGACGATCTGAGCTATGACCCGTCAGCTGCCGGAATTGCGGGATTTACCAGGGAAGACCTTAGAAAATACTTCAGGGGCTCAATTGATCGCGCTGTATCGGTTGGCAAAGGAATACCAGAAGAAGAGGTGACAGATAAGCAGCGGGAAGAGCTCCTGGACAGTCTTTCAGAAGAGTGCGGCGGATACTGCTTTGATGAAACGGGCAGTGTGAAGGTGTACTCACCGCTCTCGGTAAGCAGATTTTTCAGGAGCATCACTGAAAGCCTGAATGATTCCGGCTGCTTCACCCATGAAGGGGCAGGGCAGGATTCTGTGCTTTCGGATTTCCTTAAGGCGCAAGGCGTCAGGCTGTCTGACATTCTCTCGGACGGGCAAAGAACCGTATGCGGAGAGCCTGATTTCCGGTTTCCTGAGTCTCTTCTTTCCATGAATCCAAAGGTGTTGCTCTGCCAGTACGGATATCTGACGCTTGATTCAGATTTGAGAGGCTTTAATTTGGCGCTGAAAGTTCCGAACAGGGAGGCTCAGGCGGCTCTGGAAAGGGTGTTTTCCTGACAGCCTGGGAAGGACCTAGGCCGCTGCGTGAGGCTTGCTACACTTGCCTTATCAGTATACTGCTGCGTGCCATGCAAAAGAATAAATATCGCCCGTCATGCGGAAGTCTATTAAAATTGGGCCCGTGCGCTAAGGAGCTTTCCAAGACTCCCGCTGCTTTGTTTCTTCCTTTCAGGTTTTTCGTAAAAAATGAACTTAGGCATCGGCTACAGCCTCTTTGCAGGCTTTTTCCAGTCAGAAATCTACAGCGTGATAAGCATTGCTGCCTCTCTCTTCATGCTTGTCTGTCCTTTTGTATTCTGGAAGTTCAGGAGGCATGCGGGGATCTTCATCTGCTGCATGGGGGCGGCATTTTCGGCAGTAATGCTCTTTTCCCTCTTCCTCTACCAGCTCAATGCCGATGAGTGCCAGCACCTGCTGATGGCGCATTCTGTGATTAACGGCGGCGTGCCGTTCAGGGACTTTGAGGCGCAGGGGCTCGGGCCGTTCAACGGGTTTTACCTTGCGCTCTTCTCCTTCGGCAATATTTCCTTTGTTACGGCACGCCTTGGCTCGCTGTTTGCCGAGCTCGCGGGCGGCATAATGATTTTCCTTGCGGTGAGAAGGCTCAGCGGCATAAGGCCGGCCATCGCTATAGCCAGCCCGGTGTTCTTTTACTTCTCGGTCTTCTCATCCTACACGGATCTCTGGGAGATCACCTCATACAACTGCGAGACGCTCTTCTTTCTCCTCCTCTCCCTTTGGTTTGTCCTTTTCGCATACCGCGGGAGCAGCAGGCTCGTTATGTTTCTTGAGTTCTTCGTGCTCGGCATGTGGCCATGGGTCAAGCTGCAGTTCGCACCGTTCTCGCTCATCTGCTTTGTCCTTAGCATTGCAAGGGGCATTTTCGTGCAGGATGGCAGCGGGGACGCTGGCAGAGGGGAAGGCAGTGCCCCAGGAGCACTGAGGAGCAGGCTCTTCTCATGGGACTTCCTGCTGGCATGCCTCGCGGCTGTCATGCCGACTGCGCTCTTCCTTGCATATCTGGCGCTTAACGGCGCGCTTGAGAGGTTCTGGCTCTTCTATATTGTCGACAATATGGAGCACGTGTCGGTGCCTCTTGATTTCTATTTCACCTTCATACTGCCTTATCTTGTCCTTGAGGCAACAAGGCCGATGTTCTGGCTGGCGATTTGCACTGCGGCTGCATTCTTTGTGCTGGTGCTCTGTGACTATGTGTATGGCAGGATACACGGCCGGGGCAGCAGGGCAGCGGGAGAAGGAGGCGCTGAGGCTGCCGCAAGGCCTTCAGGTGCAGGGAGAAGTGAGTTGGGCTCTGTGCTCCTGGCGCTTTTCGCCCTGACAGCTCTCTTTTCAGTAACCCGCACCATGTCACATTACTACCATTACCTGAACATCATTGTCCCCGCGGGAGCGGTATTCGCAGGGCTTGGCATGTCGCTTACAGGTAGCGAGAGAAAGCGCGGGCTCTGGGCACTTGTCATGATTGCGGTTCCGCGCTCGCCTTCTGCCCGAAGATGGTGTTCCTGAACAATGTGCGTACTTTTCAGCAGAAGGCCTTTATCAGCGAGAGCATTTATCCCTTCTCGAAGGTCCTGCACTACCTCAATGAGCGTGTGAAACCAGGAGAGCCGGTTGCGCTCTGGGGATGGGAGCCAGGGTTTCTGATTTACTCGGATCATCCTTCAGCAACCGCAACGCATTTCATCTATCCGCTGGTGAGCGACAAGTTCACGCCCAGGATCCGTGACGCCTATGTGGAGGACATCATCAAGAACCGGCCGGCTGCAATTGTCGATCTGGTCTGTCCTTATGCATTCTCCTTCAGGGACAGCAAGTTCGAACTCAGCAACTACGGCTTTATTAAGCGCGTCACTGATGAGTATTATGAGAAGCCGGTTGCCGTTCCTGTCGGGAGCAGCGGCTTTGCCAGGGTCTATCTGAGAAAGCCTGGCATGTAAATCTGCCATTGAAAACCTGGGCTCCGGGGAATGTCTTTACCCGGTGCCGGGAAAACGCTGAAGGGCTTCCCTCAGAATGGAAAGTCCATAACTAAAAACGGCGCCCTTAGGCGCCGTCTCTCTGAACCGGACTTTAAGATCAGATAATCTCTACCTGAGCCTCGCCGTCCTTCGCGGCCTTGATGTCGCCGAGGAGGAAGGCCTGCTCGCCTGCGGCGTTGAGGACACTGATGGCCTTCTCTGCCTGATCCTTGGGCAGGGCAACGATCATGCCCACGCCGCAGTTGAAGGTGCGGTACATCTCATGAGTGTCGATGTTGCCGTT
>JAEEGJ010023484.1_pt1 | contig 12934 bp, 9 predicted proteins | sample 8958761 | NCBI WGS metagenome assembly JAEEGJ01 (sample SAMN16246546, study PRJNA631951) | gut metagenome | biome: gut microbiome; feature: rumen; material: RS-attached | host: Bos | place: Iran: Karaj | collected 2018-10
TACGCGAAACGCCTCCGCCGCGTCTTCACCGACGTCGGCAACCTTCCCTATGCCTGCCGCTTTACGGAGCATCTGTCATAAATCGATATGCAAAAGCCGCCGGGAGACGATCCCGGCGGCTTTTTTTCGGTTTTTCAATCCGCGTAGAAAATGTTGTCGAACACCTTGTTCTGGTCGCGTCCGCCGATCAGGTAGGAATACTCATTCGGATCGTAATCGACGGAGATCAGCGCGGTCCTTCCGTCCTCCGCGCGAACCTCAACGATCATCCGCGATTCGTGGAAGCGCGTCATGTAAACGTAGCTGCCTTTTTTGAGCGTCGTCGGCTTGCCGTCGATCCGGCAGTTGACCGTTCGCTTGAGGTGCAGCAGGGTGCCGAGCTCGATCAGAACGTCGCGATTCGCTTTCAGATCCTCTTCGCTCGGTGTGTAAACCTCCAGCCATTCGGAATCCGGCTCCAGCTTTTCGCCGGAAACGGAGCGCACGCCGTCCTTCGTGCCCAGAAGATCGGTGCGTTCATGGGAGTACAGCCGCCCGTCCGAGGACAGTGAGATAAATTCCTTTTCAACGCCCTTCACGAATGCTCCGTTTTCGGGATGCACCTCGGTCGTGATATAGTCGTCCGACGCCATGTCGATCACAGCCAGCAGATTCACCCACGGCGTTTCCGGATCGAGATCAACAAGGATCACGCGGTCGAGCACACAGCTTCCAGGGAACGCGATCGATTCATCGTCGACAAGGATATACGTCGCGTTTTTCTTTTCATCGAGCCGGTAGGTGATCTTTTCCGCCTCGCCGTCAAAATCGATGTCGTAGGTGAACATCGTGCCTTCTTTCCGGTCCCAGTCGATCCGGTACTCGATCGGCAGGGCGGAAAGATCCGGCGTATACGGCGTCACCGGCGCTTCCGTCGGCGGTTCCGTTTCCGGTTCCGGTTCCGGCGTCGCTTCCGCCGCCGGTTCCGCTTCCGCAGCGGGCTCCGGTTCATTCTGCTCCGGTGCAGGCGTCTCCTGCGGTTCGACCGCGATCGGCTCCGTCTTTTCTCCGCCTTCCGGCGCGACCTCCGTCGGTTTGCTTTCCGCGCACGCCGTGCAGAGCAGCATCACAAAGCACATAAGAAACACAGCTATCTTTTTCATAGGCCCCTCCGTCCGTTTCGCAGGTCGCGCCCGCTTTTTTAGTATATCACATCCGGCTCCCGGATGCAAACAGTTCATTGCGTTCCGTTTTAACGGACAGGTCGTCTTTTATACTGATTGTAGAAACAAACGGGAGGACGAAAAAGATGATCGAATGGATCCGGTATCGGATGCTGATGCGCCGCCTGCGCGGCGAGATTGCGCACGTTGTGAACGATGAACAAAAACCGCGGCGCGCGGAAAAAAGGAAAACCGGCGTGACTGCTTGCAAAGCATGCGGAAGTATTGTATAATATACGCATGAAACCGTTGCTTCGACTGCTTGCGTTTTTCCTTGCCCTGCTTCTTTTGCCGACGCTCGGCTGCACAACGTTGCACAACTGTCTGCACGCGGACGAGCCGGACGCCGTCGAAGCGGAGAAACAGGCGCTTCGGGAAACGCTTCGGGCGGAGCGGCCGGATACGCTCCCTGCGGGCGAACCGTCGCTGAAAGTCATCGTGATCGACGTCGGACAGGGCGACAGCATTCTGCTGATTTCTCCGGAAGGCAAAACGATGCTTGTGGACGCCGGACCGAAGGGTTCCTTTTCGCGGATCAAAAACGTGCTTGACGCGAACGGCGTGCGTTCGCTCGACATCGTCGTCGCCACGCATCCGCACGAGGATCACATCGGCTCCATGGCGAAGGTGCTCGACGCCTATCCGGTCGGACAGTTTCTCACGATCCCGCAGGCGGAAACGAACGATTCCTATCCGCTCATGTGTTCCGCTCTGGAACGAAACGGCTGTCCCGTCGCATATGCGCAGGGCGGAACGACGATCCCGTGGGCGGGCAGCTGCACGGTGACGGTTTTGAACCCGCTCCCCTCCTATGCTGAGCCGAGAGACTTCAACGACCTGTCCGTCGTGCTGCACGTCCGCTGCGGAGACACCGCCGTTCTTCTGACGGGCGACGCGGGCGAGCAGGCAGAAAAGCGGATGCTGGACACATTCCCGCGTTCGATGCTGAAGGCAAATGTTCTGAAGCTCGGGCATCACGGATCGTCCGGCGCGACCGGCTTTTCGTTCTTCCTCGCCGTCGATGCGGACTTTGCGGTCGCATCCTGCGGAACGAACAACGATTTCGGGCATCCGCATCTGGAAACGCTTTCGCTGCTGCACGATACCCGTACAGCGTTTTACAGCACCGATCTGGACGGTACCGTCACGTTCTGTCTCGACGGAGAAACGGTATCAGTTGATTTATCACGAAAGGAGAACCCATGAAAACCTGTCCCGTTTGTCAAAAAGTCCTGACCGATCAGGCAAAATTCTGCTATTACTGCGGCGCATCGCTTCTGAACGATCAGCCCTTCGCGCCCGAAGTCGCCGACCCCGAAGAACCGGCTGCACCCGAAGTCGTTGAACCCGAGGCGCCGGTCGCGCCCGAAGTTGTTGAACCCGAAGAACCGGTCGAAGCGGAGCCCGTTCTGCCGGAGGAGCCCGCACCCGTCGAGGAGCCCGCACCGGTTGAGACGCCTGCACCCGAACCCGCGCGCGCACCGATCCCGACGCCGGTCAAAGAGCCGGAACCCGCGCCCCGGCCCGCACCCGCGCCGCAGCCCGTCAAAACCGAGCCGGAAGCGAAGCAGCCGATCGTGCTGGCGACCGATTCCCGTTCGCTGATGACCACGGCAGGATACATCTTCACGACGATCCTGTTCCACATTCCGGTCATCGGTCTGATCTTCATGATCGTATGGGGCTGCGGAAAGACGAAGAACCTTTCCCGCAAGCGCTTCTCCCTCGCCTGCCTCATCCTCCGGCTGATCGGCTGGATCATCCTGCTTTCCGCTGCGGTGTTCCTGCTGATCTGCTTCTCCGGCAAGTTCGAGGCGCTGTACAACGCCGTCGTGCCGATCCTGTTCCCGTAATCCGAACACGCAAAACTCCCTCCGGAACGTTCCGGAGGGAGTTTTTATTTGTCGCTTCAGTTTGCCTTTTCCTCAAACAGCACGCCGTCGCGGATGCGATAGGTGACGTCCGCGCGCGAGGAGATCTCGGGATCGTGGGTCACGACCACCACGCAGTAGCCCTCGTTGTGCGCGAGGTTTGCAAGCAGGTCGATGATGCGGCGGCTGTTCTCCGTGTCCAGGTTGCCCGTCGGCTCGTCCGCCAGCATCAGGCGCGTGTCCATGCTCATCGCCCGCGCGATCGCGACGCGCTGCTGCTCGCCGCCGGACAGCATGTTGGGAAAACGGTTCAGCACGTTCTCCGGCAGTCCGACCTTTTCGATCAGCTCTTCAGCGCGCTCCCGCGCCTTCTTGCCCTTAAAGCCGCGCAACTCCATCGGATAGGTCACGTTCTCCTCGACCGTCAGAAGCGGCAGCAGCCGGAACGACTGATAGATGACCGCGGCGTTCTCGCGGCGGTACCGGTTCAGGTCGATCGACGACGTCGGCTTTCCGTTAAACAGGATCTCGCCCTCGGTCGGCAGCATCAGCCCCGCCATCAGCGACAGCAGCGTGCTCTTGCCCGAGCCGGACTTTCCGACGAGCGCGTACATGCTGCCCTCCTCAAAGCTGCAGTTCACGCCGTTCAGCGCGTTCACGGTCTGGTATTTGTTTTCATACCGGTATTTGACATTGTTGACTTCGATGATTGCCATAGTCGTTTCCTTTCAGTCGTTATTCGGGTTCGGTCAGGGACGCGTAGGACGGTTTTAAGAGTCCCGCGATCAGACACAGAACGGTCGCAAGGTTCCAGATGAGCCAGAACGCGCCGCACAAAATCCACAGCATCGGCGTCGAAACGGGGCCGAGCAAGGCTGTCAGACCGACGCCGAGCCCCACGCCCGCCGTACTCAGCGCCGCCTGTTCAAACGCGAAGTTCAGCACGATCCGGTACGGCTGCGTGCCCATCGCGCGCATGACGGCGATCTCCTTCCTTCGCGACAGCGTCAGCAGCCACGAAAGCGCCAGCCCGATCACGCCCGCAATGATGTACAGCGCGTCGTACAATACGCCGACGTACTGGATCTGCCGCTCCATCGAATGCGTCGTGTTGAGGTACATCTCGTCCTCAATGACGGCGAAGGGCTTTCCCCGCTCGCCGGAGCGGACCCGGGCAAAGCCTGCGTCCTCCAGCGCCTGCCGGAGCGCATCGAGGTGTTCCGTCGTGTCGAGCGTAAACCGGAAGCTGTCTAAATTGCGGCGGGCAATCGCGCCGGACTCGGTGTGCGCCGAAAGGATCAGGCTGAAATCCTCCGTCGCCGATAGCCCGAGCGTCTCCATCCACTCCTCCGTCGTGACGGTCGCTCCGTCCTCCGTCTCAGGTGTGATCGCCTCGTCGGAGTTTGGCTCCTCCGCAGGCTCCCCGACCGGTTCTGCGGCCGTCCCATCCTCGTCGCCGAAGTCCGTATCGAAGCGCGGATCATACCCGACCGGCGAGAACAGAATCGGCTTCGGCGCGGCCGACGCATAGCTTGCGACGATCCTGACGTCGGCGGTCCCGAGCGCAAGCCCTGCGCCGTCATACAGGATCCGCACGACGTCGCCGAGCGAGAGTTCGTTCTCCTCCATCAGCCGTTCCGGCATTGCCAGGATCGCCAGATTCGAGCGAAAGCTCGCATCCGAATACCCGTCGAGCCAGCGGATATCCTTGTCCTTCGCGTAATGAAAGACCGGGCTGTCCGCAACGGACGAGGCGTCCACCCAGCGCATCCCCTGCGAAAGATTGTATTCCAGCCCCGCCAAAGCAAATTCGTTGGTGGGGATCTCATAGTCCGGCAGCGCGCAGTCCGTTCCGTCCGCACGCCTGACGGCCCCGACGATGCTGCAATGCGCGATCGTGTCGGTCACGCAGCTTTCGACGATCAGCCCCGACCGCAAAAGTGCCTGTTCATTCTCCTCCGGGATCAGAAGCCCGTCCGTCATCTGTCCGGTGATGTCCGTCGCAAAGCCCGAGATGACGGCGTTGTCCCGATAGGCCGCAAGCTGCTTGCGATACCCATCGAGCGAGGCGGTGAGCCGCCCGAAAAAGCCCGCAGCGATCAGGCACAGCAGCAGGATCGCCGATGTCCGGACCACGCCCCGCCGCATGGAGAGCATGCCGTACTTCAGAACGCCGGAGAGCTTTGTGCGCTTCGCTTCCCGCTTCGGCAGCTTCGAAAGCACGATGCGCCGCCGTTTCCGGTCCGTCTGCCCCTTATGAAGGCTGCGCGCGGTCACCGGCGCCGTAAAGAGCGCGGAACCGGCGATCAGCGTCAAAGCCGCTCGCAGATAGACGCCGATCGGGATCGACGGCTCGAACGCGAGCGTTCGGATCAGCGACAGCCGCCCGGACGAATAGCGCAGGTCCCGATCCGCAAACTGTGTCGCAAAGCGCTGCAGGACCGCTATGGTCCGCTGTTCGAGCAGTTTGCCGATGCCGCAGCCGATCGCCGCGGATACGACCGCGAGCAGCAGCGCGGCGCCGAGGTAGTACAGAAGCACGTGTCCCCGTCCGCCGCCGAGCGCGCGCATCGTCAGCGCGGCGTCCCTCTGCCGCGAGACGAACAAATAGCTTTGGAGCAGATGCACGGCGACCGCCAGCAGCAATGCAACCGCGAGAAAGACGATCGAAAGGAACATCAGCTCCTTCATCGGCTCCGTCGCCGCCGCATAGCCCTGATCGTAAACCGTGATCCGAAATCCGCTTTCGTTCAGCGCGGACGCCTGCTCCAAGAACGTATCCGCGCCGTCGTTTTTCAGCCGGAACGTCCCGAGCCGATACCCGGTGACCGGCATGACCGCGTTTGTCGCCGCGTTTGCGTCCGGAAGATATACGCGGTACGGATCGTCGTCGGTGTCCATGTACACGCCCACGATCTCATACGCACCGGCGTCCGTCTCCGTCCACGTGTCGGGATCGTGATACAGCCCGTCCGACCGGTACACGGCCAACTCGATCCGATCGCCGACGCCGACGCCGATCGCTCCCGCAATACGATCCGGCAGAATGCACACGTGCGCGCGGTCCGCGTACTCCCGTTCGGTGAACACCCTGCCCTGCGAGAGCGTTCGTTCCTGCTGCTGAAACGGCAGCACGTCCTCGATCGACGCCGTGTACTGCACGCGGCAGCAATCGTTCTGCAGGCGAAGCCGCTCCGCATACCGGATGTACACGTCGCAAAGCGTCTCGTCCGCGTCCGTGTCGGTGATCGCTGGCAGCCAGACTGTCCGTCCGGCCTCCCGAAAAGAAGCCGACGACACCAGAAACCACGGATTCGGCGTACTGCCTTGGAAATACTGTCCCGTCACAACATACGCCTTGTTCATCTGAAGCGGCGCGTTGTCGGGCAAATACGCATCGTCGACGCGGACCATGATGAGCTTGTTCGTATAGTCCTTCTGCGAGTAGTACGTTTCGGATACGATCGCCATATACACGCCGAGCCGCGCGTCGTACACCGGATTGGCGATTCGCAGCACGGCGCGGTCCGGATTCGGAACAAACACGTCCCAGCGATGGAATCCGCCGATGATCGCCGCCGCGCTGCTTTCCGGCTCGAAGGCCAGAACGCTGTCCGACGCAATCAGCGCGTTCAGCCGATCCGCGTTTGCTTCGACCGCGTCCGCCGTTTCGGGGTCATACACGGACATGTCCGGATAGTCGGCCCCGATGTAATCCAGCGCGGCGACCGTATGGAAGTATGCGTCGCATTCCCCCAGATAGCCGCTCACCGCGGAATACACGCAGAAGGATACGCTCAAAAGCACCGCAAGCAGGATCAGCACCGCGGAAAACAGTGCGGTTTTCCACGGGGTCCTGCACAAACTCTTGATTCCGTTTTTGATGGCTGTCATCGTCTGCTCCCTTTCGGTTTTCTGTTTATATGACGCATGACAGTCAAAAATCTTACACGGAATCCGAAAAAACCGCCGGACCTGTTACTCGGGTTCGGTCAGGGACGCGTAGGACGGTTTTAGGAGTCCCGCGATCAGGCAGACGAGCGTCGAGAGATTCCAGATCCCCCAGAACGCGCCGCACAGGATCAGCAGCATCGGCGTCAGCGTGCAGCCCGTCAGGACCGCGATCGCGCCGCCGAGCAGAATGCCCGCAGCGGACAGCACCGCCTGTTCAAACGCGAAGTTCAGCACGATCCGGTACGGCTGCGTGCCCATCGCGCGCATGACCGCGATCTCCTTTCGTCTCGAAAGCGTCAGCAGCCACGAAAGCACCAGTCCGATCACGCCCGCAATGATGTACAGCGCGTCGTACAATACGCCGACGTACTGGATCTGCCGCTCCATCGAATGCGTCGTATTGAGGTACATCTCGTCCTCGATGATCGCATACGGCCTGGATCGATCGCCGGATTGCACGTACGTGAAGCCGGAGTCGGCCAGCGCCTGCCGGAGCGCATCCAGGTCCCCGGCGTCGCGCAGCGTGAACAGGAAGCTGTCGTAGGTGCGGCGGGACGCGGCGACCGAATCGGAATTGCCGCCCGAACCGTAGCCGGTTTCCCTGTCCTGAAGCTCCTCCATCACATCCGCCGTCGGATAATAACCGATCGGCGTGAAGATGTACGGCTTATAGGAGTCGGCCGCGTACGAGGCGACGACCTTGATATCCACGGTCCCGCATGTAAGGTAGGCAAAATACATCGAAGGCGCATCCGTGAACAGGATCCGGATCGTATCGCCGAGTTCGATTCCCTTCTCCTCCATCATGCTCTGCGACAGCGCACAGATCCTGTCCTTTCCCGTAAAATCGGCGTCCGAATAGCCGTCGAGCCACGCGATGTCCTTGACCTTGACGTAATGGAAGATCGGACTTCCCGCAACCGACGACGCGGCGATCCACTTGGATTGCGAATACAGCCGGTCGATCAAGGTATCGAACGCGAACGATCCTCCGGACGGGATGCGGACCTCCGGAAGCGCCTGCTCCGTCCCGTCCGCCGAAACCGCCACGCCGACTACTTCGCCGTATGCGATCGTATCGGTGACGGTATCATCCGAAAGCAGATCATGGCTCCTCAGCTTCTCGATCGGCCATCCCCGAATGATCAGCCCGTCGATGAGCTGTCCCTGGTAATCGGTCGCGAAGCCGGTGATGACCGCGTCGTTCCGATACGCCTCGAGCTGTTTGCGGTATCCGTCGAGCGAAGCGGTCAGCCTGCCGAAGAAGACAGCCGCCATCAGCGCGAGCAGCACGACCGCGACCGTGCGGATCACGCCGCGCCGCATGGAGAGCAGCGCGTATTTGAGAACGCCGCCGAGTTTTGTGCTCTTGCCCGCGTGCTTCGGCATGCGTTCAAGCACCGCTGCGCGCTTTTTCTTTTTCTTATGCGTATCCTTCAGGCTTCGCAGCGCAAAGGCCGCAGTGAACAGCAGCGACCCCGCGATCAGCAGCGCAGCGGACAGCAGATACGTTCCGACGCCGATCGACGGCTCGAATGCGAGCGTGCGCGAAAGCGACAGACGGCTGCCGGAGAAACGAAGATCCTCATCGGCGAACTGCGACGCAAACGCTTTCAGCGCATCCATGACGCGCTGCTCAAGGAGTTTTCCGATCACGCAGCCGATCACCGTGGAAACGATCGCAAGCAGCAGCGCCGCGCTGAGGAAGTACAGCACGACGTGCGTACGCCCGCTGCCGAGCGCGCGCATGGTCAGCGCGCTTTCCTTCTGCCGTGAAACGAACAGATGGCTTTGCAGCGCGTGCGCGACGAGCGCAAGCAGCAGACAGACCGCAAGGAAAATGATCGAGATGAACATCAGCTCGCGCATCGGTTCCGTGGCCGCCGCGTAGCCCTGATCGTACACGGTCACGCGGAACCCGTAGCTTTGCAGCGGCTGCGCAAGCGCTTTGAACTGATCCGCGCGGTCGTTTTTGATCCGGAAATGTCCGAGACGGTAGCCCGTGACCGGCTGTATGCCGGTCTTTGCGGCGTTCGCGTCCGGCAGGAAGATCCGGTACGGGAACTGTTCGGCGTCCTTATAGATCCCGACGATCTCGAATCCGCCTTCGTCGACGGTTTTCCACATGCCGGGTTCATACAGGTCCGTATCCGACGAATAGACCGTCAGATCGATCCGATCCCCGACCGTCAGTCCCTTCGCGCCCGCGATGCGATCGGAGACGACGCAGGCATGCGCGCGGGCGGCATATTCCTCCTCGGTGAACAGCCTGCCCTTGATCAGGGTGATCATCTGCTGCTGGAACGGCGGATAATCGTCCAGCGACGCGGAATAATACACGCGGCAGCTGTCGTTTTTGAGCTGCACGATATCGGCGTACCGAAGATACGCTTCTCCTGCCGTTTCGTCCGTATCGGCCGGCGTAAACGGCGCGAGCGTCGTCAGCTCCCCGTCCTCATAGAAGCGGACCTCCTCCGCAAAGAACCACGGATTGCTGGTCTGCCCCTTAAAGAATCGTCCCGCGACGTAATAGGTCTTTCCGTTTTCCAGCTTTTCCGCGCCGCCGGCAGGCATCCGGTCGGCACGGACATACATCAGCGTGCCGTTGTAATTCTTCGTGGAATAGTACGTCTCGGCCACGATCATAAAATACACGTCGTGACGTTCGTCGTACAGCTGGTTGGAAAGCTTAAGGACCGCGCGGTTCGGATCGATCACGGAATTGTCCCATCGATGAAGCGCGTCGACAAGCGCGACCGTATTGCTCTCCTGTTCAAAGGAGATCACTTCCTCCGACCGGATCAGCGCGTCCAGCTCGTCCCGATGCGCCGACACGGCTTCGACCAGCGCCGGATCGTACACGCTTGATATCGGATAATCGTTCCCGATGAACTCGAGGTTGGCGATCGTGTGGTAGTACGCGTCGCAGTCCCCGAGATACCCGCGCACCGCCGCATAGACGCACAGCGAAACGGTCAGCAGCGCGGACAGCAGGATCAGCACCATGGAAAACAGGATCGTTTTCCACGGCGTCCTCAAGGTGCACTTAATTCCGTTTTTGATTGCCGTCATCGTGTTTTCAGCCTTTCATTCTGCAAATATGCGTGTGGCATGCCGATCGGAAGATAAGCATACCATGTATTCTCTGTCCCGTCAATGCAGTCGGTCCCGTCCCAGATCATCCCTCGCCGGTATCGATCCACAAGGCAGGCCGGACCCCGTAATACGCCAGCCAGAGATCGACGTCGAGCGTGGAAACGGCGCCTTCGATGGTGATCGTGGCGGCGTGGTAGTTGGTTCTGTAGACGTTCCGCAGCCACCATCCGCACGTGTCTTTTCCGTCGATTTGGTACGTGCTGCTCGTCATCGCGCCGCGCGCGATCGCGTATGCGGTCGGCGCGCACCTTCTTTTCGCGTCCGCGTCCATGTATTGATGGGCTTCCGCCGTGCTCAGCAAAAACACTTTGCCGACGACATCCCGGATCCTGCGCTGTTCATCTTGGCTGAATGCGCTGTTGTAGAACGTGTCGTTCAGCCACCTGCAAAGCGAACACTCCTCCCAGGAAACGGCTTCCGTCGATGAAGTGTACTGCATGCAGTCCAGCACATACCGGCTGATCACGAGGACGCCCTCGCTGTCCCTGAAGAGAACCAGCCATTCGATGTCTTCCGCGCCGTTCGAAGGATCGTTGTCCTGCTCGTACGCGCCGAACAGAACGTACTCGCCGACCGCGGCGTTTCTGAGCCTGGCTTCCTTATACTGTTCGTAGATATCGCTTGCCCGCTTTGCGCTGTCCCGATAGCCGTCCAGCGCCGCCCAGATCGGATATGCTTCGTCATACTTCCCGTCCTTTGCGAGCGTCTCGGCTTCTGCATACCGCTGTTCCCTGAACGCCGCTTCGCACGCTTCGACCCGTGCCGCGCTGTCCCCGTATCCGTCCAGCGCCGCAAACGCCCCGGCTGCCGCCTCGTATTCGCCCGCGTCGTAAAGCGCCGCCGCGGCGCCGTACCGGCATTGCGCAAGCATCGCTTCGCTGTCCCGGTACCCGTGCATCGCCTCGAACGCGGCGATCGCCTCTTCGTATTCGCCCGCGTTGTAGAGCGCCATCGCTTTGGCGTAGCGCACGCCCGGCAGAATGACCAGCGGCAGCAGAACGGCGAGCGCGATCAGGACCGCAAGGACCGGCAGCGCGACGATGAGCGCCTTTTTCCGTTTTTTCGTCCTGCGTTCCGCTTCGCTGCGTTCGGCTTCCTCCTTTTCTGTGAGCGCCCTGATCCGCTGCTCACAGACCGCGATCTGTTCGTCCGCGTCACGGAAGCCCGGAATCGTCCGAAAGAGCGCGATCGCCTCGCGCTGCATGTCCGCGTTCTTCACGCCGCGCATCTTCGCGCATGCAGTTTCGTAGATCCCGTCCTTCTGCGTCTCCGTCAGTACGGTCTGATCCTTTGTTTCCATGCAGTGCCCTCTGTCCTTTCCCGATCGCCGTCCGGACCGCAAAAGCGGATCCGTCGGTCAAATTCTGTTCCCGCGTATGAACGCCTTTTCAAAGGCGGAAGCCGCATCAGCCGTCGCCGACGTCGACCCGTATCGCGGGGCGAACCGCCGTATTCGCGTGATCGGCGCTGTACCCGTGTAAGCTGACAAACCCGGTGCTGTCGACGATCGCGATGTTGATGCTCTGGATCCCCGGCGAACGCAGCCACCACAGGCAGTGCCCGTTGGCGGTGCAGATGTTTTCGAATCCGCTCTGCGCATTCGCGTATGCGGTCGGCTTGCATTGTCTCGCGCTTTCCGGGTCCATGTACCGAACGGCCTCCGGAATGCTCAGAAGAAACACCCTGTCCTCCGTGTCGTTTCCCGCGGGCGTCGTCGTGTAGCTCGGGTTCCGGTCCGCGCTGACGTGCGTGTTCAGGATCCGGCTCTGTTCGTCTGCGCTGAACGCATCGTTGAGAAAGCGCTCATTCAGCCAGGCGCGCAAAGCGCATTCCTCCCACGTGACTTTCTCAAGCGCGTCGTGATACGGCCGGCAGTCGAGCGCATACCGGCTGATGAGAAGCACGCTGTCGCCGTCCTTCTCCAGCACCAGCCACTCGATGCTTTCCTTTCCGTTCGATGCGTCGTTGTCCTGCTCGTACGCGCCGAACGTCACAAAATCGCCGGCCTTTGCTTCCCGGATCCCCGCGATCTCCTGCGTCTCGCATTCGTCCGCGTCCTGAAGCGCCGTCGCATTGGCGCGGCGCACGCCCGGCAGAATGACCAGCGGCAGCAGAACGGCAAGCGCGATCAGGACCGCAAGGACCGGCAGCGCGACGATAAGCGCCTTTTTCCGTTTTTTCGTCCTGCGTTCCGCTTCGCTGTATTCGGTTTTTCCCGCGATCTTTTCCACGTCCGGTCCTCCTCCGCCTCCCGTTTTTTGTTCGGGCCGCAGCATGTGTAGACTATATTATATCCATGTATATCGCTTATTTCAAGACAATCGCCGATTATATGTCGACCTAAAATCAATCTTCGAGGACGCTGTAGTAGCCCTTGTACCGCAGCCGCTCGATCATGGCGTGGAACTCGTCCTCATCGAAGCCGTCGCCCTCCTCAAGCCACCATTTCACGATGGACGCCAGGCTGACGGAATAGATCTTGATGAACAGGTCGTATTTCTTCTGTTTCTTTTCATCCTCCGCCTTCAGAATGGTCTGCGCGGCCATCTTCTTTTCGATCTCGTCCGCAAACAGAAAGAACCCGTCGAACGGCTCCGTCCTGACGTTCAAAATCCGCGTAAGCGCGGCGCGCCGCTGCACGATCCACGCGAGCAGCTTGTCAAAGAGCGCCTTTTCGCTGTCCGTATCCCGGGCGATATTCCGGTCGAAAAACGGCTGAAACCACCGGTCGACCAGCGATCTGCACATATC
>JAEEGJ010023489.1_pt1 | contig 12931 bp, 10 predicted proteins | sample 8958761 | NCBI WGS metagenome assembly JAEEGJ01 (sample SAMN16246546, study PRJNA631951) | gut metagenome | biome: gut microbiome; feature: rumen; material: RS-attached | host: Bos | place: Iran: Karaj | collected 2018-10
GCTTCGGCTTCGTGAACATCCAAGCCGCTCTTCGTCTCTTCTTCGCCAGCGTTCACTTGGAACAAAATATCAAGAACCTTGCCCTCGCCATTTGCAGCTGCAGCGCAAACCTTCTCCAGTTTTTCCACCGCTTCGATGCTTGCGATAGAATGGATGCAGTCAGCCACGAGAGCCGCCTTCTTGAGCTTGTTACTTTGCACAGGGCCAATCACGTGGCAACGCACGCGACTTCCGTCCTTTGCTGTACGCGGTTCGGAAAATTTGAGTTCCGCTTCTTGCACGCGGTTTTCGCCAAAGTCCGTCGCACCAAGCGCAATCGCATTTTCCACAGCCTCTGCCGGGTGGAACTTGCTCACCCACACAAGCTTAACCGATTCACGGTTGCGGCCCGCAATCTTGCAAGCCTCGCCAATCCTTGCTTCGAGAGCTGCAAGGTGCTCACGCATTTCATCAAGTGTGAATTCCATAATAGCAGTAAACAGTGGTTAGGTATATGTCGCGGCGGCGGCACTTCGAGGTTAATTCTTCCTGTTAATCAAGAGACATGCAAAAGATAGCAAAAGCACCGACAAACGGCAAAGCAAGCATAACGACATTCGTCATTAGCAACATTTAAAATTTCACGGAATCAAATCAATCAAAAAAAATTTTTCATTTTCATAAAAATACGCAAATGTCGCCAATGGTTTGCAAGTTTGTCATAATTTTCTGCATGCAGTTGTTGACAAAATAAATCACTTGCAACCCGACCCCTTGTTTTCGCATTCTTCTTGTCGTATATTATCAAAGCACGACATTCAAAGAAGAGAGAAAATGGAAAACACAAACGCACAAACTGACGATTTCGATTTCGCGAAGGAATTCAACACCATCCTAGATTCCGTTGAGGAAGAAAGCAATTTCTCGCACGACCGCTACTTGCGATTCGCATTCGCCAATCCAAAACGCATGGCGGAGCTGCTTGAACTTTACGCCCGCCGCAAGCCCTCGCTACGGGAATTCCTCGACACCATCGACATTTCGACGCTACGCGGGGCTCCAGAAAATTACTCGACAAGCAAACATGTAGGTTCCGCCGACCTCGTCTTCGAAGCACAAGTCAAGACCGGCGGCAAAGCAGGCCTCTTCGTAGGCATAATCGCAGAACACAAGTCCGATGTTGATTATAACGTAATGAAACAAATTTCAGAATACCATCACCACCTCTTTACCGAGCACAAGAAGGACATTCCCGTGGTCGCATTCATCGTCTATAACGGCAAAGACAAATGGGATCCGCTTTCAAAGCCGCATTTTGCAAAGTATCCCAAATACTACCACGACATCGGCTACCCCTTCAAAATTGAATTTCTGGACATCGGGTATGGCATCGACGATGCGGAATTGAAGAATTTTTCGCCAGCAACCATTGTCGCTCTGACCTCATTGAAGTATATTTTTGATGAAGAAAAATTCACAATTTCTTTTCGCGAGGCCGCAGCCCTCCTGCTCAAGCTGGACAGGTCGCCCGAAGGAAGGGATTTCATCAAGCAGTCGCTTTCGTATTTCCTGTGGAGGTGGCCGCACAAGCACGAGGACATGAAAATGGACAGGCCGGAAATCGTCGCAAAAAGAGGTTACGAGACATTCGCGGAACATTACATGAACGCGGGCATAAAAGAGACTTTCAAAGTCCTGCTGGACATGGGATTGCTTTCCGAACAGCAAATTGCAGAAGCAAAAGCTCGGCTTGAAGCTATGCAAGAGAAGAAATAAAAAAGTCTCCCGCGGCTTTTTTCCACACCGTCATCCCGGACTCCGTTCCGGGATCAGTTGTTTTACAACACGTAAACCACCCCCATTGCACTCCGCTTTAAACTTTTGTATATTCATTCACGATAGCATTCGTCCTGCCGACTTGGCTTTCGTTCCGGGCAGGTTGTTCCACTATCTGCTTGACGCCGACCTCCCTTTTGCAACGCTAGACAGGCGAACAATTCGAGGCAGCATACACCCTATGGGGAAACTGGCCCCCTGGCGATCAACGTAGAGCACCGTCTGCATTTTGCGGACGTAAAACCTAGTCGCAACAGGTTTGCAAACGAACACGCATTTTCTGCGTATTCAATGGTGCTCTGCGAAAATCCTTGTCAAACCCAAGCTTATGTGCAGCACTGTTTGCAAGCCTACACCATCGGCTTTTAAACAGGTATCGTCTATGACCAAGAAAAATACAAAACGGCGGAAGCACGACCCGTTCCTCAAATACGTCTATTCCGTCCCTAAAAACACGTGCACCCTTTTGCAGCTTGCACGACGCAGGACTCCGGCACTCCGCAAAACGCTTTCGGATGTCGATATGGAGACCCTCGAACCAATCCCCGGCAGTTTCAGCACCGTAGGCGAACGCGGCGAAGCCGACCTCGCATTCAAGGCAAAGTCGCGAACCGGCGGCCCGGACGCATTCGTCGGAATCCTGCTCGAACACAAGTCCGTCAAGGAAAATGACGTGCTTTCGCAAATCTACCACTACGTTTTCGAGGTGATGCTAAACAAAAACACCAAGTCCGACACGGCGTGGACGTGGCTCCCCACCAAAGCTATCATCATCTACAACGGAAAAACGGATTGGGACCCAATCGCGGATTTCAAGAAAAAAGGGTACGCCTTGTTCAACGGCAACGCTCTCCCGTTTGAATGCGTGATGGTGAACCTCGCGAACATCCTCGACTCGGACTGCAAGGGTTCGGAGAACCCCGTAGCAGCCATTGGTGCACTCGTCATGAAGCACGCCTACGACCCAGACGGACTCCGCAATGCGGGAGAAATCATCAAGGAACTCCTCGATAAACTCGACAACAACGCAAGGACTACCCTCGTCAAGAAAATTGAACTATATTTAGTCAACCCTTAAAAAGTCACTTAGCAAAAGCGATATAACGGCGTTCGCATTTTTTGTCCATCCCATTCCACAGAAAGCAAAAGCTGTATAGCCATTCCAACAGGACAAAAAAGTGCCTCATGGCCCTCTTGAAGTTGAATGCGGCTGCAGCGAGCTTGGCGTTGAGCATATCGCCAAAGATTCCCTTGTAGAAGTTGCGGCCCATGCGGTGGTCGCTTTTCAGGTGACCATTGATCGGCTCGATGCCTGCCCTCTTGCAAAAAAGCTTGTGCGCTTTTTTCTTCTGGTAGTATGTCGCGTTTTTCTTCGGGACTTCCGGCATCACGACTTTTGTCGGGCCGGACTCGGTCTGCCCTCGGTAACCCCGGTCGCATGCGGCCAGGCTTGGCCTGAACCCCAGCATTTTTTCAACCTGGTCAAGCGTGTCGTCTATCGTATGGCCGTCGTATTCGTCCCTGAACGAGACTGTTCCCACGATGAGGCCGCTGTAGCTTCGGGCGATCGACACCTTGTTGCCAAACTCGTATTTCTTGCGCTCCTTGCCCTTGCCAATGCATTTCACTTCGGGTTCGTGAAGCGAATAGACTTTGTCCTTGTCGTTTCTTTTCTGCTTCAAGACTCTTTCATAAAGGCTGATTTTTTCTTTGTACGTATCCAGCAGATTCCTATCCGCAAGATTTCGTTCCGCCTCCCGGACGAGCCGCCCCGCGATTGTTTTCAGCTTGCGGTCAGCCTTGCGAGCCTTCCTGGCGTTCTTCGGGTGATTGCGGAAGCGCTGGTCGCGATGTATTTCCTTCAGCGTCCTCTTGTAGCTCTGCCGCTGCGGAAGGTCGTGCTCGTCCACGATTTTCTGCACTTGCTCTATTATCTTGTTTGCGAGCTTGGCATCCGTAGGGAACGTGATGTTCTTTTCCTGCACAGTCGTGTCAAGAAATACAGTGCCGCATCCTGTCGGTCCCTGCTTGTCATGGTCGTCGTTTACACGGATGCTTTCCTTGAGGATCAAGTCCATGCCGGCTTCGCCGATCAAGTGCCGGAAGTGGACAAGTTCACTCGGATCGCATGGCCGCTTCGTCGTGAAAAACTGTTCGCCACAAAAATACTGGTAATAGGCGTTTTCTTGAAACTGCTCCACGACGGATTCGTCAGAAACATTGCGGACGTGCTTCAGGATGATGAGTCCCGTCATGAGGCGTATCGGCTTGTTTGGCGCCCCCATTTTCTTGTTGAACAGTTTTGAAAATTCCGTCTCGAAAACATTCCAGTTAATCTTGTTCGCAAGCATGTAAAGGGAATGCTTATGGTTCAGCTGCATTTTAGAAAACCTTGCAATAATTTCACAGGGTAAAAATCAATTATTTTCAATAACTATGCAGGTTAGATTAGAATTTAAGGGCTGACTAGTTACAAGGGGCTATTTTCACATTTTGACTGCCACAAAATGACAAAAAGGTGGAGCCGATAAAAAAATTCGGGCCGGCTTCGCCTGCCCGTTGGGGAGGGGGGCTTGCACGCTCGCGTGCTAGCCCCGTTTCCTACCGCCCTTGGCGGTTGGAAACCTAGTCCTTGAGACAACGAACTGAAAACCCGTTGTTCTTGATGTCGTTGACCAGGTACGCACTCTTGTGGCTGCAGTAAAAGTCCATGCCGTACGCGCGGCTGCCACCGTCCTCAGTAGAACTCCAGAAGTACACGCCGTTGCCTTCTTCCCTGTAACCGCCACCGTCGTCCCTGTCGCCGGCGGGCAACGCGGAAAAGCCGAAAGCATCCTCGTTGTTGATGCCTTCGAATGGTACCCAGCCAGTCTTGGACTTGAGCTTGGCTCCGGCCGTCGCTTGACCGCCAACAGCCTTAAACAGGTCTTTCCATTCTTCTTGGCTTGGCAGGTGCCAGCCTTCGGGGCAAACGCCTTGTACATTACCATCGCCCAGATTGCATTCTTGTCCATCACCGCACTCCGTTTCGGTCTTCCCGACCGCCGCAACCCACGTGTACAGGCGACCGTACTTGGCGCAGTTTTCATCCTTGTCATCATAGCACCAGCTGTTCGCCGTTTTGTAGTTCAGGTTCTCGGCCATCCAGGTCTCGCTGTAGTCCGTTCCTTCCGGAGCGATCGTCACCGTCTTGTAATATTGTTCCGTATTGTCCGCGAACTGGACTTTGGTGCAGGACTGAAGCTCTGGGTCGTAGGCTTTACCGCCACACAGGTCATATACTACTTCATTAGAACAGAATTCTTTGGAGGGGTCGTAGACATTACCGCCACACAGGTCATATACTACTTCATTAGAACAGAATTCTTTGGAGGGGTCGTAAACCTTGTCACCACACTGGTTATACACTACATTATCAAAGCAGAACTGATGTTTTGGATCAAACGGTTTTGTGCCGCACACGGCCTTATAGAGTTCAGTGGTCTTGGCATTTTCACCTTCGCCACATTGAATCGTAACGACGCCGTCCTTGTCGCTTACAATATTGCAACTCGTCCCGTTCTCGCCGTTTTCACCGGCCTTGCCTTCGGCGCCCTTGTCGCCGTTCTTGATTACGACCGGCTCAGACCCCGGACAGTTCACCTCAACTCCACCTTCGACGGCCTTTGTCGTGCAGGATTCCCCGTTCTTGCCGTTTTCACCGGCCTTGCCTTCGGCGCCCTTGTCGCCGTTCTTGATTACGACCGGCTCAGACCCCGGACAGCTCACCTCAACTCCACCCTCGACGGACTTTGTCGTGCAGGATTCCCCGTTCTTGCCGTTTTCACCGGCCTTGCCTTCGTCACCCTTGGCACCCTTTTCGCCCTTGAGCGACACCCAGCCATCCGGAGTGCAGGCGAATACTTGCGAAGAATCCTCAACGTAATTCAATGAACCGTAAACGGACTCTTCACATTTCGGCAGTTCCTTGTATTTTTCGACAATGTTGAGAGAAGCATTCACGTTGGTCACTTCGGTGACTTCGTCGCCGCATGCCGTAAGCATCGCGACAACAACAACGCTAGCCACGAAAGAATATCTTATTGCGCTCATAACGCACTCCCGGATAGAATTTTTAGGATCTTAGAGCTTAATATAACAATGTTACAGAATGTAGGGAATGGGATAGTGTCAAAAAATTCGATGAAAAGCACAAGATCCACCAGCTTGGTGGAATCTTTTAGATGGCGGATCATGCTTCGGCATCTGCCGCACCCGCCTTATACGTCATCGTGAGGGGCTACATGACCAAGAATGACCATTTACACACATTTTTCATGCCTTTCTGCGTGTATAATTTATTCGTATACATACTAAAAGTCAAAATTCAAAAAATAGTATGTAAAATATGCCTCCAAAACGAACAAAAACAGAAGAAATCACCCCCAAAGCATACGATTCACAAAAAAAATCGCTTATATCAGCAATTTTCGGCTAAAAATTACATACTAAAATCCCAAAAATCCAATTTTAGTATGTAAGGCAAAAAATTTAGAATTCCAAATTACATACTAAAACCATTAAACGCTCCATTAAGTATGTAAAAAAAGGATGCCCACGGCACCCTTCCCCATTACTCATTGCTCACCACTCACGGCTCAAATCTCATGGCTCACCGCCCAAGGCTCGAAGTATTGTATTCCCTGTCGGGATGTTCGGCCATTTCGTCGAGCTGGATTTGGTGAATCACCACGTGGCCTTCGACGAGGCTCTTCTGCACATCGATAATGCGCTGGTTCCATGAACCGCGGAACTTGAGTTCAAGCGAACGCTTCGCCATGATGAACGGGCCGTCAATCAGAATATCCGCGAACGAAAGGAGTTCAAAAAGCTCCGGCTTTTCGGGAGTCAGCTTTATCAGCTGTTCGTACGTATAGCCCGTGAAAATCACAAGATTGAGTCCGCGTTCCTTGATTTCGCGAGCGAGCGGAACAAGCGCTGCCGCCTGGTCCATCGGGTCGCCACCGCTAAACGTCACTCCGTCCAGCAGCGGATTTTCCTTGATCATCGTGATGATGGCTTCGCGCTCGATAAAGTGTCCGCCTGCAAAATCGTGCGTCTGCGGATTCTGGCAGCCCGGGCAGTTGTGATAACATCCCTGGGTAAACACAGTCAAGCGGATTCCGGGACCATCGACAAACGATTCCGGCTCGATTCCAGCAATACGTAAAGGAGGATAATCGGACATGGTGAGGAAGCTCGCAAGCTCGCTTTAAGGTTGTTAGGTTTTAGGTTGTAGGTCTTAGGATCACTATCACGCGATTCTCGCGTCCATTACAGGGCGGCTCTGCCGCGATTTTTCCTAATACCTAACTCCTATTACCTATAACCTCTTTTATTACACACCGTGCTTTACGCGGTCGTTGACTTCGGCACGCTTGGCGTTGTTGAAGCGATCGACTGTACCGACGAGGTAACCTGTAATGCGACGGATGCGTTCGAATCCGACACCTTCACCGTACTGAGACATTTCTTTTTCTGACATTTGGTTTCTCCTTGATTTGCGCTTTCAGCGCAGTAGACAGTAGGCAGTAGACAGTGGTTAGGAAAGCGATAAGAAAATTCTTTTTAGCAATCCTGTTTACTAGCCACTGTTTACTAACCACTTAGTCTATCTTCTGCTGCAAAGCAAGCTAAGTTCTAAATTCAATTATCTAATCCCTCTGAATGCGGGCATTCCTGGGAATTTCTTTCTAAGTTCTTCCAGCTTTTCACACGAAATCGCATGGCCTTCGCTGCGTCCGCAACGCGGGCACACGTCGCCAATCACGCCTACGAATCCGCAAACCGGGTCGCGATCGACCGGGTGGTTGATGCTTCCGTAACCGATTCCAACCTTCGCCATGTGCTGCACAATCTTTTCGAAGGCTTCCAAGTTCTGCGTCGGGTCGCCATCGAGTTCCACATAGCTGATGTGGCCAGCGTTCGTAAGCGCATGGTACGGGGCTTCGAGCGAGAGCTTCTTGAAAGCGGAAATCTTGTAATAGACCGGCACGTGGAAGGAGTTCGTGTAGTAATCGCGGTCGGTAACGCCCGGGATAATGCCAAACTTCTTCTTGTCGATACGCACAAAACGTCCCGAGAGGCCTTCTGCCGGTGTTGCAAGCAAACTGAAGTTGAGGCCAAGACGCTTCGATTCCTTGTCGCAGAATTCGCGCATGTGGCGGACAATCTTGAGACCAAGTTCCTGCGAGGCATCCGATTCGCCATGGTGCTTGCCCGTAAGCATCACCAGCGTTTCGGCAAGGCCGATAAAGCCGATGGAAAGTGTACCATGCTTGATGACTTCGCCTACGGTATCTTCCCAGCCGAGCTTGTCGGAATCAATCCAAACGCCCTGTCCCATGAGGAACGGGAAGTTCTTGACCTTGCGGCGGCTCTGCACAGCAAAGCGTTCCATGAGCTGGTCGCTCACGAGTTGCAGCATGCGGTCGAGTTCCTTGAAGAACAAATCGACGGACTTCATCTTGATGGCGATACGCGGGAGGTTAATCGAGGTAAAGCTCAAGTTGCCACGGCCATAAGAAATTTCACGGCTCGGGTCGTAATTGTTGCCAATCACGCGGGTACGGCAGCCCATGTACGAAATTTCGGTTTCGGGATGCCCCGGCTTGTAGTACTGCAAGTTGTACGGAGCGTCCTGGAAGCTGAAGTTCGGGAACAAGCGCTTTGCACTTACGCGGCACGCGAGCTTGAACAAATCGTAGTTCGGTTCGCCCGGATTCAAGTTGATGCCGTCCTTGACGCGGAAAATCTGGATCGGGAAGATAGCCGTTTCGCCACCGCCGAGGCCTTCTTCGGTCGTGAGGAGCAAGTTCTTCATGACCATGCGGGCTTCCGGTTCCGTGCACATGCCATAGTTGATGCTGCTGAACGGAGTCTGGGCACCGGCACGGCTGTGCATGGAGTTCAAGTTGTGGACAAATGCTTCCATCGCCTGGAACGTCGCCTTGTCCGTTTCTTCGTATGCCTGCTGTTCAGCAAACTTTTGAGACTTCTTCACGATTTCAGCATCGTAAGTCTTGGAAAGTTCGCGGATTTCTGTTTCCCGGAACTTTTCGTTCGGCACGAGCGTCGCGACCATGCCCATTTCGGCCATTTCGGAATGGAGCTTCTTCACGACCGGCAGAATTTCCTCTTCTTCCTTGCCCGTATAAAGGATAAGAGCCTTCACCATGTTCGAAAGGTAGGCCTTGCGGTAGGTGATTCGCACGCCGTTCGCCATGGCGTAATCGAAGTTCGGCACGGACTGTCCACCATGCTGGTCGTTCTGGTTAGACTGAATCGCAATAGCGGCAAGGGCTGCGTAACTGCGGATGTCCTTCGGTTCGCGCAAATGGCCGTGACCCGTATTGAAGCCGTTCTTGAACAACTTAATGAGGTCAATCTGGCAGCAAGTCATCGTGAGGGAATAGAAGTCCAAGTCATGGATGTGAATGTCGCCATCCATGTGAGCACGGCTGTGTTCCGGCTTGAGCATCATCATCGTGTAGAAGTGCTTTGCGGATTCAGAACCGTACTTGAGCATCGTACCCATAGCGGTATCGCCGTCGATGTTCGCGTTTTCACGCTTGAGGTCGGATTCCTTCGCGGAACTGAACGTGATGTCGTGAAGCGTTTGCATGAGACGCGTATTGACTTCGCGTACGCGGGTGCGTTCGGCACGGTACAAGATGTAGCTCTTGGCGGTGTCGGCATAACCGCCTTCGGTAAGCGCCTTTTCAACTGCATCCTGGATTTCTTCGATGTCCGGCTTCGTCTTGTTTTCGGCTTCCAAGTGGCCAACAGCTTCGGCGGCAACCTTTAGCGCAACGTTTGTCAAAAGGTCGTCGTTTCCGAGCAAATTCATCTGAGCTTGGGCGGCCTTAATTTGCTCGTCCAATTCCCCAGAAGCCCTAAAAGCCTTGATGACAGCATCTGCAATCTTCTCAATGTTGAACGGCATTTCGCGGCCGTCACGCTTCTTGACTGTAAAGATCATCTAAAAAAACCTTCAAATCCCTTTTCATCAAATATAGTCAATTTTCAGAGAATTTACTATATCTTGTGTTCGAAATCGGACCACACCCACAAGATGTAGGTCAATTACGATACAAGTATAATAAATCTTAAACCATTTTGGAGTATTTTTTCCATTAAAGATGTAATTTTTTTATAATATATCTTAAACTTATCAACAGAAAAAAATAATGAACAATCAAATCACAATTCTTCTATCGCATCCTAACATTTGTAACTCAATGTTTAACAAACACTTAGTGGATATCAACAGAAAAAATCCCAATTTCGTGTTTCACCACCTTGACAAAAACAGGAATAATGGTTACTTCGATTTAAATGTTGAAAAAAATTTACTTCGAGAATCGAAAGCGTTAGTTTGGCAGTTCCCTATATATTGGTACAACTCCCCTGCAAGCCTGCGCGACTGGCAAGACCAGGTCATGAGTCCTATCGTCTATAGCGCCGACAACTTCTTGAAGGGCATGCCCGTACGCGTCGTGTTTACCGCAGGTGCCGCCGCCGAGCACTACACCCACGAAGGGCTCAACCGCCACACCGCCGAAGAAATGCTCATCCCGTTCGAAATGACCGCGAACGCCGCCGGCATGAAGTGGTTTAAGCCGCTCGGCTTTTTCGGATGCGGCCCGGATATGCCAAAGGCAGCCCTCGAAAAGGCTGCCCAGGATTACGAAAATAGTTTGTTAGAATTACTTTAATTCAAAAGTAACGCGGACAGAAGCGCTCACCTCGACGGAATCGGCAATCGCACTTTCGTCGGGGGCCATTTCGGCGGCGGCACCGTCCAGCATTGCCGCTTTCGCCATCATGACACCGTTCGTGCGGAAGCGAATCGGCCTGTAATAGATACCGCCGCCTTCGCCGTTAATCTGCAGAACGCGTCCAAGCTTAGCACCGACGCCATCGGCATAATCCTTGGCCTTGTTTCTCGCCTTTTCGCCCACGACCTTGATGACCTTCGACTGCACAGCATCTTCATCCTTGAGCCCCACCGCCGTACGACGGATTTCGACATCCGGTTCCGGAGATAGAGCCTGCACGAGAGCCGCAGCATCAATTTTACGGTTCACGGTAATGGTGAAGTTCTGCGTTGCCACGTAACCGACAAGTTCACGCTTGTTGTTGCGGTATGTCCATTCCTTGCGGATATCCACGCTGTTCTGCTCCACGTCAGACTGCGGAATATCGAGCGACTTGACGTTCTCGAAAATCACGGCACGGCGTTCCGAGATACGCTTAAATACAGCTTCCTTGTCCTTGCCGCGGATTTCAAGGCTGAAGTTCATCTCGAACTTGTCGGCGGCAAACTTCTTGGTTTCGGACGCCGAGACTTCGATGCGCGGAATTTCGATTGTCGTTGTGCCATTGGCATTGACCGTCGGAACCACCGCAGCGCGATCGTCCTTGACCGTGCGGATGAGGAAAATAACGCACACAAGAAGCGCTATCAAATAAACCATGTTTAGCAGTTTTGATATCATCGTTTAGCCCTCTTTTTTCATTGTCACCCCGGCCACCGTGCCGGGGTCAGTTTTTATGGATTTAAAATAGTCATTTTTCCGCTGCGAGACCACATTATTTCAATTCCGCGATTACGTTCACGCTGGAACTGACTTCAACAGAATCCGCAATCATACCCGAGGCAACACCGCCATCGCCACCACCCAAAAGACCGGCCAATCCATCAAAATAAGCGCCATCCGAAAATCCTCGGTTGTTTCCTAGCAAGCTATTGCCTCTGGCACTGGATTCATAAGAAATCTCGTTGACCACGTTGTAATCGTAAGACGTGTTGTTTCCCACATACACGACATCGCCCACCTTGCCACCAAAGCCTTCGGCAATCGCTCGGGCACGCACCATGGCCTTCTTCCCCGCAATTTCAGTCACGAGAACCTTAAGTGAATCGCGATTTTTCAATACAGAACGAACATCACCAACAGTCACATTTTCGGCGCCACCGACTTCCGCCAAAAATGCCGCGGCATCCTGCTTAGACGTAAAATTGACCGTCACAAACTGGCGTGCCCTAAAACGATTTTTCTTAGGCTCGTTATTCATAAAATCCCATTGGGGTTTAATTCCAATCCTTGCCGTATGAACGTCAATTTCTGATTCTGCAACACCCAAATTTCTAGCGAGAGCCACAATAGAATCCTTCACACGCCCCACCTGACTGTAAATTTTCTCTCTGTCATAGCCATCGACAATTGCTCCTGCAGAAATAGTAAACAAATCCGCCAAAAATTTCTTCGATTCTTCTTGGTGCACTTGAACATAAGATTGCTTGGGTTCATCACGACCCTGAATCTGCACAGACACATTCAAACGAGCGTTGATGCCTACAGAATCAGAATAGCTATTGCGCTCATTCACATTGGAATTACCTTCTGCGGCAAGAACCTTCCCCACCTTAGCACCGACACTTCTTGCATATACATCAGCCTGTTCCAGCACTTTCTTACATGTACGCTTTATCGTTTCGACCTCTAGCGAATCGGCATTTTTCAATCCGCCGGCAGTCTCAAAATCATCTATAAAATCAAGAGTTGCTAGTTTACGCTCAACAGCATCGCTAAGGGACTTGGTCGCAAGCTTTATCTCGACTTTCTGGTTGGCCTCATAGCCCACCTTAACCCTCTTGCCATTGCGACGTTCTATGTCATTATAAATACGCATCGAACGGAGATCGTAGCTTGACTTATCGACATTCAATTCCTTGAGCATCGATAGAACCTTTTCACGGCTTTCATTCAGCAAGGCAAAAGCACGGCTCTTTTCCTTATGCTTTTGGACTATCGTGAAAGTAATCTTGTACTCGTCGGCAACAAACATCTCTTGCTCACTCGTCGAAAGAGAAATGACATTCCAGCTATCCTTAGAGTTCGCAGACTCGCTCGCGGAAGCCTTTGCCTGGTCGGCAGGTTCTGCCTGTTTTGTCACGTTTCCTTCGTGCGAAAGCCTCATAGAAAGCAAGAGGCACACAAACGCAAGCACAATGATGACGATATACGAAACCTTATTTTGCATATTTTCTCCTTTTTTTAACATCCACAAA
>JAEEGJ010023490.1_pt1 | contig 12931 bp, 10 predicted proteins | sample 8958761 | NCBI WGS metagenome assembly JAEEGJ01 (sample SAMN16246546, study PRJNA631951) | gut metagenome | biome: gut microbiome; feature: rumen; material: RS-attached | host: Bos | place: Iran: Karaj | collected 2018-10
GCTGGTGGTGGTAGTCTTTCCGTTGGAGCCGGTGATGCAAATCATCTTGGCATGGGTGTATCTGCCGGCAAACTCTATCTCGTTGATGATGGGGATGCCTGCCTGCCTTGCCTTCACAATCATGGGGGCGTTCTCAGGGATACCGGGGCTCTTGATGATTTCCTTGGCATTCAGGATCTTCTCCTCGGTATGATGTCCTTCTTCCCACTCAATGGCATATTGCTCCAGCATACTCTTGTATTCCGGCTTAATGGTGCCCATGTCGCTGACAAAGACCTCAAAACCCTTCTTGAGTGCCAGTACTGCTGCACCCACACCGCTCTCGGCCGCACCTAAAACTACTATTCTGTCCTTCATTCTACTTTAATATCTTATATAATCTCACTTCTCTAACCACTAACCACTAACCTCTAACCACTAACCACCGATCCCGCAGGAGCGGGACCCTCCCAACCACTGACCACTAATCACTGGCCGCGCTGGAGCGCAGCCCTCCCGCCACTTAATCAAGCATGAACGGCTGCGAGTAGATGATTTCGCCGCTGTCATCCGTCGCGAACGCCTTGATACGCAGGTAGATGTGTTTGCCATAGTCTTCCTTGGCGATCTTGAAATCCAGCTTGTCGGATTCCGTTTCCGACACGACGCCCTGCTTGGAGATGACTTGGAAACGCGCCTTCTTGTCGGTCTTGGCCAGCAGCGTCGCGCCGTCGAAATGGATGTTCGTGAAATTCAAGATGCCGCGACCTTTGATCGCGCCGAACCAATTGCCCTGACGGTACGCCTTCAAACATTCATGGACCGTCTTCTCTTTCACTATCAAGACGTTGGTCCCTTCCGTGACACTCCAGTCAGGAACGAAGAAGCCAAAGCATTGCCGTCCAAGGCCTAGCGCATAATCCCAGTAGTCTTCGCAATAGGCTTTGCTCCACGGATACATCTCACTCTTGACACACCCTTGATTATAAACTTCAATGCCCAAAACGCGCGGATCGTGGTCCAGCAGCTCCATCATGTGGTCGTATTTCAGACGGCTCCACGCCGGATGGTTGATGGTGACGCCGCCGCCGTCCGGATAAATCAATCCGTCGATCATGCGGTCGACGGCGAGCCGCCACGGTTCGCCCGAACCGAAATGGTATCCATGGCTCATGGACTTGTAGAAATTGCGCGCATCAAACGTTCCGGAAGCGAAGGCGGAGCCTGGAGCGCACAAATGCGTCGGACTGCCGACGAAACCATGATGCTCCGCGTTTGGAGCCTCCAAGATGCCTTCCGGCAACGGCTTGAACATCGGCCCGCCTTCCTTGAACGGAAACGCGTCACGGTATTTTTCCTCCACTTCGCCAATCCACGGCTCGACGATTTTGTTCCAGTCGAACGGCCCGTCCGTGCGAAGGCCGTTGACCATCACGGGAAAATCATGATGCACGCGATAGTAGTTGGCCGTCATCTTGCCGGCGGGGCAGTACGGCGCCGACGGATAGTAGTTGGAAAGCGTCAGAAGCCCGAAGCCACGTTTGAGATAGCCATCCATCTGCCTCTGATTGATGCAATGGCCATGGGAAGTCGTATGAATCTGAAAGGAATGCTCCCAATCCACATCGCTGTACGGTCTGCGGTTGCGTTCTGGAACGTTCATCTTTTTCTCCTGTTTTTTCTGCGCGTCATCAGCGAAAATCTTGCTTCCTTCAGCGGCGACCGCCGTCGTAGCCGCCATCAGTTTGATAAAATCCCGTCTGTCCATCATGATGATAACCTGTGGGTTGAGTAGATACAACAATATTTTAATGTAAAATACATGTCTTCAAGCCGTCTGCAAGTTCCTGAAAGGAAAAACCGCGATTCACTTGCATCAATAGGATTTCCATTATATTAAAAAGTATGATTCAAAGAAATAGAGCAACCAGTCATTCAAACACGCCATGAACAAAGAGGAGACCATCGTCTATGCCGTAAACGGCTCCACGAAATACTCGAAGGACGGGCATTTTGTGGATATGCCTCCAGGCTGGGAGTTTGTGCCTTCCGGTAATCCGGCCTTGACCCGCCGCCTGAAAACGTCCGCACCAGATTACTGGATTGTCATGCGAAAATTCGGCCGTAAAGAATTCGGCGTGGGGCTTTGCGTCCCGTCTGGATTGGCCGACGGCATTCTTGAACAGATTGAAATCGAACATGATACACCGGAATATCAAAAAAAGTTGGAGAGCAGTCGCAAACGACGTGAAAAACAACAGGAAGAGTATCAGGAAGATTTCGAAGCCGCTGTGATCGATTTTCTCTCCTTCCATGAACGATGGCATGATTTGGCCGTGCAATTCGCCAAAGCGGTGACGGCGTTCACCACGCCCGTCGGAAGTGGAACGGTCGCCCGAACGAAACGCATTCCCATCGAAGAACGAGCCCGTGCAGCCGTCATCGCATGGATGCGCCATAACACGACAGATTATGACAAACGTTACATTCCGCGCATCGCGGGAAAGCGTCATGACGTGCGACGCGAACTGGCCCATGAATCTTTGGCTCTGTTGACATCCTATCGCAACGGTCATGACGCTCCGCAGGACTGCCCTCTCCAAAAAGCGCTGTCCAAACAAAATGAAAACAACGCTAAGCCGTTGTCCCGCAAACCCAAAGGCACTGATTTTTGGTTATAAATATTCACGATAGAAAACAAAAGGAAAAAAGATGACAAGCATGAACAGACTCCTGGTTATCACATCGTTGTGCAGTACCATGTTGATCGGTCAGAAACTAGCGGATTTCGCGCCATATCAAAAAGAAGAAGGCACGAAAGGCACTATCCTTTCGCTTGATTTTGAAAAAGGCTTACCGCCCGATTTTGTTCTTGCAAAAGGCTATCAGTGCGGCTGGGGTTACGGTGAAAACGGCAACGGCGGCCTCATGCTGAAACGCGGCCCAGGCGAAAAATACGTGTTCAGCAATCTCCGCATCCCTAATCTGAAGGCGGGACACGTCTATAAATTCAGAGCATCCGTCAGGCTTTCCGGCATCAAGTTGAAAAATGGCCAACCGCTTGCGGATCGGGAAGTTCCAGTCGTCGGATTCGATTTCAACGACGAAAAGAACCAGTATCTCAGCTGCCATTATTTTTCAGCCCATGTCGTAAAAGGCGAATGCGATTGGACGACGTTGGAAGGCAACTTCACCATGGAAGGCGCAGGTGCCGCTCTCGTGCTTTTCCTGAAGGAATATAGTTGCGACGCATGCCAGTGGGACAACATTTCCATCGATCTTGTCGGCAAGCAGGAGAATGTCATCTATCCCATTCTGCCCAAGATGCTTAAGTTAGACAAAGACGGCTTGGTCAAGATGCGCACTGCCCTCCTCAACAGCGATGATGCCGAAAAGGATTTCGTCCTCTTCGCGCAGCTTCCAGACAAACGCGAATTCGTCGCGCCGATCACTGACAGCTTCTCGTATTTCAAGTTTGGGCAACTTCCCGAAGGCATTACGAAAATCAAATTCATGCTGGGTGACAAACGGAGCAAGAAGATCGTCACGCAGGATGAATATCCTTTCCAATTCACGACCGCCACGCCGCCCGAAGGAGCCGTCACGATGGACGAATCCGGCCGCGCCTTCATCGACAACAAGCCATTCTTCCCGCTCGGTATGTTCTGGGAAAACGTCAACATGATGCCGCCCGACATCGAGCGGATGACGTCCATGGGCGTCAACTGCGTTCTCCCCTACCGTTCGTTCCGTTTCCGTCTGCCAGAAAAGCAGGACGGCAACACGTCCATTGCGGAAATCCGCCGCAGTATGGACATCCTTCACAAGAGCGGTATCAAGCTGATTTTCTGCATGTTAGACGTTTATGGACACCACGGTGAAGTGAAACGCTTCGAAGGCGTCGAAGGTATGTATGAAATCATCCGCGTCGTCGTCAACGGCCTGAAAGACCATCCCGCCCTGCTCGGCTGGTATATCTCCGATGAAAATCCGTTGACCGATATGCCGATGCTCCGCAAAATGCGTTTCCTCATCAACGAATTGGATCCGTTCCATCCCGTCTTTACGCTCTCCGACCGCACACGTAACTACGTCTTCTTCGCGCCGACGGGGGATGTCTTCCTCGCGGACTCCTATCCTGTCCGCAATGAATCGACACAGTCCATGTTACCTATCCGCAACTGCTTCCGTGCCTCCGAAGAGAGTTCGCGCATCGGCATCTGGTGGCTACCACAGATTTTCAATTGGGGCATCTATCAATGCCCGCGCACAGGCCAGCCCTACAGCGACACGCGTTATCCGACGGAAGAGGAGATGCGTTCTCACAACATGTTGGCGCTCAACCATCGCGCACGCGCCGTCATCCCCTACGCCTACAATTCCATCGCGCGCCATGATGCCTACGATCCGGGTGCCAGCACACGCTTCTGGCCACTCGTCATCAACGTCATGAAGCTCAACAAAGAGCTTGAACCGTTCTTTATCGCGACAGCGAATCCTCTTAAACTCTTTGAAGCGAAGATTGGCGAAGCGATGGTCGAAGCATGCCTCCACACGGCCGACAGCGGAAAGCAGATTGTCGTCATCACGACGGACGGTCCGGGCGACGTCAAAGCTGTCATCAAAACCGGCAAGCCCGGCCTGAAATCGCGTTTCGGCCACACGAAGGATCTTGGCAACGGCTCCTACGAGTTCTCCGCCACGAATACGGCATCTGATATTCTGGAGTAACGACGGCGTCTCCGCCGTTGGAGAGCATGCCGCCAGTAGCGGAGAGGGCTCAAGCCTCCCCCTCTGGGGGAGGTGCCGCGATAGCGGCGGAGAGGGCTCAATCTTTTCCAAACGTCAGCGTAGAGGAGAAGCCGCGCATCTTTTCTAAATACGTCTGCTTGTCCATCGGGCATTTCAAGCCCGCGATTTTCTTTCCGCATGCTGCGTCGCCCCATAGCAAATCAATTGCATCCATCGCCAACATTTTGGCGGAATCGACATATGCCTGCTGCGCGTCGGCGACGAGAAAATCGTCCGTATGCGCCGTTCCCGCAAAACCACGGAAGTAGCCGTGAAGTGACGGAATAATCATGCTGACATCCCCCATGTCCGTCGATGACGGACGGTAAATTCCGCGTGTGAACGGCGCATTCGGCGCGATGGCCTTTACATTGTGTTCATGCAAGTCATCAAATTCATCATAAGCGATTAAAGGCATGAAACCGAAGATGTTCTGCACTTCCGTCCGCCCGCCGAAAGCGATCGCGACGGCTTTCACGCAACGATCCACTTTGTCCGACGCGTCCTGTATCGCCTCTGGCGATGCCGCCCTCACTTGCAACGTGAACACCGCCCGATCTGGTACGACGTTCACCGCTTCGCCGCCTTCTGGAATATAGCCGTGAAGCCGTACGTGGGCTTCGTCGCGGAATGTGTCGCGTTGCGCATCCATCAACGTCAAGGCGGAACGCATCATGGAAATGGCATTGACGCCTTGGTCTGGATTCGCGCCTGCATGGGCGGATTTTCCATGAAAAACAAGCCGTTTCATGACAAATCCGTTGAAGCCAGACGGCGTGAAATTCGTCCCGCCCGCATGCAACATCATGGCCACGTCGATATCGTCAAAAACACCTTCCGCAATCAATTCGGATTTACCGCCGAACAATTGTAGTTTTCCTTCCTTGATCAGGCTGGCGATGTACGGCTGATTCTGACATTCCTCCGACGGCGTAGCGATAAATGCAAGCGAACCAGAGAGATGCGACAACACTTCTGGTCGTGTCATCACTTCCGCACAGCCAAGCATGGCGTTCAACGCCGCATGATGGCCACAGGCATGCGCTGCATGAGTCGTCGCATCCGCAAATGGATGCTGCGGAACGATCAATGCATCCAGTTCACCAAGAATGGCGACACGTGGGCCTGGTCGTCCTGTATCGACATCCACCCGCCGTCCCGTGATGGCCAATCCTGTCTTTTCCTTCAGCCCCAAACGGGCAAAATGCTTTCCGACAAATTCTGACGTACGTTGTTCGCAATACGCGAGTTCCGGCATACGCAATAACGCCTCGCCCGCCTGGATGAGCTCTTCGCGGCGGCCATCCAGATAATCGCATGCAAACCGTTTCAATTCTTCTTTATCCATCATCTTCTCCCGTCAACCAGCGGAACGCTCCGCCAGAAATTCACGTATTCTCGCAAACGCCTTCCGCAAATCATTGCACGGCAGCGTGAAAGCGATGCGGATATAATTGCGGTATGCATCGCCGCCATAGGCATTGCCATGAATCACGGCGACTTGCTTCGATTTCAGCAGCCCCATGGCGAATTCCTCTCCGCTCATGCCCGTGGAGGAAACATCCAGAAACGCATAGAACGTGGCCGGTATGCCCACACTCGTAATTTCTGGAATCCGCTGCAATTCCTCCAAAATGCAGTTGCGACGTTGTTCGAATTCGTGCAAGATATACGATTCATCCGTGCGGTCAGACAACGCTTCTATCGCTGCGTATTGTGACGGCAACGGCGCACACGCCACGATGTTTTCCGTCATCTGCGTCATCACACTCACCAATGACGACGGCGCCAATGTCCAGCCGACACGCCAGCCGGTCATTGCGTAACGCTTTGAAAAGCCGTTGACGACGACGGTTCGCTCTCGCATTCCAGACCGCGTCAGAATGCTTTCCGCCTTCCGTCCATCATAAACCAAATGACTGTAGATTTCATCGGAAATCACAGTCAGATCGTGTTTTACGGCAAGTTTTGCCAATTCGTCCAACGTCTCCCCCGGAATGACCGCTCCCGTGGGATTTGCAGGCGAATTTAAAATGAGCAGACGCGTTTGCGGCGTGATGCATTTGGCGATGTCCTTCGGTTGCACGACAAAGCCGTCTTCCGGCCGCGTCTCCACGAAAATCGGCGTGGCAGCGCAGGATTTGACAACCTCTCCATAGTTGATCCAATACGGAGCGGGAATGATCGCCTCGTCCCCTTCGTCCAGCAGGCTCCATAGGCTCAAATAGGCGGATTCCATGGCTCCGACGGTCACGATGACTTCCGATTCCGCGCGAAAATCCATGCCGTATTCCTTCCGCGCCTCCGCGACGATCGCCTGCCGCAACGCAAGCAATCCCGCATTGGCGCTGTAGCGCGTCTTGCCTGCGCGAATCGCCTCGCAGGCCGCTTCCCGCACGTTCATGGGCGGCGGCAAGTCTGGATCCCCCAACGTCAAGTCAATGACATTGCGGTATTTCTGTGCTTCATCATATATTCGGCGCGGCTCCGACGGAGTCAATTGCACCGCTCTTCTGGACAATTTCATATCGTTTCCTATACTGCTATCGTTTTTTTATTGTTTCGTAAAGAATTTTCGCACGACTTTTTTCCTCCGCGCAAAGCGCGTTTCAAACCGCCGAGCAGACGGAGGCCATCCTGATGATTTTCATTTTGCATGTTCTTTATTAGATAACATCATCAGCACCATGGCCGACGTCTGCGAGGCTTTTTTTGAGTATTTTGAGTGTTTTGTGGACTGAAATTTCGTGCCTTTTCGTACTACTTTAGTTCATTTTCTTGTTTTTTCGCAAAAGAATTTTTGCATGACATTTTCCTGCGCGAAGCGCTTTTTCAAACCGCCGAGCAGACGGAGGCCATTCTGATGATTTTCATTTTGCATGTTCTTTTTGGATAACATCATCAGCACCATGGCCAACGTCTGCGAGGCATTTTTTGAGTATTTTGAGTGTTTTGTGGACTGAAATTTCGTGCCTTTTCGTGCCTTTCGTGGTTCTCAATCAACATTTTGGTTATGGAACAAACAACTTCAAGTTTTTTCTTGCATTCATGAAAATATACTCCCGTTTCCACAGACCTCAAGATGACAAAAGCCTTTCCATTTAACACGAGCAGAACTATATTATATTGTATAATGACCAGTTTCAACCATCTTCCTACGAAATCCTTTTCATCCATGACAACTTTCGGAAACATTTCAAAAGCCATGCTCATGACGACGTTGGCCGCATGTTGCATGTCCGCCGTCGGCGCAACCATTTCGGGAACCGTCCGTCTTGACCGCAACCACGACGGATGGCCGTCGCAAAGCGATCCAGGCATTCCGAACATGCTCGTCAGCGATGGTTTCAACTTCGCCGTCACAGATGAAAATGGACGCTATTCGTTGCCGCTCCATGAAAAGGCGCAGACAATCTATGTTCAACGGACGGAACAATATACGGCGGACATCACACGCTTCTGGCATCGCGTCACGCCTGGCCGTCAGACATACGATTTTCTGCTAGAAGAAGCACGTCCCGTCACGGGAGACACGCTTTCCATGGTCATCATCGGCGATGCCGAAACGCATGATCTGAGCTACATGGAAACCATCCGCACGTATATCGCGAACCATCCTGAAATCAATCTTTTCATCAACGCGGGCGACATCAGCGCGGGCTCGCCGGCCGGCATGGAAGCCCACCGCGATTTCGTCAACGCCGCGACAATGGGCATGCCGGTCATCTATGCCTGCGGCAACCACGATGAAGACTTCCGCGGCCGCGGCTTTTACGGAGCCACGGATCCTTTTCTGGCCATTTACGGACCATGGTGGGAATCCTTCGAAATGGGCGGCTATCTCTTTGTCGTCGTGCCCATTTACAACAGTTGGGGTGCCCCAATCCTTTATGACATGCTGGATTGCGGCGATTGGCTAAAAGCGTTGTGCAAACGCTTTCCAGACAAGAAAAAGATTCTCATCGGCCATGACTTGCCCGATTTGGTCGGTTACAAAATGGCCTCGCATTCGGGCGATGTCGTGTTGGATGATGAAAAATTCGTCTGCGCCATCTATGCGCACAAGCACATGAACATCGTGAAAAAGTATCCATCCGGCCGTAAATCCTTCTGCGTGGCCACACCGAACAAAGGCGGCTCAGGCGTTTTCTCGCCTTCCTTCCGCGTCCTGCGCATCGACCGCAAGACGGACAAGACGCAAAGCGAACTCTTCTATCCCAATGCGTTACGGCATCTCGCCCTCATCACACCGCAAAACGGCATGTCGTTGGACAAAAACAATGGCACTGTCACAATCACGGCGGATGCCTATGACGGCGGCGATGAAATCGTCGCCGTGACGGCAAGCCATGCTGGACAATCCATCGAACTGTCGCGTGTCAATTCAGCGGCATGGAACGGCGAAGCAAATTGGAAATTGGCGGATGCAAGCCATATAACGCTTTCCGTCAGAACAAAATCCGGCAAGGAATTCTCACAGGAATTCGATGTTGCCAAACAAAACAACAACCGCCTCGCATGGCTTGCGCAACTGCCAGCCGACATCGCCATATGCGATTTGACGCTCGTGAAAGGCCTGCTCATCATCGGCGTCAGCGATGACGAAAACGCCGAAAAAGGCGGCCTCTACGCGCTCAAGGCCGATACAGGCGAAATCGTCTGGTCGTACACGACTGGCTACGGCATCCGCAATAACGTTGCGACGGATGGCGACCGCATCTACGCCATCGACACACGTGCGAACATCCATGCCGTTGATGTCACAACAGGCAAACGCGTCTGGATAAATCCCTCTGATCCGTCCATCGTCAGTCCGTCCGCTTCCGCAATCGTCTGCCATGACGGCATCGTGGCGGGCGGCTACGGCCGCCACCTACGCGGCATCCGTGCCGCAGACGGCGAAACGATTTGGCGAAACACGTCATGGCAAGTCGAAGAGCGCACGCCTGCGGAAGACAAACTGGCGGTCGCAGACGGTAGCGTTTTCATCATCTCCCGCCTCAACGGCCTGTACCGCCACGATCTGAAGACAGGCAAAGTCATCTGGCAGTACAAGAATCTCTTTGCCAACGCCACCGCCCTGCCCGACGGCGACGCCATCTGGCTCATTCCGAACAACTACCATCTGTTCCGCCTTGATCTCGCCACAGGCAAACTGTTAAAGGACATATCCTTCCCATGCTACGCCACGACGGCCGTTCCCGTAAAACTTCCCAACGGCCTGCTACTGGTCGCTTCCGGAAACAAAGGGCTTGGTGCCGTCGATCCCGCCACAGGAAAGGAAGCATGGCGTTTCATTCCAAAGAATTCCATCACCCCCACCGCCGATTACACCACTGGCAATCCACCAAGCGTCACAGCCACACCGCTGATCGATAGCGACAATCTATGGGTGGCCGCCAACGATGGCATCCTCTACAAGCTTGATCCGCAGGACGGCCATGTCATCGAATCCCACGTCGTCGGCATGCCTGTCCTCAACCGCCCATGCGCGGATGCGCAACGCATCTACGTTTCCGACTGCTTCGGCCGAATTATGGCAATTGAAAAATGACCGTTTTCACGATAATATCCATCCTTCACACCAATCTATCCTACGATGAAAAAGCCATACATTAACAACCGCAAATCCTTTGACAAGTTCCTCCTTTGCACATGCTTGCTCATGTCGCTGTTTCTCACGGCCTGCCGGACATGCCGCCCCGCCGACGCATTGCAAGCCGTTCGTGAACGCGGTATCCTTCTCGTCGGCGCGACTGGCGACTACCAGCCCATGTCGTTTCTGAACCCAGAGACAAAGACTTACGTCGGTTTCGACGCCGCCTTGGCGGAGGATTTCGCCGCCAGTATCGGCGTGAAAATCCAATATGTCCCGACCACGTGGCCGACGCTCATGCAGGACACGCTTGCACGAAAATTCGACCTTGCGCTCTGCGGCATCACGATCACGGATGCGCGGAAGAAACAGGCGTTGATGTCCGACGGCTATCTCGTCAACGGAAAAACCGTCCTCTGCCGTGCGGAAGACGCGGCGAAATACACAAGCCTCGCGGCCATCAACCATCCGGAAGTCCGCGTCATGGAGAATCCAGGCGGCCTCAACGAAAAGTTCGCCCGCGCAAATCTGCCGCAAGCCACGCTGATCATCCATCCCGTCAATGAAGAGATTCCACGCCTCATCGCAGAAGGAAAGGCCGATGTGATGATCACGGAAATCATGGAGGCCGCTTTCTATTGCAGCCGTGACGCACGATTGGCCGCTCCGCGGATCAACGCACCGTTCACACATGGTCAATTAGGCGCCCTCCTCCCGCCTGGAAATGAAGCGCTTCGCGACTGTTTCAACCTCTTCCTCCAGCAATTGCGCGAAACAGGCCGTCTCACCGAATTAGGCGAAATCCATCTACGTGGCCGGAAATGAAAAACAACGGAGAAACACATGAAAAAACATCGCATCGATCTGAATGAGTACGCCAACACCATCCTGAAAGCCCTGCCGAAAGGAATCCTGTTGACCACTAAAGTCGGCTCCAAAATCAATTCAATGGTCATCGGTTGGGGCACATTTGGTGTCAACTGGTCCAAGCCTGTCTTCGTCACCTACGTCCGCGAAGGACGCTTCACGCGTGAACAACTTGACACGAATCCTCAATTCACGGTCAATATTCCTGTCGGCGATTTCGACCGCAAGATCATCGCCGTCTGCGGTAGCAAAAGCGGACGGAATATCGACAAGATCCAAGAGGCAGGCCTCACGCCCGTCGACGCGGAAAAAGTCTCTGTTCCCGCCATCAAGGAATTTCCTTTGACATTGGAATGCAAGGTGATATATCGTCAGAAGCAGGATCTGGACGCCCTCCATTGCGACCGCAAGGCGGACATGTATCCGCAGCATGTCGATGGCACGGCCGTTGGCGCCAACCGCGACGTCCATGTCACCTATTACGGTGAAATCGTTGCCGCGTACATTCTTGAGGATTGATGGTTCTAAGCAATTCAGAATCAAGATGTCCCCTATCTCCTAGATATCCCAGATGTCCCAGTTATCTCATTAAAACCATACCGAAAATGATTTGCAGACTCTTCTCCTTTACCGTATCTCTAGCTATCATCCTATTGGCGATCAACGTAAACGCCGCCCCACGTAAAACAGAAATTGATGGAGCCTCTGGCAAACTGTCCATTCTGCTTGACATTCCACCAGAAAAAGAGACAGTCAAAGGCCCCGTGGTCGTCATCTGCCATGGGTTCACATCATGGAAAGACGAGCCATTGCTGGTGGCCGTGGCGAACGATGCGCGCAAGGCCGGACTTCCGGTCGTCCGTTTCGATTTCAACGGCCATGGAGAAAGCGGCGGCGATTTTTCCAAAATGACGGTTACCAGCGAGTTGGATGACTTGCGGCGCATCATGGAATGGATTGGAAAACAACCGTGGGGCGGAGATTTCCTGCTCGTCGGCCATTCCCAAGGCGGCGTGGTCTCCGGCATGGCTTGCGGCATGTATAGCAACATAAAAGGCGCGGTTCTTCTCGCCCCAGCCGGCGTTCTCGTGGATGACGCGAAATCCGGCAAAATTTTCGATGCCAAAATCGATCCCGCCAATCCGCCCGAAACCATTCCGCTGTTCGGCGGCACGAAACAGCTCGGCGGCTGCTATGTGCGTGACGCGCAGAAACTTCCGCTCTACGAAACCGTCGCAAAGGCCGGATCACGCGGCGTCCGTTCCATCTGCGTCATCCATGGCAAGGCCGATCCCATCGTCCCGTATTCATACGGCCAGCGTTTCGCCGACGCGGCCTCCTCCGCCGCCGTTCCCTGCAAAGCGGAATTCCATCTGCTCTATGGAGCCGACCACGGTTTTTCACGACGCGAAAAAGAAGCCGCCGAACTCGCCGTCTTCCTGCTGAAGAAAATCATCGCGACAGAATGACAAACACCCTATTAAAAATATGTCATTCAGTTCGTCCTTCATGGAATAATTGCCATAAACACCCCTGAAATCATCGGAAAAATTGCCATAATTTCCTCAAAAATCGTGGAACAATTGCCATAGTGAAAATTCTAATAAATCATTACCAAATATTTATGAATATTGAAATTCATTTATATTGATTAAATGGCATTTTTTACACTAGTTTTTAATAGCATTTCAACAGTAT
>JAEEGJ010023492.1_pt1 | contig 12930 bp, 12 predicted proteins | sample 8958761 | NCBI WGS metagenome assembly JAEEGJ01 (sample SAMN16246546, study PRJNA631951) | gut metagenome | biome: gut microbiome; feature: rumen; material: RS-attached | host: Bos | place: Iran: Karaj | collected 2018-10
GAGGTCGAATTTATGCATGTGTTGGTATTCGTAAGCGATGGCGTTGTAGAGCTCAAACTTCTCGTCCTCGTCGAAGTAAGGCAGGGCGCTGAAGTAGTTCTCCAAAGCCTCTTCCGACTTGCCCAAGACGGCAAGGCAGGAGCCGAGGGTCAGGAAATAGTCGGGGTCTTCTTCGTCGTCGATGCGTTCCACATGCTGCATGATGTCGAAGGCACGTTGTGCATCGTTTTCGAGCAGATACTGTCGTGCATATTTGATTTTCAGCATGTTGCTTTCGGGATGCTGGGCCATGGCAATTTCCACGGCCTCTCTTGAGCGTTTCAGCTGGTTGTGTTTGGTGTAATGGTCGATGATGTATTCAAACTCCTCACTGTCAAAGTAAACCGAGTCGTGATCCTTTAGCATGGATTCATACCTCTCGATGGCTTTTTCCATCTCTGCTTCGTGCTCAAAATAGTAATCTTCGTCCTCAAACATATTGTGACTTGACTGAAATTTGGTGCAAAAATAATAAAAAATAGGAATATGGTGAGGTTTTGTATTTCTGTGTTCCTAACAATAGTCAAAAATAACCGTTTAGGTATAATTATTTTTTCTAACTTTGCATTCGGAAACCAATTGAAAGTTTCGGGTTAATACATATTTTATATGAATAGACTAAGTAAAAAATGGTTGTCCTCTGACCGTGGGTTTACACAGGTCATGGGGGCGATGATATTGAAGGGGCGCTGGGTTCTAACCTTGCTGCTGTTGTTGATGATTGCTTTGTCGTTATTGTCGCTATTTGATTGGCAGAACGCCGCGTTTTTGAGTGCCTCGAGTTGTTTGGCTTCTGTTTATGGTTTCATTTCGAATGCACTCGGAAGTTCCTGGTTTTGGCTGCTGTTTCTGACGCTCCTCATGATCCTGGTCATCGGCGTGTGCAACACCATGACAAACCTCTATAGCCTGCGCAAGAATGAAACGGGCATCACGTGGTGCCAGATTCTGATTCTGATTGTCGTCGGGATATGGTTGATCGGGTTGTTGTGCATTATCAAAATCCAGAAGGAATCCGGCTATTTCATCATTTTTGGTGTCATTGGTACTTTGATGACCTGGATTTTCCAAGACACGATTAAAGGTGTTGTGGCTTTCATTCACTTGAGGCTCAACCATCTGCTGTATATCGATGACTGGATTCAGGTGCCCAAGCTCAATGTCGATGGTGAAGTGAAGCGCATCACGCTGACGACGGTGACCATTTACAATTGGGACACGACCACTTCTTCCATACCCACCAGCGTGTTGCACAACGACCATTTCATCAACCTCCAGAGAATGACTTCTGGAAAGACCTATGGCCGACAGATGCTGAAGACCTTTATCCTCGACACAGGATGGTTCCATCCGCTTTCCGCTGAGGAAATTGAATCATTGAAGGAGAGGGAGTCGGTCAGAGCATATTTGTTGGACGAGGATTTCAAAGTAGGAGAACTTAATGCTCACTTGTTCCGATTGTATTTGTTCCATTGGCTGATGAACCATCCCTATGTCTCACAGGAGCCGCGATTGGTGGTGAGATGGTTGGAACAAAAAGAAGCAGGCTTGCCGCTGCAGGTGTATGGCTTCATCATGGAGGGCGGCGTTGTGGCATTCGAATGGCAGCAGTCACAGATCATCGAGCATATCATAGAGGCCTTGGATTGGTTCGGTCTTAAGCTTTATCAGAGTCCTTCGAGCTATGATGTCAGTAATATCAATAACTATTTGACGGAGAAAGAGCTAACAAGTGGAAAGGAGGAAGCATTATGAGCAAACACGTTGAAAAGGAGAGACCTTTTGAATACTTGAGGCATAAGAATGGTGACAGTTACTCGGCTGAGACGATAAGCGACTGGTATGTGGCTCGTGCATACGTCCTCGACAAGTTGAAGGATGTGGCTATCGGGCCTACCTCAAACGAGTATTTACATGTGGTGGTAACGAGCGATAGCCCTTTGATGTTGTCCGCCGTCCGTGAAGTGGCCTTGTTGGCTCACTTTGCCAATTTTGACGAAACGAGTGGAAGCAACCGTTCAGTCATCACCATAGTCAGTAATAACGATACTATCGTTGAAGACTTGAGAAAAGAGGAATACCTGTGTAATCTGTTGGACTATTGCAAGTATTCGGTCTATGGCTCTGCGCCAATCCATGCCGACTCCTATCTTGATGTTGAATTGGAGATGGTCAGAACCTTGTCGGCTGCTGACAAAAGCGGTGTTGTCGTTGAAATGTCGGATAATGATGCCGAGGAATTCCTGAAGACTTGCAACTTGGATGACATCAAGAGCATTGACACCCGTAAGGCAGTGTATGTGGGAAGGATCTACGAATTGGGGGTATTGATTGACAACTTGCCTGCCGAGGACATTCACTCTCCCAGACGTTACAAAATGGCGTTGGACGCGTTTGAGCATAACTATTTGCAAAAGCCAATGACGCCGCTTATCAACCCACAAAAATGGAGTGCCAATTTGATCCAAGCCAAGAATGGCGTTTCGAGTATCTGCTGCGCCGACTGTTTCGAGTTGAGGGCAAGAGGGATGGAACAGTGTGGTAAAAATTCAACTAAAGCCTGGGAGGACCATATTGAAGCGTTGTCGATCAGCGAGCATGCCCGTTGGGTGACTGAGAGGTTGATCATGGGCGTGCGTTACTTCAACAAAGAAGAACGCATCCATGACGAGCGTTCGTTCGGCGGTGCCAAAAAGCAATTCCGCAACCGCTTGAAAAAGAATGCCTCGGATCCCGTCAGTGTCGACATTTGCTCGTTTGCGGAGTTGCGCAGAATCAATCCCGGCGACATGAAATATGACAGTTTTTTGATGCTGGCCATTCCAAAGATTTTGGAAAGGATCAGGGAAGAGGACAAAAGTTGAATATTCTATTCTTAACCAAAGAAAAGCCATGAAGAGAACGTTGCTTTTACTTTTTGCGTTGTGGGTCTGCTTAACGACATCTGCCCAAACGCTATGGACGGTGGAGACAGTGCCCAATACCCGGTTGGAAAGTAATGACATCCATGTTTCCGACCCAGACGGATTTCTTTCCGACAGTACCGAGATGACCATCAACACAGCGCTTTGTGCTATCCGTGACAAGGCTGATGTCTTTTTGGTGACCTTGGCTTCGATCGGTGACGCCGAATCGAAATCTTTTGCCACGGAGTTGTTCAACTATTGGGGCATTGGTGATGCTGAGACCAACAATGGTGTGCTTCTGCTCTTTGTGGAAGACCAGCATGCCATGGAGTTTGAGACGGGTTATGGTGCTGAGGCAACCCTCACGGATGCCAAGTGTCAGCGGATATTCACCAATACCATCGTGCCATTTTTCCGTGCCGGTGACTATGAGGGCGGTCTTTGCGCAGGCGTGGCCGATATCGTTGAGGTATATGGCGGTGAAATCCCAATGGGATTGAAGACCACCTTGCCGAGCGGCGACTATGAAGGCGAAGGAAAGATGACTGAAGACTTTAGCTTCATATTTGGTCTGTTTGCCTTATTAATGCTTGCGATGCCTATAGTCGGTATTGTCTTCTGGGCACGCAATCGTAAAGACAAAAAGCGCGTCGTTTCAGATACCTATCATGCGTTCAATGAGAACGGAGTCACCTATATCGAAGGCTCTACGACCCATTGGTCGGGCTCGCCTTGGGAAGGCAAGGGCTGTCTCGGCGGCTTGATGATTGGTTTTTCCATCTTTGTCTTCTTGTTTTTGGCTATAGCTTTTGTGACCTCCCGTTTTCCCGATTTAGAGCAAAAGAAGGCGTACAGTTTGATTTCCGTCATCGCTTTGGTTTTGTATCTCACCTGGGTTTGTTTCCGTCAGAACCAACGTGCGTTGAAGACGGCCAAGAAGATGGCCAAGCAGTCCATCAATCCGGGGGCGGTCTATCAGGCAGCTTTCAAGAATTCGGGTAACCGGATAGCAACTTGGGCCGCACCGTGGTTGGGGTGGATATACTACCTTGTTTATAAAAACAAGATGGAGCACAGCGGAGAATGCAACTGCCCGCAATGTAGCGGAGCGATGAAAAATTACGACAGTTTCAAGTTGCCTGAGATTCATGCAGCTGAAGAAAGCGTGGGCGCCTTGAAGTTCAAGCCCTATCATTGCAGCAATGGCCATGTGGTCGTGGTGAAGGAGCATGGCAAGCAGTACTCCAAGTATAAAACATGCTCAAAATGTGGTGCTTACACATCGCTTATGACCGAATCGAAAACCCTTGTCAATGCGGATTATTCGCATGACGGCAAGAAAGAGGAGACCTATGTCTGTCAGCATTGCGGCGACACCATCACGAAGACGGTGGTGATTCCCATGTTGGTGCGTTATAGTAGCAGCAGTTATTCCTCCAGCTCGTCCAGTCGAAGCCATTCGAGTCATTCTTCGAGCCATTCTTCGAGCCATTCCAGTGGTGGCTCCTTCGGTGGAGGACATAGCGGCGGTGGCGGCTATTCGGGGAAATGGTAGAATTCAGTTGCTTCGTTTTGATTATTGTGTTATCTTTGCAAACGGAAATCAATAAAACATAAAACCATGACACTCAATAAAGAAGAATTCAAGACCTTGGTGATGCTCTATGCCGCCAATATCGATGGAAACATCCAATCGGAAGAAGTGAAAATCATGCTCGAAAAGAGCGGTTTCGACACGGTGGAAAAGATGGAGAAGCTGTTCGGCAAGATGAACGATGCCGAAGTCCTCGACTGCATCCGTGAGAACAAAGCCCAGTATGCAGCCACTGAAGCCGACCGCCTCGACCTCATCCACGACCTCTGCGCCATCATCGAAGCCGACGAGAAAACCACGGTGATGGAGGAACAGATGGTCAGGGAGATGCGTAGGGTGTTGGAGTAGGAAGTTGGCAATTGCTCAGTTGTTCAGTTGGGAGTTTGGAACTGTCAATTATCTTGTTGATAATTCTGTTGATAAAAAATCAGCATATTTTTGATATTCTTTTTGTGGAACTTTCGTATTTTTGCGCAACCAAAAACCGAAAGCACCATGACATAGAACCAATTTAACCTAAAACAGAGTTTCCTAAGACCTTTTCGGCGAAGAAACGGACTTTTTGTCGTTTGCAACGATGCAATGCATCATGTTACGGATCAATTGTCTGTTGATAGCGACTGAAGAGGGCTAAGAAATAGACATTTTGTCGTATGCAACGACCTTTTATCCCCATTTATGGGATTTGAGGAAATTGGCAACGATGATTTGTCGAACGCGGCGGCGTATTCCGCCAATAACAACCAAAACCAAAATAAAATGTTTTGTTCACATTTGATTGTGGGACTGAACACGAATCAGTTCCACGCCGGTCTCAACGAGATCGACAGTCACTTCGAAGGCAAACGTTCGGATGGATATCTGGACGAGCTTCTTCAGGAAGTGGGAAATGCTAATCAGGCGCTGTTCGAGGCGATGCACGTTGCTTCGGTGAAGCACCATGTGCAACAGGAGGCAAGGCTGCTCAAAGAGTGGATTGTGTCTGCTGTCCGCTGCATTGAATCGTACCGTTGCGCGCCCGATGCCGAGGTGAAGGCCAGCGCTGAGGTGCTCAAGGCCTTGTTCAGGTCGTTTGGCAAGCCTCTCACCCGTATGAGTGTCAACACGCTGTTGGGTGCGACTGAAGTCTTGCTTCGCGAACTTGGCAAGCCCGAGATGCAGGCCCATGTGGGCAAGCTCCCCGAACTGTCGGAGCGCATCAAGGGCATCCAAGAGGCTTTGGACGCATTGGCGGCCAAGCAGCTTGAGGTGGACCAGGCCAACAGCCGTATGGTGAAGCCTGAGCCTCTCATCAGCTTGAAGCGCGAGGCAGCGGCCAAGCTTGAGGTGTTGGTGGATTACCTGAGGGTCATGTCGACCAAGGATGTCCAGACTTACGGCGAGGATTACGCCGTGGTGACTGAGATCATCAGTCGACACAACGCCACTTATAGGGGTGGTGCGCCCAAGACCTCCTCGGCGCAGGCTGAAACTCCTGACTCTCAAGAGTCACAGACTGTCTGAAACGGTCCCGTTTCACGAAACGGAAGCATGGATTGAAAATGAAGTGATTCCGCTGATTTCCCCATGAGCTTTTGGGCTTGTGGGGAGATTTTTTTTGAGAACTTGTATGTGATAATTCTTTTGTGCTTGTCCCTAAAGCTCTTTATATAAGTTTTCCCTTATCTTTGAAGAAGAGTTATGACTAAAAGGGTGAGTGATTTAATAGAAAAAAGTCAACGATAAAACTTTTGCTCAGAAATAATATTTTTCATATTTTTGCATTCATAATAAATGATGTAGGAAGTTCAAGTATTTCATCAAAAGCGAATTGGCTACTGTAAATCTATGATATTGACCGTCAAAGATATAAAGAAATCATACGGAGAACATGAGGTTCTTCGTGATGTTTCTTTTACTGTTTCTGCTGGTTCAGTTTCTGTGCTGATGGGTACGAATGGTTCAGGAAAGACAACGCTGTTCAATATCATTTCTGGGTTTATCAAACAAGATAATGGCAGCATTTTACTTGATGAGGACTCAATAGATAGGCTCAAGCCCTATCAACGCAAAAGAAAAGGTATCGGGAGGACTTTTCAAGATATGCGTCTAATAGGAGGTCTTTCGGTAAAAGAGAATGTCATGCTGGCATTTCCAGAACAAGAAGGAGAAAAGTGGTGGAATACGATTCTCCCCGTCAAGAGGGTGAAGGAAGAGCAGAGGAAGAACCAACAGAAATCTGAAATAATTCTTAGACAGTGTTTTATCGATGATGTGGCAGATTCCAAAGCAGGAGAGATTTCGTACGGGCAGCAGAAGTTGCTGAATTTGGCCTGTTGTATGGCCTGCAAGACACCGATATTGCTTTTGGACGAGCCTGTGGCGGGTGTGAATCCCGTATTTCGTGAAAAGCTATCAAAGGTGATAGCTGAATTGAAAGCGGAGGGGGAATGCCTCCTAATTATCGAGCACAACAGCGATTTCATCGAAGCTGTGGCCGATGAGATTCTTTTCTTGCACGACGGAGCCTTGAAGCATTATGGAAGCTATAGCGATTTCAAGAAAGATAAAGAAGTTTTGGAGGCGTATTTATGAGTATGTTGGATGTGAGGCATATCGATTCGGGCTATGGCAACAAGCAGGTGCTTTTCGACGTCTCTTTGGACGTTGAGGAAGGCGAAGTTGTGCTTCTGATAGGTTCCAACGGATCTGGCAAAAGCACTCTGCTAAAAGTCGTTTATGGCTTGACGTCAGTTTGGTCTGGTTCGGTCGTATATGACGGGTCGACTCTTCAAAGCAAAGAAAAAGCATCGCCTACGCATAAGTTGATTAAGAGAGGCATTCAATATGTACCACAGAAGAATGAGCTATTCGATGATGCCTCTGTAAAGGAAAACCTGCAATACTCACTTTTGCATCTGAACAACAGAAAAGAAGCTGGAAAGAGGGTGGATGAGGTGCTTGAAGCCATCCCGACCCTTAAATCATTGCTTACGCAACGGGTAGCGAAACTCAGTGGTGGCGAGAGAAAGATTCTGGCGTTGGGTATGGTGATGGCCAATCGCCCCAAGCTGTTATTATATGACGAGCCATTGGCTGGTCTCAGCGAGGACAACATTCCAATAGTGCTTGATTTGTTAGGCAAGCTGCGCAAGGTGGGCACCACGATGCTGATTGTTGAACACCATGTTATGGAAATGATGGCGTTTGCCGACAAAACCTATGGAATACGACTTGGCAAATTGTCGGTAGAGCCGTTGAAAACTATGGAAAAAATACAGGAAATTATGTTATAAACCATTAAAATAAACCAATAATGAAAAGAAAAAGTTTGATTATCATTGCAATCGCACTTGTATTGTGTGTCGTGGGATTGCTTGTATGGAAGGGAATGGCGAAAGGCAAGGAAACGGATACAATTAAGATTGGGGCAATATTGCCATTAACTGGGGATTTGTCTAGTTACGCAACGCAGTTGAAAAAAGGAATGGATCTTGCAACTGAATTAAATAATCATAATTCAGAAAGAAAGATTGAAATACTGTATGAAGATGACAGAGGGGAAGCTAAAGACGCAGTTTCTGCATACAGAAAATTGGTTGATGTCAACAAGGTGCAACTTGTAATAGGAGGTATGTTCTCATCTTCTACCTTGGCGATTGCACCGGCCGCTGAGAAAGACGGCATAGTTCTGTTGTCCCCCACAGCATCTGCTATAGAAATTACGGATGCTGGTGATTATATATTCCGCATTTATCCTTCGGATGTATATGACGGTATTTTTTTGGCAAACTACGCATTTGACAACCTTGGCGCGCAAAACATTGCCATTTTATATGAGCAAGTGGCTTCCGTTTCATCTATATCTAATAAATTCAAAGAAATCTTTACTTCAAAAGGAGGAACGATTGTTTATGAGAGCGGCTATTCTTCTGACATATCAGACTTCACGTCCCTACTTATGAAAGTGAAGCGATTAAAGCCCGATTTGGTTTTTATTCCCGGAAACATCATTCCTGTTGCAAACTTGCTTAACCAAGCCCAAAACATGGGTGTTGATTCCAAATTTTTGACAATTTCAACGGCATACGACCCCAAAATCATCGAACTCGCCCAATCAGCTGCGGAAGGTTTGCTCTTTTCTGCTCCAATGTTTGACCCCGATGGGTCATCCCCGGAAATGCAGGCCTTTTCTCAGCAATATAAAAAGAAATATGGTGAAGAGCCTGCTATTATAGGCGGATATGGATATGACGTGGTCAACATCGCATTACAAGCTATGTCGTACGGAGTTGTCGCAGACAGTATCAAAGAAACGTTATATGGCATTTCTGATTTTCCGGGAGTGACAGGCAATACTACTTTTGATGAAAACGGAGACGTTGTTAAAGACTTGAAGATGATGACAATAAAAAACGGCAAGTTTGTCTCATACTAAAAGTTGATGATTATGGATAGAAAGAATTATATTCAATATCTTAACGAAACCTCATTTATGGTTATGCCAATTATTATGGCATCTTTAGAGAATACTGTGGGAAAAACACCTGAATTGGAAGAGATTCTTTCTTTGTTAATAAAGCAACGGGTGGCAAAACCGTTATTAAAACCGGCTTTGTTCCGATTATCATATGAAGTTTGTGGAGGAAAAGAATTTGAAAAGTTCATCCCTTTTGCAGCCGCATGCGAAATGCTCAACATCTCCTCATATCAAGCAAATTCATCTTTTGACAACAAATTAGGAGTTTTATCCAAAAAAGATAAGGATAGTCAAGTGATTGCTGCTATGATTACAAGAGAACTGGCTGTTCGGTTGCTATATAAATTACAAGATAACTATGTAGATTTGAAAACAATTGCAAGTCTTTCCAATTGCTTGTCAACCAGCAATCTCTACATTTATAAAGCACAACATTATGATTTAAATCTCCTATCTTTTTATAATCAACAAATGGTTGATAGATATGTGTCAGACAGAGAATTGTTCTTTCGAGACTACCACACAAGATGTTACTATGGTAGTGGAATCTTTTCTGGTCAAGTGGCTTTGGCTGGAGCAATAGCGGCTAATGCAGACGATGCTCATAAGGATGCATTAAAGGAGTTTGGTGAGATTTATGGAACCGCATTGCATAAAATCAATGATTTAGGGGATTTCCTTCCTGGGGAAGAACGAAACGGAAGGCTATACCAAGACTTTTTCTGCGATATCAGAAATGGAAGATTGACGTTGCCTGTGTATGAGTTATACACGCGACACAAGGATATTTATTCAGAGATAATGAGTTTCTTAAAAGAGGAGAAGCCGGATTATGATACTATCCACAGTCTTTTTATTAGTCTTAATATTGTAGACGATGTTAAAGAAATGGCAAAAAAGGCTTATGTTGCTGCAAAGAATATCGTAAAAGACATTCCCTTTTCCGAACAAAAGGGTGGATTGTTCTCATTGTTATCAGTTTTGAAGTCTAATAAATATTATCATAGAGCATTGCATTAAAAACAGGAAATAGTTATTAATCACTAAATTATTTGGTTATGGAATTGTTTACAAAGATTTTTGGAGAATTACGTTGGGTTTTATATTTTTTGCCCATCTTAGTTCTAATAATTCGTTTCTATATGATTAAGAAGAACTCTGTTTCTAAATTACTAGCAGGTTTTCCATTCACATTACTTATTATTTGTTTTTTGATAGATCTTATTGACACGCCTGATCAAGAAACTGTTTTATTAGCATTTTATATGGTTGCTTTGGGACTAATAGAACACCTTATCGATGAAAACAAAAAAACGTTTTCTCGAACAACATTTTACGAACAATATTCCAAGATAGAAAAAGAATGGGAAAGTTTCGGCGAGAAGACACCTAATGTTGAGGAAAAGAAATATTTTATAATGCAAAGTCTTGAGGCGATTGAAAATTGTATCACGGCTCCAGAGGTGAAAGAAAATAGTATATGCAAGAGGAAACCTGAGATAGAAGAATTTGTTACGCAATCAGGAGGTATGAACGCAAATTATTTTTGGATGTGTTGTAACAAAGATCAGTTTTATAAAAACGTATTGGTTTCATTATATAGTAACCTGTTTTTACAATTAAATGAAACCATTTTAAAACCTATTCAATTAGATGCAGCTGGGACTGCTGTGAAAAACTGCTATGTTCCTGAATTTGTGTCAACAGAACTAACTAGGACGTTACTGTCGAATCCTGACATTCAATTTCAATATAACACAAGTGTGTCAAGTATAGCTGATTATGCTAAGGATAATTGTGCTAGAAGTATTGATAGAAATCCGAATTCTACAGTTCAATTAAAAAGAATAATAATATATGACAATGATACAATTGACCCAAAAGATTTGAATATTGTTTGTAAATGGCATAAAGATAATGAAGTAGATTTGGAGTTTATTAAAAATTCTGAAGCAGAAAGGATATTTCGTTCTTGTAATTATCAAGGTGAGATGGATTTTTCTGTTATTGGTATGGGTACAAGTTGTGTTTTGCTCGAAGCTCTGAAAAAGAGTAAAGAAACTTTTGCGGGATTTGATCATGATATGTACGAATTAAATTTTCGAGTTGATAGTAACAGCGAAGCAAAAAGAATGTTCAATACACTTTGGCAACAAGCACATAAATACGATTACGATGTAAATAGTAATAATTTCTATATAAAATAGTATAAATGCAAATTGCCATTTCAATAGTATATTTTACGCTCATATATTTAATTATAGCCAAAAGCTATCAATTAACCTATTTGTCATCAGGATTCTTCCAATTTACATACGCAGTCGTTATTGCGATAGGAGCATACTTTGTGTATTGGTTTCATATTCAACTAGATTTGAACTTGTTGTTATCAGTGTTATTTTCTGTTGCACTTTCATCACTAATAGGTTGGGGCACAGATTATTTCGTGTATCGTCTCCTAAGAAGGCGTATGAAAGGGAATATGGAGCAAATGATAGCTTCTTTGGGTCTTTTCGTGATCCTTCAGAATGCTATTTCAACGATATGGGGTGACAGGGTGTTGAGTTTTCGAAGTTGGTCAGTAAATCAAACAATTGGTTTTGGGAATGCCAATATTTCATTGGTGCAACTTATTACTGTCATTGTATGTTTTTTTCTTTTGTTATTCTTGTGGTGGTTTTCCGAAAAAACACGAAAAGGAAAAACTATTATTATGGTTTCCAATAATCCTACTACAAGCGAAATATTGGGGGTTAAAAAAGATGATGCAATTGGTTGGAGTTATTTTGTGGGAAGTTTGTGTGCCGCATTTGCAGGAATTCTAATAGCAGCAAACTACAACATTATTCCCAAAATGGGCTTCAATTGGCTATTTCCTGCAATTGTGGCCATGATTATCGGAGGCACGGGAAGGATGCGTTATCTTGTGCTTGGCGCTTTACTACTAGCCACCGCACAGCATTTAGCGGCATACTTCTTGGATAGCAAGTGGATGAATGCAACAGCATATATTATCCTCATCATTTTCCTTTGTTTCCGTCCCTATGGCTTCAGCGGACGCAAACTCAAAAAGACGGAGGTGTAGTATGGAGTATCTGTTGCATTTGCTTATCATGATTTGCATCTACAGTATACTGGCGCAGTCGCTGAGCCTTGTTGCCGGGTATAGCGGTCAGATTTCGTTGGCGCATGCTGGATTCTATGGTATTGGAGCCTATACTACGGCATTGTTAACAGTTAGTTTTGGGATGCCGCCGCTACTCAATCTGCTACTTGCCATGTTATTGTCTGGCATACTAGCGTTTGTTGTAGCCAAAGTGGCTGTCAAGACCATCGATGACTACTATGTCATCATTACTTTGGGGATACAGGTGGTGATATACTCCGTCATGAACAACTGGCAAAGTGTCACCAATGGGCCGTTGGGCATCGCCGGCATTCCTCCGTTTTCCATCTTCGGTATAGCTTTGGAGAGCAAATGGGGTTTTCTGTTGTTGTCCGCCATTCTAGCAGCAATAGTTTGGTTTATACTTCATAATATTATGACATCGGCCTTCGGGAGGATGCTTCGAGCGCTAAGCGAGGACGAAGTTTATACGGTCTGCTTGGGCAAGAATGTTGGTCAGGCAAAAGTAGTCTCCTTTGTCATTAGCGGCATGTTGGCATCAATTGCGGGTGTCCTATATGCTTATTATATTTCCTACATTGACCCGACAAGCTTCACATTAGACGAATCAATATTCATTTTGAGTATTGTAATTATTGGCGGTATGCGTAATTTGAAGGGCGTGTTTCTTGCGGCTGTTTTTCTCGTGTTGCTGCCTGAGGCGTTAAGGTTCGTTGGAATGCCTTCATCCGTTGCAGCTAATATGCGACAGATTATTTATGGAATTGCCCTCATCATTGTTGTGAGCCGAAAAAAGAAAGAACTT
>JAEEGJ010023494.1_pt1 | contig 12929 bp, 14 predicted proteins | sample 8958761 | NCBI WGS metagenome assembly JAEEGJ01 (sample SAMN16246546, study PRJNA631951) | gut metagenome | biome: gut microbiome; feature: rumen; material: RS-attached | host: Bos | place: Iran: Karaj | collected 2018-10
TTCTATTTGAAATCTTCCGACGCGAAACCCCTACAAATTGTAATTTTGACACTTTTCAAAATTGTGCATCCGCCGTACAATTTTTTCTCGTAAAAGTTTGTTGTTTCATTTTTTTGTATTACCTTTGCACCGCATTTTTCTACCGTGAATGCCCTGAGTGATGCCCAGATGGCGGAATTGGTAGACGCGTTGGTCTCAAACACCAATGCCGCAAGGCGTCCCGGTTCGACCCCGGGTCTGGGTACAAGATTTCAAAGCAAAGTGTGTTGGCTATCTATTAGTTACAACACACTTTTTTCTTTTTGGTGCAACATTGGTGCAACAATTCTTGTTTTTGATATTTATTTCGTATCTTTGCACCCAAGAAAGGCATTCATAATTACAAGGGCTTTGGCTGCATAACAATGTAAGTGAAGCCCTTTCCTTGTGTAATGAGGGGGAGGGGGCTTTAAGTGGTGTTTCTTGCTTGGTGCCTTTAATAGCCCGCTGAAAATTTTAGAAAAAGAAAAAATTATTTTCGAGTATATATACTGCCATTCAGTGGGTAGTTTGTATCAGTTAGTCTAATTTGATTTTCGTTCACAACAACTATTTTATAATTATCTGGAGCCATATTTGCACTAATGGTTTTGTCATCAAAAGCATGATACAATTTCATATCAACTCCATTTGTTGAAATGTAAAATGCACCTTTGTTGTCGTAATCCGCAACACTTCCATAATTGTATTTATAAGTGCAGTATCCATGAATTGTATATTCTCTTTTCTCCCCATAAACATTCGTGCCTGTAGCAATCCTGGGATTGTCCAAATAGGTTTCATTAAATGTAAACTCTGTTGTAGCTCCTATAATATCAGGTTCTGAAACAAATGTCCCATGCAACACTTTTAATGTTGCTATTTGTTCTGTTGTATAAGAACTCGCACTTCCTTCTTCATCTTTTGAACAAGCCACAATACTTATGCTAAATGTCGCAAGAAGTAGAATTGATAATATATAATTTTTCATTGTAGTTGTGGGCGTTTATATGCCATTGCCCGTCGGCTCTAATTATTGAATAACCTTTATGAGCCCACACACAATCCCAGAAGAAAAGGCGCAGGTCTACTCCATACGCCTTTGAGGTTCACCACAAACCCGAACATGATACGGAAAGCCTACGCCAATGCTGGTTCGGCTCTATACATGTTCAGTTTGCTCTCTTTTTTTGAGGTGGTGATTTCAAAGGCAATCGAGCAATATGTCTGCATCATTATGATACAAGTGCAAAAGTACACAAAATATTTCAAAGAACTTGGAATATTCCCAAATAATTATTTACCCTATCTACTTTTTAACATTTCAACATATTTTTTAGTTCCCTATATATATAATAATTAATTATATTGCATCTCGGATAGTGAAAAAAATAGTGCTAAATGTGATTTTGGGGGTTAACCTCACTAAATCTTCTGAAATGCCTTTGTATAAAGGGGAAGCGGGAGGTGAGGTATGGCTGAGATACCTCACTTATACCTCACCTGAACCTCACTTATACCTCACTCGTAACCTCACTCGCTCAATAGTACGAACTGACTGTGTGGAAGTGAGGTTGGAAGTGAGGTATGAGTGAGGTATAAGTGAGGTTAAATCGACATACCTCACTTGTCAAATCCCCTTTATTTACAGGTGTTTTGAGCGATTTAGTGAGGTATCGGCAAAAAATGATGAAATTCTTTAGATTTCAGGGTTGAGATGATAGTTCGGGGGTATGAATACCACACCCGTAAGGTGAAGGAGCTTTACCCGTAAGGTGTAGAGCCTGCAGTCGGCACCTTCAATTCGCTCGTTCGCGACGGGCATCTCGTCCGTCCGCGATGGTCGCGCCATCCGTCCGTAACGAGCGAGTGGTCCGTCCGCAACGAGCTTACGCTACATCCGCAACGAGCATTGTCAAAATATTATCTTTCTACCAGAGATTTCAGCTTCTCAACTAATGCAATAACTTGAGGGGTGTATTCCTCCACATCAGCGCGTTCCACTTCGATAAAATCTTCGTAGTCATCTTCGTGACGTAGGTCGAACATTACTTTGAATAATCCTCCTTCTTCAGCTGTCAGAATGCCAGTTTTTATGAAATGAAAATGCATCTGGGTTATAAGTCCAGAATGGCGTTTGGTAATAATGCCTTTGCTGAGTAATAATGCGGAAGCAGAATGATATAAAGCATAATACAGCCTGTTGGCTGCTAAGCCATAGCGCCCTGCATCAGCTAAGAATGCAGCATCCTCTAATGCTACATTTGCTTTTTCCAGCCGATAGGCGATCATGGCTTGTCTGCTTTCATTGTCCAAACTCATAGGGCTATCCCTTCATTTAAAACGTTGTACTTGAACAATGAAGGGGGAGCCTGCTCCCATTGACGGCGTGTGTATGGGAACACGTTTATTTCCTGCCCCAATTCTAATCCTTTAGCCCAAACATGAAACTGGATATTATTGCGGTCTTTCAGCGTCAAACGTGGCTTGTCAACGATTGTAAGCACATCCCAGTCACTGTCCTCACGGGCATCGCCACGAGCTCGCGAACCATAAAGGATGATTTGCGCTGTTGGCTCTGATGCACGTATCGTGTCGCGGATCAGGCTGATAATTTGCGAGCTCTTATCGTCAGACATATTCTTTGATAATGCTATACTCGTTGCAAAGATAGAGATTATTTCTGAAAATACCAAATAAAAGCGGAAGAAAATGCAGACAGGCCGACTCGTCACTCCTATACCTTACTCTCGCCCTCTATATACTGCGACATGAAGAGGTGGTCGCCGTCCCAGACGGCATAGCTGAACTGGGTGATCCAGTCGCCAAGGATGAGGACACGGGCCTTGTGGGTGAGCTGGAGGTCGATATCGATGTGACGGTGGCCGTAGATGAAGTAGTCGACGTTGGAGTGATACTGTATGTAGCGCTTGGTGTAGAGGACGAGAAACTCGCGGTCTTCGCCCATGTAGGGTGGCTCCTCGCCCTCGGGCCGCTTCAATCGCGAGTGCTTGGCCCAAGTCTGCCCAAACCATACTCCCCATCTGGGATGTACGGCCGAGAAGAGCCGCTGGCAGATGCGCGAGTGGAAGAGTGTGCGCACGAACTTGAACTTGGGGCTGGGGTCGCCCAGTCCATCGCCGTGGGCCAGGAAGAATATCTTTCCGTAGAGCTCGGTGGTGAGGGGCTTTTTGTGGAGTATGACCCCGCATTCACGCTCGAGGTAGTTGTAGGCCCAGATGTCGTGGTTGCCCGTGAAGTAGTGCACTTCCACGCCGAGATCGCTAAGCTCCGAGAGCTTGCCCAGGAAGCGTGTATAGCCTCGCGGCACGACATATTTATATTCGTACCAGAAGTCGAACATGTCGCCCAGCAGGTATACTGCTGCGGCTTTGTGCTTGATGGAGTCGAGGAACCGCACGAGTCGTCGCTCCTGCATCCTCCTGTGTTCGACTGCCCACGAGCCGAGATGTGCGTCGGAAAGAAAATAAATCGGTTTCATTTTTCTACACTCTACACTTTAAACTCTACACTTACTCGAATCCTAACTCAACGCGCGCTTCCTCGGTCATCATCGACTGGTCCCAGGCGGGCTCGAAGACCAGGTTGACGGTGCAGCCCTTGATCTGATCGACACTTTCGACCTTGGTGCGGACGTCCTCGAGGATGAAGTCGGCGGCAGGACAGTTGGGAGCGGTGAAAGTCATGTCGAGGTCGACGGTGTAGTCGTCTTTCAGGTCGATCTTATAGATCATACCCAGGTCGAAGACGTTGACAGGTATCTCAGGGTCGTAGACGGTCTTGAGCACGTCGACGATGCGTTCCTCTATCTTAACTTTTTCTTCTGTCGTCATAGGCGGTGGGGTTATTCTGATACGACGCTGATGGTGACGCGGTTCTGCTCAGGCACGTTGAACGGCTGCTCACGGTCGCCCTTGGCGTCCTTGTGTATGCGCGAGCTCTCGATGCCTCGTCCAATGAGGAAGTTGGCCACCGCTTGTGCACGCTGTACGGAGAGATGCTCGTTGATGGTGGCGTTGCCGGTCTCCTTGTCGGCATATCCTGTGAGGTCGACGCTGGCATGTGGATGCTCATGCAGATAGATGGCCAGGAGTACAAGCTTCTCGTATTCGCTGCGGCGTAGCTCATAGCGGTTGAGGTCGAAGAAGATGTTGACGGTGAGTCCCGTGGGCTCCTCGACAGGCACTATCTGCGGCTGCTCGACTGGTCGCTGCTCTACAACGCGGTAGACGGGATCGGTCTGGCCGTGCGTAGGCCCTAGGTTAATCTTGAGTCCTACGAGTCCGTTGAAATGCCAGTCGGAGTTGTCGCCCTTTCCTTCTTTCGAGTTGAAGTGGTCGGAGAGGATGTTGGCGTTGACTTCAGCGCTGAGCGCGAGTCGGTCGCTGAGCCGTATGTCGGTGCCCAGTCCACCTCGTCCTACTGCGCTCCAGCGGTCTTTCTCCCATAGCTTGCGCAGGTGCACGTCAGGATGGTGGCTGGCCTCTACGGCCTCATCGTTGTTGAAGGCGTAGGTGGCTCCTGCTCCGAGTATCATGTAGAGATTGGCCACCCTATGGGGATTCCATCCTGCGAAGAGCGAGAGCAGGTCGACCTTGAAGTCGAGTGCCGGCTGGACGAAGTTCCACTTGTATTCGTAGACGGGCTTCTCATACCTATTGCGTGCCCATGCTCCGCTTACTCCGAGACGCAGTCCCATGACGGGATGGAACTGATAGGTGGTAGAGAGCTGGAGTGCCGGCGAGAGCAGGTCGACGAACTTTCCCTCGCCGAGGTCGTAGGCTCCACCGGTCTGGATGTCGATCTGCCAGTTGGGCACGAAGAATTCTACACCTGGTGCTACGAGCACTCGTGATGACGTGGCCGTCTGCTGTGCTCTGACGGAGGCAGCGCTGCAGAGCAGCAGTGCGCAGAGCGATAGTTGCTTGATGATGGTTCTCATGTGCTGATAAACTTACATGTTGTAAAATTATCTGCAAAGATATTAAAAAAAGGTCATACGTGCGGGCACTTAACCGTTAATACTTGTTAAATGCCGCTACATTGCTAGACTTTTCCGCTTTCGTGGTAGGAAAAGTATTGTCCGTCGGTGATGATAAGATGGTCGAGGAAGTGCAGGCGCATAGTGTCGCAGGCCCGATGGATGGTCTGGGTGATCTGGTCGTCCTGCCGGCTGGGACTGATGCTTCCGCTGGGGTGATTGTGGCATACGGCGAGGACGGTGGCGTTGGCCAGCACAGCTTCGCGCATGATGATGCGCACGTCGACGGAGACCTCGGAGATGCCTCCGTGAGAGATCCTGATGTCCTTGATGAGGCGGTAGTTCTGGTTGAGCAGCAGCACCCAGAACTCCTCTGTGTCGAGGTCCTGCATCTTGGGCCGCATGTAGTTGTAGATGCGGGTGGCGGTGCCTAGGTCGGGCCGCTCCAAAGGGCTCTGCTCCTGTCGGCGCTTGCCCAGCTCACAGGCAGCGAGGATGGTGATGGCCTTCGCCTCGCCTATGCCTTTGTAGTCCATCAGCTGGCGAATGCTCATCTTGCCCATCGTGTTGAGGTTGTTCTTGCAGTCGTTGAGCACTTGCTGCATCAGTTCGACGGCGCTCACGCCAGGCGATCCCGACCCGATGAGAATGGCCAGCAGCTCGGCATTGCTGAGTGCCTGCGCACCCTTGTCGCGCAGTTTCTCACGTGGCTGGTCGTCCTCGGCCCAATTGGCGATGGTCAGTCGGGAGCTCATTTGTAGAAGTTCTTTTCGAAAGCCTGGAACTCGTCCTGTCCTAGCACGCAGCGCTTCCACCAGGCCTTGATGAAGCCCAAGCCGTAGCCCATGAGCTGTGTGAAGGCGGCAGGAATGCTGAGCAGTCCCACCCAGAGGCTGCGGTTGCGTATGCTGGAATCGACGAAGATGATGAGGCTGTAGATGAGCAGGGGCAGTAATGCGAGCACGCACAAAACGAAACCGACGCCTTGATGCATGTTGTCGGTGGGCCGCAGTCCGTGTGCGTCGAGCCATTCGCCTTCGATATAGAGGCCTACCCCCAACATAAAGAGCAGCAGGAGAAAGATAACGCCCAGGGTGAAGACGGTGGGCAGCAGATGGACGAGCTTCAGCGTACCCGGATGGCGCTTGGTAAGGTTGATGCGGGCAATGCCGCTGTTGAACACCTGACGGAAGAATTTGCGGAAGTCCGTGCGCCGTTTGTGCCACACCCAGGCCGATGACAGCAGTCGCGTCTGATAGCCTGCCTCTACGATGCGGTAGCTGAAGTCGATGTCCTCGCCGAAGCGCATCTTGGAGAATCCTCCCAGCTTTTTGTAGACCTCGCTTAGCACGCCCATGTTGAACGAGCGCGGGAAGAACTTGTCGAGCTTCTTCTTGCCTCCGCGAATGCCTCCAGTGGTGAAGAACGAGGTCATCGAATAGCTGATGGCCTTCTGCACGGGAGAGAAATCGGGATGAGCAGCATCGGGACCGCCCCAGGCGGCGGGAGTGGAGAGTGAAGAGTTTAGAGTGGAGAGTTCTTGCGTCCCTTTGGTAGCAAGCGAGCCGAGCTCGAGCGTGCTACCGCTCTGATATAGCTCATTATCCACGTTCTCCAGATAGTTCTTTGGCAGGACTACGTCGCTGTCGAGCACGATGATCCATTCGCCGGAGGCACGCTCGGCTCCGTAGTTGCGGCTCTGTCCCGGTCCGCTGTTCTCCTTATAATAATAATGTAAGTCAAGGATGCCTGCGAACTGGTCGCAAACATCCTTGCAAGTCGACTTTGAACCGTCTTCCACAATGATCACCTCGAAATCGCTGAGCGACTGACAGGTGAGGCTCTCCAACAGCTCGCGGACTTCGTCAGGACGGTTGAAGACTGGAACGACGATGCTATAGCGCATAGAAATTATTCCTTAGCGCGGGCCAGATAGGAGCCGTCGCGAGTGTCAACCTGGATGAGGTCGCCCTCGTTGATGAACAAAGGCACACGCACCTCAACGCCAGTCTCGAGCGTAGCGGGCTTCAGCGTGTTCGTAGCAGTGTCGCCCTTGATACCGGGCTCGCTGTGGGTGACGCGCAGAATGGTCTTCACGGGCATCTCGGCATAGAGAATGGTGCCGTCGGTAGTATCGCTGACCACCTCCACGATGTCGCTCTCCTTCATGTACTCATGACCGATCACGAGCTCGTTGTCGATGGGAATCTGCTCGAAGGTCTCCTGATTCATGAAGATGCGGCCGCTGTTGTCCTCATACAGATACTGATAGGGGCGACGCTCGATGATCACGTCCTCCAGCTTCTCACCGATGTTGAAGCGACGCTCCAACACACGACCGTCGCTGACGTTCTTCAGCTTGATGATCATGATGGTGTTACCTTTACCCGGCTTGCGATGCTGGAAATCGATGCAAACCCAAATGCCTCCGTCCATGCGGATGGCTGTTCCCTTTTTAATGTCTTGCGAGTTAATCATAAATTGGTTTCTTTGCTGATTTTTTACCTTATATTGTCTTGTTTCGGGTGCAAAGGTACGAAAAAAAGTGAAAAGTGGAAAGTGAAAAGTGAAAAATTTCTCATTAAACTTGCGTAATTCAAAAGATTTGTGTAATTTTGCAGCCCGAAATGTGGATTTGCCCCACTTCTTCGCGTTGAATAACAACAATAAACAAAGAAAATAGAACGATGAAAAGAACATTTCAGCCCCACAATCGCCGCCGCGTGAACAAGCATGGCTTCCGCGAGCGCATGGCCACGAAGAACGGCCGTCGCGTGCTGGCCAGCCGCCGTGCCAAGGGCCGCAAGAAGCTGACCGTCAGCGACGAGCGCCACGGCAAGTAAGACATCCACAGAGTGGAACAATTGATAAATGAGACAAACAGGTCTTTCGCGGACTGTTTGTCTCGTTTGTTTAAGTTTTTATTCTAAATATATATGTTTAAGAGTTTCAACGGATACCATCTCATTGATGCTTACCACAAGCTCAACCATGAGAAGAGGTATCATCCCAGTAGGGTTTTTAAGAAATGGATAGAGGCCGCAGTCATCGTCTTGGTGACGCTCGTGCTGTGGAATCTGCCAAGTGAATCATTCGGCATTGAGGGGCTGAACACGGTGCAGCAGCGCATCATCGCCATTTTTGCCTTTGCCACGCTGATGTGGGTGATGGAGGTGGTGCCGTCGTGGGCCACCAGCGTGTCCATCATCGGACTGATGCTGCTGTTCTGCAGCGACTCGGGCGTGAAGTGGCTGTGCAATCCCGACGATGTGGGGCCGCTGCTCTCGTATAAGGGCGTCATGGCGTGCTTCGCCGATCCCGTCATCATGCTGTTCATCGGTGGCTTCATCCTGGCCATTGCTGCCACGAAGACCGGCCTCGACGCCCAGCTGGCGAAGGTGCTGCTGAAGCCTTTCGGCACACGGAGCGAGATGGTGCTGCTGGGCTTCCTGCTCATCACCGGCCTGTTCTCGATGTTTGTGTCCAACACGGCCACGGCAGCCATGATGCTGACATTCCTCACCCCAGTGTTCAAGCAGCTGCCGCCTGAGGGCAAGGGCCGCATCGCCCTGGCGCTGAGTATTCCCGTGGCTGCCAACCTCGGCGGCATGGGTACGCCCATCGGCACGCCGCCGAACACGATAGCCCTGAAATACCTGAACGACCCGGAGGGCCTGAACCTCGGCCTGGGCTTCGGACAGTGGATGATGTTCATGGTGCCCTTGGTGGTCCTGCTGCTGTTCATCGGCTGGATGCTGCTGAAGAAAATGTTCCCCTTCACTCAGAAGACCATCGAGCTGAACATTGAGGGCGGCATGAAGAAGGGCTTGCAGTCGAAGATTGTCATCATCACGTTCATCGTCACCGTTCTGCTGTGGCTGCTCGACTCTGTGACGGGCATCAACAGCTATACTGTAGCGCTCATTCCCTTTGTGGTCTTTTCCATGGCGGGCATCGTCAGCCGTAAGGACTTGGAGGAGATCAACTGGAGCGTCATCTGGATGGTGGCCGGCGGTTTCGCCCTGGGCTATGGCCTCAACCAGTCGGGCTTGGCAGCGCTGGCCGTGAAGAGCATCCCCTTCGGCGACTTCTCACCGCTGTTCATCCTCATCCTCTCGGGCATCATCTGCTACCTGCTCTCCAACTTCATCTCCAACTCGGCCACCGCTGCCCTGCTGATGCCCATCCTCGTGGTGGTGTGCTCGGCCATGGGCGACAAGCTCGATGCCATCGGTGGCACGTCGACGGTGCTCATCGGTGTGGCCATCGCCTCGTCGAGCGCCATGGTGCTGCCCATCTCGACGCCTCCCAATGCGTTGGCCTATGCCACCAACCTGGTGCAGCAGAAGGAGATGGCGCGCATTGGCATCATCGTGGGCATCATCTCGATGGTGCTGGGTTATGCGCTGCTCTACGCCATGGGCGTGTTGCACGTTATCTGATATCTGATGATAAACACCGACGGGGCGACAGTATCACACGATTGATGCTGTCGCCCCGTTATCGCAAGTTTTGGAGTTAAAGGAGTTAAAGACTTTTGTTGAAGTAATTCAACTTTCGCAAGTTTTGGAGTTAAAGGAATTAAGGGAGTTAAAGGAGTTAAAGACAATACTTTGCTATGGATTTCAACGCAGAGACAAAGGCTTTTATGATTATCCGCAATCACCCGATAGTGTGCCCGTACATATTGGAGCAAGCCGACTCCACCTGAGAATGTACCATGACAGTTACAAGCAAAGGCTTGCAGTAACTTCATTCTCCCCCTTGCAAAGGGGGAGTTAGAGGGGGATCCATCTGCGCAGAGTGAATCCCCCCCCTGCCCCCCCTTTACAAGGGGGGGAATGAGTTACCTTTGCGGCTGCTATGTGTTAGTCCGGTAATGTAGGAAACAGAACATGACAGCAAAGGCGTCCATCGGCTACATGCGGATAATCATAAGGCTTTTCATCGAGAGTCATTTGCCTCTAACTCCTTTAACTCCTTTATCTCCCTTAACTCCTTTAACTCCTATTAAAGTAAGAATCACTTTGACAGGAAGAGCGCGCTGGGGCTGATGTTCAGCTGTATCCAGGCCCAGTCTTGCCAGGCTTTGTGGCTGCCGCCGGCTACTTGGTCCATCGTCTCTGTGTTGAGCATGGCGGAATAGCCCAGCGTCAGTGTGACATCCTCTTTTATCTTGGCCGTGAGTTGTGCATCCAGCTCATGGCCAAGACTTTTTTGGTAGTTGCCCAACTGCTGAGCGGTCATCAGGTAATGGTAGTTCAGTGCCAGGTGCAGCCTGTCGCAGATTTGCGATGCGACGCTGCCCTTGATGTCCTGCAGTCCCAGCGAGAGCGTGTTGCCGAAGATGTCCATGGCGCCGAAGAAATTGTGGTAGGATCCGTAGAGCGCATTGAAGGCGTTCCAGTCCTGCTTGCCGGTATCGTTGCCGCTCATATAGTCGTAGCCGGCGCTGACCTTCAGCTCCGGAGCGAATGAGTAGCCGACGCTGCCTGAAGCCATGTAGGCCTGCACCTTGCGTATGGCCGTCTTTCCCATCTGATAGTAGAAGGCGGCGTGCACGTCCCATGCGCTCGGCTGGAAGGTGATGTCGGTGCCGAAGGTCTGCAGGTTGTTGGTACGTCCGTGGCCTTCATTGCCGCGCTCAAAGCCTAAGTTCAGCGCCAGCAGCGACACGCCCAGCGGCATGGTCTCGGCCTTGTAGTGATACCACAGCCCCGCCATGTTCTTGTAAGGCATGGCGCCGTCGTAGTAGTCGCCACGGTTGGCCTGTTTCTGGTTCATGGCCAGGATGAGATGCAGGCGGTGCTGATGGTCCTCGTAGCCCAGGCGTAGCGCGTCATGGCTGAAACTCGTCATGTCCCAGTCCTGTTCGCCCAGGATGCGCTCGTCGTCGTAAGACAGTTCCTGCCGTCCTATCTGGGCAAAGAAATGGTCGGCGAAGACCATCTTCGCCCATGCCTCGCTGACGGTGGCTTTTCCGTTAGTCTTTCTGATGTCGTCGTCGCCCCACATCCCGGCGTGCTGGACCGATGCCCTCAGCTGCAGGTCGTTGCGCTTGAAATCGAATGACAGGCGCGCCCTATCGCTGATGTAGTTGGCGGCCTGGCTGCCTTCTGTGCGCGGTGTGAGGGCACCGTTGTTGTGCTCGCCGCGTGTGCGCAGCTGTGCTTCTATGCTCAAGTCGTTGTCCTGTGCGGTTGCGGTGATGGCCATCAGGGCGATGGCAGCCGTCAGCAGATGTCTTTTCATGGTCGTCGTTGTGTTTTGTTTGTTTGTAATGTCATTCCTCTTGCGGAATGATGTGCGTTAAAACTGGTTCTCCACGATTTCGGTTAGCACGTCGGTGATCGACAGGCCGGCGGCTCTCACCTGCTGAGGTATGAAGCTGGTGGCAGTCATGCCGGGCGTGGTGTTGATCTCGAGCATGGAGATGTCACCCTTGGGCGAGATGATGTAGTCGATGCGGATGATGCCGTTGCAGTGCAGGATGTCGTAGATGGCTGAGGTGAGCTGCTGTGCCCTTTCTGCCTGCTCGGCGGGGATGCGGGCGGGCGTGATTTCCTCCACCTGTCCGTTGTACTTGGCGTCGTAGTCGAAGAACTCGTTCTTTGTCACCACCTCGGTGACGGGGAACACCACGCTCTTCGTCTTCGTCTTGTAGCAGCCTACGGTGATCTCGGTGCCCTCGAGGAACGACTCAATCATCACCTCGTCGCTCTCCATCATCGCCACGCGCATGGCGGCGGCCAGCTGGTCGGGGTGCTTCACCTTGCTCACGCCGAAGCTGCTGCCGTCGCAGGCCGGCTTCACGAAGCACGGCATGCCCACGGCCTCCACTATCTTCTGCTCGTCGAGCTGCTGCTCCTGGCCACGGCGCACCAGCACGCTCTCGGCCACTCTGACGCCGTAGCCCTTCAGATACTGGTTCAGCACGAACTTGTCGAAGGTCATGGCTTCCACCAGCACGTTGCTGGTGCTGTAGGGTATGTGGAGCAGCTCGAAGTATCCCTGCAGGATGCCGTTCTCGCCCGGCGTGCCGTGGATGGTGATGTAGGCGTAGTCGAAGACAATCAGGTTGTCGCCCTCTTTGAACGAGAAGTCGTTGCGGTCGATGGGAGTCGTCGTTCCGTCCTTCAGGTTGACATGCCAATCCTGGTTTCTGATTTCGACGATATAGACATTATACTGCTCTTTGTCGAAGAAAGAATAGAGTCCTTGTGCAGAGCGCAACGACACGTTGTACTCAGAAGAGTCACCGCCACAGACGATGGCTATCGTTCGTTTTAAGCTGTTCATACTTTATATTCTAAGTTTTTATATTCATTACCTTTCATGTAGCCGCGCCATTTGTCGATGAGCTGTGCCAGGTCGGCGGGCAGGTCGGACGTGCAGTCCATCTGCTGGCCGGTGGTGGGATGGACGAAGCACAGTGTGCGGGCATGGAGTGCCTGGCGGTTGCAGATTTTGAAGCAGTTGTTGATGAATGCCTTGTAGGTGCTGCTGCGCTCGCCGCGCAGTATCTCAGTGCCGCCATAACGCTCATCGCCGAAGAGTGGATGACCGATATGCTTCATGTGGGCACGGATCTGATGGGTGCGCCCTGTTTCGAGCCGGCACTCCACAAGAGTGGTATAACCATAATACTCCACCGTGCGGAAATGGGTTACCGCAGGCTTGCCCTCCAGCGAGTCGGGTGGGAACACCGTCATGCGCAGCCGGTCTTTGGGGTCACGGCCTATGTTGCCCTCTATACGTCCCTCATCACTTCTGAAATGTCCCCACACTAAGGCAAGATAAGTGCGGTGGGTGGTGTGGTTGAAGAACTGCAGTCCCAACTCACTCTTGGCCTCAGGGGTCTTGGCAATGAGCAGCAGACCGCTCGTGTCCTTGTCGATGCGGTGCACGA
>JAEEGJ010023495.1_pt1 | contig 12929 bp, 7 predicted proteins | sample 8958761 | NCBI WGS metagenome assembly JAEEGJ01 (sample SAMN16246546, study PRJNA631951) | gut metagenome | biome: gut microbiome; feature: rumen; material: RS-attached | host: Bos | place: Iran: Karaj | collected 2018-10
TATGATTTCGAGCTGGCCGCCGCTGCAGTCTATGACGGTCGAGGGAGTGTCCTCGCCGATGCCGCCGTCGACCACGACGTCAACGTGGTGTCCAAACAGCTCATAGATGAGTTCGGGGTCGGTAAGGTATTCGCTCTCGCGGTCGGCATCGAGGGTGCGTACCGAGGTGCCTATCAGCGGACAGCCGACAGCATTGACAATTGCGTTGAAGACGGGGTTGGCCGGCACACGCACACCAATGGTGCGGTTGGGATTCAGATAGTTGCGCGGCACGTTGCCGTTGGCGTCCATAATGAACGTGAAAGGCCCGGGCAGGCACTGGCGCAGCAGCTGGAAGGTGTCGCGGTCCATAGGACGCACATACTCGGCCACGGTGCTGATGTCGGGGCAGAGCATCGAGTATTTCGCCTTCTTGAGCGAGAAGCCTTTGAGACGCGCAATGGTCTCAACAGCCTTCTTAAACTCCATACTGCACACAAAAGCATACAAAGTGTCGGTGGGCAGAATGGCTATTCCACCATCGTTCAGAACGTCGGCTACACGATTGACATCGTTGTAGTTAGGATTGTCTTGATATATCTTTAAGAGCATTTTTCGAGTGCTTTTTGAAGGTGCAAAAGTACGAATGTTGTGTGGATTGGCAAAATATTTTTTAATAAGGTGCGTTATTAAGTGTTGTATTTTTGCAAAAAATGAGAATAGCGTTAAAATATATTCCGATAATGCTGATGCTGGCGGCATTGCCCCTGCAGGCACAGCAGTCGCCCAAGTTCAGCAAATACTTCAAGGACGCGACGTTGCGTGTCGACTACCTGCGTGTGGGCAACAAGCAGCACGACACCTGCAAGCTGCAACGCTTTGTGATGCAAAGCGACAATGTGTGGGCGGGCTCGACAACACAGCTGCTCGACCCCATCGACAACGGGGCTTACCGGCTGATGGTCAAGGACGCCAAGTCGGGGATGGAGCTCTATTCGCGCTGCTACAACACGCTGTTCGAGGAGTATCGCGAAACCGCTGCCGGCAAGGACAGCATTGCCACCTTCGAGGAGGTGATGCTGATGCCTATGCCCAAGCAGCCGGTAGACATCTGCCTGCAGAAACGCGGCGACAACGGCAAGTTTGCCACCGCAACGACTTTCCGCTTCGACCCCAAACAGACGCAAACGAGTGTGATAACCACCGAGATACCGCAACGCAAACTGCTCTACAACGGCGACTGGCACAACAAAATCGATGTGGTGATTGTGGCCGAAGGCTACGGCAAGAGCGATGCCGAGAAGATGCAGGGCGACTTTGAGAAATTCGCCTCCTACCTTGTGGCGCAGGAGCCTTTTGCCAGCCGCAAGAGCGACTTCAACGTGTGGGGCGTCGGCGTGCTGATGCAGGAAAGCGGAGTGACCGACCCCAACAGGGGCAAGTATGTGAAGAGCGCTGTCGGCTCGTCCTACAACACCTTCGGCAGCGACCGCTACCTGATGACCACCAAGCTGTTCCAGCTGCACGACCTGCTGGCAGGCGTGCCCTACGACCATATCATCATTATGGCCAACTGCGACACCTACGGCGGTGGTGCGATATACAACTTCTATGCCTTCAGCGCGGTGCAGGCAATGTCAATGTGGATTCTGCCTCACGAACTTGGCCACTCGATTGGCGGCTTGGCCGACGAATATGTGGACGACGAGCTGAGCTACAACGACATCCACAACAACGGCCGCGAACCGGTGGAACCCAACATCACCACACTGGTCGACTTCGGCAGCAAATGGCAGTCGATGGTTCCGGAAGGTACGCCAATACCGACAAAGCCTGTGGAAGGCCTCGGCAAACGCGACAACGGCCCGATGGGTGCCTACGAGGGTGCCGGCTATCAGGCAAAGGGCGTGTACCGCCCCTGCACAAAGTGTATGATGCGCGACTATGCGGCTTTCTGCCCCGTGTGCAAGAAACGCCTCAACGAGGTGTTCGACCTATATGTTAAGTGATTGAAGAGTTGATGAATTGTTGAGTTGACGATATGAAGATTCTCAAACCGAAATACCTTTTATTGCTGCTGCTGTTGCCGCTGATGACGACCTCCTGCATCAAGGAGGAGCAGTTCCTTACCGACAGCTCGGCAAGGCTGTCGTTCTCGGAAGACACGGTGCTGTTCGACACGGTGTTTGCAACTATGGCAACGATTACGCGCCAGGTGCGGGTATACAACAACTATGACGAGCCGTTGCTGATAAACAGCGTCGCTCTGCAAGGCAGCGGAGCACCGCGATTCCGCATCAACGTCGACGGCGACACCTCGAGAGTGGCCCGCGATGTGGAGATTGGTGCTCACGACAGCATCTTCATCTTCATTCAGGCCAACATCAACCCCAACGACCAGACATCGCCCTATCTCGTGGAGGCCGACATTGCGTTCAATTTCAACAACAAGCAGCAGACGCTGCCCGTGATTGCCTATGGCCGCAACGCTGTGTACCATCTGCCAACCTACACGCACCACATCTACGAACTCTACATCAACAAGTGGGGACAGATTGACACCAACTGGATCCCCTACTCCATACTTGACTGCGCCAACTGGGATCACACAAGGCCGCACATAATACTTGGCTATGCCGTGGTCAACAGCAACGAGACCCTGAGCCTGACGGCCGGAGACGAGCTCTACTTCGGCGACAACAGCTGCCTGTGGATATACGACAGCGCCACATTGGACGTGCGGGGCACTCAGCAGGCACCCGTCCTCTTCACCTCGATACGCCACGATGGGTACTATGACAGTTTGCCTGGCCAATGGCGATACATCTGGCTGTCGACGGGCAGCAAGGACAACCACATTGAGTGGGCACGCATTGAGAACGGCAGCATCGGCCTGCTGGTCGACACAAACGTGAACAGCAACCCTACGCTTGACATCAGCAACTGCATTATTCGCAACCACTCGATGGCGGGCATTGTAGGGCAGGGCTCGTATATTGTGGGCGACAACCTGCTGGTGAGTTGCTGCGGCGAGAGCCTTGTATGCCTGCAATACGGCGGCAGATACCGCTTCAGCAACAGCACTTTCGCCAACTACTGGCGCTACCAGACACGCAAGACACCATCGGTGATTCTCAACAACTACTACCAATACGACGAGACGACAATCTTTGCCCGGCCGCTGCAACAGGCCGACTTCTTCAACTGCATAATCTACGGCAGCTACAGCGGAAATGACAACAGCGGGGAAATCAAATTCGACTGGATTGACGCCTGCGCCTTCAACTGCTCGTTCCGCAACTGCCTGATGCGTACATCGCTGGTGGACAGCGACGGCAACGCAACCTTCTCGCCGGCACCCAACATCACGGGCAACAACCTGATTGTCAACTCCGACCCCAAGTTCAAGGATGCATACGGAAACAACTACAACCTATCGGATGACTCACCTGCCATTGGCGCCGGCAACAGCATTTACTTGCAGAGCGCAATAGACTTGAACGGCAATCCGCGTGGCAATCCGCCAACGATAGGAGCTTTTGAATATCAGCAATAAAACAACAAGACAATGTACAACTACATAAACGGAAAACTTGACGAGGCAACGCCTGCCTACGCAGTCATAGATTGCGGAGGAGTGGGCTATCTGCTGGAAATAACCCTGAACACCTATTCGCAAATCAAGGACTTGCCGGCGGTGAAGCTGCTGGTTCACGAGATAGTGCGCGAAGATGCCCATCTGCTGTTCGGATTCTACACGGAAAGCGAGCGCGAGATGTTCCGCCTGCTGTTGAACGTCAACGGGGTGGGAGCCGCTACAGCACGCATTATGCTGTCGTCGCTGACCGTAGAGGAACTGACGCAAGCCATAGTCGACCAAGATGCAAAACGAGTGCAGAAAGTGAAAGGCATCGGAGCCAAGACCGCCCAGCGTATATTGCTGGAACTGCGCGACAAGGTCGACCCGTTCGCAGCACCGGCATTAGCCGGAGCGACATCAACTGCAAGTTCAAGCAATAAAAATGCAGAAGAAGCGTTATCTGCTCTGGTTATGCTTGGATTCCCGAAGGCAGCATCGGAAAAAGTGGTGGCGAAAATGGCTGAGGCCAACCCCGGAGCCAGCGTGGAAGAAATTATCAAACAGTCGCTTGCACACGGAATCTAAGACCTACTATCAGAATGAAGACCAGAGCAGCAACAATGACATCGACAATGAACCGCCTATGGCGGCTTATTGTTCTATTGCTGCTGCTCGTGCCGGCCGTTTCGCTGCAAGCACAGGAGGAAGAGGACAGCACTCGGTCGTCGCTGCATTTCCCCATCCCCACCGACGGCTCGTCGCCGCAAAGCCCGTTGTATTTGAACAACCCGCCCAATATGACGACCACCGTCGAGTACGACCCCAACACTCACAGCTATGTCAAGATAACCAAGATTGGCAGCATCGTTGTCAGCCGCCAGTTTATGACATTTGAGGAGTATCAGGACTACCAGATGCAGTACTTGATGGACGACTTCTGGACACAAAAGCAGAAGGAGAACAACACTAACGGCGGCGAAGGCGGCCTGCTGAGCAAGATACCCGGCTTCAACGAGATCAGTCGCAAGCTGGAAAGCCTGATGGACAAGCCGGAGATAAAGGTTACACCCAGCGGAAGCGCCGACCTTACGCTGCAGGTAATCAGCAACTTCACCGACAACCCTTCTGTCGATGAAACACGAAGGCGCAACATCCAGCCCGACTTTGACGAGAACATCCAGTTGACTCTCAACGCCAAGGTCGGCGACCTGTTCAACACCGACATCAACTGGAACACCCAGGCAACCTTTGATTTCGAGAATCAAATCAAGCTGAAATACGAGGGCAAAGAGGACGATATTGTCCAATTGCTGGAGGCTGCCGATATATCGTTCCCGCTCAACACGACGCTCATCAAGGGCAGCCAGCGCCTGTTCGGTGTCCACTCCAAGCTCAAGTTCGGCAATCTCACCGTCGACGCTGTGTACAGCAACAAGGAGACATCGACCGAGAATATGCAGGTGCAGGGCGGCGCATCGGCACAGGAATTCGAGATACGTGCCGACGAATACGAGGAGAACCGGCACTTCTTCATCTCGCAATACTTCTATGACAACTACAACAAGGCTATGTCTACGCTGCCTGTGGTCAACAGCAACATCAAGATTATTCGCCTTGAAGTGTGGAGAACCAATATCGGTGCCGCTGTCACCAACAACCGCGACATTCTGGCATTGACCGACCTGGGTGAGAACAAGACATCGTCGCCCGGCGTTTATAGTGGCGTCTCCACCCTGCCCAACGGCCAAACATCCAACAACCTGCTGCAACTTATTAACACGAGCGCTGTCCGTAACATCAACAACGTCAGCTCGTATATGGAAGGACTTGGGTTTACTGGCGGCACCGACTATGAAAAGCTGCAGAGCGCTCGCCTGCTGCCCGCCAACGAATATACTTTCAACGCACAGCTGGGCTTCATCACCCTCGCACAGCCTCTTGCCAACGACCAGATTCTGGCTGTGGCTTTCCAATACCAAGTGATAGGCGACACAACCGTCTATCAGGTCGGTGAGCTCACCACCGACGGCGTGAACGACCCGAATGCCCTGATTGTAAAGCTCATCAAGGGAACATCGGTCAACAGCCGTAGCCCGCTGTGGAAGCTGATGATGAAGAATGTGTACTTCCTCAAAAGCACGCAGATAAGCCGCGAGAACTTCCGCCTCAATGTGCTGTACGAGAACCCCGAGGGCGGCGTAGGCATCGGCTATTTCACCGAAGGCCCTTTCGAGGCAGTTCCGCTTGTACAGGTGTTTGGACTTGACCGAATGGATGCATCGCAGAGCTACTATTACCCCGACGGCGTGTTCGACTGGTTTGACAGCGCCGCATACAAAGGCGGTATCATTCAAGCTTCGTCGGGACGAATATTCTTCCCTTACGTGGAACCGTTCGGCAAGGACTTGCGCGAGATGCTGGGCGATAACACTCTGGCCAACAAGTATTGCTTCGACTCGCTCTACACAATGACACAGACCTTGGCTCAACAATATGCCGACAAGAACAAGTTTTACCTTGAAGGCTACTATACCAGCTCGGTCAGCGGCGAGATACAGCTTGGCTACAGCGTGACACAAGGCTCGGTCTCCGTGACAGCCGGAGGAATGCCTCTTATCGAGAACGTTGACTATACGGTAGATTACACTATGGGTACGGTGCGTATCATCAACGAGAGCTTGCTTGCATCGGGCACACCTATCAGCGTAAGCAGCGAGAACAGCTCGTTCTCGATGATGACCAAACGTATGCTCGGCCTGCACCTCAACTATGAGTTCGACCCCGACTTCAACCTTGGTGCCACCTTTATGAACCTGCGCGAAAAGCCGCTTACGCAAAAGAACAACTTCGGCGACGAGCCTACATCCAACTCCATCTGGGGTCTTGACCTCAACTACCGTCACGATGTGCCTTGGATAACTAAATTTATGGATCACCTGCCGGGCATCCAGACAAAAGCGCCCTCAACACTAACCCTGCAAGCTGAATTTGCACACTTCATCCCGGGTATGGCCAACACCGGCAGCGACGACGGCAAAGTGACCTATATCGACGACTTTGAAGGTGCCGAAAGCAATATCGACCTGAAAGGCTACACCTTCTGGCATCTGGCCTCCACACCGCAAGACTACAAGACCTCTCTGCCGCTTTTCCCCGAATCAGCGTTGGGTACAGGCAGAGCCTACGGATTTAACCGCGCAAAATTAGCCTGGTACACAGTCGGCAACATCTTCTTCGATTCCAACTGCCCCGAGAACATCGACGAGAACGATCGCTCGCATCCCTATGCACGCCGCATACTCCAGACAGAGGTGTTCCCCAACAAGAGCCTTGCCGCAAACGAGAACAACCGCCTCTATGAGCTTACGCTGGCATACTATCCCAGCGAGAAAGGCCCCTACAACTACGATGTAGCCCCTACACCATTCAGCGCCGGTATCGACCAAAACGGCCTGCTCAACAACCCGCAGAGCCGTTGGGGAGGCATTATGCGGGAACTCACCTACACCGACTTCGAGACGCAAAACATCGAGACCCTTGAGTTCTGGCTGATGGACCCATTCATCGACCCCGCCACCGGAGAGCACGACGACAACAAGAGCGGCGGACGGCTCTACATCAACCTCGGCGACATCAGCGAGGACATCTTGCGCGACGGTCGCAAAGGCTTCGAGAACGGCCTGCCTACCGCCAACACCGCGCAAGCCTTCTCCGACAACCCCGTAGACACCACCATCTGGGGCCGCGTGCCTAAGATGCAGAGTGTCGTCAACGCCTTCGACAACAACGAGGAAAGCCGCCACTACCAAGACATCGGTTACGACGGCCTGAGCAGCGCTGTCGACCTCAACGACGAACAGTCGTTCTTTGCCGACTACATCAATAGCATCGGTGCCCTTTACGGTACCTCGTCCGTGGCTTACCAGCAGGCAGCCAACGACCCGTCGAGCGACGACTTCCGCTACTTCCGCAGCACTTATTATGACCAGAACGACGTCAAAATCAACGACCGCTACAAGTATTACAACAACCCCGAAGGCAATTCCGTAAGCAACTCCGACAACACCGAGGACTACTCGACCGAAGGCACCAACTATCCCAACGTCGAGGACATAAACCGCGACAACACCCTCAGCGAGAACGAGAACTACTACCAGTATGTCATCAACCTGAGACCCGACCAAATGGTGATAGGCAAAAACCATATCGTCGACATACAGGAAGCCCAGAACGTACAGCTCGCCAACGGCACCACGACAACCTGCCGGTGGTACCAATTCAAAATTCCCATCCGCGAACCCGACCAAACCATAGGCAACATCAACGGCTACCAGTCAATCCGCTTTATGCGTATGTTCCTCAACGGATTCGAGGACCCCGTCATCCTGCGTTTCGCAACCCTCGAACTGGTATACGGCACTTGGCGCAAATACAGCGAAGACTTGCTGCAACCAGGCGACTACCCCACCGGTATGGGCGAGAACACCAGCTTTACCCTCTCTACAGTAAACATCGAAGAGAACGGCAACCGACAGCCCGTGCCCTACAACCTGCCGCCCAACATCGAGCGAGAGTCGTGGTACTCCACATCGTCGTCATTCACAGTCCTCAACGAGCAGGCCCTCGAACTCGACATTCAGGAACTCAACGCAGGCGATGCACGCGCCATCTACCGCAACGCACAATACGACCTGCGATACTACGGCAAACTCAAGATGTTTGTCCACGCAGAAAAGAAATATGAAGTCGACCGCCTTTACGACGGCGACCTCACGCTCTTCGTTCGACTTGGTAGCGACTACACCAACAACTACTACGAATACGAAGTACCCCTGGCCTTGACCCCGTGGGGCACTTCTGCCGACAGCAAGGAAATCATCTGGCCCGAAGCCAACAACGTCGAAATAGACCTGCAGCAACTTGTAGAAATCAAGACACGCCGCAACAAACTCATACGCAGCGGCAACGCCGACTACAACAGCACCTCGCTCTACAGCGAAATGCTTGAAGGCCGCAAATACACCATTATGGGCTCGCCCAACCTCGGCAAGGTGAAAGTCATTATGGTCGGTGTCCGCAACCCACGCAAGCAAACCCTCGACGACGGCAACGATATGCTGCCAAAGAGCGCCATTGTGTGGATCAACGAAATGCGTCTGGCCGACTACATAAACAAGGGCGGATGGGCGGCAATGGCCCTCGCACGCACCAACCTCGCCGATGTAGGTAACCTGTCTCTCTATTCGTCCTACACCACCAGCGGCTTCGGAAACCTCGAAGACCGGCTCAACAAGCTCGAGCTTGTCAACACATTCAACGTACAAAGCACCCTAAACCTCGAGATGGGTAAGTTCTTCCCCGACGAATGGGGTATGCACATCCCTCTCTATATCGACTACAACAACCAGATAGGAAGTCCTGAATACAACCCCTTGGACCCCGACGTCAAACTCAAGGACGACCTCAAGACCTACAAGACCCAGGCCGAACGTGACTCGGTGAGAAAGATGACCCAGCAACGTCACCAAACCACTAACCTCACGCTTACCAATATGCGCAAGGAGCGTACCGGCAAATCTGCTCTCAAACCCCACTTCTACGACTTCGAGAACTTTGCCTTCTCCTACGCCTACAGCGGCGAACGCAGCAGCGACGACGACATCGAATACTACAACAACGACCAGCACCGCGGAGGCCTGACTTACAACTTCGCCATCAACCAGCCAAAACAGTTCAAGCCGTTCGACAAGATGAAGCCATTCCAAAACAAGAACCTACGCTTCATCAAAGACTTCAACATCTACTACCAGCCAAAAAACATAAGCTTCTCGACCGAAATCTACCGCGACATCGAAAGCACCCTGTTGCGCAACAAGAGCGCCGCACTCGTCATTATGAACCCCACCTACTTCAAGCAGTTCACTTGGCGACGCGACTACAACCTCCAATACGACCTTGCACGGAGTTTCCACATCACCTACGATGCCAACGCCAATGCCCGCATCGACGAGCCGCCTGGAATGATCGACCGCTCGGCCAACGACACCCTGTGGAACGCCATTATGCGCGGCGGAACGATGCAGAACTTCAAACAAGACCTCAATGTTACCTGGAACATCCCCATCAACAAGCTGCCCTATATGGACTTCTTGATGCCCAACCTCTCCTACCGCAGCACCTATATCTACAACGGCACGACACAGGCCCTTGCCGCACAAGGAAGCGTCATAAGCAACAGCACCGTCCTCAACCTCACCGTGCAAGGCAACTTCCAGACACTCTATAACAAATCGAAGCTGCTGAAGAAAGCCTACGCCAAGAAACCGGCCAAGAAGAACGAAATAAACAAGCGAGGAAAAGACTCCGACAAGGAAAAGAACGACCTCGACAAGAAGCGTGGCCTCGAACAGCGCAAAGCCGACGCCGCACTCGCCGACTCGCTGCGCAAAGCACAACGCGAAGAGACCCTGCGCGAACTCGGCTATTTCGGACTCCGCTTCGTTACAGGCATCAAGAACGTATCATTACAATACAACAACTCCTACGGAGCATCCATAGCCGGCTTTATGGGCGAATCGCGCATCGTCGGCCTCGACCCGTCCAATGGCTGGCAGCCAGGACTACCCTTCGTGTTCGGTCTGCCTGAAGGTAACCCCTTCGGACTTCCCTCGACCACCGTTGCCACCTCAAGCGTTGTGGAAAGCCTCCTCGAAGACGACCTGCTGTCGCACGACACGCTGATGAACACCCCGAGCAACGCCACACAAAACCGCATACTCAACTTCCAAGCCACCATCGAACCGATGCGCGACTTCGTCATCAAATCGTCGGCCCGCCAGAACTACGCCACACACCAGGAATACTACTATAAATACAGCAACGCCACGGAACGTGTGGAAGGCCCGCTCAGCAACACAATGGCCGGCAACTACACCACCAGCGTCTGGTCGTTCCGCACCACGTTCAAGAACAGCGACGACCTGTTCAACGACTTCATTGCCGCCCGCGGCATCGTGGCCGACCGCCTGGCAAGCCTCAACCCCGACCCCTACAGCAGCCAGATGGTGCAGGACACGATGAACGGCGAGTGGTATCCCGCAGGCTACGGTGCCAACCAGCAAACCGTGCTCCTCACAGCCTTCCTTGCCACCTATCTCGGCAACGACCCTGCCAAGCAGTCCTTCTCGCCCTTCCTTTCTGTTCCGCTACCCGACTGGGACATCAGCTACAACGGCCTCGGCAAAATAAACTACCTCAAGAAATGGTTCACCGACATCAGCATCAAGCATAAATACAAGAGCGAATACACCATCGGAAACTTCTATACCGATGCCGCCATCAGCGCCGTCCTCGACGGCTACGACTACGGTACAGAGTCCATAATCAACAACAACGGCGATTATATATCGCCCGTATCGATGGAAGGCATCATCATCACCGAGCAGTTCCAGCCGCTCATAATGCTGTCGGTCAATATGGTAAACAGCTTCCAGTTCAAACTCAGCATCCAGAAGAGCCGCAGCCTCAACCTCAGTTTCTCCAACAACCAGCTGACAGAGAGCTATCGCGACGGCGTAACCTTAGGCACCGGCTATCGCTTCAAAGACCTTGAATTCAATGTAAAAGCCGGCGACAAAACCCACAACTTCAAGAACGACCTCGTCCTGCAGTTAGACCTGACCTATAACAACAATCTGACACAGATACGCAAAATCAACCAGATGTCCCGTCAAATATCCTCTGGTTCCAAAATATGGGTGGCTCGTGTCAGTGCCGAATACGACCTCTCCGCCACCCTCACCCTGCGAGCCTTCTTTGAGACCAACATCAACACCCCCTACATCTCCAACGCCTATCCCAACAGCACCACCAAAGGCGGCATCACCATTATGTTCTCGTTCTAAGACGAAGACATATCCCCCCCTTCCCCATCTCCGCACAAAACACGTTCCACTCTCCATGTGCGCTCACATGAATTACAAAAAACTTTTGTCACCTCGCAAAAAAAATGTATTTTTGCAAATTGAAAGACAGACGAAATGAGACGTCCGGAGATAACAGCAGCAATAAAGAAAGGGCTTGATGCACTAGCCCTTGATATCGAAGTATGGATCTATGGAAGCGAGGCCCGTGGCGACGCCCGTCCCGATTCCGACATAGACCTTCTGGTCCTTTTCAACAAGCCCAAAGTGACCATCGAGGACAAAGACAAAATCTACGACATCACCTATCCAATTGAACTGGATACTGGAGTATTGATACAACCTTTCATACTTTCAAAAACGCAATGGGAGTCCCGCATGACACCCTTTCGCGACAATGTACAAAACGAAAGAATACAGCTTTAACATGATTACCGATCAAGAAAGGATAGATATTGTCCGTAACCGCATGGAATGCGCTGAAAACACACTTGGTGAGATAGAAAATCTTTTCGCTCTCAAATATTATAACAACGCAGCCAAAACCGGATGTACTACGCATGCTATTATGCAGTGAGTGCACTCCTGATTGCCAACGGCATCACTGCAAAATCACACGACGGAGTGATTCAACTATTTGGACTGCATTTCATCCGCACAGGTGTATTTCCTGCATACTATGGCAAGAATTACAGCCAGTTATTCAACGAACGGCTTACGGGAGACTACGAAGACCTTTTCAATCACGATGAGGTGTCCACGGCCGAACTCTATCCTAAGGCCAAGGAGATAGTCGCTGCCATCAAAGAAAAAGTCAATCTCTGGCTAGACGAAAACGCCAAACAGTGACAAATAGAATATAATACCCATACCTCAAATAGGCAATACCTTGTCCTGCGGGCGGTCTAGTAAATTTCTGCTGACTCCATAAACGCGAAGCTAATAATTTACAAGATACACTATATTTCGCAAACGGAGTTGCGGAAATAACGTAATATGTTTTCTGACGTTTTCTGCTATTTCTGACCTGTAAGTACCGGTTTCTATCCCCACGGCAACACGGGAAAATATGAACCTATGTTCATCGGCTCATGAACCTATGTTCGTCGGCTCATGAACCTATGTTCGTTGGCCAATGAACCTATGTTCGTAGCCCGATGAACCTATGTTCATTTTTAACTTTTTTTACAACAACCTCTGGAGCCCATACAGCAACCTTGATATTTGGCACCCGAATGGCAGCAGTTTGGCAAGTGTTTGGCAAGGGGTAGCCATAGTGATGCCATACTCTTGCCATACTGATGCCATAGTGTAGCCATACTTTAAAGTATGGCTACACTATGGCTACACTATGGCTACAGTATGGGTAGAGTATGGGTAGGGTATGCCTACCCCTTGCCAATGCCTTTGCAAAACGAACGAAAGAGCGGAACAAATAATTACAGGGT
>JAEEGJ010023497.1_pt1 | contig 12928 bp, 8 predicted proteins | sample 8958761 | NCBI WGS metagenome assembly JAEEGJ01 (sample SAMN16246546, study PRJNA631951) | gut metagenome | biome: gut microbiome; feature: rumen; material: RS-attached | host: Bos | place: Iran: Karaj | collected 2018-10
CAGGCCCGTGCAACCACAGAAAGCACGCTCGCCAAGTTTGACTCCATCGGGGATGATGATGTTCGTCAGGCCCGTGCAATATCCGAAGGCCCAATTGCCGATATATGTGACGCCGTCGGGGATGTTGACGTTGGTCAGGCTCGTGCAACGACAGAAGGCACCATGACCGATTATCTTGACGCTTCCGGGGATAGAGACGGTCTTCAGGCCCGTACAATCCTCGAAGGCTTTCTCGCCGATTACTGTGACGCCGTCGGAGATGATGACGGTCGTCAGGCTCGTGCAACCACGGAAGGCATGATCGGCGATTTCCGTAATTCCATCAGGAATGACAATGTCCCCCCCCTGGGCAGAAGGCCATTTCGTCAAAACCGTCCCATTGATTATTGCGCCATTTGCGTCAGTTGAAGTCATTTATCTTTTTTCCATATTAGTTTGTTGTTCTTCAAAATTGCCATTCTTTCATTCACTCCATCTCGTTCTATCTTATCTCTTCTCAGGACTAAAGGCAGGACAACTTCGTTGCCTTTTCATTCTTTATAGTATATTTTTCCTCCACGATTGTCCAACCGCCGCTATCATTTTTTCGCTGGTACGACAACGCCCAATCACCGATCTTCGTGACGCTGGCGGGGATGATTATGTCGGTCAATCCGCATTCAGCGAAAGTAAGTTCTCTAATTTCTGTGATGCCGTCGATTATGGTGACTTTGTCTCCTTATTTTCACTTGTATGCGGACGGGCGGATGGCAGTGCCGTTTCTTGGCTTGACCAGAAAGTTATACGACTTTTCTTGTTAAAACTTTGCGTGTCATCGTTTTTCTCTGTTCAATTCCAATAAATAAATACTGTCTTCCGCCGTCGGTGGCAATAACGGCATCTTCACATCAACGGCGGAGATGCCGTCGTTACATCCGTCATTTCCACTTCGACAAAGCGGATTTGACGGCGTCGTCCAATTCCTTTTCCGCCTTGTCGCGGTCGAAGGCCCATTCGACGCTCCACAGGCGGAACATGTTCCAGCCCAATCCTTTGAGAACAGACTGGCGTGTCTGGTCACGATCGCGAGCAGTCGCCTGACGGGCGTAGGATGGACCATCGCATTCAATGCCCAAGACATATCGTGTCTCGTCGTTGGGATCCGTCACGGCCAGATCGATCTTGTAGGCGGAGCAACCGATGTCGCGATGGACGCGATAGCCTTGCTTCGTCAGATGGTCGTAGGCTGCTTGGACGACGCCTGCTGTCCGCTTGGCGTCCGCCTTGCCCTTCGCCTTCGCCGCCGCGCCGCTTTCCGCATATTTCAGGAACGCACGCAGATGCGCGGCACCGATGGAGCTCGTGCGGCTCATGTCGATCTGTTCAGCATGGACGGACGAGACGACGATGACCTGCTCCTTCGCGCGCGTAATCGCCACGTTCAATCGGCGTTCGCCGCCCGAACGGTTCAGCGGCCCGAAATTCATGGCGAACTTGCCGTCTTTGTCGGGTGCGTAGCCGATGGAGAAGATGATGACATCGCGTTCGTCGCCCTGCACGTTTTCCAGATTCTTCACAAACAACGGCTCTTCCAGACTTTCGCTGAAGAATGGCTCCAGTTCAGGATGCTGACGGCGGAATTCGTCCATCAAATCGTCAATCAGATCCTTCTGGGCTTGGCTGAACGTCACGACGCCGATGCTCTTCTTGTTCAATTGCGGATTTTCAAGACGCTCCTGTATAAGTTTGATGAGAGCTTCAGCCTCGGAACGATTTGTGCGGCTTGCACGGCGATCGTACATGCCGCCTTCCACGAATTTGAAAGACACGCCGAGATTCGCGCCGTTGCTCGCCGCAGGGAACGTGAACAGGCGGTTGTCGTAATAATGTTCGTTCGAGAAGGCGATGAGCGATTCATGGCGGCTGCGGTAGTGCCAGTTGAGGAACGTGGAATGGAGACCGGCCGCAAGGCATTCGTCCAGAATGCTTTCCAAATCCTCACCGACGCCTTCGTCGTCATCGTCCTCCGCCACCGTGTCGCCTTTCTGGAAGAAATTGGTCGGCGGCATCTGCTTCGGGTCGCCGACGACGATCAGCTGTTTGCCGCGGGCGATCACGCCGATGGCGTCCCACACGGGAATCTGCGACGCTTCGTCGAACACGACCAAATCAAACGACGAATCCGGCGGCAGATACTGCGCGACGGACAGCGGGCTCATGAGGAAACAGGGCTTCAGAACGGGTGCCAGCGTCGGAACTCCTTCCAGCAGAACGCGGACGGGCTTGTGGCGCATCTTCTTTTCGCATTCGCGTTTCAGCAGTCCGAGTTCGCTGTTCTTCGGGCTGGCCTCATCCTGCTTCGGCAACCGTTCGGACAGTTTGGAGAAGACGATTTTCTTCGTCATTTCCATGTAAGAATTATCTAAAAGACAGAATTGACGAATTATATCTTCATGCGATTTGCAACTGAATTGCGACAATGTGGGGGATGTTGATAAGATCTGATACAGCATATCGCGATAATACGCTGTATCAACGGCTTCCGCCGCTTCTTCAGGATTAAGTGAATGATCCAATAAAGCTGTAACAAGTCCTGTTAAACCATAAATACTCGCTGCACGACTATGTTTTTTCCAAATGACAACATGGCGCAATTCGGACATCATGTTTAATGCTATTTCTAATTTTTCCATCAATGATTTTGGATACATCATCACTTCTGGATTGTCGAAAAAAGCAATGGATTGATTTGCTGTATCTGCAAATGTATTCCATGCTTCATGTAATTTTTCAAACGACTGATGGATGGCCGTGTCCGCCTTGAAGGAGACCGTCGCCGTCGGCAAGTAGTTTGACAATGCGTTGAGCATGGCGGCGCGGGCGGCTTCGTCGTTGTTGCAGAGTTTCTCCATTGAGACAAGAATGCCGTGTGTCGCGTCCAATGTCGAGGAGACGCGTGTCCAGTCTGTTTTCTCCGCTTGCCACAGATCACCGAGCAGCGCCGCACCCGCAGGCGCCTGCTTATCCGTCAGTTTCTTGTATTTAAGGTATTCTTCGAACAGCGGCAGATTTTTCGTCAGTTCCGCCATTGTCAGTTCGGTGCTTCCGAGCCTCTTGATGCCCGCCAGTTCCTTCAGCAGTTTCTTGTTCGCGAAGTATTTACCGATGAAGAACTTATTGTTGTTCTCATGAATGCGTTTCTGCAGTCCTTCGATATCTAATTGGCCGACGTTGTCCAGATTGAAGGCAGTCAATTTGGCCGCGCTTTCATTTAGCTTGATCGTGTTGTTTGCGAAATCGACGATGAAATCCATCTGCTTGCCGAATTCCGACGTCAGAAACGCCGCCGGTATGTCCGGTGACGACGACAGCTTTTTCGTCAATTCCATGACGTTCATGATGGCTTCGTTCGTCTCGAAGCAACTCGCGGGTATGGCGAGCGGCTGCGCAACGCCGTCAAACGCCGTCCGCAACGTCTGCAGGCTTTCCAGCAGTTTTTTGCAGGAAGCTTCCAATTCGTTCTGCGCCAATGGATTCCATTCCTTCAACGACAGACATTCCAAGGCGTTTCGGCTTTCGTCCGTCGTTTCGTCGAAAGCGATGACCAGTTCCGTCACGGCCTTCCGCATGGCGTCGTAGTCTTCCTTCGATTGCGTCAACGTGTTGATTTTCAACAGTCCGTCCCGCGCCTTGCCGCGATCGACCTGCTGCATGAAGCACTGGTAGGCGGTGAGGCCGTTCGGATAGGGCTTGTGCAACTGCTGGACATAGTCGTTCAACGCATTGCGTGTGTTCGACAAATCTGCCACCAGTTTGTCCCACGTCGAAGACGGTTTCTGTTCCGCAACCTGCAGCGTTTCAGCAAATTGCGCCAAAACTTCCTTCTTGCCCGCTTTGTTGGAATGCAGTTCCAGACAGAATGGTTTCAAGCCGACTTTCGTCAATCGTCTATGGACAACATCCAACGCCGCTTTCTTCTCCGAAACGAACAGCACACGCCGCCCGATGGCCAGATTGTGGGCGATGATGTTCGTAATCGTTTGCGATTTACCCGTTCCAGGCGGTCCGTGCAGGACAAAACTCTTTCCAAGTTCCGAATACAGCACTGCCGCCATCTGCGATGAATCGGCGTTCATCGGACAATACAAGTGCATCAAATCCAGATGCTTGTAGATTTCGTTGACGGGGAACACCTCCACGCCGTCGTCGAACAAACCACCACCTGTAACAAGATGGTCAACGATCTTGTTTTGCCGCAGTTCATCCGCCCGTGCCGTCATGTCGTTCCACATGATGAATTTGCCAAAGGAGAACTGCCCGACTTTCGCGATATCGAGAACCTCCCATCCATCCATGACTTTTATGGCTTCGCGGAATTTGTCCAGAATGGCGGCGACATCGACGCCCGATTCGTCCGTCGGTAGCGGATCCAGCCCGTCAATCGTCATTCGGAACATCTGCTTCAGCAGTTCCAACAGGGTGACGTTGACGATGGTTTCTTCGTCCGATTTTGTGATGAAAATGCCTTCGCGCAACGTCTTGCGGACCATGCGCAACGGCATGAGAATCAACGGCGCGATGTAGAACTTTCCTTTATAGGAGGGATCGTTCCATTTGAGATAGCCGATGGTCAGATACAGCGTGTTGACGCCGCCATCCTCCATGTCCGCATGGGTCTGGCGGTAGATTTTCAGCTGTCGTTTCTGAAATTCCTTGTCTGTCGTAAGCGCATACAACTGCTTGGAATCCAGTTTCTTATTATATCCTTCCAGCACTTGGTCCGCCGTGGCGTCCGGATCGATCGGCAGTTTGGAATACGCCTCTTCGCCGACCGCCGCTTCCAGCGACTGCACTTTCAGCGAATCATTGCCCGCCAGCGTGTCCTCCAGTTTCGTGATGTCTTCGCAGATCAGCGGGATGACGAACTGGTTGTCGCGCACGTTGAGCAGACGGTTCCGCAGCGACAGATCAAGCAGTTTCTGCCGCCACCGCTCCAGCCTGTCTTTCCCAACCTGTGCTTGTGTTTCCGTATTATTAACAGCTTCTGAATTATTAACAGCTTCTGACATGATTATTTTTTTTTGCAACGATTCAGATTCACTTCATGGGACTTATGAGACTGCTCACGTAATTATTGTCCCAGAAGTCCCAGTTGTCCCAATTGTCCCAGAAGTCCCATTAAACCTTATTCCAGAACAATCATCTTTGCTTCGTAACCGGCGAACTGCAAGGCCAGTTTATTGCCATCCAGCGTCACGCCGCCTTTCGTTTCAATGATGTTGGAAGCATTCGCAAACGCTTTGCCCATCGCGACTTCCGCCACGACATCCTTCTTTGTGCTGTTCACGGCCAGAAGATACGTCTTGCCTTCGTAATTCCAGACGCGGATATCGACGCCGTCGCCTTTCACAAGCTTCGCCGACGGAGCGGCTTCGATGGACAGGATGACGGGAATGAACGGCTTGATTTCCGCCGCCACACGGCTGACGCGGCCGAAGCTTTCTTCGAAGGGAATCTTCACCATCGGTTTCTTCAAATCAAAGAAAGAGTAATAGATAAGGCCGTTCGAGCCATTGACGATGGCCTGCCATGACATCGTGCGAATTTCGTCTTCCGTCGGTGGCTGCGCCTTTTTACGCTCTTCCTCCGTCTTGCGATAGCAGGCCCAGTCGAACGCCTGCGGGACTTGCCAGAAGGCGCGCATACCGTAGGTCTGTTCACGCACGGTGCGGGCCTGCTCCGCCGCCTTGCCCGGATCGCCCGGAATCGGATACGGATCCGTTCCAATGACATCGAAGCTGTCCATGTATTCGCGAACTTCCCTGTACTGATAGAGAACGACCCACGTAGGATGGTCGGCATCAAGCTCTTCCATCAATTTCTGACGATCGGCCAGCCGTTTGATCATGCTGGCGGGCAGTTCGTCATTGATGTACCAAGCGAGCAAGGCGGGATGGTTTTTGAATTGATCGACCTTCTGTTTGACGAAAGCCGCCTCGCTTTCTTCCGACGTGATTGATTTCGGGCACCATGTCGTGCCGTAGTAAGCATCTTTAATGGAATAGATGATTTTCAGGCCTAAGTCGTTGATTTTGTCCAACATCGCGGTGTCATTCGGTGAACCATATGGCATCAGCGTGTTGAACGGCGTCTTCGCATAGAATTCCAGATCTTTTTCATTCACACCGCTCCAATACATGCCCAGCGGGAAAAACGGTTTACCGTCAACGATCAGACGGTTGTGTTCATCAATGTAGTTCTTTCTTTCCGGCAGTTTCGCGACTTTTTCGAACCAACGTTCGCTTGTGCCTTTATGCGTGCCGTCTTTCAGCGAGAAGTCCGCCACCACACGATACTTACCGAGCTTCAATTTGGAGGAATCGATGGATGCCGCGCCATACGTGTCGGCGATTTCTTTCGGAGCGATTTTCGTGACAAGATTGCCGTCGGCGTCATAAATGTCGAAGCTGCCGCGTACGTCAGCGGGCTTATGTTTCCAAGTGGTGATGTTCAAACCGACGCGGAATTCAACCGTGCCTTCCGCAACAAGCCCGCGGTACAGGTTGTCCGTCACAAAACGCACGAGTGGCGGGTTATAGCGGTAACAGCTCACATCGTCGAACCACGCCTTGCCCGTCATGCCTTTGCGGACATAGACGACAATATGCGTGCTCGTGGCGCTTGTAGGAATCTGCCAACGTGATTTGATGAGTGTCCAATCCTTTGTCCCTTTGATGCCAGATGGATAACCGCCGCCCAGATAGCCGCCTTGTTCATTCTTCTCGCCAGAACTTTCGATGCAGATGGTCGCGCCACTGTCATCGCCTTTGATGTCTTCCGTCTTCACCCAGCAAGAGAATTCGTACATCATGCCCGGTTCGCAGTCCACAGGAATGACGCACATCTGGTAGTTTTTCGGATCGTCATTCGTGAAACTCATGCATTTGCCGCCATTACGGCCGCCATCGACGACTTTGTAAACCGCTGTGTTTCCCCGCCAAAGCTTTACGCCGCCGTTTTCATCCACGTCTTCGAAGCCGGCGTTTTTCACAAGATTCGGTCCGATGATCTGGCCGAATGCCGCTAACGCCATCAGACTCAGGCATGTAACCATCTTTTTCATCTTCTGTTCTCCTTTGTCAATTATTATTGAAGAGCTAATTTTCAAATTCGTGGTAGCAAGGCCGTCTCGGCCTTGTCAAGGGCGGGGACGCCCTTGCTACCTCCTGTTTTGGTTTCCTTTAAAGGTTTTTCATGAATTCCGAATACGTCGGACAGACGCAACCGATGTCCGCCAATTTTTGCATCTGTTCCGTGAAATGCTCCACGGAGACGTTGCACCACGGATGCTCCACATCTGGAATTCCATGATATGTCAAAATGACGGTTTTTCCTTCTTTCAATGCCGACAAAGCCTCATCGAAGCGATCTGGACAGTCATCGCAAAACAGATACGACGGCATGTCGTACGGATTCAGTGCCGCCAGATCCAGCGGGCGGTTGCCGCCTGTCCGCGCGGCGATGTAACCCATTGATTTGACGGCTGTCGCCGCCACTTCCGCATACGGTCCTCCCGGATATGCATAGACCTTAGGCGCAGGAACTTGCAACTCTTTGAAAAGATCTTCGATGTACGCCACTTGCGCCTTGTTCTCCTCTACGGAAAGAGATGCGGGATTCGCATGGTCTTTCGTATGGTTGCCAAGTTCGAAGCCTAACTGGTGTAACGTTTTCAAATCCGCCATGTCCATCCCCTGCCTCAGGGCATGGACACGCGAATCGCGGAACCAGTCGCACACGAAAAACGTCGCCTTGAAGCCATGTTTCTGCAAAACTGGCACGGCGTTTTCAAGCTGCGAACGAACGACATCATCAAATGTTATCACCGCTGTCGGCATATTGATTCCTTTTTGTGGCTTTTCCTATTATTTATAATACGCCATTTACCAATTTATACGTCTTCTGCTGACTTTCAATTGATTTCGACGGCTCATCGGCTAAATTCTGCTTGAACCATCCATCAACTGTTTTCAATCCGTCCATTTATGAACACAGAAAAACGCGAACACGCCTTCGAGCCAGTTTATAGCGAGACTTCTACACGGCTTGTGCTCGGCACCATGCCGTCTCCGCAATCCGTGAAGCATGGCTTCTATTACTCCCACCCGCAGAACCGTTTCTGGCCGCTCATGGCGGAACTTTTCAACGCGCCAAAGCCCTTGACGCCAGAGGAGAAGACACAATTTGTCCTCCAACGCGACATCGCCCTGTGGGACGTTCTCGCCGTCTGCGACATCGCGGGAGCTTCCGATGCGTCCATCCGCAATCCCGTCCCCAACGACATTCCATGGATGCTCTGCCGGACGCGCATTACCCGCATCTACGCCACTGGCAAGACGGCCTTCAATCTTTATGAAAAGCTTGTCTTCCCGACGACGGGCATCCATGCCGTCTGCCTGCCATCGACCAGCCCCGCCAACCAGGCCCTTTTCCCGTGGCCGAAGCTGGTGGAGACGTGGCGGCAGTTATTCATCTAGAATTTCTATCCTTCTAGTAGCTTTAAGCGTTCGGCTTTAAGCTTTTAGCTGTGGCTAGTACCACGGCGCAATGCAATTCGTGGGAATGTAATCCACCTTCAATTCCACCATCTTCTTGATATTCGGCAACTTGTCGCCTGCCCGCAGGCAGTAGCGTACGCCGCGGTGGTGCGTCTCCTCCAGCAGTTCCACGGGAGCGTCCCATGGATTCGGATAGTTGTACGACAAACTGCTGTTGCCAAGCTCCGCCAGTTCCTCCATCAGTTCGGGCGTGCTGAAGATGTGGTGGATGAAAATCTCCTTGTTCAGACGGCGCGCTTCGCGGATGTGATCGATGATGATGGACGAAAAGACCGTTTCGCCGATCATTTTCCGCTCTTCAAGCCGTTTGATGACGTCCGCCACGACTTCGCCCTTCGTCTCCAGAAACGGGACGCAATGGAAACGTTGGCAGATGTCAAGATATTCGTCAAATGTCGGAATCCGAAGGAGTTCCAGAGGCCATTTGTCCAAACCGTTGCCCTTCTGGAAGGTCTGTCTGCGCAGTTCCGCCCAGTCGGTCTCCTCGACTTTCAGCGGAACGCCGAACATGCGTGTCAGCATCGCGTCATGGCAGCAGACCAGTACGCCGTCCTTCGACTTGCGGATGTCCGTTTCGATCCCCCAGTAGCCGAGACGGCCCGCCGCCGTGAACGACGCCAGTGAATTTTCCGGAGCGACCGGCGTGAAGCCGCGATGGCTGAAAAGCCGTGGATTTTTCGTCTCTTCAAACATTCCCATGATTTTTCCTCGCTCAATTGTTGCTTTTATTCTTAACGTATAGGACATATCGTGCTATATTAGCAGAAAGCCGTCAGCGGGAATCGTAGAGATTCCAGCGAAAGCGTATTCTAATATACGTCTTTCTTGTGAAAATTGTTCATCCAACCATGCTTTTTTTGTGAAATCTTCAACTGTCCATATCATGAAAGGCTTGCTCTGTGGCCTGATTGCGACCATGTTCTGGGGCGGATTCTATCCCGTCTCACGGTTGCTGTTCGGCTATGAGGGCGATTCCGTCGAACCGATGAATTTCACGTTCATCCGTTTCGCTCTCGCCGCGCTTTTCCTCCTGCCGATTTTCGTGAAAAAAGACAATCGCGACAAGCTCAAGATATTAATTAAAAAAGACTTGCACTATCTGGCGATGCTGTCGCTCGTCGGTATCGTCGGCGAAGGCATGCTCGTTTTCTGCGCGTTGAAATACACGACGGCCGCCCGCGCTTCCCTCATGGCCAACGCCTCGCCTATCTCCACGCTGATCATCTCATGGCTGGCGGGAAAGGAACTGCTGACGGGAAAGAAAATCACGGGCATGCTGCTTGGTTTCATAGGGCTTGTCATCGCATTTCTCGGCAATGGCGACGACCAGTTCGCCACAGGAGCTTCCATGTTCAAAGGCGACTTCATGGCTTTCGCAAGCGGCGTCTGTTGGGCGCTTTACACCGTCTATGGCGATCGCGTCTCCAACGAATACGGCGGATTGCTTTGCGGTGAAGTCATGTTCGTCATCGCGTTGATCGTCCTGCTGCCTGTCACCTTATGGATCAACAAAAAAATTATTCTCGATTTGCCGTGGCAGACATGGGCTGGAGCCGTTTATTTGGGCATGCTTTCCTACGGACTCGCCAATAGCCTGTGGATTTGCGCTCTCAAATACTTGAAACCAGGCCAGTTGGGATCATTTGGCTATCTTTCCGCCGCCATCGCCATGACTTGTTCTGCCATTTTTGTCAATGAAAAATTCACCATTACATTTTTCATCGCCATAGCTCTTGTGCTTATCGGTGTCGCCTTGATGCTCCATCAGTCAAAACCAACCACGGAATCCAAGCCATGAACAATCCAGAACTTCCTTTCCAAATCCTCTCCGAACTCGCAGGGCAGGAGGAACCAACTCCCGCGACGCTTGCGGACATCACCGCCGCTGCGGATATTCTCGATGAAACAGACTGCCGTGAACCTTCTGAAGACCGCCTGAAGGCGCTCAATGTCATCAAGGCCGCGCAAGATCGCATCACGCCAAAGGTTTACACGGATTTCTGTCTGGCGGGGCTGACGCTTTCGCCTGAAGAGCTTCCAGCCATCTATGAAGAATATCCCGCGCTCTACTGGTATGACCGTACATTCTCCAAAGTCCTCGCTGGCGTAAAAGAAGAGGTTGTTCCAGAAGGAAGAACCGTCCTATGGCACGTCTATAACATGGGTTATGTCATCAAGACGTCGAAGCATTGCTTTGCCGTCGACCTCCATCACCGCCGTTCAGAGGAGCTTGTTCCGTATCTCGATTTCGCGGCTGTCACCCACAATCATGATGATCATTACACAGAAAATTTCATCAAAGCCATGAACCGCGCCGCAAAGCCAGTCCTGACCAATTTCTTCCCGAATACCGGCTATACCGCAACCGACAACGACAGCGGCTATTTCAAAGGTCCTGAACGCACGATTTCCATCGGTGATATCACAATCACGACTTATGAATCCGACCACAATCCCAAGCTCCGTCGCTTCATGCAGCCTGTCGAATTTGTCTGTGGAACAGAGCCAAACGCTTGTGTAATCTTATCCAGCGGAGATACTTGCAATGCACAACAACTGCATTGCCATTCGTCGAAGATCGACTTCCATATCGTCCACCCGTACGTCGGCCTGAAGGTCGACGAGGCGGCGAATCTTCTGAATCCGCAGGTCACGCTCGTCAGCCATCTGGAGGAATTCCACCACCGCATCGACCAATGGCGATGGACATGGCGGCAGGGCTATGAAGCCGCCCGTAAAATCTGGAATACGGGCCACGACGCCATCGTTCCCGCCTGCGGCGACAAAATCGTCTTCTAACCGCTTGTTTTTATCCCTTTAATCCCTTTTAATCCCTTACAATAAATCAAACCACCATGAATCTGAAAAACATCCCCAGCCTCGCCTACAATCTTCCCCAAGACGTCCTCTGCCTGAAATACAACGGCGATTTCGAGCAGGAAATCGAACTCATCGACGCTCTTCTGAAACGCACCCTCCCGCAGCCGCTTGTCGAACGCCTCCAAATGGAAAAACTCCTCGCCGAAGGCATGATGAAGGATTACGAAACATCGTTTGATGAAGCACTCGCCAAATTCCAAGAACACATCGAAGGCTTTACTGCGGAAGAACTTAAGTCGTACATGGTGCAAGGCGTCATCGACTGGCGCTACCGCCGCGGTGAAATCGCCTTCCAGGATGCTTTCTATTCCAGCCTGCTCATCAACACGCCTGCCCTCAAACAGCGTCTGAAAGATCCAGACGAAAAGGCTCGCCAATTGGCGAAAAGCACGCTGCTCGACGACAACATGCGCATCATGAAGGAGAAAGGCCGTCGTGGCTATCGCTACCACATCCGCCATACGCTCTCACCGCGCGATAACTATTTCCGCCCGAACCAATTCCAGCATCTTCACATTCCGCTGCCTATCGAAACGGAATGGCAGAAGAACTTCAAGCTCCTCTCCGCCAGTGACTATAAATGCATCAACACGAAAGGTCCGCAGGGCACGATATATTTTGAAGCCGCTCCCGAAACGAACACGCCTTGCTTTGTCGAATACACCTACGAATGCTGGGCATATTATAAGAAACTGGACAACGCCGCCGTCGAACCGTTGAAGCTTGAGCCGAAGACCCGCCAGCCCATCGACCATGACGGCAACCCGCTTTATTCCTATCTCTTGGAAGAACTGCCCCACATCTGGTTCACGCCGTATCTTCGTGCATTGGCGGAAAGTCTCGCTGGCAAAGAGACCAATTCGCTCGCCAAGGCCCGCAAATACTATGATTTCATCACGAAGAATGTGCGCTACACGTACATGCGCGATTATTTCCTCTACGAAAACATTCCGGAATTCGCCGCCCTCAACCTCCGTGGCGATTGCGGCGTACAGGGCCTCCTCTTCATCACGTTGTGCCGCCTGTCCGGCATTCCCGCCCGCTGGGCTTCAGGCTTCTGCCTGACGCCCACGTCTGTCGGCAGCCACGACTGGACGCAGTTCTATGTCGAACCCTACGGTTGGCTGTTCTGCGATCCGTCCTACGGCGGCGGCGCGTTCCGCTCCGGTAACGAAGAGCGCCGCGACTACTATTTCGGCAATCTCGACTGCTTCCGTATGACCGCCAACCATGAGTTCCAAGCGGAATTCGTTCCCGCCAAGAAGTTTATGCGCATCGATCCCTACGACAGCCAGTCCGGCGAAATCGAATACGACGACGCGCCGTTGCTTTCCGGCGAGATCCAAAGCAAACGCACGATGGTGGAATCCGAAGAGCTTTGATCATTCTGTCCCAGAAGTCCCAGAAGTCCCAGAAGTCCCATATATCCCCCAAAAAAGGAGAACGCCATG
>JAEEGJ010023498.1_pt1 | contig 12928 bp, 13 predicted proteins | sample 8958761 | NCBI WGS metagenome assembly JAEEGJ01 (sample SAMN16246546, study PRJNA631951) | gut metagenome | biome: gut microbiome; feature: rumen; material: RS-attached | host: Bos | place: Iran: Karaj | collected 2018-10
CCCGTCGACTTCGCATGTGGTGGCATAGTGTCCTGTGGCGGTCATGTCAAACTCGTGTCCCCAGCGTTGCTCAAAGTAGCCAAACTTGATCATGCGGTTGCACATCATGTCAGGGTTAGGCGTCAGGCCTGCCTGCACCGTGCGCAAGGCGTAATCCATCACATTGTCCCAATACTCCTGATGCAGCGACACCACCTCGAGTCGAAGGCCATACTTGCGACAAATGAGTGAGCACATCTCAATGTCCTCCTCAGCGCTGCAGTCGCCCTCGTCATTGTCAAGCCCAATGCGTATGTAGAACGGGTGCAGCTCGTGCCCCTGCTCCATCAGCTGGTGCACGACCACGGCGCTATCCACGCCACCCGAAATCAATACTGCAATTTTCATTTACGCTTGTTCAAGGATAGAGTCATCATCGTTGCGCTCAAGGAGTTGGGCCGAGATGATGTAGTCCAGCGAAATCTTGCCTGGGCCCGAAAGCAGCAGGAACAGGAAGATGCCGATGAACATCACGGGGTAACCTGGCTGGAAGGTGAACAAGGTTGGCGTCACCGTTTCGTATGACGAGTAGGCAAACACCTCAGCAACGCACATCACCACTAAGGGTGGAATTACCGCGATGCGAGTGAGGAACCCCAAAATAATTAATGTAGCACAGACCGACTCAATAATAATAAGCATCATCATCGAGGTGTCGGGTGCCATGCCCCAGAACCCGTCAAAGCCTTCTGGCAGGTGCCCAAGATCCATGAATTGTCGCACACACACGTGCAGAAACATCACGCCAACAAACAGGCGCAAAAACAGTCGCGACAGATTGCTGTAGGTATAACCCGTACAGAATAATAAGATTCGTTTAAATAGTGCTTTCATCCTTCATTAAAAAGCAAAAACTATTAACTCTCAACTATTAACTATTAACTCTCAACTAATTGGACAGCCCCTCTTTGAGCTCGTCTACCGAGATGTTCTTGGTCATGAGCAACATGTCGCGGTCTACGATATAGCAGCAAGGCAATGCGCGGAAATCATAGGTCTTCAATGCATCTTCGCTGCACACATTCAGCCACTGCTGGGGCATCGTTGCAGCGAACTCTGGCTGATACTTGCCAAGGTAGATACTGATGACCTTGAGTGCTCCCTCGGCAGTGAGTGCTTCCAGGTTGGAGTCAGCGCTCAAACGCGTGCGCCCAATCGAAGAGTCTACACCGTCGGTATAGAAGAAGAGTACTGTTGTCGTGGTGTCACTCACCGCCGAGAGCTTGCTCTTACTGCCGTCGGCCAGCACCAAATCGATGTCGGGAAGCGGTTTTTGCTCTTGACATGTGTTGATACGGGCGAGCTGGTCGGCATAGTAAGCGCGTACCTCCTTTTTAAGCATCGAGTTGGCTGCCAGCGGTTTGATAAACTCAACATAGACCTCGTCGCTGTAATATACAGCAGTAGGGTAGAACAGGCTCAATTCAGCAGCCTGACCCACCTTCAGCAGGTTAGATGTATTGCTGCGTGCTTTGTTCATCAAGTTGCCAATTGAGGTCATTACCACGTTGCGGTTGGCATATTGGAAGAAGCCTACAAAGTCGCGGAACGCTTGCAGGAAGTCGTCATCGTTGGCAATGGGCTTACTGATGTCATAGTTGTCCCAGAAGTGTTGGCAGATGTAGTTGCAGCGGCCCTCAAGCGTCTGGCAGGTGTCGGGAGCCACAGGATAGGGGAACGGAGTCTTTGGGGCCTCGTCCTGAGCATTCACTGTTATGGCTGACAGTGAGAGAATTAGCGCACTGAGCGCACACAAAAATCGATGCATTTCTTGATAAAAAACTTTCCTTTATTTTATTTGAAACGACTAAATTACTGCAAAATTACCACATAGACCCTAACTGCCCCGTAAAATCTCACTTTCTGCAACATTTTTTAAGGAACACCGCCCATAAGTCAAGATGTTTTTGTAACTTTGCAATTCTCAATTATAATAGTTTTGCAGTTGAATAATATTAAGACTATCTTTCTTGATGTGGACGACACTTTGTGGTGGTTCACCCAGAATAGCAAGGTCGCCCTTGAGCAGACCTTCCATGACTATGGAGGGGACTACTGGACCTGCGACTACGACACCTTTCACAAGGTCTACCTGAAGCACAACGAAGTGTTGTGGGACCAGTATCACCATGGGCTGATTGAGCGTGACGTGCTTAAGGCCGAGCGCTTTCGTCGCACCCTGGCCGAAATAGGCTGTGACAGCGAGTGTGATACCCTGGCAAGCCGCATGGACGAGCATTACCTCAATGTGCTCGCCCAGCAATCCGTCCTGTTGCCCGGTGCACGGCACTTGCTCGAGTATCTTAACAAGAGGGGCTATGACGTGAATGTACTCAGCAACGGCTTCAAGGGCATCCAGCAGCAAAAACTTGTCAGCGGTGGCATCGATCACCTGATACATCACGTCGTGCTCAGTGACGATTGTGGCATTACTAAGCCCCTACCGGGTATCTACGACTATGCCATGCAGGTTTGTGGCACCACGCCCGAGGCATCGCTCATGATTGGCGACAACCCCGAGACCGACATCCAGGGAGCGAGCCAAGCTGGCTGGCGAACCATCTATTTCAATCTGCGGGGCATCGACCCTATACCGGGCACTGCCGATGCTACCGTTACCGACCTCCAGCAAATTGAAGACCTGTTGTGAAGACTAAAGCATAGAATTTCCTCATTATCGATTATCCTCTCTACACTCTCAATTATTTTTATTACCTTTGCACCCATTATGACGCAAGAAGATAAATTAAGAATAGAAGAAGGCATCATTAAGATGCTCAAAACTGTGTTCGATCCTGAAATCCCAGTGGACATTTACAGCCTGGGGCTGGTCTATAAGATTGACCTCAAGGACGATGGCGTGGTGGATATCGACATGACCCTGACGGCACCTAACTGCCCCATGGCCGACTTCATTTTTGAAGACGTACGTCAGAAGGTCGAAAGTGTCGAGGGTGTGACAGCCGCCAATGTGAATCTCGTCTACGAGCCTGAGTGGGACATCCGCATGATGACTGATGAGGCTAAACTCGAACTAGGAATGCTTTGACAAGAAACAACACATATTTTATCAGCGACTGCCACTTGGGTGGTGGTTACATTGCCGACCACCGCGCACATGAGGCAAGGGTGGTGCGATTCCTTGACCACATCAAGGACGATGCCGCTGCGCTTTACTTGGTAGGCGACATTCTTGACTATTGGTATGAGTACCGCACTGTTGTGCCGCGTGGCTTTGTGCGTTTTTTGGGCAAGTTGGCCCAACTCGCCGATGCCGGTGTGCGCATCACATGGGTCACCGGAAACCACGACGTGTGGTTGTTCGACTACCTGACCAATGAGGTGGGGCTGACTGTACAGCGACAAGCCGAAGTCGTTGATGTCTCGGGCACACCATTCTTTGTCTCGCACGGCGACGATGTGGGGCATCAGCCGCTCAAGTATCGCATGATGAAAGCGTGCTTCACCAGCCGTCTATGTCAGTGGCTCTATGCATCAGTGCATCCCCGTTGGACCTATTGGATTGCTACGGGGTGGAGTAAAAACAATCGCATTACACGCAGTCCCGAGGCCGAGGAGCGTGAGAAAATTCCCGCAGCCGAAGAATTGTTGCGCTATGTGCGCCAGCACCATGGCCAGCATCCCGATGTCAAGTATTATGTGTTCGGACACTTGCATCTGGCGCGCATTGATACGGTTGATGACGCGCAAGTCGTTTTCCTGGGCGACTGGATCAAGCAGGACACCTATGCTGTCTTTGACGGAACTCAACTTTCACTTCATCACTTCCCTGAAGATATACCCACATGAGAAACATCACCATTATTGTGGCGGGCGGCTCAGGCACACGCTTCGGCGCCGCATTGCCCAAGCAATTCCTGCTACTGAACGGCAAACCCGTGTTGCAACACACGCTGGAGGCTTTCGCTTCTGTCAGCGACATTCTTGTCGTGGTGTTGCCGCAGGCACACCATGACCTGTGGCGGCAGTTGTGTGACCAGCACCGATGCACCGTGATGCACACTGTGGTCACCGGTGGCGACACCCGCTGGCAAAGTGTGAAGAATGCCATCGACACCCTCACAGTTCAGCCAGGCGACGTGATTGCCGTGCAAGACGGTGTGCGCCCACTGGTGTCGCGACAGGTGATTGAAAAAGCCTTTGCTGTAGCACGACAGTGCGGCAGTGCCGTGCCCGTGATACCTGTGACCGACTCCATACGGCAAGTCGAGGAAGACGGCACGAGTCACATCGTACCACGCAGCGTCTTGCGCGCCGTGCAGACACCGCAGGCCTTCGACGCAGTCGCGCTCAAGGCTGCCTACGAGCGCCCCTATCTGCCCGTTTACACCGACGATGCTTCGGTCTATGAGCTGGCGGGGCACAAAGTCACTCTCATCGATGGAGAGACCACCAACATCAAAATCACACATCCCAGCGACCTCTTGCTGGCCGAAAATATTCTGAAACATGAGTAACGACCTGCGCCGCATGGACATCCAGTACCTGTCGGGCGTGGGACCTAAACGTGCCGAACTGCTGCGCAAGGAGTTGGATATCAACACCTTTCACGACCTGCTCTACTATTTCCCCTTCCGGCACATCGACCGCAGCACCATTCATCACATCAACGAGATCAATGGTGAGATGCCTTATATCCAGCTGCGTGGGCGGTTCATCAACTTCACTACGGCGGGCGAGGGAGCGCGACGCCGCTTGATGGCGTTGTTCACCGACGGCACAGGCACCATCGAGGTTGTGTGGTTCAACCGCGTGCGCTACATTCAAGACTCCTATCGCCCTGGAGTGGAGTATCTGCTCTTTGGTAAGCCATCGCCCTTTCAGAATCACTTCAGTATCATTCATCCCGAGATTGATGTCTACAAGTCCGAGACGGTGCCACAAGGACTGCAAGGAGTGTATAGTCTCACCGAGAAACTGCACAACCGCCAGATTACACAACGCACTATGCAGAAGTTGGTGGGTAATCTGCTCAACACCCCCGTTGTGCAGCACGTTCCCGAGACATTGCCCCAGCAACTGCTGGCACAGCGCAACCTCATGCCGTTGCCGTTGGCACTGCTCAACATGCATCGGCCCACAAGCATCCGCGATTTGCAGCGTGCTCAGTTCCGCTTGAAGTATGAGGAACTCTTCTTCTTGCAGCTCAACATCCTTAAATATATTAAAGGTAGGGAGGAGCGCCGCGTGGGCTTTGTGTTCTCGCGCGTGGGCGACTACTTCAACAACTTCTATAATCATGTGCTGGCGTTCCCGCTTACCGGGGCACAGAAGCGCGTCATCCGCGAGATGCGTCGCGACATGGGTAGCGGCAGGCAGATGAATCGCTTGTTACAAGGTGATGTGGGGAGCGGAAAGACCATCGTGGCATTCATGACCGCCCTGATTGCCTTGGACAATGGCTACCAAGCATGTATCATGGCGCCCACCGAGATTTTGGCGACCCAGCACCTAGAGTCGATCAGCCAAATGGCGGCACCCATCGGTGTAAAGGTGGCTTTGCTCACGGGCAGTACACGCAAGAAGGAGCGTGACCACATTCACAAGCAGTTGCAGAGCGGTGAACTGCAGATCCTCATCGGTACCCACGCCCTCATCGAGGACACCGTGCAGTTCCGCAACTTGGGACTCGCGGTTATCGACGAGCAGCACCGTTTCGGTGTGGCGCAGCGTGCCAAGCTGTGGCGCAAGAACACCACACCGCCACATGTGCTGGTGATGACAGCGACCCCCATCCCCCGCACGTTGGCGATGACGGTCTATGGCGACCTCGATGTGAGTGTGATTGACGAGTTGCCGCCTGGCCGCAAGCCAGTAACTACGCTCATGCGCTACGAGAAAGACCGCGAGCAGATGTACCGCTTCATTGGGCAGCAGTTGCGGCTGGGAAGGCAGGCCTATATCGTCTACCCGCTCATCGAGGAGAGCGAGAAGCTCGACCTGCGCGCCTTGGAAGAGGGCTATGAACTAGTGCAAGAGACCTTCCCCAGCTACCGTGTGGCAATGGTACACGGCCGCATGAAGCCGGCCGAAAAGGACCACCAAATGGAACTCTTTGTCTCGCACCAGGCGCACATCCTGGTGGCGACGACGGTCATCGAGGTGGGCGTGAACGTGCCCAATGCCAGCGTGATGGTCATTGAGAACGCCGAGCGCTTTGGATTGTCACAACTGCACCAGCTGCGAGGCAGGGTAGGGCGTGGAGCCGATCAAAGCTACTGCATCCTCATGACCAAGTATGAACTAAGCCACGACACACGCCACCGACTCGAAGTCATGACGCAAACCAACGACGGATTCCGCGTCGCCGAGGAAGACATGCATCTGCGCGGACCGGGCGACATGGATGGCACCCAGCAAAGTGGTGTGGCGTTCAATCTGCAGGTCGCCAACTTGGCACAGGATGGCCAGATTGTCCAGCTCACCCGCGATGATGCCGAAGCCTATCTGCGCAACGACCCCGAATTGACCACACCCGAGGGCCAGCGTCTGGACCGCCAATTGCGCCAAATCTTCGACAAGCAACAGTCCTGGAGCGAAATCTCATAATCTATCAAGAACATCTAGTGCCTCTAGTACATCTAGTGTCTCTAGAAAATCAACCTCGATACAATAAACCGCGCAAATTGTAGTTTATCCTTTATAAACGCAAACCAATCACGACAATGAAGATTAGATTTTCGATATTGGCCCTGGCCCTGATGACCGCTACTGCAGTCATGGCACAAGACGGCGACATCAAGAACGATGAGTTTAACCCCGTCTCTACCGGTGTGACCTCGTTGGCAATCACTCCCGATGCGCGTGGTGCCTCGATGGGTGACCTGGGTGTCGCTACCGATCCCGATGTGAACTCGCAGTTCTGGAATCCATCGAAGTATGCCTTTGCCTATAGCAATGCTGGTGTGTCACTGAGCTACACCCCGTGGCTGCGCAAGATTGTCAACGACATTGCGCTCATCAACCTGTCTGGTTACATGAAGATCGGCTCGAACGACAACCAGGCGGTGAGTCTCTCCTTGCGCTACTTCAAGCTTGGTGAGATTCAGGCCACCGACCAAGCTGGCTCGGCAATGGCGTCTATCAACCCGTTTGAGATGTCGGCTGATGTGGGTTACTCGCGCAAACTCTCCGAGAAATTCTCGATGGGTGTCGTGCTCCGTTACATCTACAGCGACCTGAGCTATGGCGGCATCGCCGAAAGTGTCGACCAGACAAAGGGCGCTTCGGCATTCTCGGCCGACCTTTCAGGTTACTTTACTACCTATCCAGTTATCGGACGCAACGAGTGCCAGTGGTCGCTAGGTTTCAACCTGTCGAACATCGGTTCAAAAATTTCGTTCAATGGTGGCAACGACCCAGCATTCTTGCCCGCCAATTTGCGCCTGGGTACAGCATTTACCTTCCCGCTGGCCGACTACCACAACCTCACCCTCTCGGTCGATGCCAACAAACTGATGGTGCCCGCCAAACCCCGTAATACCGATTCGAAGTATTACAACGAGGATGGTGACTTTAATCAGGAAGCATTCAGTACCGATGAGCAAGCCTGGAAAGATCGCTCGTCCATCTCGGGTATTTTCGAGTCGTTTAAGGATCACCCCCTCAAGCGCATCACCTATTCGGTGGGTGCCGAGTATGCCTACAACCAGCAGTTCGTCTTGCGTGGCGGTTACTACTATGAGAGCAAGTTCAACGGCGATCGCCAGTACTTCGGTCTGGGTGCAGGCTTCTCGCTCAACGTCATCCGCCTCGATGCAGCCTACATGATTGCCACGGCACAGAATTCGCCGCTCGACCAGACGCTGCGCTTCACCCTCTCGTTCGACATGGACGGAATCAAGGGGCTCTTCGGCCGCAACTAGATTAGAAACGACATAACGACATAAGGACATGAGATTTTGATCTCGTGTCCTTTTGTTTTGATAGATATGGCTCAATGCGAAAGCGTGTCATGCAGCCGCTGATGCACCATGCCGCTGACGAGTAACCATTCGGCGGCAAGGTAGGTGCACATCACGATAGCATGATGCAGCGAAAAGCCGATGCCGTTAAATACGTTCAAGCCGAGCATGGTGTCGGAGACAACGAAGAGTAAGCCACCTGTGAGGATGCGCCAACCCATCTTGCACCCATGTAGCAGCCATAGGCCACCTGCAGTGGGCACGAAGAGTAAGGCTAGTGCATAAATGGTTATCACGACGCGCAATGCTCCCTTCACGTCAAGCAAGGATACCGCCATCAGGGCTAGCACGAAAGGAAGCAAACTCAGGATAGTTTCCTTCCAGTCACGGAACATACCTATTCCGCTGAATAGGATGACAAGGTAGCAAATGTGTCCCAGCAAGAAGGTGCCTAGACCAGCAACGAAGAAGACGAATCCGTTCAAAAGTAGCAAGATATCGCCAGCGGTATGCAGGGCAAGAGCAACGGCAAGCAGAGAGGTCTTCCAACCGCCGTGATCTGGTAGAAGGGCGCAAAGGGCGGAGACTGCCAGCGAGGGAATCAACAGGGGCTTGAGTATGGGATTGACTCCAGTGATGTGGAATGCCAGGGATATGACTTCGGCCAGCGACAGCAACAGGAAAACAATCCCAGCTATGCGCGTGGATTTTTTCATGCCGATAGGTTTCCCTTCACGGCATTGAACTTCACCAGTATTCAGCATCTGTATCTTCATCCTTGGTTTAGCCAACAAAGGTACAAAAACTTTGTCGTTTGTAGGCCAAATGCTTTCTAGTAATCTTGTCACAAGTGTCTAAAGGCCCATTTTCCCTACAGTTTTTCATTGACGATTCGAAACAATTATATACCTTTGTACCGTAGATTAAAATCTGCTAAGCTTAGAGGCATCAGTTTTTTTGTCCATCTTTTCTTATGTCTTAAAAATGAAGCAATATGAGAATTGGTTTTGGTTTTGATGTGCATCGCTTGGTGCCAGAGCGCGAGTTGTGGCTGGGCGGTGTGATGATTGAACATGAGTTAGGTCTGCTGGGGCATAGTGATGCCGACGTGGCCATTCATGCCTTGTGCGATGCTCTGCTGGGAGCTGCTTGTCTGCGCGACATTGGTTACCACTTTCCCGACACTGACCCGCGCTACAAGGGTATTGACTCGCGCAAACTGTTGCGTGAGGTTTACCGCCTTGTCAAGGAGCAGGGCTACATACTGGGCAACTGCGACATTACCATCTGCGCCGAGCGACCCAAGATCAACCCGCACATCCCTGCCATGCAGGAGCAACTGGCACAATGCCTGGAGTGTGAACTCAACCAGGTTTCTATCAAGGCCACAACTACCGAGCGACTTGGCTTCACCGGCCGTGAAGAAGGCATCAGCGCCTACGCTGTAGCCCTCATTAACAAGTCGTAGGCTCGGCGATTCTTCACTTGTGTGTGTAGAACAAAGCCAAACTGGACATCATGTCGGCCTAGTAAAAACAAATGGGTCAAAAATGGCATAAACAATATGAATCGATCCAAAGAAATAATACGCACCAGCATCATTGGCATTGTAGCCAATGTGCTTTTAGCCGCATTTAAAGCCACTGTGGGTCTGTTAGCGAGTTCAGTCGCTATCGTAATGGACGCAGTGAACAACTTGAGTGATGCGCTCTCAAGCGTCATCACCATTATAGGCACGAAACTCTCGGCTCGTCCTGCCGATCGCGAGCATCCATTCGGTTACGGACGTGTGGAGTATTTCAGCGCCATCATTATTGCCGTTATCGTCCTGTCGGCAGGTATCACCTCGTTGATAGAGTCGGTCAAGAAGATTTTCGAGCCCACCGAGCCTGATTACAATACTGTGACGCTCGTGGTTATCGTAGTGGCTATTGTGGTGAAGTTGGTGCTAGGGCAGTTTGTGAAGAAGCAAGGCAAGAAGTTGAAAAGCGATGCACTGATAGCCTCGGGCTCAGATGCCCTTTTCGATGCTGTGATCACGCTGGCGACCCTTGTTTCAGCGGGAATCATGCTCCTGTGGCATGTGTCGCTCGATGGCATTTTGGGCGCACTGATTTCCGTGGTCATCATCAAGGCCGGTATCGAAATGCTTGCTTCTCCTGTCAACGAATTGCTAGGTGCAAGGGTCTCGCAAGACTTGGTGAAAGAAATCGTCAAGGAGGTTGGTGAATTCGAGGGCGTGCATGGCGTGTTCGACATCATTCTGCACAACTATGGCCCCAACCTGCTCATCGGTTCCTTGCATGTGAATGTATATGACACGATGGATGCCTATGAAATACATGGTCTGACTCGCCGCATTTCAGAGTTGATGAATGAGAGACATGGCATCATCATGACCGTTGGAGTCTATGCCATTGCTACTGGTGAGAATCGTCGGGCCGAACTGCAAAGCAAGGTGATGCAGACACTGGCTAAGCATGACGAGATAGTTCAAGTGCATGGATTCCATTATTTCGAGAAAGAACACCGCATCTCGGTCGATGTGGTTCCTGACATTTCTGTTCACGACGAGGCTGCTCTTTGCTCTAAGCTGACGAGTGAACTGAAAGCCCTTGTCCTTGACGAAGAAATTACCATCGTGGTAGACCATAATTTCAGTGAATAGCCTGGGAATCTATATATTTGAGTACCTTTGCACAATGAAAATAATATGAACATTATCAAACCGCAAAATAATCAAGTGTTATCCACACGATTAGTTGACGATGTGAAACTGATTGTTGAGCGTGGTTTGCGCGAAGCCTACGACAAGGTTAATACTGTCGCCGTTTATACCTATTGGCTTATTGGCAAACGCATTGTTGAGGAAGAACAACATGGTGAAAACAGAGCCGAATATGGTAGCAACCTCATAACTCTTCTTGCAGAGGATTTATCCATGGCGTATGCTAAGGGTTTTTCAGCAAGAGATTTAAGGAATTATCGTCAATTGTTCCTGTGTTTCAGAGACTTAGAGATTTGGTACACGCGTGTACCAAATCTTAAATGGTCACATTACCGGACTTTGCTATCGGTTACAAGTGACGACGCGAGGTATTGGTATGTTAGAGAAGCATCGACCCAATCTTGGAGTGTTCGAACTCTAGCGCGCAATGTTGGCTCACAATATTATCAACGATTACTGAAATCGCCAAAGAAAGAAATGGTTGTCAACGAAATGCTAAAATTGACAGAACCTCTAAAAGATGAGCCAAAAAGTTTTCTAAAGGATCCTGTAGTGGCGGAGTTTTTGCAGCTTCCTTCGAATGCCTCATTTACAGAGTCAGAACTTGAAAGAGCTATCATCAAGCACTTGAAAGAATTCTTGCTTGAAATGGGAAGAGGTTTTGCTTTCATGGCTGAGCAATATCATATCAGTACAGATGTCGGTGATTTCTTTGTGGATTTAGTATTCTACAATGTGGTCTTGAAGTGCTATATTCTCATTGACTTGAAGACGAAGAAAGTGACTCATCAAGATGTGGGACAAATGGATATGTATGTGAGGATGTTCGATGACTTAAAACGAACAGAGGGCGACAACCCAACTATCGGGTTATTGCTCTGCGCTGATACCAGCAAAGATATAGCACAATATTCCGTATTGCATGACAACAAGCAATTGTTTGCGGCAAAATACTTAACCTATCTTCCGTCGGAAGAAGTGTTGAAGCGTGAGATTGAGCAACAAAAAGAATTGTTCTTTCTCCAGCACAACAAATCCAAGAGCGATAACTGATTGGCTATCTTTGCGATATGGGAACTGGCCAAATCATTATATTACTATTAGTGCTTTTGTGTACTACATTGATAATTGTCTTCGGCAAAGTCAATGGGAAGAAAAAGGCACTGTTGCATTGTGTCGTTTTTATAGGTTATACGATTATCTTACTATATAATCTTCATTGCAATGGTAGTGGAGGTTCCAGCATTGTATGGCTTTTTTATCTCATAATAGCACTATTACTACACATCATATTCTTGTTAATAGCTATAACAAAAAAACTAAAGTCAACGAAGAAATTGGTGTTTCTGGCATTAACAATAATCGCTTTTCTTGCACTTGTGTTTTTTTGCTTAACATTTATGGGATAACTTTTGTTTTTTTAATATCTCTACAACTCCTTATTTAGCTGTCAAACCATCTCACTGAGGAATATTCCAAATGACCCTATCTTTTCACCCATTGACGCTTTCTGACCGTGAGGCGGTGCAGGCGGTATCGCTACAAGCCGGGCGGCGCAACTGCAACTACACTTTTGCCAATCTTGTGGGCTGGCAATTCCTCTTCGATACCGAGGTGTGCGTGCTCGATGATGCCGTGGTATTGCGTTATATGTTCAAGGGTGAGCAGGTCTATACGGTCTGTAGGGCGACAAAGATTCCCAAGGAACTGATTGAACTCTTGCTTGAAGATTGTCAAGGAGAGTTGACCATCATCGGCCTGGAAGACTCACAGGCACAGGAACTTCTTGAGCTTCGTTCTGCCTTCACCATCGAGATAGAGCCGGTGCGCGACCAGTACAACTACATTTATCATCGCGAAAGCCTGGCATCGCTGCATGGGAGACACCTCAACGGCAAACGTAACCACATCAACCGTTTTCGTGCCGAGCATCCTGGCTTCGAATATCGCCCTCTCACGCCAGAACTCTTTGACGAATGCCGTCATCTGGCCGAGTTGTGGCGTGAAGAGAAACAACCCAGTGAAACCATCACGGCCGAGCGGCGCGTGATGGAAACCATCTTCTCTCATTGGGAAGCCCTGGGTATGATGGGGGGTGCGGTCTATGTCGACCAGACAATGGTGGCTTTTACCTATGGCGCCGCTATCACTACCGACACGTTCGACATCTGTGTCGAGAAGGCCGACCGCCGAGTGGAGGGCGCTTTCGCTATCATCAACCAGCAGTTTGCCCAAC
>JAEEGJ010023499.1_pt1 | contig 12927 bp, 11 predicted proteins | sample 8958761 | NCBI WGS metagenome assembly JAEEGJ01 (sample SAMN16246546, study PRJNA631951) | gut metagenome | biome: gut microbiome; feature: rumen; material: RS-attached | host: Bos | place: Iran: Karaj | collected 2018-10
GTTTCTACGCGTTGGAAGACATTTGGGACAAGAGCAAAGTGATTTATTCGGGCGGAGCGCCGCTTCCGGCGGAACGTCCGACGATGGCTCCCGCCATGCCCGCCCCGCCGCCTGCGGATATTGACGAAGGCTATCCGATCGATGAGCGCTTCTTGGATCCGGGCGCGGCTGACGATGATGATAAGTAATTGCCATTCAAGAATATAAAACGTAATACAAAGGAAAATCAATGCTGTACGATTATTTTGACGTCTATCCGAGAATCCTTCCGGTCGGGCAGTGCAAACGCGTGACCATCAAGCCGCGTTACGAACAGCGGAGCTTCGCGGAGCTTCAAAAGGAAGGGCGCATCTGGGTGGACTACGCGGGCGACAACGGCGTCATGTTCGACGGCCGTCCGACCAAATGGGGCGAATTCGAGCCGATGCCCGTCCAAGGCTACGACGAAGCGACGGACAGCTGGACGATTGACGCCACGCTGCCGTGGGAAGGCGAATTCACGCTCCGCCTGATGTTCGAACCGACCGGCGGCAAGGCGAAGGAGATTTTCCATTTCGCGATGTATGCGTTGGAGGAGGATCTGTTCTGCCTGCGTCCGTTCCGCGGCGACATGCATTGCCATACAAGCTATTCGGAATGCGGCAACCGTGACGAGAATCCGCGCTATGTGGCGGCTTTCGCCTGCTACGCGGGTCTGGACTATCTGGCCATCACGGATCACATGCAGCGTGATCCCGCCGTGCTCGCCCAGAAGTATCTGGAGCCGTTCGAGCTTGATTTCCAGATCATTCCGGGCGAGGAAATCCATCTGCTGCCCAAGCAGGTGGACACGCTCGTGTGCCGCAACCGCTTCGAACCGGCCGTCCATATCGTCCATTTCGGCGGCAAGCAGAGCGTCGCGAAATACATGAACGACAATTTCGATGAATTCAACGCGGCGCTGAACGCGGCGGCGGACAAGATGGATCCGAACGAAAACCACAAGACGCGCTGGCTGCAGGCGGGCACGGACTGGGTGTTCGACAAGATCCACGAATACGGCGGCATGGCGATTTTCGCGCATCCGTTCTGGCATGCCGTCATGCGCGAAAACATGCCGAAGCCTGTCCGCGAATACGTCATGAAGCAACGCAAGTTCGACGCCATCGAACTGATCGGCCTGAGCGCGAACATGCAGAGCCGTGAAGACAACATGATCAACGTGAACTGGTGGATGCAGGAGAACATTAAGAGCGGGAAGATGATTCCCGTGGTCGGCAACACGGACAGCCATGGCGCGCGCGGCACGTTGAACCGCCGTGCGACGATCGTGTTCGCGAAGGACAAGTCCTTCGAATCCATCGCGGAAGGCATCCGCTCCGGCCATAGCGTGGCGGGGCAGTTCTACGATGGCGAAGGCCCCGTCCTGTTCGGCGACTACCGCCTTGTCGATTTCGCCTACTATCTCTGCCGTGAATTCTATCCGGAGCACGACGAAGAGAACAAACTGCTCGGCAGCGTGCTGATGGACAACCTGCGCGGCAATTGCGACGACGCGACTGTCAAGGCGGTCGGCAAGAACCGCCTGACGAAGCTGTTTGCTAAGTATTGGGCGTAAGCGACAAAAGCGACATAAACGACGAAAGGGACTAAAGGGGCGATTCACCGTCCTTTTAGTCCCTTCTGTCGTTTTCGTCTCTTGGAGTTATTTCATCCAAGATTCGCGTCCTGTTATGTCATAGAACTATTCAATGGCAATGACACGACAAACAAGCTGCCGTTTCCTATTGAGCTCTCAACGGTGACTGTTCCTCCCATGGATTCCGCAATTGCCTTGACCATGCTGAGACCAAGGCCGTTTCCATGCGTGGAACGGCTTGTGTCTCCACGGAAGAAGCGGTTGAATAGACGCGGTATATCCTCTTGGCGTATTCCAATGCCAGTGTCGGAAACGGAAAGCTTCAGGCAGTTGTCCTTTTTTTCAAGCATGACATTGACACTTCCGCCGTCCTGCGTGTATTTGATGGCATTGTCGATGAGATTGGCCGCCATCTGTTCAAGTTGCCTGGCGTTGCCCAAAATGCTCAACGCGCTTTTTGGCAACAGAAGATTGAACTGAATGTGTTTGTCTTCCGCAATTGTCAGAAATGCTTCATGAAGTTTTTCCAACAGGGCATTGACATTTACCTGTGTCTGCAGGGCATGGCCTGCGTGTTTTTCAATTCGCGATATTTCCAGCATGATGTTGGACATCGACAGCATTTCATCGCAGTTTTCCGCCACTGACGCGGCAAAGTCCATGTTCACTTGATTGGCCAATTCCAGTTCCGCGCGTGCCTTCATGCGCGTGAGAGGTGTTCTCAAGTCATGTGCAATGTCATCGGTCACATTTTCTAGTTCCTTCAGCATCTTCTCCGTATTGTCCGCCATATGGTTGAATGCTTGTATAAGCATGTCGATTTCAATGTCTTCCGATTTGTATTCGACGCGTCTGCCATAATGCCCGCGCGCGATGTCCAAGGCCGTTTGGGATATTCGCGTCAGACCATCCGTAAATTTTCGCGCAAGGAGGAAAGCGAGACAGACCCCTGCCACAATGAACACAACCAACGTGCAACCGAGAATGCCAAGCAGATGTTTCAGGTGGGCGTCATTTTTTTCCATGTTCTGGGCCACAAGGAGAAGGTTGCCGTCGTAAAGTCTGGATATGAAGAACAACAAGGAGTTTTTTCCATCGGAAATACGGCGGTATCCCTCCAGTGGTCCGTCCAGATGAAATAACTTTTCCACGAGAGGACGGAACACAGAATCGAAAAAGGAAGTCGTCAGTATCTTTCCGTCAGGTCCTGTCACGATGAGAAGAATGGGATTCTGCCACTGGCCGTATGCCTCTTCATTGAATTCGCCATGAAGAAATTCCAGATATTCCTGTTTGGGATACCGTTCGATGGAGAGCTCCTTGCCGTCGACGGTAACAAGCATGGGCACGCCATCATGAATACCCGCGACAAGATACCTCATGTGTTCCCTGATGTAATAGGCTGCATAGGGAACAAATCCTTTTAATGCGTCCTGGATCTTCTTTTTACAATGTTCGGGAAGATTCTCAATGGGTGTCGCGATGGCGTCGACAGGTCCTTCCTTGTGGCATATCAGTTCAAATTGGCACTCGTTGGCTAAGAAGAACAAGCTGCGTTTTGCGTTCTTCATTTGAAAATGGCTTTGCGACTGATAGACAAGAAGCATGCTTCCTATCCAGAGCAACGTAAATATTCCGACATAGTATTTCGTCAGTCGGTATTTCAAGGTTCTGCGCCAGCCTTTGGTGTCAAGGCTCTTCCATGACATAGCCGAATCCCCTAATGGTCTTCAATAATTTGGGTTCAAAGTTCTTGTCTATCTTGTCACGAAGATGGCAGATTCGTGAATCCACGACATTGGTATGAGGATCGAAATTGTATTCCCAGACATGTTCCATGATGGTTGTTCGTGACACGACACGCCCTTTGTTTCTCATTAGAAATTCAAGCAATTGAAATTCAAGTGGTTGAAGTGGAATTTTCGTGTCGCCCCTGTAAACTTTGCGTGATATCAGATCCATTCTGAGGTCGGCGATCTGGAGTTCGACTGGGTCTGCCACCGCGCTTGCCCGGCGTATTTGCGCGTTTGCCCGTGCAAGAAGCTCCGTAAGTGAGAAAGGCTTCGTTTGGTAGTCATCCGCTCCGCATTCAAGCCCATGTATCTTGTTCTCCTCCTCATTGCGCGCGCTCAAAATGATAATCGGAAGCATGATGCGGTCTTGCCGAAGGCGTTTTACGACATCGAAACCGCTCATTCCAGGCAACATGACGTCAATGATAACCAAATTATATGATTCGCTTTTTGCTTTAAAAAGCCCTTCAGGCCCCGAATGGGCGATGGATACGGAGTATCCTGCCTGTCGGAATCCCTCTCCAATGAATTCAGCAGTTCCTGCATCGTCTTCCACAATAAGAACATTCATATATTCCATCCTCGTCATTTATAAAATAGATATGATTTCAGATAATATACAATGGAAATTCCAAAATACAGTCTTGTCGTTGAAATGCGGGCATTCGATTGCACGCTTCCATTTTCGCTGTTCTTCTGGCGGCAATCGAAAAGGTTTGAAATGTCTATTGTATTTGTCTGGTTCTTATTTGACATCCTGCGACATTTTTGTCTTTCTTTTGGAAAGAAAGACGATGGCTGAGACGGTGACGAAAACAGTCAAACCTGTGCAAGCGATTATTGGAAAGCGTTCAGAGATCACAATGAAGCAATATTCCGCACCGCGCCCCCTTTCCGAAGCAACATCCATGTGCTTTAGCAAAATGCCGCCGTCTTTCCTGAAAGACATCAAGACATATCCGAAATTGGGATTTTCCGGATCTCTGACATGCTGTCCTCCCGAGGGAGTATGAAAAATGTGCGCGCCAGCGAATGTCCCTTCCAGATACCAATGTATATGGGATGTCACAATCATATCAATATGATGTTCTTTTACCAGATTCTCAATGGCTTTTATTTCATTTTTGTCATTTATACAGTGAAATTTTTCGTTTGGCCGTAAATCGATGGGAGGGCAATGCATAATTAGGATACAACGACGAAACTTTGCTCGTTCTTGTTCAAGAGTTTCCTTCAGAAAACGAGACTCGATTTCATCAAAGGATTTTTTCCCTGTGTTGATGGACACAAAAAGAGTATCGGCATAATTCCAATATTGCCGCTCCGGGCCGAAAAAGTCATGGAATCTTTGAAATCCGACTTCGGGGGTGTCATCGTGGTTGCCTGGAATAATGAACAGCGGCATCTTGATTGTCTTGAGCAGTTGCCGCTGGACATAGCTGAATCTGTGTGCAGACGAGCCATATTTGACCAAGTCGCCATTGCAGATGGCAAAGTCGGCATTTGTCGCATTGACAGCTTCCAGTTCCAGCTTCATGGTCTTGTAGTTATTGGCAATATCACTGAAAACCGCGACGTCGAATTCTTCATCCGCCTCCTTTGCCGCCAGCTGTTCCACTGGATTCGGCATTGTTTGCGCACTGGCGGGATAGTTCAGGCGGCAGACAAGCGATGCCAATGCGCAGAGCAAGCCAGCAAATGCTATGATACTCAACGCCAAGGTCTTCCGTTTGCTGACTGTTTTCTTTTCCAATCTCATTTTTTCCTTTTTAAAACAAATTTGGTCATGTCATGTTGCGCCTTGGTTACAGTTTCGATATTTTCCTTGATGAAATCTTCGTCTTTGACCGTAACGTCATCAAACGTCGTCAGAGTCTGTTGACTGATAAGGCGACGGCTACCCAGAGACACGACAAACTTGCGGGTTTGAGTGACAATCGCCGCCGTATCCCAGCCGCAACTGACAAAGAAATTCCGTCTATAACCGCTGTCCAGAAGATTTCCGCCAACGGAATAGTCGTCGACAGGATTTTCAACGCCAAGGAACGGCGCCAATGTCGGGACAATGTCCGTATGATGGCTGATCCCTTCGTACACATTTGGCTTCAGGCCGGGGGCAAGAAGCACCAGCGGCACATGCATTTGCTCCTGAGTGAACGCGGAATTGTGTCCAAGCCGTCCCTTTTCATAGAATTCCTCCCCATGGTCGCCAGTCAGAATGACAATCGTATTGTCCAATGCCTCGCTTTCTTCGAGCGCTTTGAAAATTCTGTCAAGCTGAACATCCAGATGATGTGCGGCGTTAACGCTTCTGTTGTAGAGCCTTGAAGCGTCCTTTTGGGAAACAAGCGCATAGTTGATGCTCTGCAGATAATCCTTTCTCAATGCCTCGTTCTCAGGAAAAGAATAGGGGGCGTGCGTGCATTCAAAAAAACAGAACAGGAAGAAGGGGGATTCTCCTTTCTGCCGACGGATGAAATCCGCGGCGGCATTGGCATTGTCGATGTCCCGTTCCCATGCCTTTCCCTTGCCGTATTCTTTCATATCCTCTGGCTTGACGCCAGAGAAAATTGTCCTGTCGAATTCCGGATACGTGAACTTTGCCGATGTTTGGCACAGGAAAGCGGCTCCGTCTTCCTTGAACCAGTCCAGAACAAGAGGGGATCTTGAGGAACGCAGGAAGGCGTTCCAATTGTTTGCGTATAATCCATAAAACATGCTGAACATGCCTGGACGAGTGCCATTCCCTCCGCTGAAATGGAGCGGAAATCTCCATCCCCTTGACGCCATTCGCCAAGCATTCGGCATGATTTCCGACGTCAGCATGTCGGCACGCAAAGATTCCGCCACCAGCCAGACGATGTTCGTCTTCTCATGAGCTTTTCTTGTAATCGGTGCCGACGGGTAGTTCAGCGACGTGTTTCGGTTTTCACCTTGAAGTGCGAACTCCCTGTTTGTGTTTTCTTTCATTCCTATGGCGCGAAGGAAGTGCCTCATGCGGATGTTAGGGAAAAGCGGGTATGTATCCATGGATTCCATGACAGGGACATACGCCTTGAAGGATGCCACGCCGCCGCAACCAAGAGTCACAATAAAGCAGATGGCGAACGTTGCCATGACAATCCATGCCAATGGAGAATATCTCATCAATTTGTTGGATGCTTTTTCTGCTTTGTTTTCTGTCAGACTCCACCAGGCTAGCAGAATTTCCAGTGCCACGAGCAAGACGATCATGCACCCCCCTGGAAGCAGGGAATGCCAATCGAGCCCCATGGATTCAAAACCGCCAGGCGTCAGAAGCAGATTCACGACAAGTCCATTGATGTGATATCCGAAAAAGTGCAACAGAAACAGATCAACTGTCAGAAACAGGTGAATCATAAATGCCAGGATGGCAGACAACATGGCGATGGACAATCTGAACTTTGGACTGGCAACCACCTTTCTGTGCGCAAATACCCAAATGCACAAGGGAAGCAGCAACGGCAGGAGCGCAAAAGCTGAAAAGGATATACAGCCACCGATGAGATAAGTGCATTTCCAAAAGTCTCCGCTCCAATGTGCCAGCAAGGCGTAGGCTAATGAAAAAATACCAGTAAGTAAATACAGAATACTCCCATATAGCCACCAGCGTCCTTCCGAGCTGTATCTCCTGTTTTCCTTGTCTTCCATTTTGTTCCCTTGCTGTTTCGTGGTTATGTTCATAACACGTTGCTTGAATTGTGTTATTAGTAAACAACAATAATATGTATGGAAGAGTTTGCCGTCTTTTTGCCAAAACATTATCATTTGGCAATGTTTCTATGCCAGTCGGAATAAATCTGTATTGAATAGAATTTGATCATCAGCCACTGCAGCACAAAACATAAAAAAACGCATCCTGCTTTTGGATAGGATGCGTTTTTATAAATAATTAAATCAATAGATGAGAATATTATGCATTAAGCATTAATCATTTCACCCAAGATTCGCGTTCTTTCTTGTATTTGGAGTCTTTGATGAGGCCGTCGCCTTTTTCCTTGACGGCCTGCTTGCCTTGGTCAACGGTCTGTTCGACCTTCTGGCCGGCCTTCTTGACTTCCTTCGTGACGTTCTTCAGAAGCTTCTTGCCTTCCGGATCGTCCTTCATCTTGTTGTACGCGAACCAGCCGCCGGCGACCAAGGCTAGCAGGATGATCAGCTTGACGAGAGTCATGATGATACGCCTGTTGCTGGATCTCGCCTTGCTCTGTTCAACGCCTTCGACCATGGCGCCCGTGCGGATGGCGTCGTCACGGCATTTCGTGGAGCAATAGACGACGCCGTCTTTCTTGACGATGCAATCCGCGCAGATAGGTTTGCGGCAGACCGCGCAACGCGCGACGGCGGGGACGTTGGGATGGTTCAGGCAGACGCTGCCATTATCGATTTTCGCCATAGGATATTCCTCCTTGTGTTGTCTATGATTGAAACATGTCCAAATGCAAATATAGCTCTGTTATTTCACGATGTCAATGACATTGGCCCATTCGGTGTCTGGATCTTCCGTGATGATTTTGATTTTCTCTTCCAGCTGTCCCCACAGGCCGTCGTATTCGAAATTTTCATAGCTGTGGCCCCAGAAATAGAAAACGCCCGTGGCTTTGGCGGCGTCGTATTTCGCCCAGAACTGCGGATCCTGGAAATGGCAGTTCGAATGAAGGGCCATGGGATCGTCGTATTTTGTCACATCGGCGACGTTTTTCGTCGTACGGCCATAGGCGAAGCCCGCTTCATGGAGCAGGGCCATGGTCGTCGGCGTATAGAGGCCGCACGGCCACGCATAGCCGCGGCATTCCCGTTGGAACTTGTCTTCCAGGAACTTGCGCGTATCTGTCGCGGATTTGATGAAAACATCGTCCGGAACTTGCCCCGCGTTTTCATGCCGCCAGTTATGGGTGGCGACTTCGAAGCCCGCGTAGATTTCGGTCATTTCATCGATGCCGACCTTGCCGCCGTAGAAGCCCTTGTGGCTCCAGTCATAGTTTTTGCCATGGCGCCAACCGCAGGGCTGGCGTTCCGCCTTCATGAGGCCGGGATTCAGATTGAACGTTGCCTTCGCGTTGTATTTGCGGAGGATTTCGATCAGACGGATATCCGTCACGACACCGTCATCCCAGCATTGAACGACTTTCATTTTCATAGGTGAGACCTTTCTTCTTTGTGGTTGAATAGATGCATTTGATTTGTCACATTATCAACTTACATTGTATTATGACAATTCCCAAATGAAAAAGGAAGAAAAAATGGGAAAAAATGAATGAAATTTGTATTCTGGGCCATAGCCACGGTGTTGGCGTTGCTGCTGGCGGTTGCCATCGGCGGAAAAAGGCGACGTTTTTTCAAGCTGTCGTTTTCCGTTGATCTGGCATGCGTCGTGGCGGGAATCTGCCTGACGGCGTATCTTGCGATTACGAATAGATCGAATGAAACGGCGCCGCAGACACAACGTGTCCATGTATTTGTCGTGGACTGTTCGCGAAGCATGCTGGCGGACGATCATGGCGCGACGCGGCTCCAACGTGCGAAAGACCTTGCAAACAAGATGCTTGAGGAAATAACCGATGGCCCTGTCGCGTTGGTTTCGTTTGCCGGATCGGCGTTTCTTGATTTGCCGCCGACGGAGGATCGTGAGGCTTTTCGTGACGCGTTGTCGCAATTGGCGCCGTCGTTGGAGGATTTGCCAGGCTCCGATCCTGCTGAAGCTTTGAAACTTGCGGAAACGGTCGCAATGGCGGAACCAGAAAGTTTTGCTGTTGCTATCTTGTTGTCAGATGGTGAGATACAAGGCGGTGGCATGGATTATTGGGAAGGGCGGACGATTCCGTTGGTGTGGCGTTGCGTCGGACTTGGCGCACCACAGCCGATTCCGCTTGGAGAGGTCTGGATGCATGATCCGGATACAGGCGAAACGGCATTGACGCAGGCGAATCAAGAACAGATAGATTCTTGCGCGGCAATGAGTTCCGCTCCATTTTCCCATGTGTTTGACGAATCATTTTCAACGGAACAGAAGACGGAAGGGCATGGCTTTGTTTACTGCATTTTGGCGGCTGGATTGTTCCTGCTGGCCTTGCGGACACCGTCGCCGAAATTGCTGATGGTGGCGTTGTTGGCAGTGATGACGGTCCATGCGTCGCCATTGGACGGAACGGCCGCGGAAAAACGCGAGCATGCGGAAAAAATCCGTTCCGAATTGGCGGAACTGCCGCTGAAATCGCCACGTCGTGCCGCATTGCTTGCGAATTGGGCGGCGTTGATTGCCGATGAATCGCCTCAAGACGCCATCCTGCTGACGCAGGAGGCGTTGCGGTTGGCACCATCTTCCGACGTGATCCGCCGTAATCTTGACGTGTTGGAAAAACGGTTGAAACCAACGGAAAAACAAGAGGACGTTCCTGAAAAACAAGCGGTTACAGATTTGGATGAACTGCTCTCGCTACCGACGGAAAAACGGCACGAAGAAACGAAAACGACACCGTCCGGTCCGGATGTAATCGTTCCATCATCGCCTGGAACATGGCGTGAAATCAAGCGGCAGAACCGTTTCATCAAGCCGCGGACGGTGAAGGCCAAGCCATGGTGACGGAAGTCCCGCATGCGTCCCGACTGCGGGAAGGAAGTGCCGCGTGCGTCCCGCCTGCGGGAAGGAAGTGCCGCGTACGTCCCGCCTGCGGGAAGGAAGTGCCGCGTGCGTCTCGACTGTCATCTCCTCATTTCTTCTTTGCCGGCTGCTCGATGGAGACGGTCATCCGCGCCGTGTGTTCCGGCAGCGAGCGGACAAGCCGTTCGTACTCCGCTTCCGCCTGCGGCGCAAGGCGTTCCAGCAGCTGGAGGGCCGCCCGCCGCACCGGCCGGCGGGCGTGCCCCGTGTAATGAACTGGATATATAAAGAAGATAATATGAATTACTTATCTATCAAATATCCAACGTCGCATACGTCTTGTAATATCATCTGAACTTTCCCAGTCAATGGTTTCTCTGAATTGATATGATGGATGTTTTTCAAGCCAATCAAGGCATTTTAGCCTCTCCGCATTTATTTCATGATGAGACATCTCGCAATTCATTGATGTCACTAATGGAAATCCATCAAGCAGCATATATAGAGAAAATGCGGCAATCTGCCAGTATCCAGTATATCGATACATGATATCATCTCCCTGATCTATAATAGTCTCATCCTTTAAATATTCTTTAAGAATGAGGACAACCTCATGCTTTTTTACAAATATAAGATATGGGAAGAGACGGTCAGTAGTCCTGAAATCAATGAACCGTCCATCTTTATGAAGCAGGGAAAGAAGGGTTGCCAAATGTTTCGGGTCACCGTCTTTTGCAAGAAAAACCAAAGAAATAAAAGGAATTCTGTTTTTCAGGAACATCAGGACAGAATCGTCAGGGGCACCCGTATGGTGATCTGGCTTAGCGATTTTCGGTGCAAAAGCAGCCTGTTCCATAACATAGTCCAACGTCTCCTTGTCCAAATCTTTTCTATCTAGAAAAAATAGAAGGCTGATTGATGCTTTATCTTTATGCTTCATGATAATCTGCTGAGCTAGCTTACTATTCGCTTCATTGAAATACTTACTATTCCCACAATACATGAAAAGAATCGAGAAAAGATATTCGCGGAACTTACTGTAGCGAGATAGATCATCATCCAGCATCTTCAAGATGACATGGCAGGTCTTCTGCCTGGATTCAGTGCCTCCTTGCTTGAACCGATCGCTTCTTATATAGCGCCACCATGCGTATGTGAAATAGGGATTGGAGTGATTACCAATGCTACTGGACAGGAAGGATTGGAAGGATGGCAAATCATCCACTGGCTTGTCATCTTCCCATATCTGTCCTCTGGTAATTACCTCCTTCAGCAATGGCAATAAATTCTCATTAAAATAATTGTTATTGCATTGTTCCCCGTTGTTGAGTTTTTCTTCTATTTTTTTATTGATTTCAAATAGCTTATGCTGACCTTCTGTATCAGTTTCATTGGCAAAACAATGGAATATAAAACCAAATATAAAACATATAGTTAGGAAATGAATTTTACGAAACATACTCTTTACTCCTATAAATTTGGTTAATACATAGTTTCATATTTTCTGATTTTGGGGCAGGAGGCTTTTTTGAGAACATGCACACATTGTGACGCACCATGGACAAACTCCATGTCTTATTCTGTATTCATCGGAACAGCCGCCGATTTCAGCACCAGCGGACTGACGATCCCCCGGATGGCCTGCAATGACAGGAGAATGGACGCCGGAAATAATCCAACGGTTTTGCTGATCGGATTAGTGGATGTTTTGTTGCCCATGTTTTTATCGTGATTTCATGATGGAATCCTCAAAAAGTATATTATGGAGTTTTCAAAAACACATATTCTTTCTGTTCAGCCATCCATTGTCGACAGTCTTCAACTGCTTCCATGTTAAAATAACTTTTTGGGGCAGGAAAGCCTCGGAGCATTTTTGACAGAGCCAAAGCCGCATAGTATGATACATATTGAGGCTCTGTGACGCCGTCGTCCCATTCCGGAGCTCTTTTATCAGACTTTAGGTATTCATGGAGATAACGTACAACCATTTTGTCATGAACAGTTGGAAGATCTCTGAACAAAAGCAACATCATGCCAGGATTGGCTTCGATTGACTTCTCAGACAAACGGATTAGTTGCTTCACATATTTTTCTTCACCTTTTTGTGCAAAAATCAATGTGGCTGCCCATGTCTTCGAGTAGTACATTCTTTCCAAATTCAGGCGAGGCGAATCAGCGAACTCTTGAAGTAGTTTATTTGCCCTTTTGCTCCCAGAAACCGATAGCAGCAACACTGCATAACGGGGGTCATGTAAGAGTTGTACACAGGCCTTCTCGATGTTCTTCACGCATAGACTAGTCAAATCCTGTATTTTTCGTTCATAGACAAGTTCATAGAGAAATTTAACATTCCTTTCTCTAAGGTACAGTGTATTATCCTTTACAATACCTTCATTTACGATACCGTCCGCCAAAACATTCAACAACTCCTGTCTTTTATCTAGAGATAGCTCATGATTGTTTTTAATTGTAAGAAAGATTCTCACATATATTGAAAGACGCAAATTAGGGATTTTTTCCTTATTTATTATTTTATCTGATGATATTGCCTGATACAATGCGTCAAGGGTCTTCTGTTTTTCTTCTTTATTTTGTGATGACAAAAAATTGGAAACTATTTGTCTTGATTGCTCATTATAATCATCTATGTTCTCTTGTGAAAATAAATATTGAATAAATACTACACTGAGGAAAATGTATATAATAATTCTTTTTCCCATTTTTCATATTCCTAATAATGGTTGATATTAATTATTTTAAAATATTATTGAACATACTCCATTGCTCAAAACAAAGTATTATATATTCTGTTGTAACTGGAAATAATCCAGCTGCCTTGCGAAGCGGGGGAATGGATGTTTTGTTGCCCATGGTTGTTGGAGTGCTTTTTTGAC
>JAEEGJ010023502.1_pt1 | contig 12926 bp, 10 predicted proteins | sample 8958761 | NCBI WGS metagenome assembly JAEEGJ01 (sample SAMN16246546, study PRJNA631951) | gut metagenome | biome: gut microbiome; feature: rumen; material: RS-attached | host: Bos | place: Iran: Karaj | collected 2018-10
TCCTTATTGGCCACGAACCGGGCGTTGTAGGTGAGGATTTGGTCGATCATGGTTTCCGTGTTTTTACAAAGGTAGGGTTTTTCGGGGTCTCCTGCAATTTCCGGGTCAGCCTGGCTTGGCTTGGTGCGGGTAACGTCCCGAAATTGGGGACGTTACCCGCATGAGGCCTCAGAAAAGCAAACAGTCAAATGGTTGAAATTTAAGAATCTATTACTATGGTTAGAGGAACGATCGTCGTCACTTGCCCCCACTGCGGCAAGACCTTCGTGGCGCCAGACATCGAATGGCACGCCACAGCACTGTCTGCGCCCGTCCCTTGTCCCCATTGCGGTCGGACTGTGGACCCGAATGGGAGAAAGGGGCTTTGAGGGATTGTGAAGAGTTGGTTGATGGAGGGGGGGACGGATTGCCGGTTGGTGAGCATGCCGAACCTCCGGCAGGGGAAGGGTAGTCCGTCATTCCCGGCTTGACCGGGAATCTCCTTGCATGTTATCTTTTTTCTTGTCGAAGTTAATTAATATCGGCAAGAAATTCTTATCTTTATTGCACGCTTAAGAAAGAACGTATTTCTGAAAGCGTGAAAGTGACCCACTGACACTAAACAATAGACCAAGAAACAGATTAGGGAATAGCATTTAGTTAGTCTTTATGCACGTTTGATTGTCGTGAACGAGAAAGATGTGATTCTCCTCAAGCACTGGATAGCTCATAACCATCCAGTATCCGAGCTCTCAATGGATAAAAGAAATGTTTATCTAAAGGGCATGGGCGCGGCTTTGCATGCCGTGATGGGTTCTGACAGCAATTTGGCCACATTCTTTGGTGTCTGGACCCATTCGGTTTTAGGTCAGAGTTCATCAACTCAGGATTTCTTTGAAGCCGGCTCTATATGTGATATCAAGCGCGCAATAAGAGTAGAGAACAAGTGGTGGCAGTTCTGCCGAGTCAGGGACACGTTTTTCTTTGATCTCATGTATTTAGCGACATTTGATGGGGATTATTCTAGAGCAAGTAGGGTTGCCGGTTTTTTTAATAAAGGGTTCGGAGGGAGTATCAAACGTCATGCTTTGTCGTTCTCCCGTTTCCCTGGATGCATCTCTGATGGCTCTTCGATTTCAGTATCATCTTCTCAAATCGCTTTGTTGAAGGAGAATATGGCGGTTTCTTTAGGGGCATTTTACAAGGTCTTGGTCGTTGCCAATGTCAGTGCCGGGAAATCCACCCTTATTAATGCCTTGACTGGTAAGCGATTCTGCCGGTCATCGAACCTTCCGTGTACTGGTAAGGTCCACTATGTCTTTAACAGGCGCATAGGTCAGTCGGCGCTCTTCCGGCGAGGAGAACAGTTCTATGAGATCAACCACTCTGGTTTCTTGAATTTTGATTCCATTAGTTTCCCTTTCCATGTGGGTTGGGAAGGTGTTCCCATTTGCTTCATTGATTCGCCTGGTATGAATAACTCCGAGAATGGGGACCATGCCAGTCTTTCGTACTCTGTCATTAAGAAGGGCGAGTATGATTTGTTGTTGTATGTATCTAACGCTCAGTATTTTGATACGGTGGATGAGAGGAAGGCCTTGGAGACGGTTTACAAATTCGCCAATAAGAAACGTGTCCTTTTCGTGTTGAATCAGTTGGATTCCTTCAATCCAGAGACTGATTCCATCTCCCGGATGATGGCTTCTTTCAGGTCAATCCTCATGAAATGTGGTTTCAAGAATCCTATGATTTTCCCCACATCAGGATATGCCTCGCTAGTATCATATTTGTCCGAAGTCGAACTCGGTGTGAAAGGCCAGATTGACAAGGAGTACTTATCAAGTGCTTTTGGTGAGCGCTACTTTGATCTTCCGTCATATCTTGGATTGGCATCTTCGGACAAAACAGGCGTTGAATTACTCGAAAAAACCATAAAATCATTTATACGAACATGACTTCATTGTTTATCAAGTACAATCCGTACATTATTAAAACCGACATCACCGTCAATGGGCGGAAGCCGAAAGACAACAGCTTCCTGAACATTGGGAAAAAACGTTTGCAGGAATGGGTGGATGAATTGCCGACAAGAATCTATGATGAGTTTTTAGACAAGGATTTATCCATTGAATTTGTGGGGATGGAGGGAGATTTTCGCGACCTTGAAGAGGCCTTCTCAGGATCCGGAATGAATGTCTCGTACAAAACGGACCTCAAACCGGGTATCGATGTTGTCGAAGAATCGGTCATCAATATTTACGAAGAGATTCAGGCTGGTCCGGTCCCCGAATTGAAGGATCGCCGTATAGTTCAGGCATTTGAAACAGCGAAGAATCAGGAGTTCGACATCAACGTTGTAGCGACGATGAGTGCCGGAAAATCCACATTGATCAATGCCCTGCTTTCCAAGAAATTGATGCCGGCAAAAAAAGAGGCGACAACGGCCACGATTGTCAGGATAAAGGATACAGACAGTCCGAAATTCGAGGCAGAAGCATTTGACAGGAATGGTAATCTGCTCAAGCGTATCGAGGATCTCAAACAGCAAGACATGCGGATTCTTAACGATGATAAAGAGATCTCTCAAATAAATATTTATGGACGGATCCCGTTTTTGTCAGATACTCCCGATAAAAAAATACGACTTGTGCTGGTAGACACTCCCGGGCCGAACAATTCCAATGACAACAACCATAGGACATTGACTTATCGGATGTTGGAAAACTCTGACAAATCCTTAGTCCTTTACGTGGTTAATTCCAATCAATTCGGAATCAATGATGATGCCGTTTTCTTGGATTTTGTGTGCCAGCAAATGGCAAAATGCGGGAAGCAGTCAAAAGATCGTTTCTTCTTTGTCGTCAATCAGTTGGATAGTACAAATCCGGAAGAATACGATTCTCCCAATTGCATTGAGGAGAATCTTCAGAAGGTTAAGGCTTATATTGAAAAACGAGGTGTTAAAGATCCGAACATTTTTCCTGCGTCAGCATTGGTGGCCCTTTCATCTAGGCTTGATGAACGGCCTGGCCCTTTCACGTCGTGGCCTAGATTCGTAGAGCAGTATCGGGCGATGGATATTTTTAAGTTTGACGATTATTATGCTTTTAACCATCTGCCTCAAAGGATTCAAGAACAAAACAATGCATTGCTGAATACTGATTGTACACGCGAGCAGGAGGTGGATCTCCACTCTGGGGTGAAATGCGTTGAACAGGCTATCGCGTTGTATATTGACAAGTATGCACGTCCGACAAAGGTGTTCGATCTTACTCAGTCTTTCAATGAGAAACTTAAGGAGGTTGCTGCCTTCGATAATTTGGTCGTCTCCATTTCAAAAGACAAGGAAGCCGCTGAACGCATAAAAAAACAAATTGCGAATATTCAGCAGCGGATTGGTGATGCGAATAGAGCCAGCGATTTCTCCCAGTCTTTGGAAGGAAAGACAAAACAACAGTCAAAAACGGTGGGCGAAAAGATCAACAAGTTAGTCGACCCCTTGTTAACGGAAATAACTTCATTAATTGCTTCTGATAATAAGCTTCCCATTGAGCAGGCAAAGAGTAAATGTCTGGGTATTGAGAACAGGTGCCAAGAGCTTACCGCAAAGCTGATTTCTCAGGTTGAATCAATTGTGGAAGATGATTATAAAAAGGTTGTTGACGCAATCGTTGATGAATACAAAAAGCAGTTGACCACGTTGAATATTGCTGACGGTGGATTTGTTCAGGTTGATCCGCTGAAATTGGTCGCGGGAGAATTCGATAGGATTGATGATTATATCAAGGAAAGCACGAAGGAAGAGGTAGTTGGTCAAAAGAGGGTTACGAAAACGAAGAGAGTATTTGAGGAGAGTAATCGTAAGTGGTACAATTTATGGGGTTTGGGTATTTTCGGCCACGGAGATCGATTTGTTGATAAGCAATATATTGTGACTGAAGATATCATTGGTGAAGTTGTGGATATGGCCAAGCTAACCGATGAGTATCTGTTGCAATATCAGTTATTTGTGGATGATACCAGAAAGAATGCTATTGATTACACCGAAATACAAAGGATGGAATTGGTCAATAATGCTAAAGATGTAAAGAAAAAGATTGACCAGATTCTTTCGGATAAGCTCAAAGAGCTGGAAAAGGTTCAGTCTGATGACAAGACTCTTCAGGAGGCCATGCATCAGAAAGAAAAGAATTTACAATGGCTTCAGTCCATCCAAACGCGAATCAATAACCTCATAGTTTTTTAATATCCCGGTCATGAAAGAATCATTTATCAATGCCGTTGAGACCCAAGACTTGCGCAGAGTCCGCCTGTCATTAAGCAATGAATTGTTGCTTTTCCCTTCCGGAGAATCCTTCGCAGAGATGCGTCAATACTCGCAGGAGCGTCTTCCCGACCTGTTTGAGGCAGATGACGAGGATACCCTTGAGGAAGATCCCCAGAAGTGGAACCAAGACTATATGAATAACCTTCATTCTAGACTGAATCGGAATTTCTCTGAGCGGAAACTCAACCATTTGGCCGAAGTTGTGAAAGTCGTTTTGGCTGAAAAAATACGTTTGCAGCAAGAAGAATCCGCCGCAAGGTCAGATGATAACGTCCCATCTTCGCGTGAAGGGGCGGCCTGCATCGCGGGCGGTGCGGCGATTGCGGTTGCGGGGTTTATTGCTGAAGCCACATTTTGGAAAGCATCATTGATTACGCTTGGCATTGCCAGTATAGTATATGGGGTTTATTCGGTGACAAAAAAATAATATGCAAGACAATTTTAGACTACCGGCTGTTCAGAAAAAAGAACTTCAGGGGTTCCAAGAGCGGGCGCTTAAGGCGCAGCAAATGGTGGATGATGTCGTTCTTAAGAAGTATCTGACTCGATTGGACAAGGCAGAGATTGTGCCTTTCCCAGATGAACTCAAGCCTGATAGTGGGGATATTCGCTTGTTCAAGATCAACAAGATGGTCTATGAAAAGGATGAATATGCTACAGACAAGTTCATCAGCATGGTGGGAGCGATGACTTTTGCCGCCAATACCGTATTCTTGATTGTTGATGGGCATAGGGATAGAACAGATTTTTACTTGGGGGTCAAGTCGGATAAGTATGATGAGCAACGAACTGGAGCTTCCGTTGGTGAGACTTTCCGCCGAGCTGTTTCAGGGCAGTTCCCCGGGGCAAGCATTGATGACTGCTCTGATAGAAGGGGAGTTATTTTTCGGCGTTTTTCAAGTAGTGTAGCCATCAGTTCCTGTGTGGGATTACCTGCTGAAAAGAGTGAATCTGCACAATACGATAATTCAAACTATATCCAAGGAATTGAGAAGCTCGCGCTGGCGATGCAAGGTAAGGAGTATACGGCTATCATTCTGGCTACCTGTCATGCTCCTGAAGAGATTGCCGCTCTTAAAGCTGGATATGAGACGATTTTCTCTGAACTGTCTGTCGAGGCTACTCAGCAGATTGCTTATTCAACGAATGAATCTCTTGCTAATTCCATTACCCGGACAAAAGGGTATTCAAACTCTACATCTTTGGGTACGTCGGTCGCGGTAGGAGAGTCTACCACGGAAACAGTTACACATACAGAAGGAGAGAGTGAAGCAAATGCAGCAGGGAAGGCGGCAAAATTAATGAGTTCGCTGTCTGGACCAGTGATGATTGCAGGAGCAGCTTTGGCTTTAACTGGTGTTGGATCTATTCCCGGTGCCATTCTAATGGGAGTTGGTGCGGCTGCAAAAGTAGCGGCTCCTGTGACCGCGGCATTTGAGAAACAAATTAACTCAAGTGATGCTACTTCCAAAGGAAAGACAGATACATTAACAAAAACAAAGACAGAGAACGTCACGCATACTGATACTTTCTCGGATGCGGAAGGGAATACATCGACGATTGGTAGCTCGAAAAACTTCACTTTAACTATCCAGAACAAACATGTACAAGAAACACTCAAGTTGATTGATAAGCAAATTGAAAGGATTGAGAAGAGCGAGGGGCTTGGCTTATGGTCAGGAGGTGCCTATTTCCTCTCTTATGATATGGATAACGCCAGTGCTGAAGTTGCGGCATCTATCTATCGATCCATTTTGCAAGGAGAGCGTTCTGGCGTTGAGGTTTCGGCCATCAATACTTGGCGTAAGTCTGATTATCAGATTGAGAGCCTACGTGAGTATTTGTCATACTTCTCACATCCGTTGTTCTCATACGGTGAAGGAGGGATTCAGATGACCAGCTCGTCTTTGCTGAACAGCAAGGAGTTGGCAATGATGATCGGCCTTCCGAGGAAGTCTGTCCCTGGCCTTCCTGTAGTCGACCATGTCTCGCTCGCCAAGGAAGTTGTCCGGTTCTCTTCCAAAGATGAAAGGGTTGAGTTTGGATTGGGGCATATTTACGATCAAGGAATAGAGAAGAACCAGGAAGTAAACCTTGACCTGAAGAGTCTGACAAAGCATGTTTTCGTTACCGGATCGACCGGTTGTGGAAAGAGTGAGACAGTTTATTCCCTCATCCACAGGGTGCGTGAGAGAAATTCCGGGATTCGTTTCCTGGTGATTGAGCCGGCCAAAGGTGAGTATCGGAATGTATTCGGTGATGTGAACATATACGGGACTAATCCTAAGAAGGCTAAACTTCTGAAAATTAACCCATTCCGATTCCCATCAAAGGAGGTCCATGTTCTTGAGCATATTGATCGCTTGGTGGAGATTTTTAATGTCTGCTGGCCGATGTATGCAGCCATGCCGGCAGTCCTAAAGGAGGCAATTCTTTGTTCATACGAGAAGTGTGGCTGGGATTTGGCATCTTCTGAGTGTTGTTATTCTAGTGACCTTTTCCCGACGTTCGCTGATTTGCTAAACGAACTAGTGAATGTCATCAATCAGTCGGATTACTCGGCTGAAGTCAAGAGCAATTATACTGGGTCATTGGTTACACGCGTAAAATCATTGACAAATGGTATAAACGGACAGATCTTTTGTGGTAGCGAGGTTGGTGACGCTGCATTGTTTGATGAGAACGTCATCGTTGATCTTAGTCGGGTCGGATCGCAAGAAACAAAGGCGATGATTATGGGAATCCTCGTGACCCGTCTCAGTGAATACCGAGCATCCACTGCGGGCGAACCCAATAGCAATCTCCGCCATCTTACAATTCTTGAGGAGGCACATAATATCTTAAAGAGATGCTCTCAAGAACAGAGCATGGAGGGTAGCAATGTTGCGGGAAAGGCGGTCGAAATGTTGTCGAATTCCATTGCTGAGATGCGTACATATGGTGAGGGCTTTATCATTGTGGACCAGTCGCCCAATGCTGTGGATATATCCGCAATTCGGAATACAAATACAAAGATCATCATGCGTCTTCCCGAAGAAAGCGACCGACGTGTGACAGGAAAGTCAGCAGCCATGAGGGATGACCAATTGGACGAGATAGCCATCCTTCCGACTGGAGTGGCGGTTGTCTATCAGAATGACTGGGAATCGCCGGTTCTTTGCAAGATAAAAGAGTATGATGGGAAGCGAATCAAGGATAGAACTGTAATCAACAATGAAATTGCCTCAGAAGGAGATTTCTTGTCCGAAGCGGTAAAATTCCTTTTGGGAGAGCGTAGCAATATGCCTGCCGGATTCAATCTGGATTGCTTGAAGCGTTTTCTTTCAATGAGTTCCTGCCCGACTTCCTGTAAGATTCAGCTTTATGCTGCAATAAAAGAGTTTGAAGAAGGTCGGCCTGTTCTTTTGTGGGATCCTAAACAGTATATCCGTCTGTCTTCATTAATCACGAATTTGTTGTCTGCTAGGCAGGATGTGATTCGTTTCGCCGGATCAGAGCGGAGTTTCCCTGAATTGACCCAAGCTTTGGTACGTTTCGTTGACGGAAGGATCCCGGGCCTGTCAGATGTTTATAAGCAAAGGATTATCGGTTGTTTGATGAAGGACTATGCCCAGGGAAGTGATGTACGTGCTAAGGTGAGCAAACTATGGGCTCAATCTTGTCTATGATTAGTGATGCTTTTACTGGCTTTCCCTCATTATCGGCGTTCAACGAAGTGGATGGCCTAACCCCTAGCGAAAGATTGGATGCTTCTGGCTATCAGATGGAATCTTATCATCTTAACCCTGGCGAAATATTGGGCACAAAGGCCATGCTCGAGATTGATAACAAGAACATTGATACAGTCGCGGCTTTTTTCTCCGAAGGATATGATCAACTGTATGCAGCGGAGGGTATTGAATCACGCTATGAGATTGCTGAGTCTTTTTATGAAGTGATAAAGTCGAACATGGGGATAACGGCATCCTTTTCTTTTGCTCCGTTTGCCGATCCTCTGACGGCAGGGGGATACGACGATAAAACCGATTCAATAACGTTGAATGTCAATTATCTTGAGGATGAAAATTGTTGTGACTTGATTTCGACAATCTTGCATGAATCGAGGCATGCGCTTCAATTTAAGATTTCAGTAGAACCGAATGGAGGTATGGTTTCTGAGGATATAAGTCAGAGTTGGGCATTAAACTTTGAGCATTACATCCTCCCGGAATGGGATCGTGAGGCGTATCGTCATCAACCCATTGAGGAAGATGCCTATGACTATGAGAAAACAATTATGATACGCGGATTGTCCGCCATCGGTTTGGCTTGATTTGTTATGGATAAGGAAAAAATTATACAATTGCTAGTAGAAGAAGGGTATCCTGAGTTCATGTGGGAGATGACCACAAAGAAATTGGAATCCCTTGATTTCTACGTTAACGAGGCACTATCTGATCTGCTGGAAGGGAAGGTGCCTTCTCTTACCATTGAAGGGTATTCGTATGATACTCTCGTGCAGAAGTATCGAATGAAACCAGTTGGCGCTATTTTAACGCTTGATTGGCTCGTTAAAAGCCCCCAAGAGGCACTTATGTCATTAAATAATCCTATAAAATTGTAGTATCATGATTGAAATGGTTGGAGAATTCTCCGAGATTGCTGAGGCCGAATCCCCTTTGGCGAAACTAGCGGAGGATACCGATGTTCCAAGTTCGGAAGAACTTGACGAATTGATTGAGAAGGCAGAGTCATCCGGCCACATGCTGGATCAAAGAGAAACCGACGATACAATGCCAGGGGATGGCGGTGAGGATGTAGCATCTGAAGATGTGGATAATGTATCTGAAGAGGGGGAAGAGAATGCTATGGAAGATGTTGGTGGCGAAGTATCTGCTGATGCAGGCGAGGGTGATCCTGGTCTTGTCGAAGATGATCACGTTGACGGTCCTGAAGAGGATGAGACAGATGTCATGACCGAGAGCACCTCTGATTGTGAGACGAATGAGGGGAATGAGCCTCGCGATATGCATACCCGTAATGAGGGACTTGCGGGTTCTGCTCATCCTGAGACTGGCGTGCCTTTTGTAACCAAGATTGTTGAAACAGCTGACGGCGAAAAGGTCAAAGGTGTTTTTCCTGAGTTTGAGAGTGTTTTCGATGCCCAGTTGCCTGAAGACTTGTATCACGAAACGGATGCAAAGCAATTCGAAGAGGCACAACGTCAGTTGAAAGAGAAGTATGACTCCGATCCTGAATTTAGGAAGCAGTTTTCGGAGAGAGCACAATATGACATTGAAAATGGGAACATTCCACCTTATGGGTATACCTGGCATCATAACGAAGAAACTGGCAAGATGCAGTTGGTGGATTATGATACTCACCAGAAAACCGGACATACCGGAGGGAAGGCCATTTGGGGTGGAGGAAACGAAAACAGATAAAAGAACACGATTATGAGTACGATTTCATGGTTATTTGCTTCGCATGTTAAACGCGAGATTATCGAAAAGGTTTCAGGCAATAATTGTTTTACTTTGCCGGAAGACCTTATCCAACTTATCATGATTGGGAATAACGGCACCCCTTCAAAGAAAAAGTTTGATTCCGCTCACGGGAAGGAGCATATGGTCAAAACGCTCCTCTCTTATAATCCCGATGATATTGAGAATGTCTATTCCGCAATTGAAATTCTTAAGGAGTCTTGCTATCGATTATACCCGATAGCCAATGATCCCGCTGGGAACTTGATTTGCCTTTCTTCTAAAGGGATTGTTCTTTGGGATCATGAGACTGATAGCATTGATTCGATCGCACCTGATGTTGCCACCTTCCTGTCGATTCTCTATTGATTAAGGAATAATAATGGTTTTATGTATCACGCTCAGATTACATTGTTTTTGGGCGCGTAACAAAATGCGTGAAGACACCCCTTAATACCTCCTCCTTACCCACATCTCCAGGAACCGGTCTTCTAGGGAGTAGATCTTCGTCCGGCTTTCCTGCTCGTAGGTAAGTATCTGATTCTCAAGGAGGGTCGTAATCGCATACTGCACCGAGCTGGGCGACTTCAATGCGTTCTTCTTGATAAAGGCGACGGAGGTGACTCCCGTCGCCTTTCCTGCTTTGGCGATGGCCACTAAGGTCTCTTTCTGCCCGTAGTTGAGCTGGCTCAGCTGGCCGGCGAAGGCATGGGACTTTTCTTCCAGGAGGGCCTCCAGGACAAACAGTACGTCGTTCTCGTCCACCGTCTTTTCCGGGGCGACGGTGGCGAAGATGTGGTGCAGAAGGTTATGGACATAATAGGTGTGGCCTTCGAAGAGGTCGTAGGCCAGCTGGGCGGCGCCGGAGAGGATTTCCCGTCCGGCCTCGTGGAACTTGGCGCAAATGAAGGCCACGTACTTCTCTCGGGCGATTCTGTCCAGATAAAGCTGCTCCGTGCTGTTGTAAAAGGGCTTCGCAGCGGAGTGGAACATGTTCTCGAGGATGTGGCGGTTGCTGCCGGCGAAGATGAAGCGGCAGTTGTTCATTGTCTGGACGTGGGAACGCAGGAGCGCTTCCACGTTCTTTTCCGGGTAGCGGTCGATCTGCTGGAATTCGTCGATGGCGAAGATGCAGGGAAGGTCGGCCTTTTCCAGATAGGCGAAGATCTCCCCGAGCGTGAGTTCGGGGGCTTGGATGTCGCCGAGTTTGACGTCGAAGGAGGGGACTCCCGAGACCGGGTCGTAGGTGAAACTGCCTGTCAATGAACGCAGTACGGACAGGAATCGGTTCAAGGTGGCCCTCCCCTTGGGGACGAGCACAGAATAGATTTCCTTGCTCAGGAAGAGGACGAACTCGTGCAGGCTGGTCGTGGGATAGATGTCCATGTAGAAGGTATGATAATGCCCCTTGATCTCCGGACGCTCGTAGAAGTGGCGGATCAACTGGGTTTTGCCCATCCTCCGGGGGGAGGTGAGCAGCACGTTCGCCTGATTGGTGACAGTCCGGACCAGCCAGTCCGTCTCCGTCTCCCGGTCGCAGAAGTAAGCCGGGGGAATGATGCCGGTGACATAGAAAGGGTTCATCGCTCTTCTTTTTCTACAAAGATAGCGGAATCGGAGCAATTATACAAATTCTATAATAGAAATTCTATAATCACTGTTTTTTCACCCCTTTTAACCCCTTTTCGCCACAAAAGCCGGGCGTTCGCCACTCTTTTATGGCGGAACGCGCGGGGGTGGGTAATTTTGCGTAAACCTAAACCGAAAGAGGAAAGCATGAAAGGAAGAGTACTCGCCATCAACACGGGGTCGACATCGACCAAGGTGGGGTATTATGTCGACGGGAACACTGTCCTGGTCCGGAATCTCGAACTCAGCGCGCAAGAGGTGATCCGCTTCGATAGCGTGCTGGAGCAGGGCGACCTCCGGCGGGGAATCGTGATGGATTTCCTGCGGGAGGCGGGCGTGGGCCTCGGCGACATCGACATCGTGATGGCGCGCGGCGGCCTGTTCGCCCCAGCCGTAACCGGCGTGTACGGGGTCAATGCCGATATGCGCGAGGTGCTCCTGTCCGGCCGTGACGGCATCCACCCCTGCAACCTGTCGGCCGTGATCGCCGATGACATCGCCACCGAGGTGACCGCCTTCCGCCGCGAGCGCGGCATCGGCGGCCCCGCCTGCATGGCCTACGTCGCGGACCCGCCGATGGCCGACGAGATGCTCCCGGAGTGCCACGTGGGCGGTCTCCCCGATTTCCCGCGTCGCGCTTTCTTCCATGCCCTGAACTCCCGCGCCGTCGTCCGCCGGTATCTACGCGAGCATGGGCATCCGACCAACGACATCACGGCGGTCGTGGCCCACATGGGTGGCGGCATCACCGTCACCCTGCACCGGAACGGAAAGGTCATCGACACGAACAACGGCCTGGGCGGAGACGGCCCCTTCACGCCGGAACGCGCCGGCTCCTGCCCGGCTTTCCCGCTGATCGAGATGTGCTTCCGCAGCGGCCTGTCCGAGCGGGAAGTCAAGCATCGCGTCCTGGGCCGGGGCGGCGCCGTCGCCTTCTTCGGCACCAACGACCTCCGCGAACTGGAGCGCCGCGCCGCCGACGACCCGAAAGTGGACACCTGGCTCGACGCCTTCGGCCTGAACGTCGCCAAATACATCGCTTCCCTCGCCACCACCGTCGACGGAAAGGTCGATGTCATCCTCCTTACCGGCGGCATTGCCAAAGACAGCCGTATCGTCGCCGACATCCGCCGCCGCACCGCCTTCATCGCCCCCACCGAGGTCTATCCCGGCGAGAACGAGCTCGATTCCCTCGCCGAAAACGGCTACCTCATCCTCGCCGGCGAAACGAAGGTCCATCGGTACGACAAAGAGCGCCTGCTGGACGATTAGGCCGTCCCACCCAACCCGCTGACCGTCAGCGCATTAACGAAAACTCCCTGGTACATTTGCACCAGGGAGTTTTGTGTAACTGGCTGATAGCCAGGGAAATGGCCGGGACGGCTACTTCACCTCGAAGTCGAGCGCCTGGAGGTCCGCGTCGGCGGAGGAGGAGCCGTAGAGGATCTGGTACTTGCCGGGCTTGATGGCGACGCCGTCGTTGCCGTCATAGTAGGCGAAGGCGTCCGGGGCGATGTCGATGGTGACGC
>JAEEGJ010023504.1_pt1 | contig 12925 bp, 11 predicted proteins | sample 8958761 | NCBI WGS metagenome assembly JAEEGJ01 (sample SAMN16246546, study PRJNA631951) | gut metagenome | biome: gut microbiome; feature: rumen; material: RS-attached | host: Bos | place: Iran: Karaj | collected 2018-10
CGACTGAGCAAGGATATACTGCAAGCGGCGGGCGTGATGCGCTACAAGACGGAGTTCGTGTCGTGCCCGGGCTGCGGAAGGACATTGTTCGGCTTGGAAGATACGATAGCGGCTGTGAAGTCGGCTTTCCGCGAGGCAGAGAAGGAGCATCCTTTCCTGCGGACATTGAAGATAGGCGTGATGGGTTGCATCGTGAACGGCCCCGGAGAGATGGCGGATGCGGATTACGGCTATGTAGGCGCAGCGCGAGGCAAAGTGAGCCTGTATGAGGGCAAAACTTGTATAAAGATGAATATTCCGCAAGAGGAAGCGGTCAGCGTGCTCATCGACTACATTGTGCAAAAATGCAAAATTAAAAATGCATAATTAATATGATACTGATTGCAGATTCGGGGTCGACAAAGACCCATTGGTGCTTGTTGACGGCTTCGGGACAGAGGTCGGAGTTTAAGACGGAAGGTATCAACCCGTTCTTTCTGACGCAGGAGCAGATAAAGCAGAATGTGTCTGACCAGTTGTTGCCGCAGATGGGGCAACTGCTGTGGGTAGGATCGGTGCGACATATCTTTTTCTACGGCGCAGGCTGTACGCCGGAGAAATCGCCTGTAGTGCATGATGCGCTCAAGGCTGTGTTTCGCCACGCAGAGGTTGAGGTGTATTCGGACATGATGGGCGCAGCGCGTGCGCTGTTGCAGCATAGCGAGGGCGTAGCGTGTATCTTGGGCACCGGCTCTAACTCTTGCTTGTATGACGGTGAGAAGTTCGTTAAGAACGTGCCGGCATTAGGGTTCATCCTCGGCGACGAAGGCTCGGGGGCAGTGTTGGGCAAGCGGTTGGTGGCTGATTTGTTGAAAAACCAGTTGTCGGAAGAGTTGAAGGAGCAGTTCTTGAAAGAGTATAACCTCACGCAAGCGGAGATTATAGACAGGGTATATCGCCAGCCTTTCCCGAACCGGTTCCTTGCGTCGCTGAGCAAGTTCTGCGCCGACCACATCGACAATGTGATGATTCATGAATTGGTGTATTACCACTTTGAGGACTTTGTGAAGCGTATATTGAAGCAGTATCCGTCTGTGCCGGTAGGTTTCGTCGGCTCGATAGCGTATTACTATAAGGATATACTCGAGAAAGTGATGCGGAACAACTACATGCAACTGGCAACGATAGTGCAAAGCCCGATGGAAGGTTTGGTAGAATACCATAAAAACGACGCGCAGCCTACGATGTAGCTGCGCGTTTTTATAGTTCTTGGTTGAGACAAAAAAAAGAAGGATTGCCTCCCGGCAACCCAATCTTCATTAACCTTAAATCTAATACCATGAAAAACACGATGCAAAAGTACAACAATTTATGCATATATGCAAATTTTTTATAAAAAAACATGTTTTATAGCATATTTTTCGCACATTTTGAAAACTGATGTTTGCAAATAGACAGAGAAGGTGTGTGAGCGGCAACATTTTGTCAGAAAAAGTAGTGTTTTTGTTTGCAAAGTGTAAGTAGCAAGTAGAATAGTTGCCTTGAGGTTGCAAAATGCACAAAAATGCGTGACAGAATGAACTTTTTTCAGAAAAGACTTGCATAATTGAAAAATAAGTTGTACCTTTGCGCGCTAATCCGAAGAGGTCTCTGGCGATAAGATAGGGAAGAGCCAAATAATGAGTAGGTCAACCGAATAGTAGCGTATACCTCGGATCAACGGCTGTAAACAAGCAGCCAAAAAGAAAAAGAAACAATGGATTTGATTAAGATTGCTGAACAAGCATTTGCAGGTGAGAAGAAAGAGTTTCCTGCATTCAAGGCCGGTGACCAGATCACTGTAGCGTATCGTATTAAGGAAGGTAACAAGGAGCGTATTCAGGAGTTCCGCGGTGACGTGATTGCTATTCACGGCAGCGAGGACAAGAAGCGTTTCACGGTTCGTAAGATGTCGGGCAACGTAGGCGTAGAGCGTATTTTCCCGATGGATTCGCCTTTCATTGAGTCGATCACCGTTAACAAGTACGGTAAGGTTCGCCGTTCGAAACTGTATTATCTGCGTGATTTGACCGGTAAGAAAGCCCGTATTCCCGAGCGCCGCGTTAAGTAATGCTTGTCAGAAAACGAGAATGAGGATGTGTCTAAGCGATGCATCCTCTTTTTGTATGGAAATATAGTTAATGTACGTGTGTGTATGTGTGTGCGTATGTATGCGTGTGTGACGCGCTGGCGCAAAGGGCGAGAACCGGGTAAATGCGCGAAATGGTGCAATACATGCGCTGTGAGCGTACGGGAGTTTGCTATCGATAGTTATACTAAATTTAAGAAAAATGCGTCAAAACGCAAAAAAATGCGCGAAATATTTGCAAATGTCAAAATTTTTTCGTATCTTTGTGCGCTTTTTAAAAGAGTTGGGGAGTAGGGCTGGCGAAAGAGGGATGTGACAGTAGCGTGGGTGTAGTGAGATTGTAGTAAGCATCCGATGAGCATCCGATGAGCATCCGATGAGCATCCGATGAGCACCCGATGAAACACCGAGGAAACAACGACATAACGAATATAAAATAACAACAAAATAAACAATGATTACAGAAGACAGAATTATTCCTGTGAAGATTGATGAGGAAATGCGAAGTTCCTACATCGATTATTCAATGAGTGTGATTGTGAGCCGTGCGCTGCCTGATGTGCGCGACGGTTTCAAGCCCGTTCACAGGCGCGTGTTGTACGCGATGTGGGACATGGGTAACACAAGCGACAAGCCGACGAAGAAGAGTGCAGCTATCGTGGGTGAGGTAATGGGTAAGTATCACCCGCACGGTGACAGCAGTATCTACGGCACGCTGGTTCGTATGGCACAGCCGTGGGCAATGCGTTATCCGCTGGTGTATGGTCAAGGTAACTTCGGTAGTGTGGACGGTGATAGTCCGGCTGCTATGCGTTACACCGAGGCGCGTTTGGAGAAATTAGCCGAAGAGATGCTCAACGATATCGACAAGGATACCGTTGATATGCAGCTCAACTACGACGACAGCCGTCGCGAGCCGACCGTGCTGCCGACTCGCTTCCCGAACCTGCTGGTGAATGGCGCAAGCGGTATAGCCGTGGGTATGGCTACGAACATGCCGACGCACAACCTGGGCGAAGTGGTTGACGGCTGCTTGGCTTATATCCGTAATATTGAGGCACGTATAGCCAACCCCGAGACCGAAGAGATAACCGTAGAGGGTTTGATGGAGTATATCAAGGCTCCGGACTTCCCGACAGGCGGAACGATCTACGGCTATCAGGGTGTGCGTGACGCGTTTGAGACGGGTCGAGGCAGAGTGATCATCCGTTCGAATGCGGACATCGAGACCGACAACAACGGTCGTGAGCACATCATCATCACCGAGTTGCCGTACGGCGTAGTGAAAGCCGACTTGGTATCGAACATCGCAGCGCTGGTAGATGACAAGAGAATAGAAGGCATCACGGATATCAGCGATCAGTCGAAGCGCGATATACGTATCGTGATTGACATCAAGCGCGACGCGAATGCACAGGTAGTGCTGAACAAATTGTACAAGTTTACGGCATTGCAGAGTTCGTTTGCTGTGAACAATATTGCGCTGGTGAAAGGTCGTCCGATGTTGCTGAATCTGAAGGATCTGGTACGGAACTTCATTGAGCACCGAATGGACGTGGTTACACGCCGTACACGTTTCTTGCTGAAGAAAGCCGAGGAGCGTGCGCATATCTTGGAGGGCTTGATCATCGCGGTGGATAATATCGACGAGGTGGTTAAGATCATTCGCGCCAGCCGCACGCCGGCTGATGCCCAGACAAACTTGGAGGCACGTTTCGGGCTGGATGCTCCGCAGAGCAAGGCAATCGTGGAGATGCGACTCGCCTCACTCACAGGCTTGCGTATCGACGAATTGAAAGCCGAGTACGCCGAGATCGAGAAAGAGATAGCGCACTTGAACGAGTTGCTGGCGAACGAGAGCCTGCGCTACGAACTGATTGCAAGCGAACTGCAAGAGCTCAAAGACAAATACGCTGACGAACGCCGCACGCGCATCGTAAAAATGGCTACGGAGTTCAATCCTGAGGATATGTATGCCGACGATGATATGGTAATCACCATCTCGCACCTCGGTTACATCAAGCGCACACCGCTGGCAGACTTCCGTCAGCAGGGTAGAGGCGGAATCGGTTCTAAAGCAAGCACTACGCGTGATGAAGACTTTATCGAGTACGTTCACACGGCTTCGATGCACTCGACGATGATGTTCTTTACCACATTGGGTCGTCTGTACTGGATCAAGGTGTATGACCTGCCGGAAGGCAACCGTCAGTCGAAAGGCCGTGCGATGCAGAATGTGATCAACTTGCAGAAAGACGAGAAGGTTTGCGCTTTCATCAACGTTAAGGGACTGAACGATCCCGAGTACGTAAAGAATCATTACCTGATTTTTGCTACCCGCAATGGATTGATGAAGAAAACTACGCTCGAGGACTACAGCCGTCCGCGTACGAACGGAATCATCGCACTCGGTTTGCGTGAGGGCGACAGCCTGATTAGCGTAGCCTTGACGGACGGCGAGAGCCAGATGTTGATTGCTTCAAGCAACGGCAAACTTGTTCGTTTCCCGGAGAATACGGTTCGTCCGATGGGTCGTACGGCAACGGGTGTTCGTGCAATAAAATTGGACGAAGACGGCCAGGATCACGCAATTGGCATGATTTGTGTAGAAGGTAATAGTGAGCAGACTGTTCTCGTGATTTCGGACAAGGGCTTTGGTAAGCGTACATTGCTCGACGATGAGAACGGCGAACCGATCTATCGTATAACGAACCGTGGCGGTAAGGGCGTGAAGACGATGAACCTAACCGACAAGACGGGACAACTGGTAGGACTGCACGCCGTAACCGATGACGAGGATCTGATGCTCATCACGAAGAGCGGCACGGCTATCCGCATGGCGATGGACAGCATTCGCGTAATGGGACGTGCGACACAAGGCGTTAAACTCATCGAACTGCAGAAACGCAACGACGTGCTGATGTTTGGCTGCGTAGTGCCGAAGGAAGAGGAGGAAGCTCCTGTAGAGAGTGCGGAAAACGCGGAATCTACGGAAACTGAGAATACAAACGAATAAATAAACGAATACAACAATGAAAAAATCAATTTTTCTGGCAGCTTTGATGCTGATAAGCGTAGGCTGCTTTGCACAAAAGAAAGCTGTTAGTACCGCAAGAAACCTTGCTCAACAAGAGACTCCGGACTTTGACGGCGCTCGTGCAGCCATCAAAGAGGCTTTGGTGAACGAGGAAACGAAGGACAAAGCTGAAACATGGTACGTAGCCGGATTGATCGGTTACAAGCAGAACGAGCACATCTGGCTGATGGGGCAGATGGGACAAGCTGTGGATAACGCCGTTAAAGGCGCTGCCGTTGAGGAAAGTATCGAATACTGGCTCAAGGCTGACGAACTGGCAATGATTCCGACCTACGACAAGAAGGGTAATCCCAAGTATGACCTGAAGACCCGCAAGAACATTGCCGATAAGATGGTAGAGTACTTCCAGAAACAGGATCTGGCGATCTATGCATCATATCTTGCCGAGCAAGACGATGACCTGGGTGTAGCCAATGCATTCAAACTTCACTGCGATATCCCTGACTTCGAGTGCATGCAAGATCCGAAAATTCAGGCAAAGCTGGTGAAAGATACCACGTACTATCAGTACATGAGTTATTCGCTGTCGTACTTCTACCGTGCGAAAGCTTATGACGAGGCTTTGAAGATGGCTGAGCGTATTGCTGCTGATCCCGAGCACGAGGTAACGGCTTATCAGTACTACTATGATCTGTACAAACTGCTTGGTCAGCCTGAGGTAGCCAAAGCAAAACTGGCAGAGGCTGTAGAGCGTTTCCCGAAAGAGCCGTGGTTCATCCAGAACATGATCAACGACCTCGTTCAGGCAAAGGACACATTGGGCGCCGTAGCCTATCTGGACAAGGCTATCGCGAACGATCCTTCGCAGTCGCAATACTTCCATACGAAAGCTACGCTGCTGAGCACCTTACGTCGTTTTGACGAAGCGTTCACGTTCTTTGACAAGGCGATCGCGATGGATCCTCAGAACCCCGAGTACTATCTGAACTATGCGTACTCGTATTCGGACAAGGCTACCACGATGCTTGAGGGTACGGACAACCTTTCGCAGAAAGAGTACATGGCAATCAAGAAGCAGAGCGACGAGGTGCTGAAGTTGGCATTGCCGTACTTTGAGAAAGCGCATGAACTGGCTCCGGGTGACATGAACTATGCACGTCCGTTGCGCCAGTGCTACTACCGTTTGGGTATGCAGGCGGAGTATGACCGCTTAAGCGAAGAAATGCAAAACTATTAATTGATTTTGTTTTTTCTTGGCATCTTTGCTTTTTCGGTTCGGTCATTATGTCCCACATAACTCCCTTACCGGAAAAAACAAATCTGCTCAAGAAAAATCTAAAATCGGTTGTTCAACTTATTCTTCTAAATGGGAAGAATTTTGGCAATAGACTATGGTAAGCGACGCACAGGATTAGCCGTTACGGATGCACTCCGTATAACGGCTAATCCGTTGCTCACTATAGAAACAAAAGACCTGCTGGCGTGGTTGAAGGATTATGTCAGTCGCGAGCAGGTTGACCGGATAGTTGTAGGCTATCCGAGGCAGATGAATGGGGAAGACAGCGAAACGGTACCTGCTATACGCGCGTGCGAAGAGCAGATACGCAAGCAGTTGCCTCAGATGCAGGTGGTAGAATGGGATGAGCGCTTCACGAGTGTGCTGGCGCATCAGGCAATGATTGCCGGTGGGATGAAGAAGAAAGACCGTCAGGACAAAGCACAAGTTGACCGTCTGGCGGCATGTATTATACTCGAGTCGTATCTCGAGTCATTGTAACCGCGAAAATTATAGTGTAAACCATTATAATACAACAATCAATCTTTTATTAACAATTAACAATTTATATCCATGAAAAACAGATATCGTTTTTTAGCAATACTCAGTGTATTGTTTTTAGGATTTAATGTGGCATTCGCAGGTCGAGTGTCGCAAGAAGAGGCTGCTGCTATTGCTGCCCGTTTCACCAACGAGCAACCGCAGCTGAGCCGCATGCACAAGGCTCCGCGTCAGGCATCGAACATGCGTCTGGCACACAAAGCTTTGCAGAACAACTCCGAGGAAGTTGCGTTCTATGTATTCAACCAAGAATGCGATAACGGCTTCGTTATCGTTTCGGCTGACGACCGCACGGCGGAAGACGTGTTGGGCTACAACGAGCACGGTAGTTTTGATTATTCGAAGATCAATCCGAACCTCAAATGGTGGCTCAGTCGTTACACGGATGAGATTACCGCTTTGCAGACAATGGACGACAGCGAGTTTGAGCAGCCTGCGGTTCGCAAAGCCAAACAAGTGACGGCAATTCCTAACCTGCTGGTCAACGACCAAGGCAAGGAGATCACTTGGTATCAAGAGGAGCCGTATTACAACCTATGTCCGATGGATCAACGTGACAACACTCGCTGTCTGACAGGTTGTGTGGCTACTGCCGCATCACAAATTATGTACATGTGGCGTTGGCCGAAGAAAGGTACAGGCTCGAGCAGCTATGAATGGCATGATTGCAAGGATGATAATTGCAATCAGTATTGGACAAAGACATTGTCAGCCAATTACGGCGAGACGACATATGACTGGGATAATATGCTCCCCGCATACATTGGCAAGAATTACACAGAAGCCCAAGCTGATGCGGTGGCAACCTTGATGTATCATGCAGGCGTTTCGGCTGAAATGGGTTATGGCGGACAGAAAACCGGAGGTTCGGGCGCATGGACAGATAATATGGCTTACGGTTTTATTACCTATTTCGGCTATAAGATTGACAAGTTCATTACGATGTACTCTAAAGCTGACTATGGAGATGCGCATGAAGGTGTTCCTGCTGAGTATAGTGTTACAAGTGCTAAATTTAAAGAGTATTTCAATGCCGACTTGGAAGCCGGTCGTCCTATCATCATGGGCGGCGATGGTAATGACGGTGGTCATGAGTTTGTATGCTGCGGTCGTGATGCCAACAACAAGTTCTATATCAACTGGGGTTGGGAAGGTGAAGACAACGGCTATTTTGCACTTAGTTCCCTCAATCCAAGCGGATATGACTTCTCATCGAATTTGGATGCCATCATCGGTCTTCGTCCTGACAAGAAAGACCTGCCGATGATTGATATCACATGGTCGGTTGACGGAGTAGAGACCACGACGCAGATTATGCAAGAAGACCCGCTGGAATTGCCGGCAGATCCCGCCAACTGCGAGAGCGGTAAGGTATTCGTAGGCTGGACTGCACAAAGTTCGGTTGACGGAGAGAAACCTGCTGACCTGTTCAAAACCGCTGCCGGTAAAACGGTTACCGAGGCTGTGACCTACTATGCCGTATTTGCAACGGCTGACGGCGAAGGTGGCGAAGAAGAAACAACGACTTATACCTTTACCTCCAAGGCTTGGGCGGATGCAACTAATAGTTGGACGAGCACGAAAGATGGAAACGGTTTTGATAACCAAAAGAATGGCGTGCAGGTAACCTCTGCTGTAAGCGGTGCAGGAGCGAAGACGAGCAAGTCGTTTAATAGTGTCAGCAAAGTAGTGGTTAAATATTGCACCAACGCATCAAATGGCGCAGGAAGTATAGCTATTTCAATCGGTGAAAAAACGGAATCGAAGGATGTAACCAAAACCGGTGGTGCTACCTTGCGTGATCTTGAGTTTGAGTTCAGCAATGCATCCGGAGAAGCTGCTATTGTAGTAACATGCACAACGAACTCTATTTATGTCAATTCTATTGTCATAACAGCCGGTGGTGGCACTTCATATAGCGACTACTCGCTTACTTGCGGTGCTGTGGTGGATTGCGAACTGACAGGCATCACTCTGAATACCGACAATGTGAAGAAAGCCTTCACCACAGGCGATACTTTCACATCCGAAGGTTTGGTTGTAACTGCCAAATACAGCAACTGCCAAGACAAGAACAAATCAAGCCAGAGTGTCGTAACCGCTCCTGATATGACTGTAGCCGGAACGAAGGACGTTAAGGTAAGTTACACCGAAGGCGAGGCGACCAAAGAGGCTACCTATCAAATAACTGTAACCGATCCTGTGACATACACCGTTACGTGGATTGTTGAAGGTGAAGAGACCAAAGTCGTTTACGTTGAAGGCAAACCATTGGCATTGCCCGAGCAAACTCCCGAGGATTGCTCGGATAGCCGCGTGTTCGTTGGTTGGACGGCAAGCAATGCTGTGAGCGAAAAGCCTGAAGACCTGTTTACAACTGCTTCCGGCAACGTGAATGCCGACGCAACTTACTATGCTGTATTTGCTACAATTACCAGCGGTTCGGAGAATGCCGAATGGCAGCGCGTGGATGATGCCAATTCGTTGCAGGCAGGTGATGTGCTGGTTATCGCTTGCGAATCGAAGGGAGCAACTGCTGGAGATATAGAAAATGCTATCATGAGCAGTGTTGAGACTTCGTTCAATAACGGAAAAATCACCGCAATGGGTGATGGTACAGTCGAGTTGACGCTTGGCGGTACGAAGGACGAATGGACTCTTACCTCATCGAACGGCGCTCTGGGTGCAACAGCTGTCAAGAAACTTGCTTGGGATAATGGCACTACCACATGGAAGATTTCCATCTCCGGTGGCGACGCAACCATCCAAAGCACAACAAACGATTACGGACGATTCCTGTACAATGTAAACTCGCCGCGTTTCACAACCTATACATCGAATCCTTCTGCTTCGATGCTTCTGCCGCAGTTGTATCGTCGTAGCGGTGGTGTATCGTATGAAGACTATAGTCTCATTTGCGATGACGATCCGACAGATGTAGAGGCTGTTCAGACGAAGAGTGCTGTACAGAAGCAATTGGTAGGTGACCAACTGCTGATCATCCGTGACGGTCAGAAGTTCACTGTAACCGGCGTGCGTGTGCAATAAATTTTGAATACATGATATTACCAATTTATCTTTACGGTCAACCCGTGCTTCGGCGTCCTACTGAGGACGTCGAGCCGGGCGAACTGGATGTCAAGCAACTCGTATCGGATATGTACGAGACATTACAGGCTGCCGAGGGGTGTGGACTTGCCGCACCCCAAGTCGGTCTGTCAAAACGGCTGTTTGTAGTCGATGGCAGCGAACTTGTAGAAGACTATCCCGAGTGCGCAGACTTCAAGCAGGCGTTTATCAATCCCGAACTGATTGAGGAGAGTGAGGAAACAAGCGTGTACAGCGAGGGTTGCCTGTCGCTACCCGGCATTAGCGAGAACGTGACGCGTCCGAAGACTATCACCATCCGCTACCTTGACGAGGATTTCAAGGAGCACACCGACACCTTCACGGACTTCAAGGCGCGCATTGTGCTACATGAATACGACCACCTTGAGGCACATGTGTTCACGGATAGAATCAGTCCTATTCGTCGTCAGTTCTGCAAAGGCAAACTGACGAACATCGCCAAAGGCAAAACCGGTGCGAGATATAAATATAAACGGTAGCCATTAACCATTGGCCGTTAGTCATGATTCTCATCAAGGATACAATAGTAAGTTTGGAGATTCTTGAAAAAGAGTTTTGTTGCGATATAGACCATTGCAAGGGCTGCTGTTGTATTGAGGGCGATGCGGGTGCGCCGGTGACGGAGGAAGAAGAGCAGCTATTGAATGCTATGCTCCCCGACCTGCTGCCGCAGATGACCAAAGAGGCACGTGATGTAGTCGAGAAGCAGGGTATAGCGTATAATGACCCTTCCGGCGAGCGAGTGCTGTCGATAGTCAATGACAAAGATTGCATCTTCGCCCGCACAGACCATAATGGTTGGTGCTACTGCTTGATTGAAAAACTATCCAACAGCGAAGCGCTCCAACAGCAAAGCGGTCAAACAGCGCAGCGGTCAAACATCTTTAAGAAACCGATCTCTTGTCACTTGTATCCTATTCGGTTGACAAAGGTGGGCAATCTGACAGGAGTAGAGTACCATCGGTGGGATATATGTCACTCGTCGCGGCAATTAGGTCACAAACTGCATTTGCCGCTGTACAAGTTCCTGAAAGAACCGCTGATTCGCCGGTTCGGACAAGAATGGTACGATGAGCTATGCCTCACGGCGGAAGAATGGCAGAAGGCGAAAAGCAATCAGTAATCAGCAATCAGTAATTAGATGAAAACGATTCTTGCGGAGATACTATCTATCGGTGACGAACTGCTCATCGGGCAGGTCGTCAATACCAACGCAACGTGGATGGCGCAGGCGCTTAATCATGTCGGCATAACAGTTGTGCAAGTGACGACCGTTCAGGATGACAAGAAGGCCATCCGTGACGCTGTTGCTGCGGCTATGTCGCGTGCGGATGTAGTGCTTACTACCGGCGGTTTGGGTCCCACGAAAGATGATATAACCAAGACGGTATTGTGTGAGTATTTCCACACCCGTCTGGTAGAAGACTTGCGTGTACGCGCGCATGTGCACGCCTTGTACAAAGACAGACCTCAGATACTGAATACGCTGACCGCCACGCAGTGGATGGTACCCGAGCATGCTACTATTCTGCCAAACAGGGTCGGTAGCGCACCGATTATGGTGTTTGTGCGGCCGAAAGCCAAGAGCCAAGAGCCAAGAGCCAAAGTGCTCGTCAGTATGCCCGGTGTGCCGCATGAGATGCAGATTGCGATGAATGAGCAAGTGCTGCCGTATTTGCGGGAACATCTGCAGTTGTCGGCGGATATTATCCACAGGACAGTGGTCGTGTATGGTATCCCCGAATCAACACTTGCCCTGAGGATTGAGAAATGGGAGAAGAACCTGCCCAAATCGATGCATTTGGCGTATTTGCCCAAGCAGGGTGTAGTACGGCTGCGGCTCTCGTCCTACGGCGAAGCAACGGAGCAACAGATAGACGCGCAACTGCGCGAACTATTACCGCTGATAGATGATCATGTTATTGCTACGGAGGATATAACGCCTAACGTGGTGTTGGGGCAATATCTGACCGAACACAAGCAGACCATCGCTACAGCGGAGTCGTGTACCGGCGGAAGACTTGCTGCGCTGATGAACGAGCAATCCGGCAGTTCGGCGTATTACATGGGCAGCGTTATTGCCTACGACAACATCGTCAAACAGCAGGTGTTAGGTGTGCAGGCTGAGACCCTGGCTACCGATGGCGCGGTGAGCGAGGCGTGCGTAAGGCAGATGGCGGAAGGTGTGCGCCGGTTATTGCACACCGACTATGCGATTGCCACATCGGGTATAGCAGGTCCCACAGGCGGCACTCCCGACAAACCCGTCGGCACCGTGTGGATAGCGTGGGCGACACCCAAAGGAACAAAAGCCGAGTGCTGCCACTTTGGCGGCGACCGCGCACAGATAACTGCCGGTGCAGCAATGGCTGCAATAGGAAAATTGTTATTACTACTTAAATCTGAATGATATGAAACGCCTGTTATTTGTCCTGACAGCCGCTTGCATGGCTGCGGTATTGTCTGCAACAACGGTGAACTACACCGCTGACAACACAACGATCTTTGCTAATCCTGAGCGAGGGTTCTATACCGAGTTGGATCATGTGGTGACTAAGAAAAAACCTCACTGTGTGAAGGATAGGAAAGATGAGATAAGGGAGAATTATATAAATAAAGACAAAAAGTCTCTGCTCTTGGTGCTCTATTACCTTGATAATTTCAAGAGTACAGCCACTCTGCCGGAAGAGGTATTGAAGGGCTTTGACGAAGATATGCAAGCCTTGCGTGACTTGGGAGTAAAAGCGATCTTACGTTTTGCCTATACAGCTGATGATAATAACGATCAGATAGGTTACGACGCACCGCTCTCCAT
>JAEEGJ010023508.1_pt1 | contig 12924 bp, 8 predicted proteins | sample 8958761 | NCBI WGS metagenome assembly JAEEGJ01 (sample SAMN16246546, study PRJNA631951) | gut metagenome | biome: gut microbiome; feature: rumen; material: RS-attached | host: Bos | place: Iran: Karaj | collected 2018-10
GAAGCCGACTGCATGTAGTCAAGAAGCTTCGTAATTCGCCATTCGCTGTAAGCAAATTCGTCGGTTCCGTTCCAGCCTGTAAGTGTAACAACGCCCCAGTCAAGAGACTTGGTATGCTCATGGTCAAAGTCTTTATAGAGGCTGTCCTGATTATGGCTCCAGAAGATATCTGCGCTCTTCTTGGTAGTATATACGGGAACGTCAACTTCGATGAATTTCGGGTTATCGTCTTCTTTAGTTTCATCCCCGGCAGGGACTTCACCTTCATCAATATCGCTTACGTTTGCAGGGCTTTCTGCATCGTCACCGTCCTCTGCGGGAGTTTCGTCTCCGGGTGTTTCGTCTGCAGGTGTCTCATCGGCGGGTGCCTCATCGGCAGGAGTTTCTTCCGCAGGAGTTTCATCTGCGTCAGCGTCGTTACCCGTTACATCACTGCCCGAAACATCATCGGATGCACCGTCATTGTCTGAAACATCGTCACTGGGGACTTCTTCATCTGAAGGGTCGCCGCCCGATACGTCATCACCCGAAACATCTCCGCCCGATACGTCTCCTTCTTCGGGCGCTACATAGTCGGGATTGGGCACGGTTTCTTTTGTATAACCGGTTACCACGTCATTCACATCATTGATTTTTAAATCAATACCGATTTCTGTGCCGTTAGCGGGTTTAAGGTCTTCAATCTGAAGAGCCACTTCTACGGTATAACCGATCTGTTCGCCCAAACCGTCGTACATGGGCGCAGCGGCATATCCCTTAATAATATTCATATACTCGGGATGATTAGGATCTCCCAATGCACTTCCGAGAGAAGGGATATTGCTGCTTGAGTAATAATAAAGCTGTCCGAGAGCATCGATTGTAACTATACCGGCAGTGTCAAGTTCATAATCGGTGCGGTCGTTGTAAAGGTCAACAGCCAGAACCACGCTGTCACAGGTTTCTTTTGACTCTGTAACCGCCCATGTGGCCCAGAAGCCGCCCCAGCTCGCATAAGGGTATGTTGTAATGGTAGTACCCGCAACCGCAGGATTTGTAACCGCTCCCTTAGTGGTTTCGGTACTTGTGAGCACGCAGTCATCGTATACGCTTATACCCAGATAAAGAACGGGACCGTCCCAAAGAGTTCTGAGTTCGCCGTATGTGGTATTCCCGGGCTCAAGTCCATAACCCTCTTTAACCTTCAGATTATCGATTCTAGAAACGTTTGAGGCATTGTAAGCCTCCTCCAATACGCCATCCACAGTGATTTCTTCGCCCGTAAATGTCGCCTCTGTCTTTTCGTAAGGGAAAGACACCTCATCATAGCTTCCCTTGTACTCAAGCATCTTACTGTTTTTCACATACTTAAGTTCGGGAGCCGCGAATGCGTTCACCGCCAGCAATGTTGCCATAAAAATAGACAAAATTGCCGATGCACCCATTTTCTTCAATCCTTTTTTCATTGTTCCTCCTCGTACATTCTCGACCCAGTTAAAAAAAGAAATCCCATACGCCTAAACGTATGGGATCGGTGTTCGATTACTGCTGCCGGCGTGTAATCGTCGCCTTTATATGGGTCGGTTAACAGTTTCCCCATGCGTGCGCATGGTCATATCAAATCAGGTCGCACCTGTATTGATTCTGCTATCGCCATAAACCTGTGCCCCCACACATTGTCTATGTTCCCCTTATTTCCACCCGGCAGGTAAATATTTAATTGTATTGTCTATCATGTCATCCGCGAGTTTCTCAATTTCCGCGTCTGTCGCTCTTCCCTTAACCAACGGATCTTCCTTGAAGGCTTCTTTTACCAGATTCCTGTCGCAGGTCTCCGCAGCCTTAAGGGTTCTTTCGTGGTTCTTAATGTGAGGCATTACCAAAGAAAGCACATTGTCGGGAATGTAGCCCGCATATATGGGTCTTATGGCATCGCGCTCAAAGATTGCATTGGTCTCCACCACGGCTTCTTTCGGAAGGTTGGCTATCTGAAGACCGGTGTTTGGAATGTTTACGTTTGATACCACTCTCTCAAGTCCGCACAGAGCCTTTATCAAAAGAATGCCTTCCTCGCCCGTGGGATTTAACTCAATCTCTTCGGAAAACTCGGCGAGCCTCTTGGACCTTTCCAGCTTCTGCTTTAAGTCTTCTTTTCTCCATGACACAGGTGTCAGACCGAAATCCCAGGACTCAACGGTTGCAGGATCTTTAAGATAAGTGTCACCCGGCATAAACTCTGCCAGATGTCTGTCTCCCGCCGCGGCTATGAGACCGTATCGTTTAAACAAATCCATCTTGACTCTGTGCTTGCAGGCAAAACATCTGTTAATCCAGTTTTCGGTTTCGCTTGAATCAAATCCCTCGTCAAAGTGTTCGTCAATGTATTTTCTGTATATGGGGAATAAGTCCATTCCCTTGTAGGAAGCGTAGTCAAACCATGTAAAGTGGTTGATTCCGAGAACATTTATCTGAATGTCTCTTCTTTCGATGTCGCCGGTTACGTATCCTTCTTTTTTCAGTATTCCCGCAAGGACGTTCTGTGTACCGAATACTTCGTGGCAACAGCCGAAAGCTTTAATCTCCGGGAATACGTGATAGAGCATCTTTACGCAGAGGGTCATGGGATTGGTGTAGTTAATGACCCAGGCATTGGGTGAGTAATCTCTGATGGCCTCGGCGAATTCTCTGAACATCGGAAGGGTTCTTAAGGCTCTTATGATTCCTCCGGGGCCGGCGGTATCGCCTACGGACTGATAAATTCCCAGGCGCTCCGGTGTGTGTACGTCCGACTCCATTTCATCGAAAGTACCGGGCATTATGGAAATTACCACGAAATCGGCTCCGGTCAGTGCATCCTTTAAAGTGTCCTTCACCACATATTTCCACTTGCCTACCGCTTCTTTGCGTGAGCTTATGTGGTTGCCGATCTTTTCGTTGTTTTCAGCCGCTTTTTTGTCTATGTCATAAAGCCTTATTTCTCCCGACAGTTTTTCTTCCCTGGCAAGGTCCGTCATAAAGGTCCAGGCCCAGCCTCTCGAGCCACCGCCTATGTAGGCGATGTTAACGTCTTTCATTTTTCCGTCAATGTATTGCATTGGAATAACCTCCGAGTATTGCATTTGTCCTTATGGACATTTAAAAGTAAAAATAATATAATTAATAAAAAATGTCGGCACTTTTTATATATTTTTCGATTTATATTTACCGCACAGGAAAGGAACCTTATGCGTCAGACCCTTTTTGAAGAAACTCTCGACGGCATCACCATCGACAGAGTCATCCGTGACTACGAATACACCATGCCCACCAAACATCTTCATGATGAATACGAGATTTATTACCTCGTGGAAGGCGAACGTTTTTATTTTATCGGTCAGCACACTTATCATATCAAAAAAGGCTGCCTGGTATTCGTTAACCGCAACGAAATTCACAAGACCGGTGTGGCTGCAAGTTCTTACCACGACCGTATTCTTATTGAATTTTCGGAAGAACCCTTCGCAAGCTTCTTTTCCCAGTTTGGGGACTTAAGCGTAAGAGATTTTTTCTCAAGGCACTCGGGGGTTTTGGAAATTGCCCCGGCGGAGCAGCCCTTTGTTGAGAATCTTTTGCTTGAGCTTCAGTCCGAAATCCATCATAAGCTTCCCGGTTACCGCTTAAGCGTTATGATGAAGCTTTCTTCCCTTCTTCTTTATGCCATGCGTTATGCGGACTCTCACAGACAAATGCCTGTCAAATCCTCTTCCATGGCCCGCCATCAGAAGGTGGATCTTGTGGCGGATTACATTATTTCTCACTGCACCGAAAGCCTGTCCCTTGAGAATCTTGCTGACACTTTCTACGTGAACAAGTGCTATTTAAGCCGTATCTTCAAGGAAGTTACGGGCTTTACCGTCAATGAATATATCAATATACATCGTATCGACAAGGCACACGACCTTCTCACCACCACCTCAATGCCTGTCTCCGACATTGCCAAAGAATGCGGCTACGAAAGCCTTACATACTTTGAAAAGGTGTTTAAAACCTACAGGGAAGTGTCTCCCCTCAAATACCGCTCCAAGTACAAAGCCGGCACTGCCAAGCGCAGCACCAAGGGCGATGATGTGGAGAAACCTCAGAACACATAAGGCATTATTCCTTCCGTCTGCACATACCAGCCTTTGCAGCTTTTTAGCGCCGTCATGGCTAACAGCAGCGAAGCGTTGCCGGGCAGATACAGCGGCAGGTCGGAACGTTCTGCCTGCGCATTGTTGCCGCTTTCCACATAAGTGTTCTTGGCCGTATCCTTAAGAAGAATATCAAAAGCCTCCTCCATACGCCCGAGACGAGCGTAGGTCATGGCCAGAAATGCGAAGTCCCAACCCCAGAGGGACGAAAAATCCCAGTTCTCCTCTATGGCCTTAAGCGAATTGTTAAGATCTTCCTCGTCCGCCTCTTCGCCTATAAAGCCCGGGGCAAATACCATGGAAGGATGGTCGATATTTAACTTTTCATATGTCTTATCAAAGCCTTCATAAGCCTGAAGTTTGCCTTCACTTATGTAGGGCTTTTTTATTTTTTCCGAAATCCGGTTCCACTTGCTTTTGTCAATTCCCAACTTTTTAAGCAGCTCTGCGGCCGTTTTTAAGCCAAAAGAAAAATAAGCAAGTTCAAAGGGCGGATTCTTTATCTTTAAGGGATCTCCCTTTTCCTGCACCGAGTACAGAGGCGGGCACAGATTATAGGTGTCGGTCTTCTCGTCATACACGAGAAAATCTTCCATAAACTCCCCGGTTTTTTCTATAACTTCTTCGTAGCGCCTTAAAAACTCCTCTTCGGATTCCGAAGGCACTTCCACTCTGGCTTCACCGTACCTCGACAGATAAAGAAGCCAAATCATGTAAATAATATGGGGCTGCTGCCACACCAAAAGCGGTGCGATAGGCGAGGGTGAATCCTCCGCATCCGGTCCCGTCATCTTGGGCCATCTTGCGCCCTTAAAGCCGTTTCTTTCTGCGTTTTCAACCGCTTTGGGAAGATTGTCCGTATACCATTTAAGCGATTTTTCCAGCAATGAGCCCCGACCGTACAAAGCAAGAAACGCCTGATGAATCAGGTGCATCTCAAGGTGAAACTTACCGTACCAGCTGTTGCAGGTAAGTCCGGTTTCAGCCGGCGGATAATAAGAAACATCCTGTACCGCAATAAGGTACATGGACGTAATAATGCGTCTTTCAAGCTCCTCAGCTCTCTTATCCTCGGAGGCCGTAACGTCTATCATGGCTCCCTTGTTCCAGAAGGAATAGAGTCTGAACTCCGACTCTTCCCGCACCTGTTTGAAGGTGGATGCCGAGAGGCCGTCTCTTTCTTTGGCAAAAGAAAGGGTAAAGGTAAGGCCGGAATCCTCCAGCAGAAAGCTGTGCATGCCTGTTCTCTTTACGGACAGGTTGCCGTTAATCAGGCAAAAGTAGGCGTCGTCATCAAGCTTTCTTTCTATGGTGCGCTCATCCAAAAGCCTTGTGGTGTGCTTCTCCTGAGCGTTAAAATCCGAGCCGCTTTTGCAAGGGCTTGCGTAGGGAAACTCAAGGAGTACCGAGAGGCCTTCTTTTAACAGTTTCGACTCAACTTTCACCCCGAGAGTGTCGGTATTTCCGACGATTGTGGTCACCGTAACGTTTTCTCCGCACACTTTATAAGAGCTTTTCAAAACTCCCGTGTACATGTCCAGTTCCTGGTGAACGTCGGTGATTTCGCTCTCCCGCACCGGGATGCCGTCTTTACAGAGGCTTAACCTTGCCAGGTTGAACTTGTGCGGGTTTTCGCGAAGATATTTGTAAAGTTTTTTGTTTCTGTCGTTCTCGTTAACGGGGTATCTTACTATTCTTTTTTCGAAGTAGTACTCCGTCATTTCGTATTTGAAGTCATCGAGGCTGTAAAACTTTCCGTCTTCGTCCGGCGAAGTGTGCCATCCCCAGGCAGCCATGGTAAGAACGGGGCAGTCCTTCTCGTATTCCTCGAAAAGGGTCTGAAGGCCCGTAATGTCTGCGGTAAAGGCAAATCCGCCATTCCCCACCGTAAGCGGGGAATGGGTATTTTTGCCCTTTTGAAAGGGAATGTACTTTTTAACGAGTGCCTCGCGATTTATCATCTGTAACTCTCCGATTGGCTAGCCCTTAAGGCCGCTGGTACTTATGCCGTCCACAAGGTATCTGTTAAACACAAGGAAAATGGTAAATACCGGAATCATGGACAGTGTTGACATGGCGAACATTGCGCCGTAGTCAGTCTTACTGGTGGCATCGGCAAAAAGCTTGATGGCAATTGATACGGTGTAAGAAGCAGGTTTGCCCAGATAAAGCATGGGGCCCATGTAGTCGTCCCATTTCCAGTAAAACTGAATTATGATTGTGGAAATAAGCGACGGCTTCAAAAGCGGGAAAATAACCTTTGTAAACACCGTGTACTTACTGCATCCGTCGATAATGGCCGCCTCATCCAGTTCTTTGGGAATGCCCGCCATAAACTGCATCATCATGTAGATAAAGAAAGGGGCTCCGAAGAAGTGAGGAACTATAAGGGGGAGAGGTGTTCCCACCCAGCCGATGCGATTGTAAATCAGGTACTGAGGTATCATTACCACCTGACCGGGTAAAAGCATGGTACCTATCATAAGTGTAAACCAAAACTTTCTTCCGCGAAAGGGTACTCTTGACAGTGCATAAGCAATTAAAGATGAGCTTATAACCGTGCCGAGTGTTCCTATTGTGGTGATAATAAGTGAATTTTTAAAATATGTTGTAAATGTTATTTTACCGAAACCTGCCCAGCCTCTTGAAAAGTTCTCCCAACGCCAGTTAGGGGGGATAAGGCTTAAGGAGCCTGACAGAATTTCCGAATTATCTTTAAGTGAACCCGAAATCATCCATAACACCGGATATACCATTGCAAAACCAAGGAGCGCAATGAATGCATGATAAAGGGTTGTTGTAACGACTTTTTTTGCCTTCATCTTCTAACCCTCCGACTCTTTGAATACCCAATGGTTGGATGTTTTGAATACGATTGCGGTAACCGCGCTCATAATAACAAGCATTACCCAGCTCATTGCACTTGCATAGCCCATGTTTCGGGTCTGAATACCCTGCTTGTAAACGTAAAGGGCATAATACATTGTAGCGTCGTTGGGACCGCCCTGAGTGATTACGAAGGCCTGGGTGAATACCATGAAGCTTGAAATAAGCTGCATTATCAGGTTAAAAAGAATGATGGGTGAAAGGCAGGGCATGGTAATCTTCCAAAAGGACTGCCAGCCGTTTGCACCGTCGATTTTAGCGGCTTCGTAGTAGCTTGTGGGAATTTCTTTTAAGCCCGCCGCAAATATCAGCATGGAGGAACCAAACTGCCACACAGTCATAAGGATAATGGGCCATTTGGCGGTTGACATGTTACCAAACCAGTTTACGGTCTTTATTCCAAAGTCGCCGAGGACCGAATTGATAAGGCCCTTTCTTGCGAACAGTTCTTTCCAAACCAGGGCTACCGCCACGCTTCCGCCTATAAGGGAAGGAAGGTAGTAAAGTGAACGATAGAAGCTTACCGCCTTGCTGGGACGGGTAAGTAAAAAAGCAATGAACAATGCAAATGCCAGTTTAAGCGGAACGGACAAAACCACGTACTGAAGTGTTACCTTTACGGAATTTAAGAATCTGGGATCTTTAAAAAGATTTGCGTAATTGGCAAGTCCGATCCAGTGTTCTTTTTCTATCATGTTGTAATCGGTACAGGAATAGTACAAAGAACTTATCATGGGTATGATGGTAAACACCAGAAAGCCTATTATGAAGGGTGCGGCAAAAATATGTCCTACCGTATTGTTGTTATAAATGAATCGATTCCAGCCGGTACGACTGCCGGAATACTGTTTGTTTTTTTTGCTCATGGGAACCTCAACAAAAGAATATTCGCAAAAGGGTACCCCGCTCCCGGGTGGGCCAAAAGGGGTTGGCATTGGAGCGGGGGCCTTAAGCTTTCACATCCTTAAAGGAATTTGGGTGTTACCTAGAATTTGGATGCTGCGAAATCGTAAACAGCCTTGGCTGCTTCGTCTGCAGTCATTTCGCCGTAGATTACCTTCTCAAGGTAGTAGTTGTACTGTTCCTTGATTTCATCGGTGCAAGCGGGGCTTGAAGGGTTAACTGTCTCGCCGCCGGTATCAAAAGCACCTACAACGTCTACGTACTCGTAAACTGCTTTTTCAAGGTCTGTGAGGTCTCCTGCGAGAGCTTCACGAACTGCTGTGAAGGTAGGAATACCACGTTCTGCCAAAAGAATCTTGTTGGCATCGATGTTGCTCTGGAAGAACTCGATGAACTTGGCAGCTTCTTCGGGATACTTGGAATCCTGAGATACGCAAAGCATCTGTGAAGACTGGATGGATACACCTGCAGGTCCGTCAGCTTTCTTACGAGGAGGGTTGATGAGCTTAAGCTCTCTTCCTGCTGCGGTAGCAAGGGATACGAACTGGTTGGATGCAACCCATGTCATTGCTGCTTCGCCGGATACTACAAAGTCGTTCTCGATATCGGAGATTTCTTTGCATGCACCGGGATCGGGATATGCGCCTGCTTCAACAAGGTCGGCACGCATCTGCATGTAGTCGGTTAACATCTTGTAATCGGTAAATCCAAGGCCGTCGTTGGTCTTGTTAAAGAAACCGATTCCGAAACCTTCCTGGTTAACGCCGCTGGAAGCGCCTGCCTGCCAGTCGTCAAACTTGGAAGAGCCGTAGATGCCGAGCTTCTCGTGAATGGTAAGACATGCCTGCTTGTAGTCTTCCCAGGTCCAGTTTTCGGTGGGTTCTGCAACTCCTGCCTGAGCAAAGAGTGCGGGATCGTAAGCGATACCGTAGGTGTTAACACCGCTGCAAAGACCTACCTGATTGCCCTTTTCATCTGCTGCGATACGAAGGAATGCTTCTGTGGTACCGGAAACATCGATTGTACCGTCCTTGATGAAATCGTTAAGGGTGTAAATCTTGGACTGATATGTAGGGAAGTTTGAACCAAGCTGGAAGATATCCCATACATCGTTGGATGCTACCAATGTAGCAAGTTTGTTAAAGTAGCCGTCGAAATCCATAGGCTCGTACTCGATGGTTACATTGGGATGAAGTGACTCGTACAGTTCAATAACTGCGATTGTTCTGTCGTGTCTTGTCTGAGAACCCCACCATGCCATACGAAGTGTAATGGGTTCTGCAGGAGTTTCTTCCGAAGCGGATGCTTCTGCGGAAACACTTTCCACAACCGATGCGGGGGTGGAAGTTGAAGTGTCGGCATTGGATGTTGAAGAGGTCTCACCACAACCCACAAGACCCAATACCATAGCTGCGGTTGCTAACACAGCTGCCAGTTTTTTCATTTTCATAAGTGAATCTCCCTTCTTCAAAATTGGTAATCTCACTATACTTTTACTTCTTTTACCAGTCAATATCTTACGAAATATCCACAAAGAAGATTATGAAAAGTATCATTTTCAAATTATATTTACCTTTTCGCGAAACTCATTTTACCAGAAAAGTAAATATTCTTTCAGTTTATCGTTTTTTCTTTTAATCCTTTACCGAATCTCCGCTTTTCCTTCGTTAATAAGCACAAAAAAAGAACCGCGAAACTGTTACATTTCACGGCTCTTTTTACAAATTCGAGCTGATTTGACTATATTTTTGTCGTAATTTCAAAGAAAACCGGTCGCTCCTCCAAATCCTTATTGGGAGAATGAAGGGTTCCCATTATTTTACCGTCAAGGGATTTAAATATCATTCCGTGGCCGCCGTCCTTGTCAAAAAGAGGCTTCTCAACCTGCTTCCAGGGACCGGCGATAGTATTAGACTCACTCTTGGCAAGACCCATGGTGTAACCGCCTTTACCGAAGCTGGACCAAAGAAGTGTTATCTCTCCGTCATCGGCTATATGCATGAAAGGGCCGTCGGTTACATATTTGCCGTCTCTGATATCCACAATCCAGGGAGCTTCCGTAGCATGGAACAAAAGCTTCGGCTCTCCCACAGCATGGGTTAAATCATCGCTTAACTGAACAGCACATATGGTTCCGTCCGTTATCTGTACCCACTCATGGCAGAATATCATATAAGGGCGATTGCCTTCCGTAGGTTCAACATAAAAAGTTCCGTCGAGGCACTCCCAGTCGCGGGGAGTTACGGGACCATCCGAGTGAACCTTAAAAGGTCCCAGCGGTGAATCGGCTTTCAGTATCTGAGTACCTCTGCACACGCCTTCTGCCTTAAAAGAAACAAACATATAAAAAGCGCCTTTATATTTGTGGACCTCAGGTGCCCAGAAGTTTCTGTCCGCCCAAAATCCTTCCGGGGGAGTGAATACTTCAATCGGTCCTTCAAAATTCTCAAGGTCTGTACTTACATAGCAGTCAAGGCCCGTAGCCTTGTTGCCCCAGCATTCGGGGCCTCTTGTTCCGTAAAGATAGTACTTGCCTTCATGCACCAGCACAAAGGGATCTCTGATGTTAATTTCAGTTCTGGGTGTCATTTCTTCTCCTGTTCTTTCCTGTTTTTCTGTAGTATTCTTCTGTGTCCTTATGCATGCGTTTGTCGGCTTCTTTGTAAACAGCCAAAGCCGTAGGAGCTTTAAGTTCAGTGGAGGCGCAGTATCCGTATGAAGTGCTGACCTTTATGTCATTGCCTTCATTGTCCTCGTCTATGTACGCCTGCAAAGTCTTGGTCTTCTCCTCCGCATTGTATCCATAAGCATCCGTAACTATGACTATGAACTCGTCGCCACCCATTCGACCGAGTGTTTCGCCACCGTTAAAAGTTTTACGGAGCATATTGGCAAATCTTACTATCAATTCGTCTCCGGATTCATGACCGAAGTCGTCGTTGGTATTCTTAAGGTTGTTTAAGTCAAACTGATAAATAATGTACTGGAAGCCTTTTTTGTCAATTTCTTCAAACACTTCCTCGCATTTCCTGCGGGTAGAAAGACCGGTAAGCACGTCTTCGTAAGCAATCTTTTCAAGGAACTTCGTCTCCGCTGTCTTATAAAGCGTTCTGCGCATTTCCAGAATAAAGTCTACCAGCAAGGCCACCACAAACATCAAAGCGCCTATGGAAATATAACTTCTGTATTCAGCGTTTCTCGGGAAATTAACTCTGTATCTGTCGGCAATATAAACCACCAGGTCTCTCAAAGCCACCGCAATCATGGCTCCGAAGCCTATCATCAGCACCTTGTGAGTATTTCCGTGTCGCAAATCCGCAATGGCAAGATGACACACAAACACCACCGCCACTATCAAAAGAATCAGGTACACGGGCAAAAAGTCCGAAAGGTGAGCCCACTTAAACAGCTGGCTTGCCCCCGCCACCAAAAGAAGCTGCACTTCCACTATGATAAGCGTATAAAGAAAGAAGCATTCCCAGGCCTTATCACGCGTCTCCACTTCCTGCCTGAAATACATAAGTATCGGGAAAGGAAGCAAATAAAGGGACAGGTACTCCACATATGTTTTTACAATCAGGTCGTCCGTGAATATATAGTCAAGATTGTAATTGCAAAGAGTCCAGCAGCCGATGCACAAAGCAAATATGCCTATGCTGAAAAGGCGCTCCATGTAATAGGACTTAAAGTACAAAACAAATGTTACAAGAGCAATACAAAGACCCACCACAATAAGGGTAATGGCCACCACAAAAGGAACCATATACTTGCCGTAATAAACCATGTAACCGGTGCTTTCTTCGTAAATCTCGGGATAAGAAATACTGTTAAAAGCATTATTCTCCGTAACGAACATAATAATCTTCAGCCGTCCGCCTGCGGAACCGTCCGGAATGCTGATAAATCTGGTACCGAACCCCAGCATTTCCCCCTTCTCATAGTCCTCCCATCCATAGTCATAAAGGACTTCATCGTTAAGAATCACTCTGGTGGCGGAATGCACCATATTTATGCGCATAGTAACATTGTCGGGAAGGTCGTCGGGTAATTGTCCCCAAAAAGAAACCCAGTCACCCTTATGGGTCACCGGAAACTTGAATTCGTTTAGATTGACTGACTCATATAGATCATCATTAATCTGGATGTTCCAACCATCCATAAGCTTTCTGTTGTATCCCGCATTTTTGCTCTTGATGGTAGCAAGATATCCTACCGTGAACAGACCGATGGCGAACACAAACAAAAGCAGATGAAGAATCCTGCTTCTCCATTTTTTCATTACTAAACCCCCGCCCCAAAAGAGGCGTATACAATTCATTATTGTTTTTTATTATATCCGCAGAATTAATGCATTTCAAGGCTATTTGCAAAGGTGTTAAAAAAATCCCGAACTGCGCTTAAGCAATTCGGGATTGTAAACCGTTTCAATGCAATTTTGTGCTATACGTATTTTTTAAGTGTGGCAATAATTGCGCCGGGTCCTGCGATGAGCTCCTTGAAGTATGATTCAACAAGTTCGCCCAAGCCTACCTTGTAAAGGTCTGAGCCAAAAATGGTCGCATCGGAAAGAATGGGTGAAACCTTGTCATGGATATCTGTATCGCCAAACTTAATGTCTGCCACGTAGGGGCGAAGCTTGGCAAGTAAAGGATCGGAGCTGGGCTCAAATGCCTTGCCTTCGTCATTGATACCCATTAAGTATCTTAACCATCCCGCAAATACAAGGGGAATCATCTTTAAATCTGCTGCCTTAAGGTCCGCACGCTTCTCATATTCCTTGATAGTCTCGCCGAAACGGATGCCAACTTTCTGGGAAGTATCCGTAGCGATTCTCCAGGGTGAGTCGGGCATGAAGGGGTTGGGAATTCTGAGCTTAACCACTTCATCAATAAATTTCTTGGGATCGAGTACTCCGGGATTAACTACAACAGGAAGTCCTTCCTCATAACCGATGCGCTCTACGAGGCGCTTAAGCACAGGATTCTCC
>JAEEGJ010023510.1_pt1 | contig 12923 bp, 6 predicted proteins | sample 8958761 | NCBI WGS metagenome assembly JAEEGJ01 (sample SAMN16246546, study PRJNA631951) | gut metagenome | biome: gut microbiome; feature: rumen; material: RS-attached | host: Bos | place: Iran: Karaj | collected 2018-10
CAAGCACGCTATCCATTACCGATGCAGAGGGAACAGACCCCTGAGCCATCTGTCCGAGCGGTGTAGCACAGGTAAATCCGTCTGGCAAATCATTGCCCAAGCCGCAGAAGCTCTCTGTTGCAACCCACACGGTATCGCCGCTCATCTTTGTAGGATAAGAGAAGAAAAGGAACGCACGCGCGAGAAGGGCTACGTTAAAGATGTTCATACCCGTACCGCCAAAGATTTCCTTACCAAAGATTACTGCGAAAGCAACGGCCAACACGATTACCCACAATGGGCAACCTACAGGGAGAACCATTGGTATGATGATACCACTGACGAGGTAACCCTCCTGAATCTCTTCACCTTTCCACTGTGCCCAGGCAAACTCAATGCCCAGACCGACGATGTAACTGACCAGAATCTTGGGCAGAACAACGAGGAATCCATACAGGAATACTTCGAACCATGAAGCCGACTCAAGCGTGCCGGCAGCCAGATAGTTCTGGTAACCCACATTGTACATACCGAACAGCAATGCCGGAATGAGCGCTATCACCACCATACTCATGATTCGCTTTGAATCGATGGCGTCATGTATGCTTGCTCCTGAGCGGCTTGTATCGTTCGGAACATAGAGGAACGTCTCAAATCCGTCGAAGACACTGCGGAAAGCGTGCAGCTTTCCACCCTCCTCAAACTGTGGTTTGATATCGTTGAGATATTTTCTTAAGAATGATAGTTTCATTATTCTACCTCCTTTCTCAGCATATCAAGACCTTCGCGGACAATACGCTGCAATTCAAGTTTACTACTATCTACGAACTCTGCCAGTGCGAAGTCCTCAGGACTCACCTCATATATGCCTAGCTGCTCCATCTTATCGATGTCCTTAGCTATGATGGCCTTGATGAGATACTCGCCGTAGATGTCCATCGGCAGCACGCGGTCGTACTCGCCGCTCATGATGATGTGGCGCTCGCCGCCCTTGATGCGGGCATCGAGTGCGTAGTCCTTCTTGCCGCAGAGCCACGAGAAGTAGCTGCGGTTGACGGAGAACTGCTTCAGGCGCGGCAGAATCCAGCCCAGCATCTCGTCGGCATCGTCGCCCTCGGGAATGACGGTGATTTCAGAAGTGTGTGCCCCCAGGAAGCCCTCCTTCGTCGTGGGCTTGCCAGTGAGCACGTTGCCGTTGATGATGCGGACGCTCTTGCTGGCGTCGTAGCTGTTGCTAAGCAGCGTCGAGAGTTCCTCGCCCACCAGCATATCGACGTAGGCAGGACTGCTGACCTCGCTGCCGCACAGGGCCACCGTGCGGGTGAGGTTCACCTTACCCGTGTTCAGCAGGCGGCCGATGAACAGCACCACCGTCGGGTCGCCGATGGTCCACACCACCTCGCCCTTGTTCACCGGGTCGATGTTGTTGACCTGAACGCCGACATTGCCTGCCGGGCACTTGCCCTCGAAGACCGTCACCTCGACATCCTTCACGCCGGTCAGGGCCGAGCCTGCACCCACGCCGAGGTAAGTCTTGGCAATCTTCGACAGGGCGGTGAGTCCCGTCTGGAAGTCCTGTTCCTGGCCTTTCACCTCGAATTCGAAGTCGGCAGCCAGAGGCTTGTCCCTCAGGGCCGACACGAAAATTGCCTTAGGCTTCGTCTCAGGATTGGTTGAAACAGCATAAGGCAACTGATTGATATAGCCAAAGATACCAGCCTCCAAGAGGGCGTTAATAACCTGCTCGCCTGTCAGCTTGCCGACATCCTTCCTGCCGAAGTCCACGAACTCCTGCTGGCTGTCGGCATCGACCTTGACGCAGAGCACTTTCCTGCGTTCGCCCCGCACCACCTCGCGGACGGTGCCGCTTACTGGCGAGGCAAACTTAACTTCGGGATACTGCTTGTTGACAAACAAGGCATCCCCGGCCTTGACCTTGTCACCCTCGCGGACGACCACCTTCGGAGTAACCCCTTCGAAGTCGTCGGGCACCAGTGCATACTTGCCGTTCGACTTCAACTGGATCTTCTTCTCCTCGGCACGTCCTTGAAGATGAATGTCCAAGCCTTTGCGTAACTTGATTACATTTGCCATTTATATAAATGTTTGAATTGAATAGCTAACGTTAAGCGACCGCAAAATTAGTAAAAATTATGGATATATCGAGCATTTGTCGGCGAAAAATAACGTTATCCCGACTTTTTCTCGCAATTTTGCAACATAATTAAAAGAATAAGCATCATTTGCCAACTCCAACTAACAACAAACGGCACCTTTTCAACCTCTCAGCTACCCGCCGGGTAAAGCCCTTCTACCCGCCGGGTAAAGGCTCTCTACCCGCCGGGTAAAGACGCTCTACCCGGCGGGCAGCGCTTAAATAGATATAAAATCAGGCGGGATAATCTTATTTTTTGTTCAACGGTCATGATTGTTTGTGAGATTCTTTTTGAGTGTCGAGAATATTTCGTACCTTTGCAACGGAAAAAGTATGATGAAGACGGTTAGGAAACTGGTCAGCTGGTTGGTGTGGGGACTCCTTGCACTCGTTGCTTCGCTGATGGTTGCCCTGCGGCTGCCCGCCGTTCAGGACTGGGCTGGCAGCAAGGTGGCCGACGTGCTGGGTGAGCAGCTGGGCACGGAGGTGAGCATCGGACGGGTGGACCTGGGGTTCCTGAACCGCCTGATTCTCGACGACGTGACCATACTCGACCAGCAGCGGCACCCGATGGTCAAGGTGGCGCGGCTGACGGCCAAGGTCGACCTGGCCCCGCTTGCCCTTGGGCGCATCTCAGTCTCATCGGCACAGCTGCTGGGAGCCCGTCTGCAGCTGTCGCGCCCTACTGCCGACGCTCCTGCCAACTACCAGTTCGTGCTCGACTCGCTTGCTTCGAACGACACGACCAATCAGACGCCCCTCGACCTGCGCGTCAACTCCTTTATCGTGCGTAACTCCTCCGTCACCTACGACCAATGGGACGAGGCGCCAACCCCAGAACGGTTCAACCCCTATCATATTCATGTGGCCGGCATTAGCGGGCACATAAACCTCAAGGCCCTCAAGGACGACAGTCTGAACGTCAACGTCAAGCGACTCACCTGTGTTGAGCAGTCGGGGCTGAACATTCATCGTCTGTCGTTCCTTCTGACTGCCAATAATCGCGGCGCAAGCCTGCAGCAGTTCCAGCTACAACTGCCGAGTACAGAAATACGAATGGACAGCGTCACAGCCTCCTACGATTCCGAACGTCTCCTGGAGTCGTTGCGGCTGAAGGGAGCCATCGAACGCAGTCGTATCACGCCCTCCGACTTCAGGGGCCTGCACCCCAAGCTGAAGAACTATCAGCACACCATCGAACTGACTACCGACTTCACCTACCAGCAGGGAAGGCTCGACATCGGCCGGCTGCAGGCACTCTCAGACAAAGGCGACATCAGCCTCGAGGCTAACGGATACTACGAACACCCGGAGCAGGGACGCGACACCTGGCAAATGCAGGTAGAGCACTTGGCGGTGGCCTCCGAGACCCTTGACTTCCTGTCGAAGAATGTCGTCGAACTGCCCGACATGGTGCTGCAGTTAGGCGACGTCAGGCTGGCAGGCTCGTTCCTCGGCGATGCTCAGGGAACCATCTACACACAGGCCGGCATCCAGACCGACTTAGGCCGTGCCGAAGCCGAACTGCAGCTCAGTGAAGACAAGCAGTTTGCCGGCAACATCAGCACCGACGGCGTTGACATCGGCCGGCTGACGGGCAACGACAAGTTAGGCAACGTGGCCTTGGGCGTTGAGGTGAACGGCATCATAGACAAGCAGATAGCCGCCAAGGGCAACATCGGCAAGATAGAGTACGACGGTACAAGCTACTCGAACATCGACCTCGATGCCACCTACGCCACCAACCAGCTGACGGGCTGGCTGCAGATAGCCGACCCCAAGGTGTCGGCCCGTGCTGAGCTCGACCTGAAGGCCACCACCCTCAACGATGCCGTCGGCGTGGTCAGCCTGCATAATCTCAGCCTGCCCGAGAAGGACTACAGCCTGGAATACCTGCGCGTAGAGTCAGGATTCGACGAGGGGCGCCACTTCGTGACCCTCAACAGCGACTTTGCCCATGCCAACCTCTCAGGCGAGTTCGACTATGCCACCCTGGCACAGAGCGTTGCCAACGCCATCGGTGCACGACTCCCCACCCTGCCCGACCTGCCGCCCTACCGGCAGTCGAACAACAACTTCAGCCTGAAGATGGCCATGGGAAAGACCGACTGGCTGCAGAAGCTGCTCGATGTCAGCCTCGACATCCACCAGCCTGTGCAGCTGGAGGCCGTTGTCAACGACCGCGACAAGCACATCACCATCGACCTCGATGCGCCGGACTTTACATTCAACGACAGCCGCTATCAGAACGGCGTCGTCCACATCACCACTCCCAGCGACTCGCTCTTCGTCAACGCCGCCATCAGTACGCTGGGCGACGAGGGGAAGCGCTACGACATCAGGGCTGACGGCAATGCCGCCGACAACAACCTATCATTGGCCCTGACGTGGAACAACCACAACGCCGACAAGCCGCTGAGCGGAACGCTCAACCTCAGCTCGCACCTCTACAAGAACATCGACAACAAGCCCGAGGCCCAAGTCAGCATACTGCCCTCCAACATCGTCATCGACAACTCAACGTGGCAGGTAGAGCCTTCCGACATTCTCTACTCCACCGACCGCATGCTCATCGACCACTTCTCAGTCCACAACGGCGAGCAGTACATCATGGTCGACGGCACGGCCTCGAAGCAGAAGACTGACTCCGTTCACGTCAGCCTGAAGGGTGTCGAAGTGGGCTACATCCTCGACCTCGTAGCCTTCGACGCCGTGACATTCGCCGGCAAGGCCTCAGGAAATGCCTGCCTGACCTCCGTGCTCGACGCCCCCGACGCCTACGCCGACCTGATAGTCAACGACTTCAAGTTCCAGGAGGGGCGCATGGGCACGCTCACCGCCCACGTCGACTGGAACAAGCAGCAGGAACAGATAGACATCAGCGCTACAGCCAACGACGGACTGGAGGCAACGACCTACATCAACGGCTATGTGTCGCCCGAGAGGGAGTACATCGACCTGGGCATCTCGGCCCACGGCACCTATCTCGACTTCATGCACTCGTTCACGGAGTCGTTCATCTCAGAAATCACAGGACACGGCAACGGCAACCTGCGACTGGCCGGGCCCCTTGACGCCATCAACCTGACTGGCGGACTGCGCATCGACGGCCATGCCTCCATCACGCCGCTCAACACCACCTACACCCTGCGCGACGACAGCCTGACGCTCGTCTATAACGAGATACTGCTCGACAGCCTGCGCATCTACGACAAGTACGACAACGTGGGCTATCTGTCGGGAGCCGTTCATCACGAAGACCTCACCAACCTGAGCCTCGACCTGCACGTCAGCACCGACCGTCTCTTGGGCTACGACTTCAGCGATTTTGGCGACCAGTCGTTCTACGGCACCGTCTTCGCCTCGGGCGATGTGGACATTTCCTTGCGCGGCGACGACGTTCACATCGACTGCAACGTTACCCCACTGACGGGCAGCACCTTTGTCTATAACGCCGACCAGAACGACGGCATCAGCGACCAGGAGTTCATCACCTGGAGAAAGGTTGAGCAGGAGGTTCCCAATGCGACTGCACAGACGGCCTCAACGTCGTCAACCAACATCTACATGAGCTTCCTTGTAAACGCTACGCCGGAGGGAACGCTCCGCCTGCTGATGGATGCCAAGACCGGCGACTACATCACCCTCAACGGCTCGGGCACGCTCCAGGCCACCTATTATAATAAAGGTACGTTCGAGATGCAAGGCACCTATACCGTCGACCACGGCACCTACGACGTCACCATACAGAACATCATCAACAAGAAGTTCCAGTTCCAGCCCGGCGGCACCATCATCTTCGGCGGCGACCCATACGCAGCAGCCCTCAACCTGCAGGCTCTCTATACCGTCAACGGCGTCTCGCTCTCTGACCTCCAGCTTGGCAACTCATTCTCGTCGAACACCATCCGCGTGAACTGCCTGATGAACATCGGCGGACAACCATCGGCACCCCAGGTGACCTTCGACCTCGACATGCCTACCGTCAATGCCGACGAAAAGCAGATGGTACGCTCGCTGCTCTCCTCACAGCAGGAGATGAACCAGCAGGTGCTCTATCTGCTGGGAATAGGCCGCTTCTACACACTCGGTCAGAACAACGCCGACCAGCAGCCTGGACAGCCCGACCAGACGACGCTCGCCATGCAGTCGTTCCTCTCAGGGACGCTCTCCACACAGATCAACAACGTGCTGAACCAGGTCATCGGCAACGACTCCTGGAACTTCGGCGCCAACATCGCAACAGGAACAGAGGGCTGGAACAATGCCGAATATGAGGGCACCGTAGCAGGCCGCATGCTCGACAACCGCCTGCTCATCAACGGACAGTTCGGCTACCGCGACAATGCCACGCAGGCCACCCCGTCGTTTATCGGCGACTTTGACATCCGCTACCTGCTGCTGCCCAACGGCAACCTCGCCCTGAAGGTCTACAACCAGACCAACGACCGCTACTTTACCCGCAGCAGTCTGAACACCCAGGGCGTGGGCATCATCATGAAGAAAGACTTCAACGGACTGCGCGACTTCTTCGGAATAAAAGATAAGGAAAAAGGAATGTAGAAATGAAGAACAAGATACTAATGCTCATAACGGCAGCCCTTTCTGTGTCGCTGACAGCATCGGCCGAGGGCGACGGATTAGCCGGCATTGCCAGGAAAGTCGGTACTTTCCTTGACTCCATGTCGGTGAGCGGCGTCGACCGTCGCTATATCGATGCCCCCAAGAAACCCTGGCAGCTTCTGCTGAAAGGGAATATCAACCAGTCGGACCTGAAGATATCGTCAACAATACACAATGCCGAGGATATCTTCATATTCATGAAGGGCGACATGACCTGGGAACCCCGCGTCAAGACAGACCCCGCCACCTACGCCGGCTTATGGGCAGGCTACCGAGGCTACGGACTGGGCTACTCGTGGAATATTGGAGGCGACAACGGGCGCATCCTGTCGCTTGGTGCCACAGGTGGCCGATATGGCGTGAACATGCGCATCCACTGGTTCGACAACGACCAGCCGGAAGTGAGACTCTCAGGCAATGGATTGTCCGACATCACCGAAGAAGGCGACTTAGTCTTCTCACCCTTCTCTTTCTCAGACTACTTTGAACTTGGCAGCCCCATCAAGACCCGTGCTCTCTTCATCGACGGTTTCTACCTCTTCAACGGCACGAAGTGTTCGTATGCCGCTGCCTACGACCAGAGTGTCGTCCAGAAGCGTTCGGCTGGCTCGTTGATGGCTGGCGCCATGTATTTCCACTCTACGACGGCATACGACAAGGATATCAATGCCGACCTTATACTGTTCTTGAACGACATCGGGCGCATCAAGTCCTGGCAGGCAAGCGTGGGACTGGGCTACATCTACAACTGGGTGCCAACACGCGGCATGCTCATCAGCGGCATGGCCATCCCCATGCTAACGTTCTATAACCACCACAAGATGTGGCGCTACGACTCAACCCTGAAGGACCTGATCTATGCAGAAGGTCTGGACGATTATGATGAGATTGACGAAAAAGATTACCGCATCAGGCCGTCAGAGGAGAATCCGGTGGAGGGTGTGAACTCGAACATGAAGCTGAACTTCGATGCACGCCTGTCGTTCACATACGAGTGGAACGACAATATCTTCTTCAATGCCTACGGTCAGTATAGCAACTTTCGCTACAAGACCGATGAAATCAGCGGACGGTTGGACGACTGGTATGTCAACGCCTCGATAGGCATCAGGCTATAGTCACCTGCCACGCCTGAGTTTCCTGCGGACATCGACTAACGAAGCACGATAGGATACATCCTGGGGAGAAAGGCTTACGGCCTTTTCCAAATCGAAGATGGCCAGTTCATACTGCTTCTGCGACACCTCAAAGGCAGCCCGTGCAGCATAGCAGACAGCCGAGTCAGGGAACATCTCGACCAGCAGGTTGTACTCGTCGGCAGCATTGCGCCAACGAGCCATCCGCTCATAGACTGCAGCCAGTCCGAGTCGCGCCTCCATGTGGAGCGGCAGCAGGGTGAGCAGCTTTTCATAGTCGGCACGAGCAAGTGTGTACTGACGCAGATGAACGTTGGCATAGGCCCTGAAATAGAGTGCTGCCGGATTGCTGTCGTCGATGGCGAGCACGCGCCCATACTCCTCGGCGGCATACTCCCACTGTTCCAGTTCAATATTCACCGCTGCCTTCCTGAGTCTCAGGTCTGTGGAGCGGGGCTGCTGTTCAATCATGCGGTTGAGCACGGCTAATGAGTCGCGCCATTGCTGGGCTGTCTGGGCCTTACTGCCGACAGCCGTGAGCGAGAGAATGGCTATGGTTAAGAGGTGTCTCACTACAGTTTCACAGTCTTCTTACGAGGCTTCGATTCATTATGCAGGCGGTTAAGCGCCGTCACATAATACGTATACTTATCCTTGCCCTTGACGTATGGCAGCTGACAGAAGTTGTTCGGTGTAACGGCCACAATCTTCGAGGCATCGTTGATATCAAGTTTCTGACCTTTGGCGAAACGGTAGACAACGTAGCTGACAGCCGTATTGTGCCATTCCTTACCCTTAGGAGCCGTCCAGAAGAGCATGTAGCCGTCGCTGGTCCAGACGGGTTTAAGCTTGCGCACCTTCTTGGTGGTCTTCTTGCTGATGAAGCTCATGTCGGGCTGGAGCACAGGCGTCCGCCAGTAGTAGTCGCGGAGCGCCGTACCGTAATTGCCCACATTGTCGACAGCTGCCTTGGCATACCAGAGCACGGTACCCTTCACGTTCTTCATCTGCTGGTGAAGACGATACTTGGCATTCATCTGACTCTGCGAGGGACTCGAGGGGTCGGCTGCCTTGACAGTACGCTCAATGTCCTCACCAATAATAAGGGGGCGGCCGCCTGCATACTGGTTCCACCAGCGTATCAGGGTGTCGTAGTCGGCAGCCTTGTTGCCAATCTCCCAATAAATCTGCGGTACACAGTAGTCGAGCCACCCATTGTTAATCCACAACAGAATGTCAGCGTAAAGGTCGTCATAGTTCTGCAGTCCGTTGGTATTGCTGCCAATCTCACTACTTCTGCGGTTACGGTAGATACCGAAGGGCGATATGCCCACCTTGACCCAGGGCTTGGCCTTGTGAATAGTCTTATAGAACTGTTCAATGAAGAGGTTTACATTATAGCGGCGCCAGTCGCCGATGTCTCGGATTCCATTATTGTATTGGCGGAACTCGGCGTCGTCGGGAATGGTCTGTCCGGCCGCCGGATAGGGATAGAAATAGTCGTCCATATGTATGCCGTCAACATCGTAGCGGGTGACAATGTCGCGGGCTACCTCGCAGATGTAGTCGCGGTTCTCGGCTAAGGCGGGATTCAGAATAGTCAGGCCGTCGTACTCAAAGCAGTTCTGGGGCTTGCGCATCTTGATATGGTTGGAGGCCAGTTTGGTGGTACTCTTCGTACGGGCACGGTAGGGATTAATCCAGGCGTGCAGTTCCATGCCGCGGGCATGACACTGGGTGATCATCCAGGCAAGCGGGTCCCAGTAAGGCGACGGTGCCTTGCCCTGTGTGCCCGTCAGGAAGCGGCTCCAGGGTTCGAGGTTGCTCTCGTAGAGCGCGTCACACTCGGGGCGCACCTGAAAGATGATGGTGTTGACGCCGTCCTTCTGCAGTTCGTCCAGCTGGTAGATGAGCGTCTGCTGCATCTTTGCTGTTCCCATGCCCTGGAACTGTCCGTTCACACACTGAATCCATGCTCCCCGCATCTCTCGCTTTGGCTGAGCCCAAGCACCGGCGGTCACGAGGGCCACGACCAACAATAGGTATAGTCTTTTCATCATAGATTGATATAATCGTAAATCTTGTTTGTCCAGTCTGCACCATTCTCAGGACAGAAGGTGCGGATGCCCATTTCGCTGGCAGTAGCCACGTTGCGAATACCATCGTCGATGAAGAGCGTCTCCGCAGGACTGATGTGTTCAGCCAGGAACACTCTATGGAAGAACTCGGGCGATGGTTTCATCACCTTCAGTTCGTAGCTGCAATAGACGGCGTCGAAGTAGTAGTCAATACCGTGCCCATGTCCGTCGAAGTCGGCTGAGCGCACCCACGACATCATGTAGGGGTTGGTATTCGACAGCAGTATAAGCCGATAGCCCTCGCTGCGCAAGCGCTCCAGTGCATCGAGGTTGCGCTGGGGCACTTCGCGGGCATAGCCAAGCCACGCATGGCGGCACTCGTCGTAACTGACCTCGTGCCCCACCAGCCGGCTGAGCTCCTCACGGAATGTCTCGGCCGTAATGAGGCCTTCTTCCAACTCTCCGAAGATGCCCCCTTGTGTATAGGCATCCAACTGGCGTTCAGCATCAGTGACGCCGAGGGCCTTGAAGCGGCGCACACCCTCCGGATGGTCAAGCGTAATGACCACGCCTCCTAAGTCAAATATCAGATTCTTTATCATTTGCTTCAAAACAGTTTTGGTTTATTCTTGCGAGCTTCCTCCAGCGACACGAGCTGCTGCTGTTCCTGGTTGTAGTCCTGGCGCAGTTGCTCGTACTTCTCGCTGAGTTCATGCTCCACAGCCTGACCATCGCCCATCAGACGGGCAGCCACCAGCGCATTCTGCGAAGCATCCTTCATCCAGACCACAGGGCCGCCGTAGACGGGGGCTATCTTCAGAGCCACATGCAGTTCGCTGGTCGTAGCCCCACCTATCATTATGGGGATGTTCAGTCCGGCACGCTTCAGCTCTGTTGCGACGTTCACCATCTCCTCGAGACTCGGCGTGATGAGTCCTGACAGGCCAATCATGTCGACCTTCTCGTCAATGGCCTTGCGCACAATCTGCTCGGCAGGCACCATCACACCCATGTCGATGACCTCATAGCCGTTGCAGGCCATAACCACGGCGACGATGTTCTTGCCAATATCGTGGACGTCGCCCTTGACCGTAGCCAAGAGCACTTTTCCGGCCTTGGCGGAGCCGCCGCCAGCGTTCTCAGCGTCAATATAGGGCTGCAGTATGCTGACAGCCTGCTTCATGGTGCGTGCCGTCTTCACCACCTGTGGCAGGAACATCTTGCCCTCGCCAAACAGCTGGCCCACACGGTTCATGCCTGCCATCAGCGGACCTTCAATGATGTCGACAGCTCTGGGGTATTTCTCCAAGGCTTCTTTCAAGTCAGCCTCCAGGTGGTCGCCGATGCCACGGACCAAAGCATTGGACAAACGTTCCTCGAGGGCCTCCCCAAGCCCCTCCAAAGGAGGGGATGTTTGAATAGATGAAGAGGCGGTATGATGTATACCGACACCCCCTCCTTCGGAGGGGCTTAGAGAAGCTTTTTGCGAGAATTCTATTAGCCTTTCCGCTGCCCCTTTCTTCCTATTCAGCACCACGTCCTCGATAATCTCCAGCAGGTCGGCGGGAATGTCGCTATAGGTCACCTTTGTAGCAGGGTTCACAATAGCAAAGTCCATACCGGCCTGAATGGCATGATAGAGGAATACGGCATGCATGGCCTCGCGAATATAGTTATTGCCGCGGAACGAGAACGACAGATTGCTGACACCACCGCTGACGTGGGCACCAGGCAGATTCTCACGTATCCAGCGGGTGGCACGGATGAAGTCGGCAGCGTAGGCGTCGTGCTCCTCCATACCGGTGGCTATAGCCAGTATATTGGGGTCGAAGATAATATCGAACGGATTCATGCCAACCTTCTCTGTCAGAAGCTGATATGCGCGGCGTGCAATCTCAATTCTGCGTTCGTAGGTAGTTGCCTGACCTTGCTCGTCAAAGCACATCACCACCACGGCAGCGCCATAGCGCAGGCAGTCGCGGGCATGACTCAGGAACACCACCTCACCCTCTTTCAACGAGATGCTGTTGACGATTGACTTGCCCTGCACACATTGCAGTCCGGCTGTGATGACCTCCCACTTCGAGGAGTCAATCATCACCGGTACACGGGCAATGTCAGGTTCAGAGGCAATCAGGTTGAGAAAGGTCACCATCTCCTGACGGGCATCAAGCAGGCCGTCGTCCATGTTGATATCAATAACCAAGGCGCCGTCCTGCACCTGCTTGCGGGCAATGGCGACAGCCTCATCGTAGCTTTTCTCCTTGATGAGTCGCAGGAACTTCCGCGAGCCTGCCACATTACAGCGCTCACCGACGTTAATGAACTTCCCGCCTTCGAGCAGTTCAAGACCAGAGAGCCAGAGCGCCTGAGGCTTCTCGGCAGGCACGTGGGGCGCCTTGCCAACAGTCAGCGGTACATACTTGGCAATAAACTCATCAGTCGTGCCACAGCAGCCGCCGACAATGTTCACCAGCCCCTCGTCAATGAGCTCGCCAATCTGGGGAGCCATGCTCTCGGCAGTCTCGTCGTAGAGTCCCATAGAGTTGGGCAGCCCGGCGTTGGGGTAGCATGATATATAATAAGGTGCACGCCGTGCCAATTCCTTGAGGAAGGGCTTCATCTGACGGGCACCGAACGAGCAGTTCAGTCCGATGGAGAAAATGGGATAGGTTGAGACGCTGGCCAGATAGGCTTCAAGCGTCTGACCAGAGAGCGTACGCCCTGCCAAGTCGCTGACGGTAACACTGAGCATGATGGGCAGCTCCACGCCCCGCTGCTGCATGGCGGTCATGGCAGCATCGATAGCACACTTGGAGTTCAGCGAGTCGAAGATGGTCTCGATGAGCAGAGCATCTACCCCACCCTCAATGAGAGCATCCATCTGTTCGACGTAAGCCTCAAAGAGCTGACTGTAGGTCAAGTCGCGACGCGCAGGATTGCTCACGTCGG
>JAEEGJ010023511.1_pt1 | contig 12923 bp, 9 predicted proteins | sample 8958761 | NCBI WGS metagenome assembly JAEEGJ01 (sample SAMN16246546, study PRJNA631951) | gut metagenome | biome: gut microbiome; feature: rumen; material: RS-attached | host: Bos | place: Iran: Karaj | collected 2018-10
GAACGAGACCAGCTGGCCCGTACAGGGTAAGGCCGGTATCATCATGGACAACCTGATTGCCGACGGCAAGATCAAGCCCTTCATCGTCGTGATGGCCTACGGTCTGACCAACGACTTCAAGTTCGGCACCATCGGCAAGTTCACCGCCGAGGAGTTCGAGAAGTTGCTCATCGACGAGCTGATGCCCGTCATCGACAAGCAGTTCCTCACCAAGCCCGACAAGTGGAACCGTGCCCTGGCAGGCCTCTCGATGGGTGGCATGGAGACGAAGCTCATCACCCTGCGCCGTCCTGAGGTCTTCGGTTACTGGGGACTGCTCTCTGGCGGTCAGTATGCTCCCGATGAGATCAAGGATCCGAAGGTTGTGAAGTACATCTTCGAGGGCTGCGGCGACAAGGAGAATCCCGACGGCATCAACAAGAGCATCGAGTCTTTGAAGGCTGCCGGCTACAATGCCGAGGGTCTCATCTCCGAGGGCACCGCCCACGAGTTCCTCACCTGGCGCCGCTGCCTCTACCAAATGGCCCAGAGCCTCTTCAAATAAGAATAGGTAGAACATATAATAATCCCCCGCCGATTGTTTTTGGCGGGGGATTTTTGTTATTGTGCGGTTTTGGTTTTGCCGCTCTGCATATCGCGGATATATTGCATAAAGCGGTCTATCAGTAGTATCTTCTCCTTGTTGGGCAGAGGTACGAGTGTGGCACCGTCCTTGAACTGCATCACGCTGGGCTTCTGCTCGTCATACACCGTCCATTTCGGCAGACCTTCACCATTGGGATCACCCGTCTTGGCGAAGTTCACCCAGTACTGCTGCATCAGGTCACCCGTCATCTTCTCCTGAGGATACTTGTCTGCCTCCTTGTCGAACCGTCCGTCCAGATACATAATATCATCGGCATGGGCGGCACCACGACGGTTACCCTTGGCATAGACGGTCTTCTCGGAGTTCTGAGCCAGATACGCCATGTAAACGGGACTCTTGCCCGTCTTGGTCTGCAGCGTGGCCCATTGATAGGCTGGCCATCCGAAGTTCACGTCGCGCACCAAGTTACGAAGACTGTAGAGACGCTCCATCGGCGTATTGCCCGGATAAACGGCCTTCGCACTATCGCCCCAATGGTTAGGCAGAGAGCTCAGCTGCTGGTTGAACATCTCCACACTTACCGAGTCGAACTCCACGGCACCCTCATCGCTGTTGTGCATGATCAGCACGGGCACATCGTTATACGCACCCTTCTCGTAGAGGGCGTAAACAGGCTCGGGAACCACGTAGCCGTCCACAATGGGCATATTGCCCTGGAAGTTCACACCCGTACCCGTCAGCTCCTTGGCATCCATCTGGCGCATCTCGGCTATAGATTTCTTCTTCAGACCGTTCATGAACATCCCGCCAATCATCTGAGCCATTTGCTGGTTTATCACATTCATGGGAGCCATCCAGGCACCGCTCTCGCTGATGCAGGCGCGGAACAAGCCCTTGGCCAGGGGCGAGGCACAGAGGATATGACAACTCATGGCTCCTGCCGACTCGCCGAAGATGGTCACCTTCGAGGGATCGCCGCCGAAGTTCCTGATGTTACGCTGTATCCACTGCAGGGCGAAAATCTGGTCTAATAGGCCGTAGTTGCCCGAGTGCCCCTCAGGATCCTCCTTGGCCAGTTCGCCATGTGCCATGAAGCCTAATGCTCCCGCACGATACTCAACAGACACTGCCACCACACCCCGGCGGGCCAGACTCTGCCACAGCGTACCGCCATAGCTCTCGGTCTGGAAACCGCCACCATGAATAAACACCATCACGGGCAGCGCCTCATCCACCGACTTGGCGGGAGTCACCACACTCAGGTTCAGGCAGTCCTCGCTCATCATGTCGTATTTCACATAGCTCTTCTCAGGCTGAGGAGGCCACTTGCCCACCGTCTCGGCCTTCAGCACACCCTCCCAAGGCTTGGCAGGCTGTGGTGCCTTCCAACGCAGATCGCCCACGGGAGGAGCCGCATAGGGAATGGCGTAGTAACAGGCTATGCCACCGTCCTCGAGCACGCCCTCCACATCACCGGTTTCTACATGAGTCTTCAGCAGAGGCTGTGCCCCCACCGTCATCGCCGTCATCAGTCCGCAGACCATCATAAATAGTTTCTGTTTCATCGCTGATTAAGTTTATAATAATACATCTTTTATATATAGACGCAACCAAAGCCCCAAAAGTTGCAAATCAGACTTGAAGGGACAAGACAAAAGCGGCATGACACCCATGAAGGGGCGTTTCGGCAAGGTCGAGCATGCCGCCCTGCTGGATCATCATCCTGCGGCTCAGCGAGAGGCCGATACCGCTGCCACTCCGTTTGGTAGTGAAGAAAGGCACGAAGAGCGACTGGCGGTTCTCTGCGGGAATGGGAAGACCATCGTTGCCGATATAAAGTGAAAAGTGATGAGTGAAGAGTGAAGAAGGTTTAGCTCGGCGGCCCGAAGGGGAAAGCCAATTTGCTTCCGCCGTAGAGTCTGTTTCTCCCACAACCAACTTGGTGGCATTGGCCTCAATGGCATTCTTCACTAAGTTCATGAGTACCTGCCGCAGCATGCCGATATCAGCACGGACAACCAGATCGGCAGGGACGTTGACCTCCCACGTCAGTTGCGGATAGGCCTTGCTGATCTCATCAATGACGGCGTGAAGCCTGACATCCGTCAGTAAAGGCTTCTCCAGTTCCGACATCTTGCGGTAGTTGACCACGAAGTCACTCAGATGGCGTGAGGTCTCATAGATGGCCTGAATGCCTTCTTCCAGTGGTGTCCCTTTCACATCAGAACGGTTCAGCATAGACTGGCTGATGCTGGTGATAGGGGCTGTGGCGTTCATCATCTCATGGGTCAGCACACGGGTGAGCCGTTCCCACGATTCCACCTCATTCTGATTCACCTGCTGGCGGATGGTCTCACCCAACTGGTTCAGCGTTTCCTGCATGGCACATTCGCCAGGCAACAGGCCGTGCGTAGGCATCCGAAATGTGAAGTCCTTATTGCGGATAGCCTCCTGCATCAGATGGGCACGTAACCGTAACATTCGCTGATGGTACACAAACCACACCGCGAAGCCTACAATGATTACACCTATTATAATATATACCCACATCATAACCGTTTCATCTTATTATAGAGTGTCTGGCGGGTGATGCCAAGGAGTTCAGCGGCCTGGGTGAGGTTGCCGTGACAGTGGTCGATGGTACGGCGGATATGTTCCTTCTCCATCTCGTCGAGACTGACGATCTCGTTCTTCATGTCGAGTACATCCTTCAGCTTATGTACCAGTTCATCGTTGTCCCACGGCTTGGTGATGAAGTCGGCAGCACCGTTCTTCAGTCCCTTGACCGCCAGGTTCACGTCGGCGTAGGCCGTCAGCAGGACGACAGGCGTCTGCGGATGCTGCTTATGGATGGCCCGAAGCCAGAAGAGTCCTTCGTTGCCGTTGTTGACTCCCAACGTGAAGTTCATGTCGAGGAGCACCAGATCGACAGTCTCCTGAGCCATCGTTTTCAGGATATCGTCAGGCCGTTCCAGAGTGAGTACATGCTCAAACGTATCGTCGAGCAGATAGTGCATCGCCGTCAGGATAGAGGCGTTGTCGTCTACGATTAATATGGTTCCGTACTTGTTCATGGGTGCAAAGTTACGATTTTCTGTCTAATTATCATACAAAGGGGTGTATAAAAATTAGACAATCAACGCTTCGCTAAATGATAAATGATAAATGATAAATGAAAAAGGTCTATCTTTGCATCGTCGAAAGACAAAAGAACAGAAAAAAGACGAACATGTATTTAGACAGAAGAACAAAAGAACAAAAGAATATGAGACGGACGGTGATTAGTTTATCATTCATCATTTATCATTCATCATTCAGCCCCGCAGGGGCGCAGACGTGGACGATGCAGCAATGCATGCAGTATGCCGTGGAGCATAACCATGAGGTGAAGCGGGCAGAGCTGGATCTGGACAACTTCAAGGCCCAGAAGACTGGAGCCATCGGACGTTTCCTCCCCTCTCTGGACGCCAGCATCGGAGCCAATTACAATTTCGGTCGTGCCATCGATCCTGAGACCAACGGCTATACCGACGTCAGTACCTTTTACAATGGTTACCAAGTGACGGCCTCGCTGCCCGTGTTCGACGGTTTCAGCCGTCTGCATGCCTTAAAGGCAGCCAAGGCCAGCGAGCTGATGGGGCGTCATGCCTTAAGACAGCAACAGGACCTGACGGCGCTCAACGTGCTTAAGGCGTATGCCAACGTGGCCTACTACGACGGTCTGGTAAGGATGGCCGACGAGAAGCTGCAGGAGACGGAGCTACTGCTCAAGCAGACACGACTGATGGAAGAAGTAGGCCGTAAGAGTGCAGCAGACGTCGCACAGGTGGAGTCTCAGCATGCTGAGGCAGCCTTCGAACTGACGCGCCAGCGCAATCTCTATGCCTCTTCCTTATTAGAACTGAAGAAGGAAATGGCTTTCCCTCTGGATGACAGCCTCAGTTTCCAGTTTGTCCCCCAAAGGGAAACAGCCTGCATCTCCCAAGGGAGCAGTTCGACGATCCTCCAATCATCAGAACTGCAACAGGCGCGCTATCAGATGGAGGCCAGCAGACACGAGTGGCATCAGGCCCGCAGCTCTCTTTACCCCTCTCTCTCTTTGAATGCGGGTCTGAGCACCACTTACTTCAAAACGCTCCATTCTGATGCTACGGAGTCGTTTGGCAATCAGTTCAAGAACAACATGGGTGAATATGTGGGCGCCACGCTGAGCATCCCGCTCTTCAACCGTCTGCAGACCATCACCAGCATCCGCAAGGCGAAGAACAACTACCAGAAAGCCCGCGAGGCTTACGAGCAGAAACAGCTGGAACTGGAGAAGCTGAGCCTTGAGGCCTGGCAGGACTGGCTGGCCTACCTGAAACAGACGGAGCAGATGATAGAAAAGGTGGAAGCCGACAGCATCTCCTACCAGCTGACACGCCGCCAGTTCGAGGAAGGCCTCAGCACAGCCATCGACCTGCACACCACTTCGTCGCACCTGCTGCAGTCGAAGGCCACCCTGCTGCAATGTCAGCTGATGGCGATGGTGAAGGAACAATTAGTAAGATATTATAAAGGAGAAACAATATGGACAGAGTAATTGAGAAGACAAAGACGCAGAAGCTGATGAAGTACTGGCCGTATGTGGCTGGCGGCATGGGGTTATTGGTTATTGGTTATTGGTTATTGTTCGGCAATCACGCCTCGACACTCAGAGTGAGCAAGGACGAGCTGACCATCAGCGAGGTACGTCAGGCAGAGTTTAAGGACTATGTCAGGACCAACGGACAGGTACTGCCCATCCAGGTAGTACAGATCTCGCCAGAGGAAGGCGGCATCGTGATGGAGAAGGTTGTAGAGGAAGGCACGATGGTGCACAAGGGCGATGTCATCGTCCGCCTGAGCAACTCCGGCCTCGACCTGCAGATCCTCAACGCAGAGGCAGAACTGGCAGAGAAACAGAATCTGCTGAGAAATACCCAGGTGGCGATGCAGCAAGACCGCCTGAACAACCAGACGGAACAGGCACAGCTCGATATGGACACCCAGCGCAAGCAGCGAACCTTCGACCAGAACAAACGGCTCTATGACGAAAAACTGATCAGCAAGGAGGATTACCTGCAATCACAGGAGGATTATCAGCTCTCTGCCAAGAAGCGTGCGCTGGTCTCAAAGCGCCTGAAGCAGGATTCCATCTATCGTACCGTTCAGATGGACCAAATGGAGGACAACCTGCAGAACATGCGGCGCAACGTGGTTTTGGTACGTCAGCGCAAGGACAAGCTTGAGGTGCGCTCTGCCATCGACGGCGAGTTAGGTCTTTTAGATGTGGAGTTAGGCCAGAGCATCAGCCCTGGGCAGAAGATAGGCCAGCTGAACGACCTCAGCGACTATAAGGTGCAGGCGCAGATCGACGAGCACTATATCGACCGTGTGCGCCAAGGGCTGACGGCCACCTTCTCGCGTGGCGACAAGCAGTATCAGCTGCAGGTGCGCAAGGTCTATCCTGAGGTGCGTGACGGCAAGTTCCGTTGCGACTTCATCTTCCGAGGCGAGCGCCCTGAGAACATCCGCACAGGCCAGACCTATTACATCGACCTTGAGCTGGGCCAGCCTGAGCAGGCCGTCATCATCCCTCGCGGCACGTTCTTCCAGACCACAGGCGGACAATGGATCTTCGTGCTCTCCCAAGACGGCACGAAAGCCTATCGCCGCCCCATCCGCGTAGGCCGTCAGAACCCTCAGCACTACGAGATCCTCGAGGGTCTGGAGCCTGGCGAACGTGTAGTCACCAGCGGCTACGAAGCTTTTAAAGACAATGAAGTATTAGTGATAAAATAAGACAACGAATTTCACGAATTAAACGAATTAGAAATATATGAATAGTTACCTGAAATTTCTGAGCCGTCATAGGCTGTTTACCGTTATCAATATCGTGGGTTTGTGCCTCTCGATGGCCTTCCTGCTGCTGTTGGGTGACCTGATTTATCGCCAGACATCTGTAGAGAACTACCAAACGCGTGGTAATCGCACCTTTGTCCTTGGCAACGAGAACAATATGATGTCGCACTTTCGTGTGGGACAGAAACTGAAAGACCGTTTCCCAGAAATCGAAGACTGGTGTTCCATTTCCGGCTATGACTTGCCCATCAACATGCATGGACAGACAATAAGCACGAAGATACTCGTCGTGGCTCCGAACTTCTTCGAGTTCTTCGATTATCGATTGCTGACGGGTGACAAGCGCAAGGTGCTGAGTGCCCCAAATCAAATGGTGGTAAGCAAGTCGTTCGCCCAGCGCTATTGGCCTGAAGACGATGCCATCGGCAAGGAGGTGGTGATTGGTGATCCGAAAGATCCTGAAGGACATGTTACCTATACTGTCAGCGGCATCATGGACGATTTCGATCGCTCTGTTATTCCCTCTAACTATGAGTGTCTGATGAACTTGGAGAACCATAAGTATTTCAACCCAGTGGCCTACGACGAACAGATGAGCAATGCCGGCAGTTGCATCCTATTCTTGATGGAACGCGAGGACACCAACCTGCAGAGTAAAATCAGCGACATGTGTGATTATATGAAGACATTCTTTTGGTACTATACAATCAAGGTTGCGAATGATGTTACACTTACACCGCTCTCTACCCTCTACTACGATGCCAAGAAGTGCATGCTTGGTGGCGACGAGTTGAATCACGGTAGCCGCGATATGGCTCATCTCTATGTGATCATCGCCCTGCTTGTATTGGTGTTTGCCATCTTCAACTACATCAATTTGAGTGTGTCGCTTACAACAGAGCGCTCTAAGGAGATGGCTACACGTCGACTGTTGGGGCTGTCTCGATTGCAGGTCTTTGGCAAATTGATATGTGAAAGCATCCTCTTTACAGCTATTGCCTTTGTCATTGCCTATCTGATTGCGCTCTCTTTGCAAGACAAAGCCGTAGAAATGGCAAACTGTCCGTTGGACTTGCTGAAGGATACTGGCATTGTGACCATCCTTGTCATCCTGTTTGCTATCGTACTTGTAGGAGCATTGGCAGGCTTCGTTCCTGCCTCGATACTCAGTGGTTATCAGCCCATAGACATTGTTCGCGGCACCTTCCGCCGTCGTGTCCGCCAGCAATGGAGTCATGTGCTGATGGTGATGCAAGCTGTCTTTGCCATCGTCATGCTGACTGTCACGTTTTTACTGAATAACGGCATCCGGGAACGTATGAACCAACCCTTAGGCTATGAAATCAAAAACATTCTACAGTCCTATGGCCTCAATGGTCTTAAACAACAACAGCGACTGACTTTCCGCAATCAGATGCTGAAGCTTCCAGAGGTGGAGGCAGTAGGATTCGGAGGAGGTACGCCAATCAACTATATTGAGAACAATACCACCACAGCTCCTGACGGTACGGTGGTGAGCATGCAGGTGTTGATGGGCGACAGTTGTTTCTTTAACATTCTCAACATCCACCCTGAGAAGTCTTATTGTGAAGAGACTGGCGAAAGGTACTTCGTGGGTGTCAATCATCAGCTATTACGACAGTTCGGCAAGCAGGATACCGACACGGAATTCACCTCCGCCATGAGTGAAAATACTTTCCATGTAGCGGCTCTTTATCCAGATATGATATATCTGAACGTGATGCGTGAGGAAAAGCATCCCACACCTTTCTTAATATATAAGGTCAACGAATTCGTTGATGGGGGTAGTGACGTTGTAACAAGAGACTATGGAGGACCTCAGATGACCATCGTCAAATATCATGGTGACCGCAAGAAGGTAGAAGAGACTATGAAGCGTCTGCTATCGGAACTGACGGGATATGAAGTATCAGACATCGAGTCACTCGAACAAATACATCGCCAGTGGTATGTAGAATACGAACGGTTCCTCTGCATCTTGACAGTCTTCACAGTTGTCGCCCTGATTATTGCCGTACTCGGATTGATGGCAATGAACAGTTACTTCGTAGGCCAGCGCCGTCGTGAGATTGCCGTCCGTCGCGTCTTTGGTGCTGAGATCAGCAGCATCACCCTGCGCCTGCTCCGTACGGTAGTCATCCAGTCGCTCATTGCAGCCGTTATCGCCATCCCGTTGTCATATTGGTTAGCGCCGATGGTGGGCAGCATTTCCGGCCTCAACATCCGGATGCAGTTCCTGCCCTTGCTGCTCTCCCTCCTCATCGTTCTCATTGTCAACGTCCTTACTGCCGCCTTCCAAGGCTGGCGGGCTGCAACGGAAAATCCCATTCACAGCATCAAGAATGAATAAGCAAAAATGGCAAAACAGCATACATGACTACATTAAATAGGTTTATAATGCTGAAATACAAAATGTTACATGATTTTTAACCTACATGATAACTACATTATAAGTACATAAAACTACATTGAAACTACACGAAATAGGCCAAATGACGGCTTTTTACATGGCTTATGCGTCGCAGTTTGGGCAGACTAAAGTCCATGAATGATTGCTTTAAACCATAGGAAAGGTTAGGGGTGGCTGATAAATTCTCGAGAGAATTTAAGAGTTTAGTTAGGGTAAAGTCAGACTTTAGTTAGGGTAAACTCTGAAATTCTCTCGAGAATTTGTCTGGGAGCCTTAGGGAAACCAGAGCTGCTAAGCGGGCTTCATGGGACTTTACTTACTTGAAAGTCTTGGCCAACTGCCGACTGTTTGTATCGTTATCGATGTCTTTTTGGCTGCTTTTGTGTAGTTTCAATGTAGTTTTATGTACTTATAATGTAGTTATCATGTAGTTTCAAATTTCCGCAAATTATTCAAAATAAGGCAATTAGAATGTGATTAATGTAGTTATGTATGCTAAAATGAAATTTGGACATTAGAAATTTATAATTCAAGTTGCACATATTTGCGCCATTTTTGCAGTTTCAAACATAAATTACATCTTTGCATCACGCTAAAGATATAACACCAAAAGTGAAATCATACGACTACATATACAGAATCAATTCGGGCGAAATCTATGTCATTTGAGGTAGATTTCGCCCGAAATACGGCCAAAACGGGCGAAATCTACCCCAAAAAGCATAGATTTCGCCCAAAAAGTTTGTTTATAATAAGGATTTGTTGTATCTTTGTGCTGTCTTAAAAGAATAACTTCATGGAATCAATCATCGGAAGAGAAGCAGAAATCAAGCGACTGACAGCAGCTGTAAACAGTCCGCGTCCAGAGTTTATCGCCCTTTATGGACGCAGGCGTGTAGGCAAAACGTTCTTAATCAATCAGATGTTCAAGAAACAGTATGCTTTCAAGATGACAAATATATCGACATCATCAAGGCACTCAGCAAAAGCCGTAGCGGCATGACCCGCGAGGAACTGGCCTCTGCTTTGAAATGCGCTAACAATGGTCATCTCGGGAATAAACTCGATGACCTTGTCTATTGCGATTTGATAAGAAAGAATATCGTCCGCGAGAAAGAAATCAAACGAAAGGATGCCATCTATCAGTTATGTGACTTCTTCTGCCAATTCTATCTTACTTTCATCGACAGGGCTGAGTTAGAGCAACAGTATTGGGCACATCATATCAACACACCAGAAGTCAACTCATGGATGGGCCTGACATTTGAACGCATCTGTATGGCACATGTCCAGCAAATCAAACAAGCACTGAGGATAGATGCCATCTCGACACTCGTCTATTCCTGGCGAAGCAAGACATCGACTCCTGCAGTCCAGATAGACATCGTTATAGAGAGGGCCGACAACATCGTCAACATCTGTGAAGTGAAATACAGCCAAGGTGAATATGCTCTCGATAAAGAAGAATACAACAAGATATGTCGGCGCAGTAATGCTTTCTGCTCTGAAACAGGATTGCGACACACGCCTTGGCTCACGATGATAACAACAGAGGGATTGATCCGTGGGAAATACACAGAAATGATTCAGAGCCAGGTCAAACTTGACGATTTGTTTGCAATTTAGTCTATGTTCTGAGACCTGTGTCAAAGAATCATACGCCAGACTGTCTAATTATTAGACAAACAGCTTCCGCCGAGGTCAAAAGCCTTGGCGGATTCGTTTAAATGACGTAACTTTGCATCAGAAAATCGTAAATCGTCAATAAGTAAATCGCAAATAAGATGAAGAGTTATTTCAGATTCCTTTCACGCAACAAGCTATATACCTTAATTAATATAGCAGGGTTGGTAGTATCGCTGATGTTCATCATCCTGATGGGTGACTACACCTGGCGTCAGTACAGTATCGACAGCTGGCACAAGAATGCCGACCGCATCTGCCTGATGGGCAATCAGACAAGTTTTGCCATGTGGCCAGAGGCCGCGAAGCAGATCAAGGAGATGTGCCCAGAAATTGAGCAGAAGTGTTGTGTGATGAGCCTAAAAGGGAAAATAAGATATCATCAACAGGAGGTGAAAGACGGTGCGAATGAGAATGGCATCATCATGGTAGCAGACTCGACATTCTTTCAGTTCTTTGACTTCGAATTGGAGATGGGTGACCGTCTGACGGCTTTAGACGCCCCAGACAAATGTGTCATCACTGAACGATTGGCGAAAAGACTCTTCGGCGATAAGAACCCAATAGGTGAGCCCTTGCAGATTATTGGAGAGCGCGAGATGGGGCCTGACAATACCGTTTACGATAGTACCTTGGTATATACTGTCAGTGGAGTCGTAAAGAACCTCGACTATACTGCACTGCCGAATGAGACGCAGATTATTGCCAGTATGGAACGCTATCCACAGATCATGGGTTTTAAATTTGTAAATTACTCCTATCCATTCAGCACTGCAGGTGCCAGTATGGCGTTTTTCATGCTTCGTCCTGATATGACGCTTGACAGCAAGATAAAAACCATTGATGACTACATTACAAAGAATTTCCCTCTTGTTTGGGGAGAATACAAGGTGAGCGTTACACCGCTTAAGGAAGTGATGTTCGCCCCGCAGAATCAAGGGATTGGACTATTGAAAGGCGACAAGACACGACTCCGCATCCTGCTCGCTGCCGTGCTGGCCATCCTCTTCTTTGCCGTCAGCAACTATATCAACCTGACGGTGGCCAATACAGGTTTCCGTTCTAAGGAGATGGCTACGAGAAGGCTCTTTGGCAGTAGCCAGCATGAAATATCCCTGAAACTGATTGCCGAATCAACGCTGATGGTAGGCGTTGCCTTCATTGTAGGTTTTTCCTTAGCACTCTGCTTTCAGGATGATGCTGCCAACCTGTTTAAAGGAAAGATAGCCCTCATGAACGACATCAGCGTCAGCACAGTGGGAATCAGTCTCGCCTTCATCCTGATGATAGGCATCATCTCTGGAATTATGCCCTCATGGCATATCTCACGTTTCCAACCTATTGACATCGTGAAGGGAAACTTCCGTTTTCATTCTAAGATGGTATTAGGCAAACTCTTCATCATCTTACAGAATGTCATCACTGTTGTCATGCTCACTGCCGCCCTCGTCATCTGGTTGCAGTTGAACAGTTTGATTCATGCGCCTCTCGGCTTCAATACTGAGAATCTTTTCTACGTCATTAGTCCTGAAGGGAAGGATCAGACCGTCAGGAGCCAATTGGAGAAGATGCCCTTCGTAGAGAAAATAGGTTCTTTCAGTGGATCCACATTCACCTCTTATTATACTAGTATGTATGCTGTCATGCAGGGAGATAAGATGATACCATTGTTCGAAACGGATATGGACAATACCACTTTTGAGCTCTTGGGACTACATATCAAGAAGGACTACGGAACCAGTGATGACGGCTTTTATCTGAACGAAGAGGCATTAAGGCAGTTGGACTATACAGAGGAGACACGAGAGATTGACTGGGGCACAGGTGGAGAAAAGGCCCCTATCGCAGGTGTACTCCACGACTTTAATTCTATCAATGTGCTTACACCTAAACAGCCGTTTGCCATCAAACTATATGAGAACAAAGAGTTTCCTGGGTATCTTGTAAAGACCAATGGTGACAAAAAGGCGAAGGCAGCCTTTGAGGAAATGATAAAAGAGTTGGATGACTCTGGGGAGAAAAGAGTACTAAGTATCGAGGAATGCATCACCGATACCTTCGAGGATCAGCAACATACACTTCTCATCATTACGCTCTTTACCTTCGTGGCCATCGTGATTTCTGTGATGGGATTCATCGGCATGTCGCTCTTCTTTATCCGTCAGCGCCAGAAGGAGATAGGCATACGGAAGATCATGGGCAGCTCGTCTCGTGAGGTGATGATGCTGATGCTCCGCACGTTCTGCGCCCCGCTGCTGGTATCGTTTGTCATTGCGATTCCCCTTTCATGGTACATCATGAACGACTGGCTGACAAACTTCAGTTATCGCATTTCGCTCT
>JAEEGJ010023515.1_pt1 | contig 12921 bp, 6 predicted proteins | sample 8958761 | NCBI WGS metagenome assembly JAEEGJ01 (sample SAMN16246546, study PRJNA631951) | gut metagenome | biome: gut microbiome; feature: rumen; material: RS-attached | host: Bos | place: Iran: Karaj | collected 2018-10
GCGTTGCAATGAGGCTGGAATTTTGATGAATAAAACATTGTTCAGCAAATTAAGTTGGTGTGGAAAAATGTGTAGTCGCTTAGCTGTTTAGAATGTTTAGTATTCCCAACTCCTTTTCCCTTTTCAATTGTTAATTGAATCAGTGTTGAGGCGGGATTTTACGTTTTTGTGTTTTGTATTTGCGTTTTTTGTAAGCGTAAACTTGTAAAGCAACTGTAAACCCACTGTAAAGAATTTTACACTTTTTTACACTTTGCAAAATGGTGATTTTGTTGATTGTCAGCAATATGTAACTTTTGGCACACCTTATGCCATTGTTTTTGCAGAAAAATATAAAAACGTAAAACAATTATGCAAAAACAACTGATTATCGGTATTCTGATGGCAATAGCGCCAAGCACTTTCGGGGCAAACGCTTCGGACAGCGTCCGAACAATGACGCTGAAAGATTGTATGGAATATGCCATATCGAACTCAACAAAAATCCGCATAAGCGAGGCCACCGTTGACGATGCGCGGATTGCGCGACGCGACGCCATTCTTGCGGCTTTCACGCCGAGTGTGAATGCGGGGGCCGGCGCAAGTTACAGTTTCGGCCGCAATACCGACTGGCAGACAAACATTAAAACCGATGTTACGTCGTTCAGCAACGACTATAGCGTTTCGGCAGGAATCACCCTTTTCAACGGGTTTCAGGCGGTGAACAATATGCGCGTGTCGAAAACGTCGCTGGCTATTTCGCGGACGGAGCAGGAGCAGGCAGAAGCCGATATTTGCCTTGCCGTGATGGAAGCTTACTACAACGTGGTTTACTACTGCCGTCTGTGCCAACTGTTTGATGAGCAGATTGCTACAGCCCGCACAGCGCTCGATAAGATGCGCCGTCAGGAGGAGATTGGGCAGAAGAGCCGCGCCGATGTCATTCAACTTGAGGCCGACCTTGCCGACCGCGAGTACGACCTTGTCAGCACACGCCAGATGCGCGACGAGCAGATTATGACGCTTTCTGATTTGATGTTCTTCCCTATGGATGAGCAGTTTGCGGTGGACACAACAATGCCTTTGGCCACCGCTGACAATCAAACCGAGGATGAGATTGTCAACTATGCGCTGGGCAACAACCCTAGTGTGAAGATTGCCAACTGGCGCGCCGAAAACGCCTGCCGCGAACTCTCGACAGCCCGCTGGCAACTGTTGCCGCATTTGAGTGCAAACGCAAGTTTGAGCACGGGCTATAGCAAGCGCAATGGTTCCGATGCGCAGTCGTTCAATAAGCAGATTCGCGACAACGTGGGCGAGAACATAGGTCTTTCGCTCTCGATACCAATCTTCGGACGCCTGAACCGCTACTCTGAAATATCGCGCAAGCGTAACTCATACGCCCGCGCCAATGCCGAACTCGACCAGAAAAACCGCGAGACGGAATCGGCCGTGCGCAAGGCTTTCAACGATTGCCGCACCGCTTTGGCCGCCTATCAGCAGGCTTGCAAAAAGACTGAAATTCAGCAGGAAGCCTACCAACTCAACCAAAAACGGATGGAGCAGGGCCTGATTTCGGGACTTGAGTATCAGACGGCCGTCAACAACTATCTGAAAACCAAATCCGACGATATGAAATCACTTTTCACCTATCTGATAAAGCAAAGTGTATTAAAGTATTACAGCGGAGTGGAGTATGTGAATCAGTGAGTATTTAGAAATTAGGAGTTAGAAATTAATAATTTGTATATATAGGGACGTCATATTATGGCGTCCGAAAAATCGAAAATCAAAAATCAATAAACAAATAATTATGGACTACGTTATCGAACAAAAGAAAGGAATTGCGGCGGCTTTTACAAAGAAAGCGGTGCCGTTTTGGTTGGGCGGAGCAGTGGTGGCCGCTGTGGTTTACCTGCTTCTGCAGAGCGACTCGCGGTCGCTGAAGGTGGATGCCGAAACGCTGACAATCAGCAATGTAACGCGCAACGAGTTTAACGATTACGTGCGAATCAGCGGACAGGTGGTACCGCAGACAACCATTCAGTTGAGCCCGCTCGAAGGCGGCGTGGTTGAACGCATTGTGGCAGAGGAAGGTACAAGGCTTAAGGCTGGCGACCCCATTCTGGTCTTGTCGAACGAAAACCTTGATATGCAGATTCTTAACTCGGAAGCCGAACTCGCCGAAAAGGAGAATATGCTGCGCAACACGGTAATCTCGATGGAACAGCAGAAACTCTCAAACAGGCAGAGCGAAATCGAACTCGGCATTGAGGTTAAACGCAACAAACGCCACTACGAGCAGCAGAAGGCTCTGTTTGAGGAAAAACTGATTGCGCGTGAGGAGTTTACAAAGGCCGAAGAGGACTATTTCCTGTCGGTTGAGAAGTACGAACTGGTGCGCGAGCGCCTGAAACAGGACAGCGCCTTCCGCAGCATTGAGGTTGAGAGGCTTCAGGAGAGTCTGGAGAATATGCAGAAGAATATGCAAATCATTCGCCGCCGCAAGGAGAACCTGGTGATTAAGGCGCCCATTGACGGTGAACTGGGCCTGCTCGACGCTGTTCTGGGACAGTCGATTCAGGCGGGTGTGAAAATCGGGCAGATAAACTCTGTCGGCACCTATAAGATTGAGGCACAGATTGATGAGCACTATATCGACCGCGTGACACTCGGACTTTCGGCCACATTCGACCGTCAGGGCGAGGTATTCAACGCAACCGTCCGCAAGGTGTACCCCGAGGTGCGCAGCGGCAAGTTCCAGGCCGATTTCCGTATCGACGGCACCCAGCCCGCCAATATCCGCAGCGGCCAGACCTACTATCTGAACCTGCAACTCGGCCAGAGCGAGGAGGCGGTGATTATCCCGCGCGGCTCGTTCTATCAGTCAACGGGCGGCAAATGGATTTTCGTGGTATCGCCCAGCGGCGACAAAGCCGTCAAGCGCGAAATCCGCATTGGCCGCCAGAACCCGAAATACTACGAGGTGCTCGACGGCCTGGAGCCAGGCGAGAAGGTAATCACTTCGTCGTATGAGAGTTACGGCGACTGCGAGGTGCTGGTGTTCTGAAAAAAGGGGAGAAGGTAAGAAGTTAAGATGTTGAGAAACAAACTTCTAACCCCAAAACCTTTCTAAACAGCGAAGCGCTAAACCCTAAACAAGCGAAGCGACTAAACTTTAAACAAGCGAAGCGACTAAACTTTAAATAAATAACTTAAAACTTAAAACAATGATTAAAGTATCAAATTTATCGAAAGTGTTCCGTACAGAGGAAATTGAGACCGTTGCATTGAACGGCGTATCGTTTGAAATCAAAGAAGGCGAGTTTGTCGCCATTATGGGGCCGTCGGGTTGCGGCAAGTCAACACTGATGAACGTTCTGGGCCTGCTCGACTCGCCCACGGGCGGCTCGTACCAACTGCTTGGCACCGAGGTGGCTGGGCTGAAGGAGAAGGAGCGCACCAACTTCCGCAAGGGCAATATCGGGTTCGTGTTCCAGAGTTTCAACCTGATTGACGAACTGAACGTGTACGACAATATCGAGTTGCCGCTCAAATATCTGAATATCAGCGCCGCCGAGCGCAAGCAACGCGTCACCGAGATTATGAAACGAATGGCAATCAGCCACCGAGCAAAGCACTATCCGCAGCAGTTGTCGGGTGGTCAGCAGCAGCGTGTGGCCATTGCGCGCGCCGTGGTTGCCAACCCCAAACTCATTCTGGCCGACGAGCCCACTGGTAACCTTGACTCGAAGAACGGCCGCGAGGTGATGACGCTTTTGAGCGAACTCAACGCCGACGGCACCACCGTGATTATGGTGACGCACTCGCCCAAAGACGCCGCCGTCGCGCAACGCACAATCAACCTGTTCGACGGTCAGATTGTGTCGGATGTGAAGAATGAATTGTAGAAATTGAAAATGAATGGGTTGCGTGGAGACGATGAGCGCATCGTCTCTACAAATACCCAAACACTCTTTACTAACACAACAACAACTAACAACTAAAACCACAAAGCGATGAAAAGTTACCTGAAATTCCTATCTCGCAACAAGTTGTACACAGCCATTGAAGCGTTGGGGCTGATTGTGAGTCTGGCGTTTGTGATTCTGATTGGCAGCTACGTGGTGCAGCAGTACCAGGTGGCGCACGAGAATCCTGACTGGAAGCGCATTTATTCTCTTGGCAATGACAAAACCACAGGCTTGGGCTACTGGGACAAAGAAGAGCTCGAAATGAACATTCCCGAGGTAGAGAAAGTCTGCCGGGTGTCGATGTCGCTTTTTGGAGGCGTAATTGAGTTCAATGGAGAAAAAATACAGGGCAGGCTTCCTTCCAACCTTACCGTTGACCCGGAGTTGTTCGACTTGTTCCCATACTTGCGTTGGGTGGAAGGTTCGGTAAGTGATTTCTGTGGACAAAACAAAGTTGTCATCAGTGAGTCGTTTGCCCGCGAACTTCTTAGCATTGAGCATAGCGACAATATGTCATCGCTCATAGGTAAAAGCATTCTTTTCGGTGATAGCAACAATACGATTGTCGGGGTGTTGCAAGACCTTAAAGGAACTTTCCTTTCGGAAATGAGCATCATTTCAATCTTCGGGAAAATTGAGGAAGAGAAGAATTTCAACAGCATAGGCAACTGCTCAACGCTGTACCGAATCAGAGCCGACATTCCACGCGAAGAGGCTGACGCCAAGATTATGGACCTTGTCCGAAAGGATTACGGGCCAACCTATGGCGACCAGACAATGAGCTGGCGTACGTGGCGGTTCGATGAGATTTTCTGGCTGGGCATACATGCAAACAGAGGTTTTTCTCGTGTCGGGAACAAACAACAAGTATATCTGCTCACTCTGGTGGTGTTCCTGCTTCTGCTTTCGGCCGTCTTCAACTACATCAATTTAAGTTTCGCTTTAAGCGGAAAACGTGCCAAGGAGATGGCTACACGCCGATTGTTGGGCGAGAGCCAAGGTGGTATTCTTCGGAAGATTATTACCGAATCGGTGGCGTTCACCGCCGTCTGCTTTGCTGGTGCGCTGGTGCTGGCAGCATTGCTGGTTCCATTTATGAACGGATTGCTTGGCGAGGAAGTCCAATTGTCGATTGATTCAAATGTCAGGCTGCAAGTTCTTCTAACGCCCGGCTACATTGCCGCCTACATTCTGACGGTGCTGGTGTTGGGTGCGGCCAACGGTCTTGTTCCGGCTTTGGCCACATCGCGCTACCAACCAATTGATATCATCAAAGGCACGCTGCGCCGCAAGAACAGGATGGTGTTCAGCCGGGTATTCATCATTATTCAGAACGTTTTGGCAGTGATGCTTATCGCGATGGGATTGGTGATGGAGTTGCAGATGAAGCATATGCTGGAGCGCCCCACTCACTCGCAGACAAAGAACCGATTTTATTTCTATTCTATGGCGTTCACCTATGACCAAACTAAACTTTTCAAGGACAAGGTTGAGCAACTGCCTTTTGTTACCAAAGTGGGGTTAGGAAGTGATTTGCCAGGAACGCTTAATGGTTGGCAAGGATTTATGCTTGACGATGGCACCGAAATCAAACTGTCTGTTATTGTGGCTGACACCAACTATTTCGACTTGATGGGGCTTGAGATTCTTGAAGATTTTCAGCACCCGAAGATGCATTCGGTATGGCTTGGCCAGACAGCTTACAGGGCGGCGAACCTTTCCGACACTTCGACGGTTTTCGCCCGCAAGTTCAATGTCAGAGGCGTCCAAGCCGAGTACATTGGCGGCGTTGTGGCAGATTTTCCAAGTAACTCGGCAGCAGCAGGTGATGAAGGTATTCAGAATGTCTGCGTCATTATAGCCAAACCCGAGGAGACGTTCTTTTCGCACAATCTGCTCATCGAAACCATTGGCGAAAGCAAGGAGTACGAACAGCAGATTCTCAAGGCCTACAGAGACTATCGGATGGAGCAGTTCGGTATCTACCAGGAACCTCTTCGTGCAGGATTCATCCGTGATGTTTACCGTCAGCAACTGGCATCAGCCCGCAAAACAATGCGACTGTTGGAACTTTTTGCGGCGTTGTCTGTCCTGATAGCATTATTAGGTCTGCTGGCTATGAGCACCTACTTTGCCGACGAGAACACCAAGCAGATAGCCATTCGCAAGGTTTTCGGTTCCGATGTTACGCGCGAAACCTGGCGCAATGTGCGAAGTTATATGACTCTGGCCTGGATAGCCTGCGTCATTGGTATTCCGTTAGCCGTTTGGGCAGCGCGGCTCTATCTGGAGCGTTTTGCCTACCGGATTGAGAACTACGGCTGGCTGTTTGTGGTGGCCATTCTTATATCGATGTCAATTGCGTTTATATCAGTGATTTGGCAGGTTGTCGGTGCCGCCCGCACCAATCCCGCCGAGGCGCTGAAAAAGGAGTGATTAGTTAGGATTTTGAGAATGGCTAACAAACTCAATATATATAAACGTCTGAAAGACGTGATTTGCATAACCGGCCGCAAGCGTAGCGCAGCCGCCGGTTACAACGCAACCGAGACAACAATCTGGAAGATTGAACTTTATAAAGGTTCAGTCTTTCAGACTGGTTCCAATAGTTTGGTTTTTCCACAGGTTGCGCTTCTCTTACCCGCGGTTATGCAGATTTTGTCCTTCGGACAATTTTGTACGGACGCGGCGCGCCACGTCCCTACGTCTAAACTTTCTCAACCTTCTCAACAGCGAAGCGACTTAACTTCTAAACTCTAAACAGCGAAGCGACTTAACTTCTAAACACTAAACTTTTAAAAAACTTTACACAATGAAATCGTACCTGAAATTCCTATCGCGCAACAAGTCGTACACGGCAATCGAGGCCTTGGGGCTTGTTGTGAGTCTGGCGTTTGTGATAGTCATTTCGTGCTACACCTGGCAGCAGTTTGCCGTTACGCGCGAGGCGAACGACTACCAACGGCTCTACTCGTTGAATTTGGGCCATGAGGATGACATGATTGCCAAACCTGGCGAAATAGCCTTGGCTCTCGACCGCATACCAGGTGTTGAGGCGGGCGGGCGAATCTCTTGTTATGGAACAAAAGTGCAGTATGATGACAATGAACTTCCTGGGTATCCCTATGTTTGCGAAATCGACCCCGAGATATGTGATTTCTTTCAGTTCGATTTTGTTTCGGGCTCAAAAGAGGTCTTGAACGATAAGAGCCAAGTTCTTCTCGATGAGGGTTTTGCAAGAAAAATATCGCCCGATATCGACCCTATGGGACGAACAATCATTGTCTTGAGAGACACCTGCACTGTCGGAGGCATTGTCCGCGCCAACAGCCATTCCATTTTAAAGAAACACGATATTTATAAGACATTCGCCAAACCCGATGCCATACCTTTAGAAAATGAATTTTACACGTTTAATGACAATACTTTTATCCGCTTAAGAGAGAATGCCGACCATAAGGCAACAAGAGAGTTGATTGACACTGTTTTGCGGCGTGAAATGAATATCAGCAGTCAGTATTCGCCGTTCAGCCTGACCATTCCATACAAGGAAATCTACTTCTCGCCACGGAACCGCTCAAATGTTCTCAAACAAGGCAATCAGACATTGGTTTATGTGCTGATAGCCGTTGGAATTCTGCTTCTTGCGTCGGCGCTTTTCAACTATATCAATTTGAGCGTGGCGCTTGCCGGCAAACGAGCAAAAGAAATGGCTATCCGCACGGCTTTGGGCGAACAGCGCGGCGCGGTTTTCCGTCGATACATTGTTGAGGCTGTGCTATTTACTGGCGTGTGCATTGTGCTGTCCGCGGTGCTTGCCAAAGCGTTTGTTCCTGTTTTCAACCGATATGTTGCGGGCGACATTGGGCTTGATATCGCTTTCTCGCCGGCCTACATTGCGCTCTACGCTTTGCTGGCGCTGATTGTCGGACTAATATCGGGTGCCATTCCCGCTGCTATTACATTGAGTTACAATCCGGTAGCCGTTATCAAAGGTGAGCAGCGCCGGCAGACCAAAACCGTTTTCTCGCGCGTTTTCATTGTCATTCAGAACATTATCACTGTGGCGCTCATATCGCTCGCATTGGTAATGGAATTGCAATATAAACACTTGATTAATATGCCGTTAGGCGTCAATACTGACGGACTTTATTTCATACAGTGTGGCGATGTGGGTGCCGACCAACTTGCCGCAAAGCCTTACGTTGATAAGATTGGACTATCGGACACATATCCAAGTCGTAGGCATATGTGGTTGCAGACAGCCATTGACGGCCGTAATATATATATCAATACATTCAGTTGCGACAAAAATGCGTTTGATTTATTCGGGTTCGAAATAGTCAGAGATTACCAAGTCCCTGGTGGCAAAGGTATGTGGTTAAGCGAGTCGGCTGCAAATATTTTCGCAATCGACAGGGAAAATCCTGTTAAGCCGAAGGAGTTGCCGTGGTACTGGAGCGATTCGATAATTGCAGGAATTGTTAAAGATTACGTTGTGGGCAACTTGTCGGAAGTAAAAGGAAATCAGGTAGGAATAATAGACCTTTGCGAATTCGATTATACGCCCAACGCCATATTGAAACTGAACCGATTTGACGCCGAGGTGCGTGCCGATTTGCGGAAAATCACCGAGGAGGAGAGCATTCGCCAATATGGCGATACAAGAAATGCCGATATGTACGGCTATATTCCCGAACTGATTGAAAAGAGTATGGACAAGACGCGCAATTTCGTCAGTCTGATAGAGTTGTTTATGCTGCTTGCAACGCTTATCTCGCTTTTGGGTTTGGTGGCAATGAGCGCATACTACATTGGCCTTCAAACGGCAAACATAGCCGTGCGCAAGGTTTTGGGCGGCACTGTGGCGTCAGAAGCGCTGCGTGCGGTAAAAGAGTATATGCTGCTTGTCGGAATCGCTGTCTTGATAGGTGTTCCGGTTGCTATCTATTTTGTTAATAAGTATTTAATGCAGTTCTACTACCGGATTGACGGCTACGGCTGGGTGTTCGCAGTGGCGGCCCTTATCGCTCTTGCAATATCGTTCTTTGCCGTTCTCTCACAAACGCTCAAGGCTGCAAAGGCCAACCCTGCGGTGGAGTTGAAGAAGGAGTGAGGAAAGGGTTAGAGGTTAAGGGGTTAGAAGTTTAGAAAAGTTGAGAAAGTTGAGAAAAGTTGAGAAAAGTTGAGAAAAGTTGAGAAAAGTTGAGAAGGTTTAGGCAACAAAAAACTAAACTTTCTCAACCTTCTCAACAGCGAAGCGCTAAACCCTTACCAACACCTAACACCAAACACCCAAAAATTGTAATATTTTGCCAAACCAATTGTCTCTATTATGAAGTTGTGAACATTAAACTCGAAACAATGAAACGGCTACCAATTTTGACCTTTTTCGCTGCACTTCAAATTGCGACCGCTGCGGCGCAAACGCAAGACTTCGTCTACATTCTGCCGAGCAAGGAGATTGCCGAAACTGGCGAGGATTTGTGGTTCAAGGCCTATCTGATGGACCGTCAGACATTTGCCTTGTCCGACCGAAGCCAAACGCTCTACCTTCAGGTGCGTTCGGCGGCCGACAGCGTTGTCTGGAGCGAGAAATACCCGCTATTGGGCGGATGCGGCGACGGCCATATTTATGTCGGCACCGATTGGCCGCAGGGCGAGTATTTCCTGGAAGGCTACACCCGCTCGTCGTTCACCGCCGACACGGCGCAGGCTCTTCGTCCGCGGCGGATTCGGGTTGTGGAGCGCGTGGCGCAGATGGACGCAATTTCAGCCAAGGCCGTCCGCGACGATTCCGTTCAACGGCGCACCGCCACCCACCGTTTCGATTTGTTTCCCGAAGGCGGCAACCTGATTTACGGTGTCAACTCGGTGGTGGCCTTCAAAGCAACTTATGGCAACGGCTTTCCTGAAGAAGTCTCGGGAAAAGTCTTGGAAGATGACTGCGAAATTGCTGAAATTCAATGCGTTCACGATGGTATGGGGCAATTCTCTGTTACGCCGCAGTCGGGCAAAGAGTACAAGGTTGTTCTGTCCGACGGCCGAACCTTTGGTTTTCCGAAAATCGAGTGCAACGGACTGGCACTCAAAGTTATGCGTAACAATCAAACGGGCTTGATGCTGCTTGTTTCGGCATCCGATTCAGCATTGCACCCGATCAAAATCGTTGCAAAACAGAATGGAATGCTTTGCGGCGATGCCGATGGAACAGTCCGCGGGCGGCAGATTGTTAGGCTTCCGCGGAATGTGTTCACGATGCAGGGAATCGCCGAAATAACACTGTTCGACGGTGACTGCCCCGTGGCCGAGCGTCTGGTGTACGTGAACCCCGACGCGCGTCTGAACATTGCGGCCACCACGAACGAAGAGCGCTACTTCCGCCGCGACACAGGCACTGTGCGTCTGCAAGTTACCGATTCGGCTGGCCGCCCAATCCGCGCCGAACTGGCGGTGAGCATTTTCGACAGGGCCTATCTCTATCAGCCTGGTCACGAGAACATTCTGTCGCACTGCTATCTTTCGGAGCAGATTCGCGGCAACATCTTCAACCCGACCTATTATTTTGATACTCAAAACGATGACCGTCTCGTGGCTCTCGACCTTCTGCTTCTGACGCAAGGCTGGCGCCGATACGTTTGGGACAGCGAGCCAACGCCAACTCAACCGCTGCTCACCGATGGTGTGAGCGGTTTCGAAACCATCCGCCGCGACCGTGCGGAACATCTGCAATTCATTCAGGCATACTCGCCGCAAGGCGACACGTGCCTTATTATGTCGGACACCGCAGGACGCTTCGAAATAGAGCCACAGCTGATGAACCAAATGCGTGGCAACATCTATCTGAAACCGATGTTGAAAAAGTTGGGTCAGAAACTTTTTCTCATCAACCCATTCGACACAATCAACGCATATCGGCTTAATCAACCGCGATATCTATCTCAAAATCATATTCTTGAGACAGATAACGGCGAGCAGTTTCTTTTCAGCGATGACAAGGTGATTCTCTTGGACGATGTGGTTGTCAAGGCAAAGCGGAGTTCGACCTATCGCGACAAAGTGACGGGCTTTCTTGACAGTCTCGCGATTTTGGAAAGCGGCGAATGGGTTTGTGACCACGGCCGTGGCGATAAATATTTAAACGATTACTATGGTTATTCCCATCATCCCGTTGGTAGCCCGATGGAAAATATGCAAAATTTACCAGGAAAACGCGTACAACCAAAACGTGGCGAAACATACCGACTGATTAAGTATTATCGAGATGATTCTAATGGCCGATGGTATGTTAATATGGCAGACCCGCCACACGACATTAGGTATGCTGGCCCGCAATACACGGAGGAGCAACTCTTGAAAATATACGGTTTGTCAAAAACACAGGGCTATTATCCGCAGCGTGAGTTCTACGAGCCCGACCCGCTCGAGCGTTACTCGCCTTCGCCCGACCCGCGCAACCTGCTGCAATGGCGTACCGCCGTTGTGACTGACGAGAACGGTGTGGCAAAAATTCCATTCGCTGCTTCCGATGTCAACACAGAATTCATTGGCATTGTTGAGGCTATTGATGGTTCGGGACTTATGGGGTGCCAAACGTTCAGTTTCAGGGTTTTGAAGCGGTGAAAAGTTTGAAAGGATATTGTTTAGCGAGATGCCATTTTTTTCAAAAACGTCTGAAACACGTGATTTGCAAAACCGGCCGCAAGCGTAAAGTAGCCGCCGGTCACGATGTATTTAAAACAACAATCTGGAAGATTGAACTTTACAAAGGTTCAGTCTTTCAGACTGGTTTTTAGTTTTCGTTTTACCACGGGTTGCGCTTCGCTTACCCGCGGTTATGCAGATTTTGTCCTTCGGACAATTTTGTACGGACGCGGCGTGCCACGTCCTTACGTCTAAACTCTCTCAACCTTCTTTCCGATAGCTATCGGGACAGCGAAGCCCCCGGTAGCTATCGGGATAACCTTCTAAACCCTAAACAGCGAAGCGACTAAACTTTTTATTTGCTTATCTGATTTTTAAAAGTTAATTTTACTTTTAATTTTAATACACGTAAAAAACAACTTTTATGAATCGTTTGACAACATTGCTTTCTGCAATAATTGTTGCCGCAACAGCAACAGCGCAGACAGCGGAAAATTTCAACCTTGGTTGGCAGTTTGCCCAAAACGGCGACACGGCCAAAATTCCGGAGCAGTGGCAGGGCGTTAATCTGCCGCACGATTGGAGCATCTACACTCAACCCGACCGCAACGCGCCTTCGTTCAACGACGGCGGATATTACGGTACAGGTGTTGGGTGGTACAAAAAGAGTTTCAAATCGCCGAAACTTGCTGATGGCGAGCGTGTTGTATTATACTTTGAGGGAGTTTACCACTATTCTTCGGTATATGTCAACGGCAAATTCGCAGGACAGCACGCATACGGCTATACGCCTTTCAGTGTGGACGTTACGCCATTTTTGAACGCTCAAGGCGACAACAGCGTAGTGGTTCGCGTTGACAATTCGCAACAGCGCAACAGCCGTTGGTATTCGGGAAGCGGCATTTACCGCAATGTTTGGCTGCGCCGTCTTGCGCCTGTCAGCACCACGCCCGAAGACGTAAAAATCACCGCCAAAACCGATGGAAAAGTTACAGTGGAGGCCATTGTCACTAACAATTCTTCGCAGGAGAAAACTGTTGAAGTGAAGGCTGCGGCAGCTGATGCATCAAACTCGCAAAGTGTGAAAATCGCGCCCCACGGCACAGCAACGGTGGTTATTAATCTCAATGTCAGCAATCCAAAGCTTTGGAGCGTTGAAACGCCCAACCTGTACAAAGCCGAAGTTTCGATTGACGGAGCCAAAAACGTAGAGCGCAAATTCGGTTTCCGCGAAATTAAATACAACGCTCAAGATGGCTTCAGCTTGAATGGTAAAAATCTGATAATGAATGGTGCGTGCGTTCATCACGACAACGGACTGATT
>JAEEGJ010023518.1_pt1 | contig 12920 bp, 8 predicted proteins | sample 8958761 | NCBI WGS metagenome assembly JAEEGJ01 (sample SAMN16246546, study PRJNA631951) | gut metagenome | biome: gut microbiome; feature: rumen; material: RS-attached | host: Bos | place: Iran: Karaj | collected 2018-10
TCTTCCTGCATTCTATTACCCGGGGGGTGGGGTGGTTTTTGGTGGGGTGGGTGGAAAATCAGACCGAAAGGGTTTTACTGTACAGAATACTTATTATATTCTGGGACGAAAACCGCTTCAGTCATCTTCGTCATCCTCTTCTTCGGAAGAAACAACTTCTTCTGCCGAAGCCTTAAAGGGGCTTTACAATTTTATGAAGCCTACAACCTTAAAGGAGCAGGAAAGACAGGGGCTTATTCTTCATAATCTTGATGAAAACTACAGCGGAACAACTTCTACCTACCTCAAGGTTATGGCTGATTATTATTCCAAGCTTGGATATTTTGCCGGTCTGGAAGGTGTTTTCCAGCCAAAGAACAAAAACATTACAAACCTTAAGTTTAATGTTGATTTAGGCTTTAGTAAGACCCTGTTTGCAAATAATAATTACAGCTTTATTTCTTCTGCAAATAAAACTTATTGGGATCAATCAAACTTTATGGGCTTGAAAGTTCCATTCAGATACGGTGCAAATCTTGAGCTTTCACTTTCAAAGCCTTTTAGAACAACAATTCAAATGCCCTTATATACAGACCCGTATTTCTACTACGATTTTATGGTCCGTCAGGAATCTATGGACTGGATTTCTTATTTTTTACAGGGTGATGACACTACTTCTTCACAAAGTGAATACTCAACCTTTGCATGGAAAATCAGTAATTCATATTCTCCAACTTTACCTGCAGCCTTAAAGCCGTATATTTCATCGCTTTCTATAAAGCTCGATTCTTCTTTGAGCTTTGGTACGGCAACTGCTTCATTTGATAAATCAGATAAAGATAGAATTAAGGATAACATAGCTAATGGTGATAGTTGGAGTTCTTACACACCGGAACGCAAGTTCTATTATCCAACAGAAGTTACTCCGGCTACAGCATCTGTTTCTCTCAGCGGAACGATTTTCCAGTGGCCGCTTTCTTCATCAACTGCCAAAAAAGAAACGGTAAAATACACAGTTCCTCTTGTACAGCCCGAAGAGCTTATGTCAGAAAAACAGCTTGCACAGAAAAAAGAAAAAGAGCTGGAAGAGCAGAAAAAACAGCAGGAACAGGCAGAAAATGATGGCGAATCCTCTGAAAAGCAGGCAGAACAATCTGAGCAGGCAAAAACAGAACAGCAGGAAAATGATACTGAATCTGAGGAAAAAGCTTCTGAAACTGAAGAAAATCCGGAAAATGCACTGTTAAAAAATCTGCTTGTAAAGCTTCCGGAGTTTTCGTCATCATCTTCATCTTCTGTAACTGTACCGACGGGACTTTCTTATTCACTTGGTTATTCAATCGCTCCAACAGTTACTACAAAGTTTTCTTACGGAACAACAGAATCCTATATTGTAAATGAAGCTACTGGAGCAGAAAGTACAAGAACTTATCTCAATACTCAGGAAGATTTTGACTGGACTAAGATAAAATCCTTTATGTACACCTACAAAATGCCAACCTCTCTTTCCAGTAACCTTAAATACGGTGGCAATTATTTTACAATGACAAATAAGTTTTCCTGGGATCCAATCTTACAGGGACATCCTAATACAGACGGTGTAACAACTTCAGAAAAGAAATCACTTATTCTTGCAGACCACAAGGCAGAAAGTCAGACAATTTCTAATACAAATACTATAAGCTTTAAGCCTTTTTCTTATGTTCCTATGTTTGCAGATACCGGTGTTTCCTGGAATACAACTTTAAAACTATTCAGAAGGGATTTTAAGGGAACTTCAAGCGATACTAATTGGGAAACATATTGGAAATCCTCTGATGCATGGGAAAGCTATTGGTTGCATGATTACTGGGATGACGAAAACTGGGCAGATGAGGATGAAGAAAAGACTTTTAAGCGTAAAATCATCACAACTAATACCGTAAACTTTACGCTTGGCGCAAATGAGCTTAATAATAAGTTTAAACAGAACTTTACCTGGTCAATGACATTGCCGCCACAGCAGGTAAAGCATTCACTGTCATTAAATCTTACTTTCCCTTATGTCAGCAGTTCATTCTCCTGGAGCTTTCAGGAAAGGGCAAGTTCAAGCTCTACCGATACAGAAGAAGCAAACAAATCAAAATACGAATATAATACACTTTCGCAGGCTTTATCCCTTAATCTTTTTAATTCTTCATTAAAGCTTTCAGAATCACTTTCGCTCACAACTGACAGCGACAAGCTTGAAAAAGACAATAGAACCGGTATGGATATCTTAGACAGTATGAAAGTTTCGCTTTCCTGGAAAAGAATAACGGCTGCCTATACAATGTCTTATACACAGAATTATGAACTTGAAGAAGGTCAGGGATGGATTGCCAAGACTAATTCCGAGGGAAAAAACTATAAGGAGTTTATTCCATATTCATTGTCATTCTCCTGGAGCCCGGAAACAAAAACTTACTATAAGTGGTCAAAGAAAATCAGTTTTGCACCAGGCCTGTCAACAAGTGTAATTGCAGATTTAATCCGTCCTACAAACAGTTATTTAACATTTTCTCCATCCTTAAACTTTAAGATTGGCGATATGCTTACCCTGTCATTCTCTGCAACCTCAAGAAACTCAACTCTCTACTGGTATTTCCAGGGAAAGGATAGTATCTATAATGACTGTGGAAGCTGGTTTGTACCTCAATTCTTTGGAGATTTATTCCGCTCCTTTGGTATGGCTTTTGGCGAAGCATCAAAGGGTGGTTTTACTGCAAACAGGGAAGCATCCGGCTTTAAGTTAAAGTCTTTAAGCATGACAGCTTCCCACGACCTTCACGACTGGTCCTTTAATATGACCTGGAAGTTTGAACCAAAGCTTGTAAAACAAGATGGCCAATACACCTATAATTTTGACCCATATATCTCTATTGGAATTGTCTGGAAGCCAATGGACAGCATGAAAACTACAATCGTAAGCGAATACAACAAGACAAAAGAGAAAAAAGTCTGGGAACTTAACCCGAAATAATACGGTTTGTAAACAGCTGCCAAAAATGTTGAATAATGGTCTGCTATACTTTATAATTATTCTATTGTGAGTGAATATAAAATTGTAGTTCCCGATAATGACGTACTTTCTTGTGTTTGTGGAACAAATGACAGTAATCTGCAGCTCATCGAAGACAGTCTTGGTGTTTCGGTATATACAAAAGGTAACGAAATATCAATAGAATCCGAAGACCCCGAAATAACACAAAAGTTCCAGTTTATAATGGACAGAATCATAGACGAGATTTACGACGGCGGCAGAAATACCGAAGATATTGTAGTTTCGGTCCTGAATACGCAGAAAAAGGTAAATGCCGATGAAATCTCAATTCTTGTTCCGGGAAGTGTAAAAAAAATCTACCCGCGAACGCAAAATCAGGCTGAATACATAAATCTTTTACAGACAAAAGATATGGTTTTCTGTACGGGCAGTGCAGGAAGTGGAAAAACTTTTCTTGCAGTAGCAGAAGCTTTAAGGCTTGTTTTATCGCACAAAAAGAATAAAATCATCATTACCCGGCCTGTTGTAGAAGCGGGGGAAAGCCTTGGATTTTTACCCGGAGATCTGGAACAGAAGATAGACCCGTATCTCCGTCCTTTACGCGATGCAATGGAAGCAATTGTTACACCAGAAACTGTCCGCAAATTGTCAGAAGCCGGAATTATAGAGGTTGCACCGCTTGCGTATATGCGTGGCCGCACCTTAAACAATGCCGTAATCATCCTTGACGAAGCCCAGAACACCACCTGTACCCAGATGAAAATGTTCCTTACACGAATGGGCGACAATTCCAAGGTGTTTATTACCGGCGACCCGACTCAAATTGACCTTCCTAAAAAAACACCGTCAGGATTAGTGCATTCAATCAGTATTTTGTATAAAATAGAAGATATAGGCTTTATGGAGCTTACTGCAGATGACGTAGTAAGAAACCATCTTGTAAAAAAGATTGTAAGGGCGTACGAAAATGAAAAACAGGAACAATAAAGGCGAAAAGAACAGCCTCAAGGCCAATATTTTTGCCATGCTTGGAGACTATATAAAAAAGCATTATGACTATCTGCTTCTTTTTTTGATTGCTTATCTGGCAGTTTCGGCACTTAATTTTTTAAAAGTAAGCACTACCGAAACTGTTGCAAATTATTCACTTGATGAGTTCGAAATCGGACAGATTGCAGACAGAACAATCATTTCTCCAAAAACTATTCTCCCTGATGATGTAGAAGCAGTTTCTATTCAGGCTGGCGAAAAAATCATAAAAAAAGGCTTTCCGATTACAGAAGAAGGTTATGCCAAGCTTAAAAAAATGGCAGCTTCTCCAAAATACATAGACTACAGGGCTTTTGCAGATTCAGAGCTGTTTTTATTCCTGCTTGGTATTTTGTGGTACACTCTTTTTTCTTTCCTGCCGTTTAAGCGCAAGATTCAGATTAAAGAGCCGATTTTCCATGTTGTATGCTTCCTTATTGTTTATTCAGTTACAGCATTTTTTGGAAAACTCGGATTTTTCTCAGATCCATATTCAATCTGCATTATAATTCCTTCGGCTTTGTGTATTATGCTGGCAACAATTCTGTTCGGACAGACTTCTGCGGTAATTCTTTCCCTTATAATGTCGCTTGGTGTTCTTTGTGCAACAGAGTGGGAATTAGTTCCGTTCCTGTTTACGCTTGCAGTTACGTTCTGTGCACACGGAATTGTACGAAAAATTGATAACAGACTTGATTTGATTTTTGCAGCAATCATGCTTTCCATTTCTAACTTTGTTTTTATTCTTATTCTTACAGTGATTTTCAACGACACTTTTTCCGATATGGCAAAAATATTCGGTGGAGTAATTGCAAACGGTTTCCTTTCCGGCGCTATGGCTTTAGGTTTCCTTACTCCTCTGGAATATATGCTGAATACTGCTTCCGTATTCCGCCTTATGGATTTAAGTGATACAAACAGTGCTATTTTCAAGCAGATGCAGATTCAGGCAAACGGTACTTACAACCATTCAATTATGGTTTCGCAGCTTGCCGAAAGTGCCTGCCGCGAAATTGGTGCAAATGCCCTTCTTGCACGTGTAGGCGGTTACTATCACGATATTGGTAAAATAGAGCAGAGTGAGTACTTTGTAGAAAATCAGTTTGACCACGAAAACAAGCATGCCGACCTCAACCCAACTCTTTCTGCTTCAATTATTAAAAGCCATGTACGTAAGGGTGTAGAAAAAGCACATCAGATGCATCTTCCGCAGGCTGTAATCGACATAATTTCGGAACATCACGGAAACAGCGTTATTTCATATTTTTACAAGGAAGGCAAGGAAAAGGACCCGACCCTTATGCCGGAAGATTTTTCTTATCCTGGAAATCCGCCTTCTTCTAAGGAATCTGCAGTTGTTATGCTTGCAGATACAGTTGAAGCTGCCTGTAAAACACTCGATAATCCTACTTCAAGCCGTCTTGAAAAGTTTATTACTGTGCTCATAAACCAGAAGGTAGAAAATAAACAGCTTGATAACTGTGATCTTACATTCAGGGATATTTCAAAAATTAAGGAATCCTTTGTAAGACTTTTGACAGGCTTCTATCATAACCGGATTAAGTACCAGAACCAGCAGGACCCTGATAAACAGGTACAGGAAAAACAGGCTCCAGAAAAGCAGGTTCCTGAAAAAGCTGACAAAGAAGCTAAAGAAACAAAAGAGGGAAAAGATGCCAAATAGAATATTTGTTTGTATGCAGGAAGGTCTTGAACAGCCGGAGTGGTTTGAAAACGTAGAAAAGTTTGTAGAAAAAGCCATGACAGAGCTTAAATACGACGGCGAAGAGGTTTCTGTCCTTTTGTGTAATGACAGTTATATGCAGGAGCTGAATAAGTCTTACCGTAACATAGATTCCACAACCGATGTTTTATCTTTTGAAAACGATGAAGTTTACGAAGATGAGGAAGGAACCTGGAAATGCGTTGGTGACATTGCAATAAGTCTTGAGACTTTGCCGGTAAATGCCGAATATTTTGATGAGACTAAAAATGATGAGCTTAAGAGGCTTTTAGTTCACGGACTGCTTCATCTTAACGGAATGGATCACGGAGAGGAGCATATCGAAAAAGGAACAGCCCCTGAATGTGAAATGCTTAAGCTTCAGGAAACAATACTTGAAAAATTAAAGGATGAAAAAATTATAAAATGAGCTTTTTTAACCGCAAAAAAAAGAATAAAAATGCTGCTACCGAAGCAGAAGCAATACAGCAGGAAATATTAAACGAAGAAAAACAGGATATGATTCAGGGAGTAGAGGATTTATCAAAAACTTCGGTAAAAGAAGTTATGATTCCCCGAATCGACGTAGATTTTATTTCTTCTGATACTCCACGAGAAGAATTGATTGAAAAAATTGTAAAAAGCGGACATTCACGATTCCCTGTATATACAGATTCAATTGATAACGTAGTAGGTGTTCTCTATGTAAAGGATCTGCTTAAATCACTTTCAGAAAACCTGCAGAATGTTGAGCTTACAAAAATCATAAGAAAGCCATATTTTGTTCCGGAAAGCAAACGAATTGATTCTCTTCTGCGCGAGTTTAAGCGTCATCATCTTCATATTGCAATTGCAATTGATGAATACGGCGGAATCTCCGGTATTGTTACAATGGAAGATATTATAGAAGAAATTGTCGGCGATATTCAGGATGAGTTTGACAAGGAACGCGAGGATATAATCACTGTAAACGAAAATGTCTGGCTTTGCGATGCCCGCGTAGATCTTGATGATTTGAACGAAACAATTGGAGCTGCTTTCCCGAATGAAGATTTTGATTCACTCGGCGGTTTTGTTTTTGACTTGTTCGGAAAGGTTCCTGTAAAATATGAAAAGTCCACATGGAAAAACTATGATTTTATAGTTCAGGATATGGAAGGACATAGAATCAACGTAATTAAAGTTATAAGAAACGGTGATGATGAAGAAGTTGACGAAGAGTAGAATTGCCATTTTATTTTTAAGCTGTGCAGCAGTTTTTTCTCTTTCTGCGGCAGGAAAAAGTAAGGATATTATGTCCCTTTATAATCAGGGAATTGAATGTCAGCAGAATGAAAACTATTATCTTGCTTCACAGTATTTCCTTGAAATTACGGCTGAAAATCCTGCTTTTACAGATGCCTGGTACAAGCTTTCTGAATGCTCGTATAAGCTTGGCGAACTTAATCTTGCGCTCCAGTATCTTGAAAATGCAGAAAAATACGAAAAAGAAAACAGCAGAATTAAAAACCTTAAGGGCATGATTTACATTTCGCTTGGAGAAATTGATGAAGGCCGCAAGGTTTTTGAAGAAGTTCTTAAAAAGTATCCGAATGACATTGATTCTCACTTTGGACTTGCAGAAATTGAACTTTACGAAGGACGTTCTTCCGGTGCAGAAAATCAGTATGCCGAAGCATTAAAACGTCAGAATACAAACAGAAAGGCTTTGCTTTCACTTGCGCTTGTTAGTGCAGAAAACGGAAAGTATGATAAAGCCGAAACTTACCTGCATCAGGCCTTTTCTTATTATTCAGGAGAACCTGAGGTTCATTATCTTGCTGCAATTGTTTACCGTATGAAGGGTGACCTTAAAACTGCAGAAAAGCATTGTAGAATTGCTGTAGAAGTAAACGGAGATTACGAAAAGGCATACGAGCTTTTATCTACAGTTTTGTATGAGCAGGGAAGATACTCTGAAGTAATTGATATAAGTGATTTCCTTATCCGCCGCAACAGAAAAAATGCAAATGCCTGGTACATAAAGGGAAGCTCACAGCTGCGTATGGGTAAAAGCAATGATGCAATCGGTACCTGGTCAACAGGACTTTCAATTGCTCCACAGGATGAGCTTATGCGGAGTGCCATGGAAATGGAAATCCGTGATACGCTTCCTCTTACCGATGCACGCAGAAAACAGTGGGCAGAATATCATTTGAATAATGCAAGACAGTATGCCGGCCGTTATGATGGTTCCGGGGCTGTTTATGAATATCAGCGTGCTTTAATTCTTGACCCGATGAATTATGAAGCCCGTGCAGCGTATGCAAATATTCTTGAAATGAACGGAATGTACGAGTTCTATCTTGAGCAGCTCAGATTCATTAAGGCTAATAACGATTCGGAGCTTAATGCAAAACAGAAAACTGAGCTTGCAGATAAAACAGAAGCTTATGAGTTCCTGCTTAAAAATAATATAGCAGAACAGTGGAAGGTAGATTCTTTATATCTTGATAAAACCCGCTGGAATATTGCAATTTTCTATGAAGAAAACGGTTCAAGCTTTGTACATGCCGATGCAAACAGGCTTGCTTCCAGTGCCGCAGCTGATATTTTTTCAGGTATTGCAATTACATCTGTAAAAACACAGGTAAAACCGGTTGAAGGTTTTGGCGAAGCCTTTAAGAATGCACGCGCCGGAATGTTTGATTATTTTATTCTTCTTTCTTTAAATGAAGGTCAAAATGATTTAACCTTAAACAGCAAAATCTATTCTGGCAGAACCGGTCTTGAAATCGCAGATGAAAGCTTTTATGCAATTGGAAACAACCGTCTTTCTACTACTTTAAGGCGATTCCGAAACTCTGTGCTTGAAAAGCTGCCGTTACGTGGAAAAATCCTGCAGAGAAACGGTAAAACTGTGCTGGTAGACATTGGTCGTGCCGAAAATGTAGTAAAGGATTCAGAGTTCAAAATCATAAGAAAAGGTCAGGTAAAAACTGCCGATTCTGAAAGTGGTTTGACTTATAAAGATAATGATGTTGTCGGTACTCTTGTAATTACCGAAGCTGGCGAAGAAGTTTCTGTTGCAACTATTAAGAGACAGGGCTTTTACGACAGGATAAATGAAGAAGATGAAATAGTGCTTGTTTCTTTACCGCAGGATTCTGAGGAAAAGGGCGGGGCTGGCGCTATAGATACAGTTCCTTTGGCCGATGAAAAAGGAAAGGCTGTTGTTGATGCAGAAGTTAAGGGTGAAGAGTTTGTTGAAGAGATTCGCAAGGCTGTAAGTCATCCTTCAATTCTAGAGCTTTTGAGGAATATTTATTAGGATTTTATGAAGAGATTTAAAGTTTTTCTGGTGTTATGTTTCCTCACTTTTGCCGCAAATGCACAAGTTAAGCCGATTGTTCAGGATATTTTTGCTCAGGCAGGAAACGGTCCGAGAATAAATGTTTACTGGACTCTGCCAAAAAATGTTCGTCCTGCAATTACAAAGCTTTTACTTTACAGGGCAACTCAGCCAATTACAACTTATGCTCAAATTGAAAAAATGACTCCGATTGCAGAGCTTTCGCCGGAGACAACGGGTTATACAGATACAATCAGTGATTTTAATGATTACTATTATGCTGTAATTGTGTGTAATGATCGTCCGTATGATTTAATTATGATTTCCATGAATGCAACGGTAACGGGTGCTCATCTTACTGCTGTAATTCCGGAAAGAAAGATTCCTTCTTATGAAGAGCCTGAAAAACTTTATCTTGATGGCGAAAAGCGAAAAACTCCGCTTCCATATATTGATTATGTTGAAGGAATGAATAAAGAGCAGCAGATTTCCGATTATACTGCAAAATCTACAACACAGTTCTATTCAGGTTCACAAAATAATAATACCGAAATTACACCATACTTTTTTGAAGAAGATTTGATTTCCCCTGATGGCGGTGATGATTTTATCCTGTTTGAGATTCTAAAAACAACCTTTGTTCAGGAAAAATACGAAGAATCAATCACAGAGTTCCAGAAGCTTACCAGCCTGAACATCAACAAAAATGTACTCAACCGAACATATTTCTACATGGCCGAAGCCCAGTTCTTCATCGGCAAATACGACGAAGCCGTAAAAAACTTCATCAACGCTTCACAGGCATATCCTCAGCTCACTAAAAAATGGATTAATTACTCATTGGACAAGCTGAAGCTGCCGGAATAAGGCTACAGAATAAGGCTGCTCTTTTATTTTTCGCTTTTTTATGATAATCTTACGCTATTATGTTAGAAGAAATTAAAATCCCGATTGAACAACTGCGCGAAGAAATTATGAATGTTTGGGGGCGTCTTTGACTCCGATGCCATAGACAAGGCAATTGCCGAAAAAGAAGCCCTTACTGGCCAACCAGGCTTCTGGGATGACCCTAAAGCAGCCGAAAAAGTCATGTCACAAATTAAAAAACTTAAAAATCGTGTTGAACCGTGGAGAAAACTCCTTTCAGATATGGATGATCTGGATACGATGTTTGAACTTGCCGTTGAATCGCAGGAAGCTTCCGATGAAGAAGAAGTCCGCACAATGTACGATTCTGCAAAATCAACCTTTGAAAAACTGAATATTCTTAATCTTCTTTCCGGCGAAGTTGACCAGAACGATGCTTATCTTACTGTACACGCAGGAGCCGGTGGAACAGAAGCCTGTGACTGGGCCTTTATGCTCAGCCGTATGTATTTAAGATGGTGTGAGCGTCACGGTTTTAAGACAGAAGTTGTAGATGAGCTTGAAGCAGAAGGCGGAATAAAATCAATTACAATTCAGATTACCGGTGACTATGTTTACGGGTACTTGAAGGGAGAAGGCGGTATTCATCGTCTTGTCCGAATCAGTCCTTTTGACTCAAATGCACGACGTCATACTTCTTTTGCTTCTGTTTACGTTTATCCTGTGCTGGATGATACAATTGAAGTTGAAGTAAAGCCTGAAGATTTAAGAATTGATACTTACAGGGCTGGCGGAAAAGGCGGTCAGCACGTAAATAAAACAGATTCTGCAGTACGCTTTACTCATATTCCGACAGGAATTGTTGTTGCGTGTCAGACAGAACGAAGCCAGATTTTTAACCGTCAGGCTTGTATGAGCATGCTCAAGGCCCGTCTTTACGAATATTACAGGGAACAGAAGGAAAAGGAAAACTCAAAGTTTGCGGCAGAGAAAAAGGATATTTCTTTTGGAAGCCAGATTCGTTCTTATGTTTTCTGTCCTTATACAATGGTAAAAGATCACCGTACAAAATATTCAGTAGGAAATATTCAGGGAGTTATGGACGGCGATCTGGACGATTTTATGAACGCTTATCTTGTAGCTAAATGGAAAGGTCTTCCAATGGATGGTGCAGGCGACGATGACGACGAAGTATAGTTTTTGTTTGAAAAGACTAACAGCAAAAATTATAAGTTTCCTCTTATGCGGTTTGTGTTTTGCCGCCGAAACAAAAACGAACAATACTGATTGGATTGTTGCGGCAGAACAATTTGTTTCTACTCAAAAAAAAACCGATTCAATATCGAATGCATTAACAATTGATATTCCTACACGAATATTGGAAAAACTTGACAATTCGCTTTTCAGAAACATTCCGTCTGATGAAAGTTTTGAGCGCGAAAACTATACTCTTAAAAATGACAGGCTTTCATTATTCTTGCAGCTTTCTAATGCCGTAAAAAAACGAGATGCGCTTGTTCTGGAAAATTATACAGAACGTGAATTAAAGAACAAAATTGCTGATGAAGAAAAAAAGATTCAGGAAATAAAAGATAAAATTGATGAGAATCTTAAGCAGCAGAAAGAAATAAAAGATAAGCTTCTTCTAAGAGAAGGGAATGGTGATTATTCTGATGCACCAGTTTTAAACGAAAGAAAAGTTTATTCTGATACTAATTCTGGAAAACTGAAAAAAACGTTTGATGAGTATAAAACCTTTTTTAAAAATGTTTTTGAAGATGATGAAGAAGAAATAATCGAAAGAATTAAACCGTATGGTGGCGGTTCTGGCAGTTCAAGCCTTTACTCTCGTTCTGAAGCATTAAAAAATGCTGATTATGGAAGTAAAGCTTTTGAAGATGAAATGCTTGCCAAAAAAATAAATGCTTTTCTTTATGGTCAAATTACTATTTACGAAGATTATGTTTTTGTAACAACATCACTCCGTGTATATCCTGGAGCAAAAGAAATTGCAACGGTTTCGGAAGCAGGAGCAATCAGCGAACTTGATCTTATTTCAGACAATATTGTACAGAGTCTTATTCCGTCAATTACAAACTCAATGCCAATATCTTTATATGTAAGTATAACTCCGCCGGAAGCCGCAAAAAAAGCAATTGTTTATATTGATGAAATAATATATCAGAATAACGGAGAACCTATTACACTTGATTCAGGTGTTCATTTTGTTCAGATAGTTTCAGAAAATTACAGAACTGCCGGTACAACTTATTTCTTTAATGGAAATAAAAAGTATCTTGTTGAAGTTGAGCTGGAACCATCAGTACAGGGCGAGCTTTATTTGAGTCATTCAAAAAGTCTTGAAGGAAGCTTTTATCAGAATGGTTTGAATGTTCCAAAAACAGAAGCTGGAAAATCAATCATAGCAATAAACGGAGATGTTGTTCTCGGTCAGTTTATTGCAGAAAATGGTGAAGGGGCATTTTTTTATATCCCTGAAAATATGATTACAAATCTTAATTCGTTAGAAATAAATGCAAAACCTTTTGACAGAAATGATTATATCGAAAAATACAGACGGAAAAGCTACAACGCATATAGTATTCTTATAATTTCACTAATTCCTCATTTTGTTGCAAAGGGACAGTATAAGGCACGCGAAGGTACTGAAAGTGCACAAGTTTGGAAACTTGCTTCTACTGCAACTTCAGCTGTGGCAATCGGCTGCGGTGCCTGGTTTGTATATAATCTTGTAAGATATTTTATAGCGGCAGACAGTGTTATTCCAGTACAGCCGCATAAAGATAAAAAAGCAGATAAAAAACAAAAAGATAAAGAAAAAGAGGCAGAGTAATGAAAAAATCTTTTGGTGAAAAACTAAAATCTTTGTTTTCCAGGAAAGCAGCCATAGATGATGATTTTTATGATGAGCTTATTGAACTTTTAGTAGAAGGTGATATTGGAGCTAA
>JAEEGJ010023520.1_pt1 | contig 12919 bp, 6 predicted proteins | sample 8958761 | NCBI WGS metagenome assembly JAEEGJ01 (sample SAMN16246546, study PRJNA631951) | gut metagenome | biome: gut microbiome; feature: rumen; material: RS-attached | host: Bos | place: Iran: Karaj | collected 2018-10
ATGGGCTTTGTATCATCATGACGGTTTTTGTCCAGCGTAAATTCATGGCCCGTCGCCTTTTATTTGTATTCCTGATTTATCCGTTTATCTCGCTGTTTTTCGTGGCTATCCAGTTTTTCTTCCCAAAGGTTATACTTACCGGTGTCGCATCGTTCACATCCGTGCTTTTCGCGTATATAACCGTGCAGTCGTATATGATTGAGGTGGATTATCGTACAGGATTGATGCGCGAAAGCAAACTCCGCCGTAGAATTTCCATGCAGAGAACAGGCGGAGTTCTTTTAGTCATGACGATAGAGCGTATGAATATTATACAGTCCAATCTTGATGCAAAAGAATTCGACAGTCTGTTTTTGCAACTTGGAACGCTTCTTCTTTCATTTTTTCCTCGTGATGCGTATATCCTTTCCGTGAACCGTCTTGCTGCAGTTGGTAAGACAATCGATGAGGTGAATCAAAAGAGCAAGAAACTGATTGCGGAGATAAAAAAACTAAATGCACAGTTATTCTCCGTTATCCCGGTTCCTCTTGATTGTCGTTCAGTTGCGCTTGAATTCAAACGTGGTGAGAATGACCTTGATTTCATGATGGATTTGATAAACAACATGCTGAACAAGGAACAGGCTACAAATACTCGTTCTCTCCAGATTTGTGATGAGTCAGTTTTGCTTGATATGGAGCGGAAACGCCAGATTTACAGTATACTGAAACGCGAGCTTACTTTGGATTCAGAGATGTTCCAAGTGTGGTTCCAGCCGATTTATTCAATAAAAGAGAAGAAATTCGTTTACATGGAAGCTCTTTCCCGTCTTAAGAATACTGAGCTTGGTGATATTTCTCCTGCGGAATTCGTTCAGGTTGCGGAAAATCGTGGTCTTGTGGAACGGCTAGGATATGTCGCGTTCGAGAAAATATGCAAATTTATCGCAGAAAACCGTGATGTTGTTGAAGCCGTGTCTATAAACTTTTCTGTCTACCAGATGATGAATCCTAAGGTTGTTGAAAATGTTCTGAAAACAATAGAACGTTTTAACCTTTCGCCGTCAAATATTATTATGGAAATTACAGAAAGTATCTTTATAGATAATTATGAGCTGGTTATGAAGCATATGATGGAGCTTGCCCGAGCAGGCGTTAAGTTCTATCTTGATGACTTTGGTACAGGTTATTCAAACCTTACAAACGTAATTTCTCTTCCATTCTCTACTATTAAAATGGATCGTTCTCTTGTTCTTGCTATGGAAGAAGGCCAGAAGGGTGTAAGTCTTTTCTTTGATTTAGTAAGTACTTTCAAGGGAGTAGGCTTTAATATTCTTGTAGAAGGTGTTGAAACAAATAATCAGAATTATCTGGTAGAGAGGGCCGGGGTAGATTACATTCAGGGCTTCTTGTACAGTCGTCCGCTGCCACCGCAGGAGTGCGTGGAGCTGCTTAAGCGAACTGCAAATCAGAATGTAATCACTTCCTCGTAAACCTGAATTGCAAACTGGTCTGTCATTCCCGAGATAAATTCAATTATACATTTTGTGTAAGACTCATTATCGTGCAGGTCAAAAACCGGCTGGGTGTTGTATTTAAGGACTGCCTTACGGTCTACAAAGCTGTGGCGGCCTACATCAAAAGGCTGATAGCTTGTATATTTTACCAGCCAGTCTTCAAAAGTTGAGCAGAGCTTAGGATAAAAACGCAGGGCCTGTGCGACGCGACCTGTTTCTGCAAAAATCTTTGTTTTCTGCAAGGTGCGGTAAAGGGTTCCGATTATGTTTTCTGCATAGATTGCAAATTCACCCAGACGCCAGTGCTTGTAAATACGAGCAAAGTTGAATTTCTTAAGTTCAAGAATAAACTTAAAATATTCATCAGAAAAGCAGAGGCCTTTTTCAGGGCTGCTCTGTTCGCACAAATCTACAATAAGGTCGTTAATTAAAACTGTAGTGTTTACTGCTTTACCGCTGCGTAAGGCTCGCGCTCCCTTGCGCTCAAAACCAAGTGTGCTTCCAACTATTTCGCGGAGTTCGCGGTAGGCTGCCATATCAATTATATGGTAAGCGCGGGCATCTTCGATGTCTCTGCCAAGGTATGCAATCTTATCAGCAAGTTTTACAACACAGCCTTCCCAGGTATAAGGCTGAATAAAGCCGGGTCGCTTTATTGAATATAAATCAATGGCTTCTTCCCGCGGTTTTATTCCCTGCTGGTCAATTTCTCCGCAGTGACAGATTAAACCGTCGCGTACTGCATAGGTCAAATTTAAAGGCTGTTCATAGCCGTTAGGGTCGGGTAGAGTTTCAATAAAATCCGCAAAGAAAAGACTGTTTCTTTCGTGCCAGAATTTTTTAGGGGCATTGTGGCCTTCCTTCTGTTCCAGCAGATTATTAAGACAGTCTTCTCCGTGGTGGCCAAAGGGTGCGTGACCAATGTCGTGGCCCATCGCAATGGCGCCGGCCAACTGTTCGTTTAAGCCAAGATATTTAGCGATTGTAGTTGCAACCGAAGCAACATGCATAACATGTTCCATACGGGTACAGATATGGTCATTATGAGGGGCAAAAAAGACCTGGGTTTTATGTTTTAAGCGGCGGTAGGCCTGGGAATGAAGAATTCTTGTGTAGTCGCGTTCAAAGTCTGTTCGTATTTCGTTATTTCTGCCGTAAATAGGGATTTCGCGCTTATTAGCCTGTTCCCATTTAGGATTTTCAGGACACATTCTTACATCAAAAAAAGAATTCTGCATTATTTTTCCGCCTCCTTTGTAATTATATGGCATAAAAATGATTTTGTAAAACTAGTGAAAAGGTGTTATAATAAAATGATATGCTGAAGGATAATAAATTCGTAAGGCGACTGTTTGGCGAACAGTTTGATATTCAACACAGACTTCTCAATATCATCCTTCTTGTAGGTATTCTTGGTGTAGGTTTTGCCTGCATAAACTCTATTATAATGAACCAGTATATCTATACCCAGATTTTCTCCTTTGTATCCCTCATCCTTTTTATCATTATATTCTGGGTTGCAAATAAATTTAAGCATGTTCAGCTTTCAGTTATAATCTTTTCAGTTGTATTTAATAATTTAGTACTTCCGGGTCTTTATATTTCTTCCGGCGGTATAGAAAGCGGAATGCCTCTATGGTGTCTTTTGGGCTTTATCTTTCCATTTCTGCTTATCAAAGGAAAGGCTTGTATTCCTGTTTTCATAGTTGCTATAACAGAATTTATACTACTTATAATTTATTCATATTACCATCCGGAAATTATTATGAAGATGGAAAATATGAAAATGGTTCTCATAGATATGGTTATAACTATGATTGCCGTTGTAGTCATTATTGCATCTATTTTCCGTTATCAGACACACACTTATGAAAAGCTTAGAAAAACAATTATAAAGTCTATTCGTGAGGCTAACGAAGCTATTTTACAGAAGCAGGACTTTATTTCAAATGTCTCACACGATATCCGTACACCAATGGACTCAATTATTGGTTTTACAGAATTAGCTAAAAAGAATATTAATAATCCGGAAAAGCTGACAGACAGTCTGGAAAAAATTTCCCGTGCTTCAGGGCATCTTATGAACCTTATTAATGAAGTTCTTGATATGTCTAAAATCGAAAGTGGAAAGGCTCCAATCGAAGAAGATGTATGCAGTATTCATGCTATCATAGATAATGTCTGCCAGATTCTTCAGCACGAAATTGATCATAAAAAACTCAAACTGGAACTAGATTATAGTATGCTGGATGAAGATGTCCTTTCCTGCGACAATCTTCGTTTGAATCAGATTTTGTTAAATCTTGTAAGTAATGCCGTTAAATATTCTTATGAAGGTGGAACTGTTTCAATATCAGTAATTCAACTTTCTTCTGATGATGAAAGTAAAATCATAAATGAGTTCCATATAAAAGACGAAGGCTGTGGTATGACTCCTGAGTTTATGGAACACGTATTTGAACCATTTGCAAGAGATAAATCTTCTCCTGTTGCTGCAGAAGGTACAGGTCTTGGTCTTACCATTGCTAAGTCTCTTACAGAAATTATGGGTGGAACAATTGAAGTTGTAAGTGAACTTGGAAAAGGTTCTGAGTTTACGGTAACTGTTCCGCTTTCAATTCCATCTCTTACAGAGATTGAAGAAGAACAGGATATTTATATTTACGACTTCAAGGGACGTCATATTCTTGTTGTTGATGATAACGAGCTTAACCGAGAAATTCTGGTTGTTGCTTTACGCGAAGAAGGCTTTGAGGTTGATGAAGCAATTGACGGTTCCTTTGCGATTGAAAAACTTAGAGACAGCGAACCGGGAACCTACGATCTTGTTATTCTTGACTTACAGATGCCTGTTATGGATGGTTACGAAACAACAAAAATCATCAGAAACTTTAAGGAACCAAAGGTTGCCCAGATACCTATCATTGCACTTACCGCAGATGCTTTGCCGGAAGAAAAAACAAATGCCTTCAATTGTGGTGTAAATGCTTATTTTGTAAAGCCGGTTGATATGCCGTCGCTTCTTAAAGTATTTATGCTCTTCTTCCGTGAAAATAAACGCTCATAAAAAGGAGGTGCTTTGTGGAAAGATGTGTCGTCGCTCTTACATCCAGTTCTGTAAATGAAGAAGCTTACAAAGAAATTCAGATACAGCTCGATTCAAATGAAATTAAGCCAATCCTCCTTATCATAACTGCCGAAGTAGATATGCTCTGGTTTTTTGCACAAAAGCTTCAGCAGCGCTATCCGGATGCTACGGTTATAGGTTCTACAACTTACATAAATTATTCTTCAGAAGGCTACAGTCATTGCGGTGCTTCCGTTATGGCAATTAACTTTGGAATTGAAGTTTCTGCCGGAATTATTTTTGATGTAGACAGACACCCTTCCATGTATAAAGGCCATATAAAGCAGGCTTTGGATAAACTTTCAACTTATGAAAATACCTGCTGTCTTGAATTTGTAACTTCCTTTGGAAAAGGAGAAGAACTTGTTCTGGATACCTTCGAAGAGGTCCTTGAAGGAACCGGTATAAGGGTTGCAGGAGGTTCGGCGGGGTCTCCTTCGGACCGTAGAGAGTCTTTTGTTTCCTTAGGAAAAGATCTTTATAAGCAGTCTTGTGTTTTTGTTTTTATTCATAACCTTGAAGGAAAAATTGGTTTCTTCCGTGAAAACGTATACAAGCCAACATCTTATAAATTTACGGCTACCTATGTAGACTGTGAAGAACGACTTGTAGTTGAATATAACAATAAACCTGCCGCAGAAATTCTTGCACAGACACTTAATGTGCCTTTGGATCAGCTTAAAGATAATCTCTTTCAGCATCCTATGGGTCGACTTGTAGATGGAGATATTTTTATAACCTCAGCAGATCAGCTTTTTGAAGATGGTTCAATTTCATATTTTTCACGGATATATAATCACACGAAAATGCTGCTGCTTGAACCTGATAATGTTCGTCGTGTATGGAAAGAAACTACAAACCGTGTTTCAGATCAAATGAAAGATACTGCATTTTCAATTTCAATAAACTGTTTTTTAAGAACCATGCTTTTTGAAAGTGAAAACTGTTTTGGAGAGTTTGTTAATCAACTGAGAAGCTATGGACATTTTATTGGGGTTTCCGGTTATGGAGAGCAGCTGGATTATATACATCTGAATCAGACAATGGTTCTGCTGGTTTTTGAATGAGGTGATACTTTATGGACAGATACAACAAGGGTGTAATTTTTACTAACGATAAATGTATTGCCTGTAATAAATGTATAAGCAATTGTTCTCTTATGGGCGCAAATGTCTCTGTAGTAAAAAACGGCATTGCCCATATGGAAATAGATTCCAGAAAATGTAATGACTGTGGAAAATGTATAAACGTATGTGTTCATAATGCCAGAGATTATCGTGATGATACAGATACTTTTTTTGCTGATCTGGCAAAAGGCGAAAAGATTTCACTTGTTCTGGCACCAACCTTCTTTGGACTTTATGGCGAAAAGGCAGATGAAATAATAGGCTGCTTAAAATCTCTTGGAGTTGATAAAGTTTATGACGGCGGCTATGGACGAGAGATTTCTGCTTATCTTACCGCTAAGCATATAAAAGATACACAGAATCTTCCTGTAAAAGAAAGACAGTTTATAAGCAATGCCTGTCCGGCTCTTGTTACAGTTATTCAAAAATATCATCCTTTCCTGCTGCCTAAACTGATTCCTGTACAGCCGTCTTCCGTCTGTACGGCAATCTATGCCCATAAATACCTTGGAGATTCAAATAAGATTGCTTATCTCAGTGCCTGTGTTGCAAGTAAAGATGAGGTAGATTCAGAAAATACCGGAGGAAATCTCAATTACAATATTACTTTCTCCCGTGTAATGAAAAAGCTAGAAGACTACAAGCTGGAAGATTATAAAGACAAGGGCAGCCTTGATTTGAAAGCTGCCGGCTTTGGTTCTCTTGTTGCTAAAGGTGGAGATTTTGCTGATCTCATAGCATATTTCTTCTCAAGAGCAGCAAATATTATCCCTCTCAAAGGCTTTTCAGAAAGCAATATGCGCTCACTTTATTTATTCTTTGATGAGGAATTTAGTGATGTACATCCTGTTCTTTCAGAGGTTACGGCCTGTCCATCTGGTTGTATTTCGGGACCAGGTTATGACAGTAAAGCCTTTGATATAAAATCAGTTTATTCAAATATAAATAAAATTAAAACAAGAGTTTTTGAAACTTATAAAGATATTGGTGATCCACAGAAATTTACTAAGCAGGTTGCAGCCCAGTTTAAATATTTAAGGGCAGAAGATTTTAAGCGATCTTATACAGATTATTCATGTCAGAAATTCAAGGTGCCGCAAAGTGCCATAAATGATATTTTTACAGAAATGCTTAAAGACAGTCCGCAAAAACAGAATATAAATTGTCGTTCCTGCGGATATAATGGCTGCTATGAAATGGCTCAGGCAATTGCCTTTGGTTACAGTCGCAAAGAAAGCTGTATTCATTACATGAATGACCTCATGCTGCACAGACTTAATACAGATGCTGATACAGGCCTTTTAACACCGGCTGCTTTCCATCGTGAAGGAGCCATTCTTTTTGCCAGAAATCCTGATAAGAATTTTATTGTAGCTGTAGGTGATGTTAATAAACTTAAGATTATAAATGATTTATATAACTTTGAAACCGGAACTGCAGTACTAAAACAGATTGCTGCAACTCTGCGGCAGATAGCTGGAGAAGATGGTATTGTTTCAAGACTTGGAGGCGGCTCTTTTGCTCTATGTATGGTAAATACAGTAGATAATCTGCAGAGACTCCAGTCATGTAAAACCTTTGACTGTTCTTCCCTGAATATTACCTTCCCGATTACAATGCATTTTGGTATCAGAATTACAAATCCTGAAGTTGGCTTGAGAACAGCCATGACACAGGCTACCCTATGTATGAGCAGTCATATTTCTTCAATTCAGAATACTTACACTGCGTTTACAGAAAAAAATCTTGAGCGTACTTATCTCGAAGCTGATATAACTGCAAAAATGCAGAAGGCTTTAAAAAACGGCGAATTTAAAATCTGGTTCCAGCCGCAATATTCCGCCGCCAACAACAAACTGGTCGGCGCGGAAGCTCTCTGCCGCTGGATCGAAGAAGATGGAACTGTTATTTCGCCGTCCACCTTCATCCCCGTGGCCGAAAAGAACGGCTTTATAAGATTCCTGGATGAAGAAATCTGGATTAATGTGTTTGCAATAATCCGTTCCTGGCTTGATGCCGGAATAGAGCCTGTACCGATTTCTATAAATGTTTCAAGAATCTGCCTTGAAACAGATAAGATTTACTATATTATCAAGAGACTCAAAGAAAAATATCAGATACCGGAAAAATATATTCATTTTGAAATTACCGAAAGCGCTTCCATGAGTGATCAGGATATGCTTATTCCAAGACTCCAGAAACTGCGTTCTCTTGGCTATGCAATTGCCATGGATGATTTTGGAAACGGGTATTCGTCACTTAATTCATTAAAAGATATGCCTATCGATATTCTTAAGCTGGACATGGGCTTTATGCAGGGTGATGACAGCATGAAACGCGGCGGTACAATTATTAATTATGTTGTACGTATGGCTCAGGGACTTGAATATATTACTGTTGCAGAAGGTGTTGAAACTCAGGAACAGGCAGAATTCCTACGTGGCATCGGTGTAAATGTTTTCCAGGGATTCTTTTATGCAAAGCCAATGCCGGAAGAAGATTTTGTTAAATTGTTACAATCTTCTGACAAACAGGAAGCTCTCTATAAGCCACGTACTTTCGGACAGATTGATGTAAGAAAATTCCTTACACCGGATTCTTCAGAAAGTATTATTTTCGAGGATTATACAGGCCCTGCTGCTATTTTTGAATATGATTCAAAAAATGATTCTCTGGTTCTGATAAGGGCAAATCATAAATATCTTAAGCTTTTCGAGATGCAGGAGCTTTCTTTTGCAGATGTTAAAAAGAACTTGAAAACTCTTGTGGGAAAAGCCGCCACAGATACCCTTATAGAAACTGTAAAAAAATCTCTGGCAGAAAATGCGGAGGCTACCTGTAATGCCGAAGTACGAACCTATATAAAGCAGAACCCTATCTGGATTAAGAATCATATCTGGGAAATAAGTCATAACGGCGAAAAACATTCCTTCTATCTGCTGGCAGAAGATATAACAAGCGAGAAGATTTCTGAAAGTACTCTGGAGCTGTCAAATAATCAGCTTGCAATGCTTATGGATAATTCTCAGGTCGGCTTGTGCCTTATGCATAGCGAAGTTGATTTTAAGCATATAATTACAGGAATGAGAACCCGTGTATTGCGGGTAAATCAGACTTTCCTTGAGATGTCGGGTTATACAGAAGAAGAAGTGCTTGCCTGGACAGAAAAAGAAGCGATGAATGTCATTCATCAAAAAGACCGGCGTGGCTTTAAGGTTGCAATGGTAAAGGCTTATCTTGGAAAATTTAAAAAGCCGTACTCCTATGACTATTTAGCCCTAAGGAAGGACGGCTCTTATATAAAAGTTAGAATTCTTGTAACTGGTATTCAGCAGCCGGATAAATCCTTTATGCTGATTACCAATTATCTCAAATTAGAATAACCTGGTCTGCTGAACTTGTTTCAGCATTAGGCTTTCTTAGACATAGGTCTAACCAGGAAGCAGCTCAAACACATAGCTACAGCATACAAGATTGTAGTTACGATAAGAACGTTCTGGTAGCCGACAGGGTTAGCCTGAACTCCGTGTACATCAATAAATGCGCCTGTGTGCTTTACAATGTAAGAAGCCATCTGGTTTCCTGTAAGGCCTGCAAATGCCCATGCAGAAAGTGTAATTCCGTGAATGGCAGAAATATTACCCATTCCGTAGTGGTCAGAAAGAAGGGTAGGAACGTTAGAGAATCCTCCACCGTAACCTGCGTTTACAATGAAAATCAAAGCAAGTACAAAGATGATAAGAGCAGTATTTCCGGCTCCGTTTGCAATTCCCTTTGTAAGAAGAACAATCAAAGTAGATACGATTGAAAGTGTGAAAATCAACTTATAGATTGTGTTGCGGTCCTTAAGCTTATCAGCCCATGCAGAGAATCCAAGGCGTCCACCTGCGTTGAACAAAGCAGAAATTGTAGAAATGATTCCAGCTGCTGCACCAAGTCCTACGCACTTAACAATCATCTTTTCCTGAGAAATGATGGCAAGACCACAAGTGATGTTGATATAGAACATAAGCCAGATTCCAATGTAAGAAGCGATTGGTTCTGTTTTAAGAGTTGCAATAATTCCTTCGTCCTTAGACTTAGTCTGTGGTTCTACCCAGCCTTCAGGTTTAGCAAGAATAAGGTGACCAACAAACATCATTACAAAGTAAACACAGGCAAGAATGTAGAACATTTTGTAAACACCGCCTTCTCCAAGACCTGTAAGCATGCGGCTCATGATAGGAGAAGCAATAGCTTTAGCTGCACCAAAGCCTGCTACAGCAAGACCAGTTGCAAGACCTTTTTTATCCTTAAACCAGAGCATTAAAGTCTTTACTGGAGAAAGGTAACCGGTACCAAGACCAATACCCATAATAAAACCATAGCTGATGTAAATTCCTACGAGGGAAAGTACGCTGTGTGGGTGTGTTCCACCGTACCAGATAAAGAAGCCTGTTCCGGCCATACCAAGTGCAAATGTGATTGAAGCAATCAAAGAAGACTTGTGAATGTTTTTTTCTACAAGGCCGCCAAGGAAGGCAGCTGACATTCCCAGGAAGAAGATTGCAAAGCTGAATGCCCATTCTACAGCGCCCTTTGAAAAGCCGATGTAGTCTGCAATTTCCTGGCTGAAAATTGACCAGCAGTATACAGTACCGATACTGCAGTGGAGAAGAAGAGCCGGGATTGCACCGCGGATCCACTTGTTTTGAATGTTTTTCATATTTGTAATACCTTAAAAATAAAATGATAAATTATTTTATCAGAATTTTGTGCGATAGCCAAGGTCAAGCGAGAATGCATGTCCTGCGCGTTCGCGAACAAAGTCCATAAGACGAATGCTTGCCTGCAGGTGAATCTGACCTGAAAGGAATTGAGATTCAAGATATGGCGTTATAGTAATATTCAGGTCCTCAGAGGTAAAGTCTTTGATTTCCTTTAAATCCTGAAAATGTTTATCAATCAAAGAGACATTAAGATGAGCTCCGTAGGTAAGTGAATTTGAAGAGGCAAGTGAGGCATCTGCAAAAAAGTTCAAATTAACACCAAGAGTATCTTCTACCAGCAGAAGTTTACTTACAGTCTGTTCAGGAAGAGAGTATAAAGTTACATTCAGGTGGGCATTTGCAATCAGGAATCTAGGTTCAAGAAGAATGTAAAGATCATCTGGAGAAACTATAGAACTTTCTTTAGCCTTAAAGCTTGCATTGTAAATACCTGCCTGCATAAAGAGAGAGTTTGTAAAGTTATTTCCAACAAGAATTGTTGTTCCGGCATGCCAGTAGGCTTTTTCTACAGCAATAATAACATCTTCTCCCTTATATTTGTCTGCAAGAGGAATTCCAAGTCCGCAGGCAAAGTCACAGGTAAAATAGCTTAAAACTGAAGCAAAGCGGATATCAGTGTTAATTACATAGAAGTCTTTGTCTTCGTGGTTTACATAGATGTAACCGCCAAAGGCAACTGGCACAGTGTAAAGCTTTATAACATCAGCAATTCCAATACCAAAGTGAGGGTAGAGAATTGAACCGGCAAGTCCAAGGTAACTTTCTGTCAGCTTTGAATCTATAGGTTTAATATTGAAGTATCTCTGCAGAAAAATATCTGAACCAATCGGATCATAAGTTCCCATGAAAGCACTGATATAGTTTGCACTGTTATAGAGGTTTGCCCGGCAGATTAAAGAAATTTCATCAATCTGGAATAAGGATTCTGTTTCATGGAAGATAGACTGAGATAAAAGATCTCCCGTATTAATAGAAAATTCCAGATGGCTCCAGATGTTCTGGGAAAAGTTAAACTGTCCAGCGAAGAAAGCCTGCAGCTTTAAGTCCGGATTAAATTCTTCCTCTTCGGGATTTGCCGCATAGTTGAGCTTACCGCCCGCATAGCCAGAGAAGGAGGTTGCGGCAAAAAGTCCTGTTGAGATAAAAATAGCTGCCGCCAGTGAAAATATATGTTTCTTATTCATAATATAATGCTCCTGTTTCTTTATCGGCAGAAAAAGGGCTATTCTTTATAAAAAATGCAAAAAGTACAGTAAAAAGAAATTTTCTAATAAAAATACGTTTTCGCTTGAAATATGCCATTTTCGAGTTATAATAGTTCTATATGAGTGATTATCTTGACCCAAATAACGAAGAACTGTTGAAAGACTTCTTCGCGGAAGCAGAACAGCAGGTAGAACAGCTGGAGAGTAATATTCTCGTTATTGAAAATGATCCTTCAAATCACGAAGCGATTGATGAGATATTCCGTGCCGCACATACACTAAAAGGCGGTTCTGCAACAGTAGAAATGATGGAGCTTTCTCACTTTACACATGTTGTTGAAGATGTGCTTGATGAGATTCGTTCCGACAGACTCAAGGTTGACGAAGATGTTGTAGATCTTCTTCTTACTTCCATAGATGTTATTAAGGCAATGCTCGAAGCTCGCCAGAATGGAAGCGTTTACGAAGAAAATATTGACACTATTGTAGAAAAACTTCATGGCTATATTCCACAGGGTGGTGGAAAAGCTCCTGCAAAAGCAGCAAAACCAAAGCCAGCCGCAGCACCAAAGCCTGCTGCGCCACAGCCGGCACCTCAACCAGTTGCTGCAGCTCCTTCAGAAACACTTATTCTTCCAGATATTACAGAAGAAGATTATACAGAACTCAAACAGACCTGCGAAGGAAAACAGAAGCTCTGGTGTATTGCAGTTAAATTTGATGAAAACAATCCTATGAATACAGTAGGCGGTATTCAGGTATTTGCCGCCCTCAAGAATGTTGGAAACGTACTTAAGACAGTTCCAGATTTTGATGCTCTTTATGAAGATCAGTTCTATGAGAATGTATTCTATTATGTAGCAACAGAAGCTGATGGCCCGGAAATTGAAGACTGTGCCTTCCTCAGTGATGTTACTCTTATTACAGATGCACATCTTCTTGAAGATTATACAACAGGAACTGCTGCAGACCCTGCAGTTGCAAAGGCTGCCGCAAGTGCACCTGCTAAGCCTGCTGCATCGGCTCCAATAACACCTTCAGATGACGTTCCTGCCGGCAATATGACAGAAGCTCAGTCTGAGCTTTTGGGCGACATTCTCAACGACAATGTTCTTAAGCCGGAAGCAAAGAAAGAAGAAAAGAAGGCTGAACCTAAGAAGGAAGCTGCTGCTCATGCACAGCAGGGCTCAATTCT
>JAEEGJ010023521.1_pt1 | contig 12919 bp, 11 predicted proteins | sample 8958761 | NCBI WGS metagenome assembly JAEEGJ01 (sample SAMN16246546, study PRJNA631951) | gut metagenome | biome: gut microbiome; feature: rumen; material: RS-attached | host: Bos | place: Iran: Karaj | collected 2018-10
TATGCCTAAGTCTCTGTCAGACGGACCGTTAAAGACCGCCCGCCAGTTCCCCGGAATTCGCGAAGAGGGTAAAGAATGGTGGCAGGAATACTACGACGAGGGAGTCTTTATCGGCTACCGCTGGTACGACACTCAGAACATCCCCGTAGACTTCGCTTTCGGCCACGGTCTTAGCTACACTACCTTCGATATCTCCGGCGCTTCGGTTAAGCGCAGCGGAAAGGAATGGGTAGTCAGCGCGACTGTAAAGAATACCGGAAAGGTAGCCGGCGCAGAGGTCGTCCAGCTCTATATAGGCGATACCGAAGCTTCCGTTGCCCGCCCTGCAAAGGAGCTCAAGGGCTTCGAGAAGGTCTGGCTTGAGCCCGGCCAGAGCAGGAAAGTCAGCTTCAAAATCGGCAGGGAAGCCCTCAGCTTCTTCGATGCCGACGCTCATAAGTGGGTAGCTGAACCCGGCGAGTTCCACGCTTATCTTGGAAACTCTTCCGACAATATCGCTGCAGATCTGGCTTTCAACCTTAAATAATGGCAAGAGTACAATCAGTAGATATCCTCAGGGGCGCGACCATCATCCTGATGATAGTCGTCAACAACCCCGGCAACTGGGCGCTTAGGTGGGCTCCGCTGCGCCACGCGGTGTGGAACGGCCTTACCCTTACGGATCTGGTCTTCCCGCTGTTCCTGTTTGTGATGGGAGTGTCTATGTATTTCTCCCTGAGCAGAGGGGGATTCAAGCTCTCCTGGAAGATGCTTCGAAGAGTGCTTCTGCTGATCTTCCTGGGTCTCCTTCTGAACTGGGGTTCCGCAGCGCTCTGGGCCCACACGTATTCGCTTGATACACTGAGATTTACGGGCGTTTTGCAGCGCTTTGCGCTGTGTTTTGCACTTACCGCTCTGATAGTCTGCCTTTTACCCCGAAAAAGCGTGCCTTGGATAGCTCTAATCCTGCTTGTAGGGTATTCTGTGGCACTTTTACTGGGCAATGGCTACGCATATAGCCCCGAAAATATTATAGCCAGGGTAGATAACGCTCTGATACCCGCAAAACACCTCTATAACGACAATGGAATTGACCCAGAAGGCATTCTGAGCACGATTCCGAGCCTTTCACACACCCTGATCGGCTTTATGTTCGGCGAATTGATCGCCAAACACAGAAACCGGGAACTGATGACCAGGGCCATCATCGGGATTGCGACCGGAGTTCTCATCTCGATCTGGCTTCCGATCAACAAGAAGATATGGTCGCCGAGTTTCGTTCTCGTAGCTTGCGGAATCGGGGCATTGTTGCTGGGATTGCTTTATTATCTGACGGACGAGAAGAAGATCTGGAAAAACGCAGGCTTTTTCAAGTCGTTCGGAACAAACGCGATTTATTGTTACGTCGTAAGCCACATAGTCGGTTGGGGATTCATCATCTGCGGATTCCAGCGTCTGTTCGCCGCGGCTAACTCGGCGTGGATCTCATTTTTGTATTCGTTAGTAGTAGTGGTGGTCGTTTGGCTGACTGTCTTACCATTATATAAGAAGAATATATATATAAAGGTGTAAAAGCTCTTTTGTTACACAATTTATATTATGTTAACTTGTGTATTTGGAAAGACTCTCCTATCGCTGAAAAATACCATACTTTAGGTATAGACATCTCGTCTCACCTGCCGAACTTTGCAGTGTGAAACAAAAACAACTCTAATATGAAAAAGACATACAATATTGAAGTTGACTGCGCCAACTGCGCTCTCCTGATGGAAAATGCAACCAAACAGACCGCCGGAGTTGAAAATGCCGTCGTCAACTTTATGACCCAAAAGATGACAGTCGAATTCTCCGAAGGCGCAGACGAGAAAGCCGTAATGAAATCCGTCTTGAAGGCCTGCCACAAAGTCGAACCCGACTGTGATATCGAATTATGAAATTAACAAAGAAACAGCGGAAAATGCTGATCAGGATAGTTCTGGCTGCGGTTTTTACCGCCGCCCTGAACCTCTTTCCTATTGAAAATCAGTGGGTTAAGCTTGCTCTATATCTTGGAGTTTATATACTTATCGGCTACGATATTCTGCGTAAGGCTGGCCTTGGAATAATCAATGGAAGGCCTTCTGACGAGAATTTCCTGATGACGGTTGCTACCGCCGGCGCATTCGCCCTGGCCATATGGGAAAAGAGCGGCGACTACAATGAGGCCATCGCCGTTATGCTCTTCTATCAGATAGGTGAATTCTTCCAGAATTACGCTATCGGAAGAAGCCGTAAGAGCATTTCTGCCCTGATGGACATCAGACCCGACTATGCTAATATAGAAACCGGCGGAATCCTTCACTGGCTAGATCCCAATGAGGTCGCCGTAGGATCTATAATCATAGTCCAGCCGGGCGAAAAAGTTCCTCTGGACGGTATCGTAGAGGCAGGTAACTCTACCCTGAATACTGCGGCCCTGACCGGCGAAAGTCTTCCCCGCGATGTCGCTCCCGGCGACGAGATAATCAGCGGATGCATCAACCTTAGCGGCGTCCTGAGGGTCCGTACAACCAAGCCTTTCGGCGAATCTACCGTCTCCAAGGTCCTCGAACTGGTCGAGAACTCTACTTCACATAAATCCCAGTCCGAAGCCTTTATCTCGCGCTTTGCGCGTATCTACACCCCTGCCGTCTGCTTCAGCGCCCTGGCGCTGGCGCTCCTCCCTCCCCTCTTCGCCCTGATTACCGGAGCCGAGGCGGGTCCTGAATGGAGGACGTGGATCTACAGGGCTCTTACCTTCCTTGTAATCAGTTGCCCTTGCGCACTGGTTATCTCCATCCCCCTCAGCTTCTTTGCCGCCATCGGCGGAGCCGGGCGTAAGGGTGTTCTCGTAAAGGGTTCGAACTACCTTGAGGCCCTTTCGAAGGTACGTACCTTCGTATTCGATAAGACCGGCACCCTCACTAAGGGCGTTTTCGAGGTCACGGCGGTCCATCACTCTCCTATCGACGAAGCCCGCCTGATCGAGCTTGCCGCAATCGCGGAATGCTCTTCGTCTCACCCTATCAGCCGCAGCATCCAGAAGGCCTACGGAAAGCAGATAGACCGGACCAGGGTCTCCGATATCGAGGAGATAGCCGGAGAGGGCGTGAAGGCGGTCGTGGATGGAATCAAGGTCGTTGCAGGCAACGAGAAGCTGATGCGCTCGATCGGAGTCGAACCTCTTCCCTGCCATTGCACGGGCACACTGGTCCACATAGCGCTCGACGGCGAGTACGCCGGCCACATCCTGATAACGTATGTCGTCAAGCCCACCTCCCGCCGCGCGATCGACCTCCTGCGCAAGGCCGGCATATCCCGCACGGTGATGCTTACAGGCGATTCGGCCAAGGTGGCCGGCCATGTCGCCGTGGAGCTGGGCGTGGACCGCGTATGCAGCGGACTCCTCCCTGCTGATAAGGTCGAGAAGGTAGAGGAGCTGATGGCCGACGGAACACCCGGAAAGCTCGCCTTCGTGGGCGATGGTATCAACGATGCGCCCGTCCTTATTCGCGCCGATATCGGTATCGCGATGGGCGCGATGGGCAGCGACGCCGCTATCGAGGCCGCGGACGTGGTCCTGATGGACGATGACCCGATGGGAATCGTTACTGCCGTCAGAGTCAGCCGCAAATGCCTTGGAATAGTCTGGCAGAACATAATCTTCGCCCTGGGAATCAAGGCGGCCTGCCTGATTCTTGGCGCGCTGGGTCTGGCCGGAATGTGGGCCGCGATCTTCGCCGACGTAGGAGTAATGGTCCTCGCAGTCCTCAATGCTATGCGTTGTTTGCGCGTTAGCAATAAATAATTTTGTATATTAGCACGTTATTTTAAACGTGCTAATATTATGTTAGGTACATTCCTTCAGTTGCCGGACGCCGGCAAGGTAGCGGCAGTCGATTCTACTCTTAAGTCTCTTCCTCAGTCCCTTGAACCTCTCGTAACCAATTTCAAGGAGGATCCGAACACTGCTCTGCAGACTCTCGGGCAGGACGCTCTTCAGCTCGGTCTGAAGGTGATTGCGGCTATTGCCATTTACATAATCGGCGCCTGGCTGATCAAGAAGATCAAGGTCTGGATGCAGAAAGGAATGGCCAAGAAAAAGACCGACCAGGCTATCATCACCTTCACGAGTTCGCTCGTCAGCATCACTCTTTCGGTACTTCTTATCGTAATAGTGATCGGTACTCTGGGTATCAATACTACTTCCCTGGCGGCTGTCCTGGCGGCAGGAGGAATGGCAATCGGTCTTGCGCTCAGCGGAACCGTCCAGAACTTCGCCGGCGGCATCATGCTGATCATCTTCAAGCCCTTCAAGGCAGGTGACCTTATCGAAGCCCAGGGTTTCCTCGGAATTGTAACTGAGGTTAATATCGTTTCGACTAAACTCCGTACCCCGGACAACAGGATAATCGTCCTTCCCAACGGCGCACTCAGCTCGGGTACCATCACCAGCTATTCTCCCAAGGCATACCGCCGTATCGATATTGATCTTCCCTTCGAACACGGAACGGATGTCGAGAAACTTATCGAGACTCTTAAGACCCTGGTAGCCAAGGAGAAACTGGTCGTCACCGAACCTATTGAAGAAGCTGGAGTTCCCTTCTTTACCATCTGCGATATCGACAAAGATGCGGTAACCGTAAGGACCCGCGTATGGTGTAAGAACGAGGATTACTGGACAGTTTACTTCAATCTTCGCAATACCCTTTATACCGCCCTCGGAGCGGCCGGCTTCAAGTTCGCATCTACCCGCGTACAGGTAAAACAGTCCTAATCTTTCAGAAGGGATGGCACGAGGGCGTAAAACAACTATCATACTCGAGAACGTAGTGATTGAGTCAGTGGCTGCCGAAGGCAAGTCACTGGCCCACGCTAAACTCCCTACCGAACCGGAAGAAGCTACCCCCAGGGTGCTTTTCGTCCCGTTCGCCGTACCGGGAGACGTAGTAGACGTGATGCTCACCAGGCGCAAGAAATCCTTCCTGGAAGGTAAGATAGTCCGTATCGTGAAACCCTCTCCCAGGAGGCTTGAGCCTTTCTGCAAACATTTCGGGACCTGCGGGGGCTGCAAGTGGCAGATACTCCCCTACGATCTTCAGCTCGAAGCTAAGAGGCGTCAGGTCTACGACCAGCTCGTGAGGATAGGACATCTGGACGTCCCTGAAATCAGGCCCGTACTGGGCTCGGCAAAGACAGTAGAGTATCGCAACAAACTCGAGTTCACGGCTTCCTCCTACAGGTGGGTTTTCCCGGACGAAGAGCCCGAAAATCTCAGTGAAGCGGAGCGTGTAGGACTCGGATTCCACGTAGGAAAATTCTTCGACAAGGTACTCGATATCGAGCACTGCTATCTTCAGAGAGAGCCCTCCAATCAGATACGCCTTTTTGTTAAAAAATACGCCCTGGAACACGGTATTCCCTTCTTTAATTTAAGGGAAAAAACGGGAATTCTACGTAACATGTTTGTTAGGACTGCTGAAAATCAGCAGGTTATGTTGATAGTCTGTTTCGGCCAGGATTTCCCCGGAAGAGAGGCTTTCCTTGATGCGATTGCTGCAGAATTCCCCTCCATTAGCTCGCTTTACTACATCATAAACGCCAAGGTCAACGACTCCGTAGCCGATCAGGAATGTATACTTTATAAGGGAGACGAGGCGATTTATGAGTCGATGGAAGGTCTGACCTTCAAGATAGGTCCGAAGTCTTTCTATCAGACAAATACCGAGCAGGCTTACGAACTTTATAAGGTAGCCCGCGAGTTTGCCGACCTGAGCGGGGACGAAGTTGTCTACGACCTCTATACCGGAACGGGTACTATCGCCCAGTTCGTCAGCTCGAAGGCCTCGAAGGTGATAGGTATCGAGTATGTCCCGGAGGCCATAGAAGATGCCCGCGAAAACGCCCGCCGAAACGGTATCTCCAACTGCGACTTTTACGCCGGCGATATGAAGGACATCCTTACGGACGGATTCATCGAGGACCACGGCCGGCCGGATGTCATCATCCTCGACCCTCCCCGCGCCGGAATACACCCGGACGTTGCGAAGGTAATCCTCAATGCGGCTCCTAAGAGGATAGTGTACGTGAGCTGCAACCCGGCCTCCCAGGCTCGCGACCTGGCCGCCCTATCCGTAAAATACAAGGTAACGGCAGTCCAACCAGTCGACATGTTCCCCCACACTCAACATGTCGAGAACGTATGCCGTCTCGAACTACTATGATAATTGATATACTTCTGCTTCTCCTGGGCCTTGGCCTGGTAGTATTTGGTTCTGACATTCTTGTAGACGGATCGTCTGCAATAGCCCGCAAATCGGGAGTCAGTGAATTCGTGATCGGCCTTACTATAGTCGGTTTCGGAACCTCCATGCCCGAATTGATAGTAAGTCTTACCGGCGCCATCGAAGGTTCGGCCGACATCAGTATAGGTAATATAGTCGGCTCAAATACCCTGAATGCCCTGCTGGTGCTCGGCGCCGCTGCCGCGATTACGCCTATCGTAATAAACAGGATCAACCTTACCCGTGATATCCCTATCTTCCTCGGGATCACCCTTTTCTTCGTGCTTTTGACGACTAAGGGCTACCTTAACTGGGTAGACGGCCTGATGCTTCTGGCTGTTTTTGCGGCCTATCTGGTCATGTGTTTCAAGAGCGGTAAAGTAGATGTAGAAGAAGCTCCCAAACGCGATATAAGCCTGTTTATGGCTATCGTAATGGTCCTTGGAGGACTTGCCGGCCTCGTCTTCGGAGGAAGGCTGTTCGTGGACCATTCAGTCAATTTCGCTAAGGAGGTCGGAGTCAGCGAGAAGTTTATCGCAATTACCCTGCTCGCGGGTGGTACCTCGATGCCCGAGCTGGTTACCACTATCGTCGCTGCGGCGAAGAAAAAGGGCCAGCTGGCGCTCGGCACCATCATTGGCAGCAATGTCTTCAATATCCTGTTCGTGCTGGGCGTAGCCTCGCTTGTGACTCATCTGGGAGTAGGAACCATGACCTGGGTGGATTTCGGCTTCCTGTTTGCCAGTACGGTTATCCTTGCCCTCTGCGCCTATATAGGCAAGAGAGAGCGTATAAACAGGTTCGAGGGAATACTTATGATGGCGGCCTATGTAGGCTATATAGGCTGGCTTATCTACACCATCTAGAAGTAGAGGGCGATTCCTATATCTAAAGTGATGTGTTGCCTGCGCGAGTAGACCGTCTGCTCGCGGGGAACGACGCCTTCGTAAGGATCTACTGGAAGCGGGCTGCAGGTGATCAGATTTGCCTTTACAAAGCCGTCAAGGCTTACTTTCAGGCCCATGTCGTGGCGCAGTCCAATACCTGCCGAGTAAAGGTTAACCTTGTCTTCCAGACTCCATTTATACAGGGCGGCTCCTGCCCCGCCGAAAAGGAACATGCCGGTTTCAGTGTACCCCCAGGGGAAGATGGAGAACTGGACCTCGGCCGGGACTACCCTATAGTCTTTCTCTACTCCCCTATAACCGCCTCTCAGAGTAAGAGCGAAGTAATTCAGGAACTCCAGTCCGAGATCCGCGCAGATAAAGGCGTTGGTATAATAGTCCGGAGTCAGGGGCTCGGAATCGGAGATTCTGCTTCCGTAGGAGTTGTAGATAGTGTATTCGAAACTGCTTGCCGCCTTGGCGCTGTAACCCCACTGAATACCGTACCTCAGGCGCGGGTTTCCGGCCTCCGAAAGGGCTTCGGATACGAGGATAAGCGCCAGAGATAAGGCTGTTATTTTCAGCAGTTTACTCATTTGAATCTATAGTAAAGGGTTATCTGCGGAATAAGGGCTTTCAGTACCCCGTTTTCATACCAGGAAAGGTCCAGCGTCCCGAAGGTTTCGTCTTTTCTGAGCTGGAAACCGAACTCGCCGGTAAAGCTCAGGGCGATGTCGATATTGTTCTGGAAAAGGAAGAGCACTCCTGCCCCGGCGGCCATTCCGAGGATGGGGCCGTGGTTACGGTTGGGGGCGCCGTGGTCCCTGACCCAGCCGGTAGTAAAGCCGCCGCCCAGGTAGAAGCGGTAGTCTATGTCTTCGCGGATGACTCCGCCGCGCAGCTGGTTCTGGTGGAGCCAGGTGAACTTTACGCCGGGAGTGTTTTCTATGCCGTTAAGGATACCGTCCATATCTGCGGTAAGGCTGACGGTATTATAGACGCGGCGGTCGCTTTGTTGAATTCCGAGGCTGACTCCGAAGCCTTTCGGGGAGTTAAGAAGGCCGGCTCTCTCGATCCTTCGCTGGGCATAAGCCTCATTGCAGCCCATCAGAAGGGCTACAGTTATCAGCAGTGTTATGAAGGCCGGTTTAGTCACAAATGCTAAGTTACGAATTATTTGTTAATTGCCCGCAAATGGGTAATTTTGTCCTGTCAAATAAAACTCTATGCCGGCAACAACCCTGCTTGCTCCCCTTCCGGAGCGCCTGAGACCGAGGAGTCTCGATGAATATGTAGGCCAGAAACACCTGGTCGGCGAAGGCTGTATTCTGCGCAATATGATAGAGAGCGGAAACCTCTCTTCGTTCATACTCTGGGGCCCTCCCGGAGTGGGGAAAACTACCCTTGCCCGTATTATGGCCGACTCCCTGGGCCGCGAGTTCTATACCCTCTCGGCGGTAAGCGCAGGAGTTAAGGAAGTTCGCGAGGTGTTCGATGCCGCTAAGCGCGGTTCGCTCTTCAGAGACGGCAGAGCTCCAATCCTATTCATAGACGAGATCCATCGCTTCAGCAAGGCCCAGCAGGATGCCCTTCTGGGAGCCGTAGAACAGGGCGTAGTAGTTCTTATAGGAGCTACTACCGAGAACCCCTCTTTCGAGGTTATCTCTCCCCTTCTGTCCCGCTGCCAGGTCTATGTACTCAAATCGCTCGATAAGGAAGACCTGCTGACTTTGCTCGACAGGGCCCTCAAGCAGGATGAAGTCCTCAGGGAAAAGAACATAAAGGTAGTCGAGACCGACGCGCTTCTTCGCCAGAGCGGCGGAGACGGACGCAAGCTCCTCAATATCCTGGAAGTGGTAATCGATTCCCAGGCCGGCAAAAAGGAGATAGTAATCGACAACAAGATCGTAAGCGACTGCCTCCAGAAAAGTACTGCGATCTACGACAAAGACGGCGAGATGCACTACGACATCATCTCTGCCTTCATAAAAAGCGTACGCGGCTCGGACCCCAACGCGGCGGTCTATTACCTCGCCCGTATGCTGGACGGGGGCGAAGACCCGCTCTTCATAGCCCGCCGCCTCTGTATCCTCGCCGCGGAGGATGTGGGCCTTGCCAACCCGAACGCCCTGCTCCTGGCGAACAGCACCTTCCAGATAGTCCATTCGATCGGGATGCCCGAGGCGCGGATTCCGCTCTCCGAATGCGCGATCTACCTGGCCAGCTCGCCCAAGAGCAATTCGGCCTATATGGCCATCGGCGCAGCCCTAGAGGCCGCAGCCTCCGACAAGACTGCTCCCGTCCCGCTCCACCTTCGCAACGCGCCTACCAAGCTGATGGAGGAGCTGGGATATTCAGACGGCTACAAGTATGCCCACGACTTCCCCGGTCACTTTGTAGACCAGGAGTTCCTACCCGACGCCTTCCGCGGCCGCGTCTTCTACGAGCCTCAGCCCAACAAACACGAAGACACGCTCAAAGCGTACCTCCAGGCCTGCTGGCCGAAGTACTACACGAAAAAATAACTAGAACGGATAGGTAATAGCTCGCGAAGCGATGCCCGTTCGCTAGAACGGGTATCCTACGCCGAAGTGAAGGGCGACGCCTCCCGTCTTGAAGGCGGTGATGGGGTCGAGCCACTTAACTGAGGCGGAAGGATCGCGCAGGCGTACACCCATATCCAGACGGATAAGGATAACGTTGGCGTTGAGCCTGATTCCGAGGCCGTAGTCGGCGGCGATGGCGGTAAGATCTACTCCGGAATGCGTATCCCAGACGTTTCCTGCCTCAGCGAACAGAGCGCCTTCCAGCATCCAGAACAGCGGGAAGCGGTATTCTACGTCTGCTTCCAGTTTCATATCACCGGTCTGGCTGGGGATGCTGAAGGTCTTGTCGAGGGCTGATGCTCCCGGGCCCAGTGAACGGGTCTGCCAGCCTCTCATACTGCTGGCTCCTCCGGCATAGAACTGCTTTTCATAGGGCAGCGCGGTACTGTTTCCGTAGGCCTGACCGATTCCGGCGAGGACGCGGAATGCGACAGCCTGTTCGTCGTCCAGTCCGAAGCGGTAGCCGCGGGCGAGGGCCAACTCAACCTTGGCATACTGGGAGAAGGGCGCTCCGAGAAGAAGACCCTGACCTGCTCCGTTGGCGGGGAGAAGACCCTTGAAGAGGCTGATTACATTGCCTGAAAGGTCTGCCTGAAGCCTTGCGGTGTAGTATGAGGTAGTAGGGATAGGGTCAGAACTGCTCGAGTAGTAGAAGGTTCCCGCGACTCCGATATCGGAGTGGTCCTGATACGAGTACTTCATGTAAGGATTCTTGTTAAGCCTTTCCGCGAAGGCGGAGTTGAGGTCGAAGAGCCTTACGTAGTTGATCTGAAGCGGGTATATCTGATACGACAGCTTTCTGCGGTAGATTCCGGTATAGCCGTAGGAGCCCGAAAACAGGTTGCGGGTATATTCAGGACGGTTTTGGTGAGAGAAGGACAGGTTGAACTCCGTACGGGGTACGTTGGATCCCTGGAAGCGCTCGTATCCCAGTCCCAGGAAGCGCGGCAGACTGAGCGAGGCGGAAGTACCGACCTCGGTTGCGTGTGTGTCGCTGTCTATCATAAACTGGAAGTTTCCGCTGAAACCTATGCTTAGCCACTCCCCTCCGCCGAAGATATTCTTATGATAGTAACTGAGGCGGGGAGAGATGCCTATAAGGCCGGAAGAGTTGGTACTGACTTCGAGATTAGTCTTGAAACCCTGAAGCTTAGATTTAGTCAGGGCGATATTGCAGTCTACGGTAGTACTGTCTGCGGGGGTAAGGTTCACTCCTACGCTCTGGAATACTCTAAGCGAAGAGAATCTGGAGTAAGTATTGGATACCTTGTCTACATTGTAGAGGTCTCCGGGATGAAGGAGGTTCATTCCGCGAAGGACTGACTCCTTGAACTTAAGATCTTCAGGATAGGTTACGCTTACCTTTCCGATGTAGGACTTACGGATGGTAGAGGGAATCTCATAGATAACCGCAGCCTTTCCGGCGCGGCCGTTGGTATCCGCGTAGAAGTGATACTGGCTCTGGTCTATGTTGTAATAGCCCTTGGAGCGAAGAGACTCTACGCTCCTTGCTATTTCCTCTTCCATAGTCACCTCGGAAAGATTCTCTCCCTGACGGACCAGTATCTTGCTGGAATCGGCCATAAAGTCCGTACGGAAACCGTCGGCCTCAGGCAGCCTGAAGATTATGGTATCGATAGGGATCTGCTGACCCAACTCAACCTGGTATGTGACCTTGGCTTTTTTACCCTTGTAGGTGATGAGGGTGTCTACCTTGGAGTCGTAGTATCCGAGCTTAGTCAGGCGCTCGCCCATCGCGGTCCTGGAGAGGGCCGTACTGCGCTTATTCAGGATTACAGCTTTTCTCTCGAACAGGGATCTGACCGGTTTCTGGCGGACATATTGGGAGAGTTCGCTGACGTTGAAGAAAGGGTCTCCGCTTACTTCGATTTTGTATGAGTCGAGGACATACTCATCCTCTGCAAGCTCCACCTTCGAGAGTGAAGCGCAGGATGTTGCCAGACCTGCTAGGACTGCCAGGTAAAACAGAGGGCTGAGGGTCTTCTTTTTCATATGGAGAATCGTACAAATTTAGCAAATAATTGAGTATATTAGCACTCTCGTTATGGTTAAGTTGACTTCAGCTGAAATCAAGTCTGTAAAAGCCCTGGGCTCGAAGAAGTTCCGCGACATCGAAGGACTTTTCGTGGTCGAGGGCGAGAAAATGGTTGCCGAGGCTCTCGAGTCCGGCTTCAAGATCGAAAAACTCTACCGCCGCGATGAGATAGGAGAGCAGCAGATGTCCAGGATAAGTTCGCTGGACTCCCCCTCCCCCGTCCTGGCCGTCATCCGTAAGGCCGAGCCTAAACCGGCCGTCGCGGGTAAAGGCCTGTTCCTGGCGCTGGACAGCGTCCGTGACCCCGGCAATCTCGGGACTATTATGAGAATTGCGGACTGGTTCGGAATAGACGGTATTTTCGCCTCGCAGGATACGGTAGACCAGTATAATCCTAAGGTAGTCCAGGCTTCGATGGGCGCGGTCTTCCGTAAGACGGTGACCTATTGCGACCTTCCCGCTTTGTGCAGGAGTTTCAGGGAGGCTGGGCTGCCGGTGTATGGGACCTTCCTCGACGGGTCGGACATCTATGGGGCCGAGCTTAAGGGCGAGGGCCTGATCGTGATGGGAAGCGAGTCCTTCGGAATCAGCAAGGAAGTCGGAGCGAACGTAGACTCCCGCCTTAAGATACCCTCCTATTCGGTGGGCCCCGGCGCCGAGTCGCTCAATGTAGCGGTCGCTACGGCCGTAACGGTAGCTGAGTTCAAGAGAAGAAACGCCTAGGAAGAAGATGATTATTTATCAGGTACTAACCCGCCTTTGGCGCAGCGGAAAGATGTCGGGCTTCGACACCCCGGCCTTCAGCTATCTCCGCTCCCTGGGGGTCTCCCATATCTGGTATACCGGAATCATCAGACACTCGACCGGCAAGCCCTATGTAAAGGGTAAGCTGGGCTCTCCCTATTCGATCATTGATTACTACGACGTCAATCCCTATCTGGCAGACAATCCGGATCGCAGGATCGAGGAGTTCGAGGACCTTGTCAGGCGTACGCATCAGGCGGGAATGAAGGTCATAATAGACTTCGTCCCTAACCACGTCTCCCCTGATTACTCTGACACGCACGGCGGAATCGCTACCCTACATCGCTG
>JAEEGJ010023528.1_pt1 | contig 12917 bp, 7 predicted proteins | sample 8958761 | NCBI WGS metagenome assembly JAEEGJ01 (sample SAMN16246546, study PRJNA631951) | gut metagenome | biome: gut microbiome; feature: rumen; material: RS-attached | host: Bos | place: Iran: Karaj | collected 2018-10
TCTGTCATTGTTACTTTTGATTCATATTTTCCTGCATCTCCCCACAAATACGAATCATCACTGAAAACTGCAGAACCATTACCGTCTGTAACAGTTTTATCGTCACCATATTTAAAATGATTATTTACATTACTTAAATCTCGTTCTCCACCGCTGCCAACATAGAATCCATAAGCCATTGTAAGCAATGCACATTTTACAAGTTCTTTTTCAGAAATATTTCTATATGCATATTTTGTCTCATCTGCAACAAAAATCGAGTTACCATCTCTAATTAACTCAATTGAATAATAATGTTTAGCATCTCTTAAGACTTGCAATGGTCCTTTTGTTACAGGATTTTCCATAGTTCCGTTCATAAGGATTGTAGGTTCAATTGTTATAGAAGTATCATTATTTGCTTTATGTACAGTTGTATTTTCTACCCCTGAATCAGAAACAAAATGCAAATCTTTATCGAGCTCTGCAACTCTTATCCAATCAGCTGAAATATTATAATTTTTGATACAAAGATATGCACTTTCAGGACCAATTGAACGGTAATTATAATCCCATGCATCCCAGTTAACTATTTCTGAATAGCCATCACCTGTCTCTGGAGTATAATCTACAGCAAGAAGATAACCTTTATTAGCTTTCTCTTTGCTGTTTTCATCTGGATAAATATATGAAGCAGAATCTTCCTTCATAGCAAGACCAATCAACTCATCTGAAACAATTGAAGCAGGAATAACATCTGTAAGTAATGGCGCTGTCTGATCATAAGCAATCAGATATTCATATGCTAAAGTTGTACTATCCGGTTTAAATGAAATTGTTTGTTTTCCACCAGATGTACCAGATTCAGTTTTTTTACTGAACTTTTGCCATGAGTTTGTAGCACTTCCAGCATCTCTATAATAAACTGTATATGAATCTGCCGGATTAAAAGGTGCATCCCATTCAAGTACCTGAGTATCTGCACTCTCAGATTTTTTGGCATGAACATTTAAGCCATAACCTATAGTTGCACCAAATTCTTCAGTAACATTTTGATAAGTATTTCCATCAAATGAAACATTTCTTCCTGCAAGATTAAAATCATCTGAAGAACCGTCATGTTTTACAGGTATTACTGTATAACCATATGGAATACCCCAGGCAATATAACTCTGGTTTACTTCATATGGATTAGTATTTGTAGCTGCTTCTTTATATGTATCAGTAAGCTTATAAGAACCTTGAACAAGGTTTACAGAAGCTCTGATACCATCCGCAGCTTCACTATTAATTGTTAGAGTGTTATTTACTGCGTCATAATAATATACATCCGGATTAGACAAATTATCTTCAGAAATCAGTTCAGGATGCTGTGTCGCAGTCTTATAAGTAATTCGGCGGATAATATAACCATCTGCTCCATCTACCGGATTCCACTTTACATCAATAATGTTAGCCTGATTTGGAAGCACAGTAACATTTGTAAGAGCCGGTCCAACTGTACATACATCAATAGTGCTGTCTGTTGAATCAACTGCATTCTGTGCAGTTACTGTAAATTTAATGTTTTTACCAGAAATCAAAGCATCATCATACCCTGCAGGTTTAGTGATTACACAGGTGTATTTTAAGTCATCATCAGAACCTGTTGTTTTGATTTCATAGTTTGCATCAACACCTTCTGCTGATTCAATAACAAGTTCTTCAGATTCACCTTCATACTTTGCAGAAATCTTATAACCTGCAGTTGCTTTCTGTACAGCTGGCCATTCTACAATGAGCTTATCATAATCATAAGCAGTAATAACAGGTGCTGGAGTTCCAAGAGTTTCAAAGATTTTTGGATTATCCTGCTCGTCTAGAATTGTTTTATCTGTAGACAATCCAAGAGAAGCTTCCAGAGTATATATACGTCTGTCTCCAGAATCTGCAGCATGCTCATAAGTTGCAACAGGATTATCAGGATTCGAATCATCAATAACTAATTCACTGTGATCTAATACTGCACTTTCCTGAGTTCCATTTTCACCATTCTTCCATAAGATTGTGTATTTATAATCAGAATGGTATGCCCATGAAAGAATAAACTTGTCTTTATAACCATCAGCAACAATAAAACTTTCAATCTTAGGGAATGCGTTAGCATCATCTGTTACAAGATACTTTCCAGCCGCCTCTGCAATATCAATATTCTCTGTTGAACAATCGCTTGCTCCTTCTGGACAAATAAACAGTTTATAAATGTAATAACCTTTTTTAGAAGCAGGATTATCAAATATATCCTGAGCTGCATTTATTTCTGATATTGAATTAAAATTCCATGAATCATTTCCAGATGCATCTGGTTCAGAATCAGGATTCAATTCAGTAGGTAATGTATATTTTTCTCGTGTAACACAATATGTATAATTTTTTCCAAAAGACTCAAACGATGCATTAAAATCGAACAAGATTTTTGTAAAGTTCAATCCATCTTCAGATTTTTCATATTCAGTTTTTATAGAAAAACTTGGAATAGTTAAGAGCCAGCCTTCAAGAACATCAGTCTTACTTGAATCTGCAGTTATAGTTTTATTAGGAGTATCAGCTGTTACAGACTGAATATAATATGCAAACTTCTTTCCACGATCTGCTTCGGAAACTGAATCTTCCCAAATTACTTCATCCCCCGGAGTATAAATTGCAGGTTCCATATCTTCAATAAACTTAAATTCAGAATCTGCAGCATTTGCATTTTTCTTATAAATTTTAAACTTCAAATCATGAAGTGTATAACCACTAACTCCTGAATTTTCTCTATACCATACTTGTTCCGGAAGCTTCCATGAAAGTTTTATAGAATCTTTCGAATCTCCCTGTGAAACAGCAAAATCAACAGGCTTATCCGGAATAACCCGATGCGCAGTCTCTGCAGAAGTTTTCTCGCTGCATTCTTTAGCTGTGGAATCGGCTTTTACAACTTCAACTTCAAAAAGATATTCTGTTGTTGAGGCGAGACCGTCAATATTCACTTCGCGAAGATTTCCTTCTGCTTCAAGTGATTTGAACTTTATAGTCTGGTTAGTAACATTGTATACGTTGATATTGTAAGAAACCGAATTTTCATAGGTTTCGTCTGAACAGTTATCCATCCACCAGCTGAGTTTTACGGCATTACCCTCTTCTGAAGGTTCAATAGCTGTAATGATTGGAACTGCGAGTGTTGAACCGCAGACAACGATACTTTTAGATGAAACAGTTCCGTAGTAGTTTACGGCACTTACACAATAATATTTAGTTATGCCGGATTCTTCCTCAATAAGGATTTCAGTTTCTGTTCCTTTTGTTTCTGATACCTTAGAAAAAGTACTAAATGGGTTTTCTGCAGCAAAAATCTGATATTGAACAGCATTCTCTACTGCTTCCCAGGAAATTGTTACAGCCTTGCTTTCTCCATGACTGGCTGTAATTTTAGATGGCGGAAGAATAAAATCCGAATAATCTGCTGCAGTCTTATGTTCGTTATAATCAAGAGAAGGTTCATCTACCAGATCATAACGGCAGCCAATAATAAAAAGTGGCAACAGCATCATTGCTGCTAAAGCCACCTTCCGAAAAGATGTGATATTTTTCATGTATATAATTATACGTTATTTTATGATTTAGGGGAACACATGCAATATGACCTTCGTCATAAGCTTTCGGTTTATGTTGACTTTATGGCAATCCACTCTTAAAATTAAATAATATAGAAGAAAAGATAAGCAAAATGAAACGTATAATTGGAAAAAATCTCATAATATCACTAAGCATACTCTTTATTACCATTGCCATAGCAGTAATTATTTCTGTAACACTAATTCATTCAAAAACACTGAACAACTCTTTAACAAAAAAGAATATAAAGAATAGCGATAAGCTGATTCTCGGATTCTCACAGATTGGCTCAGAAAGTTCATGGAGAACCCGTAACACCCAGTCTATTTTTGAGGCGGCGGCAGACAATGACATTCAGATTCTTTTTGATGATGCCCAGCAGAAACAGGAAAATCAGCTTAAAGCAATAAGGTCATTTATAGTTTATCAGGTTGATGTTATAGTCTTTGTTCCGATTGTAGAAGATGGCTGGGACAATGTACTTCAGGAAGCAAAGGATGCAGGTATTCCGGTTATTCTTGTAGACCGCCAGATTAACGCTGATCCAAGTTTATATGCAGGCTTTCTTGGAGAAAACGGTGTTGAAGAAGGACGCAGGGCTGCACGATATCTTGTAAATAAATGTAAAAACAGAAGCGGCGATATCAATATTTTTGAAATCAGTGGTACAGAAAATTCTTCCATTGTAGAAGACCGTGCCAGAGGATTCCGTGAAATAATAAGTACAAATTCTAAATTCAAAATCATTCATTCAGAGAACGGAGACTTTTTACGTTCCCGTGGTAAGGAAATTGGTGATATGCTCCTTGCCAGCAATGTTCTGGAAAACGGAAATACCACAAATACAATTTATTACAACAAGCAGAAAATCGATGTAATTTTTTCTCATAATGATTCAATGACGCTCGGATTCCTTGATTCTATGGAAGCGCATAAAATCAATCCAAAAGGAAAAGGAACAATCATTATAAGCATTGATGGTGAGCAGGAATGTATTGATGCCATGATTGCGGGAAAGATTAACTGTGTTGTTGAATGTAATCCAAACCACGGACAAATGCTTATGGCCCTTGTAAAGCAAATTGCAAGAGGCGAACCTATTCCGCGCATTACTTACAATTACGAAACTGTATTTACAGAAGACGATAATTTTTCAAAATATGATCCGCGCGGATACTGACAGGTAAAAAATGAAAAACACAAGTCTTAGACGAACACTGCTTAAAACCTATATCTCGCTGCTTTTTATTGCTTTCATTCCAACGATTTATTCTTCTGTAGTTACACAGATTCATATCCGTCAGTACAGCCAGATTATCTCGAATGTAGGCACAGCAAATAATATCAATTCTACTGTAAAAAATGACATTCCTGCAGAACTTTGGAATATCATCAGCGGTAAGCAGGCCATTCAGGACGGCAACCAGTATCACATGCTTGATGAAGTTTATGCAAAGCTTTCCCTTATGCTGATGATAAACAAAAATGCCGAGAGCCGTGGAAAACTCGAAGTCGCAAACAGAACAACAGCCACACTTCGCCGCAATATCGACATGCTGATTTCTCAGATGAAAAAAGGAAGTACCGTTACTCAGAATGAAGCTACCCTTGATGAAATCCGAACAATTACTTCCCTCTTTTCTGATATTATGCAGGATTTTATTGTAACGGAAATTGAATCTGCAAATAAAACTAACCAGTCGCTTCGAAATACTTCAATTATTCTTGCAGCACTTCAGATTATCATTACAATCATAGCAATCATAATTTCTATAAATGGATTTATAAAAGTTTCTGATGCCATTGAAAAACCTATTTCAGACATGGAAAATCTGTCTACTAAGGTTGCTCACGGAGATCTTACTGCACGAATAGACATTCCTCATGTAGATGAACTTGATACTCTGGCTGCAAACCTTAACACCATGACCAGCCAGATTGATGTACTGATCAAAAAAAATATGGAAGAACAGAAGAACTTCCAGAAAGCAGAAATGAAGGCTCTTCAGGCACAGATTACACCTCACTTTTTATACAACACATTTGATACCATTGTCTGGCTTGCCGAGGAAGAAAAAACTGATGAGGTTGTCCGAATTACAAAAGCCTTCTCACAGTTCCTTCGCATTTCATTAAGCCGCGGACATGAATGGATTACAATTTCGCAGGAGCTGGATCACATTCAAAACTATCTGACAATTCAGAAAATCAGATATGCAGATATTTTGAATTATACTATTGATGCAGATGAAGACCTGATGGACATTAAGATGATTAAGCTTGTTCTTCAGCCTCTTATTGAAAATGCGATTTATCACGGAATTAAAAACAAGCGTGGCCGTGGAGAACTCAAGGTAAGCGTACACTACTCTGATGAAACTAAAAACTTCATTAGATTTGTCGTAGAAGATAATGGCGCCGGCTTTACAGAAGAAAGACTTGGCCAGGTACGAAATGAGCTGAGAACCGGCGCGGTGGATTCTGAAAAACTAAGTTCTGTATACGGACTTTATAATGTAAATAAAAAACTGAAGTTATATTACGGAGATCAGACTGATGGTTTGATTATTGAATCAGAAGCTGGAAAAGGAAGTAAAATTTCTTTTACAATACCGTCGAATAGGAGTTAAAAATGTATAGTGTATTTGCTGTTGATGATGAGCCTATTGTACTCGAAGGAATTCGTTCCAAAATTGATTGGGAAGGAAGCGGTTTTTCTTTTGCAGGTGAAGCAACTGATGGAGAAATTGCACTCTCAATGATTCAGGAAATAAAACCTGACATTCTTATTACTGACATTAAAATGCCTTTTATGGACGGACTCCAGCTCGCAGAAACAATAAAAAAAATCCAGCCATGGATCAAAATTATAATTCTTTCTGGTCATGATGAATTTGATTATGCAAAAAAAGCCATCTCAATTGGAATTGAAGATTATCTTCTCAAACCTTTTACTCCAGATGAACTTATTGCAAGCCTGAATAAAACTGCCGCTCAGATTGATAAGGAACGTAAGCAGCTCTCTGATATTTCGAAACTTAGAGAAGAACTGAAATCAAGTGAAACTCTTATCAAAAAAGAATTCCTTAACAACCTTGTTCATGGTGCAATTGAAGCAAATACAATCATGACAAAATGCAGTGAACTTGGAATTAACCTTATTTCCCGCTATTACAAAGTTTTAATAAGCAAAATTGAAAGTCAGAGTAATAATATTCAGAATCAGCAGGAAGCCTGTTCTCTTTTGAATTCTTACTCAACTGCATGGGAACAGGCTGTATCATTCTTCCATCATTCAAATCTTCTTGTCTGTATCTTCAAGGGTACATCACAACAGGAACTTGATGAAAATATTTTCCATGCTGCAGAAACTATTGGACATATTGCAACTAAAAATGAGGACTGTACGGTTCTTACAGCAATTGGAAAAACAGTTGAACACCTTTCTCAATTAAATATTTCTTATGAAGACGCAAAGCATATTCTTGAACTAGGCGGCACACCAGAAAAAACTTCTGAAAAGCAGAATCGTATTATCAGTTCCGATGACCTCCAGAGTGGAAGTCTGGACCTTCTGGATCTTAAAGAAAACGACCCTCTTGTTGACCGCCTTAAATACGCAAGCAAAAATGATATCTCTGTCATAATCGAAGAATCTATGACTCTTATCAGAAATAACCCTGGCCAGTTCAGTGTATTTGCGTCATATCTTCTTGTTGATTTGATTTTTGCTGTTTCTAAGCTTGTCGAAAAACTCGGCGGAGACATAAAACAACTTAATCCGGAAATTCTTCAGCGAAACTATGTTGATACTGCAGTTTCAGATGAAGAGCGATTTAAGCAGACTATTGAAAAAGTCCTCACCTTTGCGCTTAATTTCCGCGACTCAAAAATGACAGGAAAATACGGTGATGTAATTCTGAAGGCCAAAAAATTCATTGAAGAAAATTATGCAGACCAGAATACAACTCTTACTACAGTTGCAGAAGCAGTTTGTCTTAGCCCTAACCACTTCAGTACAATTTTCTCTCAGGAATGTAAAACTACCTTTATTGAATATCTAACGAACGTTCGTATGGAAAATGCAAAGCGACTTATGCGCGAAACAGATATGAAGGGATATGATATTGCCTACGAATGCGGCTTTTCTGACCCGCACTACTTCAGCTATATCTTCAAAAAAAATACGGGGCTTTCGCCCCGCGAATATAAGCTGAGTGTTGAGCGTTAACCTGCCATATTACCCAGCTTCTTCTTTCTCTGTGAGAGAATTACACTCTGCAGAAGAATGAAGAATGCAAGCATAAGACCTGTTGTAATACTCTGCCAGTATGGCTCACGCAAACCGGAAGCTACTACAATGTTATTGATTGTCTTAAGAGACATAACACCAAACAGAGTTCCTACTACACTTCCTACACCACCGCTAAGCAGTGTTCCTCCGATAATCGAAGAAGCAATTGCCTGCATTTCTGCAGCTGTAGCATTTGAAGCATTTCCGGCACCTGTATGTAAGAGGTAACAGAAGCCCGCAATTCCTGCAAGCACACCACAAAGAATATATGCGAGGAACTGAGTTCTTCTTACATTGATACCAAGCATAAGCGCACTTTCGTTGTTTCCACCAACTGCATAGAGATTTCGTCCAAAGCGAGTCCATTTAAGAACAGCCCAGAGAATCAGAACAACAAGAAGCGCAATTACAACACCAACTTCGATATATGCTGGAATCCAGTTTCCGTTTCTTGCATAATGCCCAAGGAATGGAACATCAATTTCGAAATCCATTAAATCTGTAAAGAGTTCATTTGAAGCACTTCTAGGAACTTTACTTACAATAGTTGTCATACCGCGTGTAAAGAACATTCCGGCAAGAGTTACAATAAATGGCTGGATTTTAAGGTATGAAACCAGATATCCCTGAACAAGACCCATTGCAAGACCTATTCCAAGTGACAGCAGAATTGAACTTAAAATTCCACCATTATGATCTTCCATTACAACAACACAAACCATTGTAATAAGAGAAATAGATCCACCAACCGAAATATCAATTCCACCGGTAATCATTACGATTGTAAGACCACAAGCCGCAACAATCAGATATGAGTTGTTATTAAACAGATCGAGGAACTGCTGAGGATTTAAGAATCCGCCGCCCCAGATAATCATTGCAAGAAGATACATTCCGACAAATGTACAGATTGTAATTGTAAGAAGTAAAGCTGTATTTGAGAGTGGTTGTTTATTTTTCATAATTATTTAGCCTCCTTCTTTGCTACAATCTTATCTTTGAGCTGTCCAATCCAACTCTTAACAACTGGAGAACCTGCAACAACAATTAAAATAATTACGATTGCTTTATAAGCTTTTACTGCTGTAGAAGAAACCTTCATAGCATACAGGGTAATTGTGAGTGCCTGAATAATATAAGCACCAAGGATAGATCCTGAAAGCTTAAACTTTCCACCACCAAGTGAGTTACCACCAATAGCAACTGCAAGAATGGCATCCATTTCAATATCAAGAAGGATTGTTTCGTGGTTGATAACTCCGATTCGGCAAACATTCATTGCACCGGCCATTGTTACACAGATACCAAGAATTACAAAAACAACCATCTTCATCATTACAGGATTTATACCGTTTAATCTTGCAGCACGTTCATTTATACCTACAGCCTGAATATAAAGACTGAGTGTAGTCTTTTTCAGAAGCAGATTTATCAACACTATGAAAATTACGACCACAATAATTGGAGTCGGAATTGCAATGTGTGGAATAAAGTTTCCGATATAGGTAATGATTGGAGCTTCAACGTTTGGTGTTGCACCTCCGTTAATCCAGTATGCTACAGGACGACCTGCAGTAAACAGAATCAAAGATGCAATCATCGGCTGAATATTGAACTTTGCAATCAGTAAGCCGTTGAACAGACAGAAGATAACAGCAACAACACATGCAATAATAAGTCCTGCAAATATTGTTCCACCATTTATTCCCCATGCTTTGAGGATTTTTACGAATACTGAACCTGCAATAGCAGCAGAGGCACCAATGGAAATATCCTGTCCTTTTGCTGCTGAAGTTACAAGTGTCATTCCAATTGAAAGAATAACAAGCTCAGAAGCTCCGTTCAGAATACTGATTAAGTTACCGGAAAGAACTGTATTTCCAAGATTATTCTTCATTATATCAATAGAGAAGAAACCTGGATCCCGGATAAGGTTGAATACAACCAGTACAATTAATGCAACCAGCGGAATTGCCAGCTGTGATGCAAAAAGTTTCTTTATTTGATTTAAAACTTTATTAGCCATTTTGTGCCTTACCTCCCGCAATAGTCTGCATAATTACATCCTGACGCAAAAGATCATCCTTAAGCTCACCTACAATCTTGCGGTCGCGCATAACGATAAGTCTCTGACATACAGAAAGCATCTCTTCAATCTCCGAAGAAATAAAGGTAACGCTTACACCTTCTTCTGCAAGTTTAAGCACAAGCTTCTGAATTTCAATTTTTGTACCTACGTCAATACCACGAGTTGGTTCATCAAGAATCAGATATTGTGGATGAGTCAAAAGCCAGCGGGCAAGAATAACTTTCTGTTGATTACCACCCGAAAGTGACTTAATAGGAGTTTCTTTAGATGCAGTTTTGATTTCGAGCATTTCAATAAACTCATCTGCAAGCTTTTCCTGCTCTGCTCTAGAAATAGGTTTTGTAAAGCCGTTAAGAACCTGAAGAGCAAGAATAATATTTTCACGAACTGAAAGATCCTGAATAATTCCGTCTCCCTTGCGGTCTTCCGGAAGATATCCGATTCCAGCTTTCATTGCATCTTTAGGCTGATTGATTTTTATATCGCGGCCGTTTACCTTCACCTTACCCCCGGTTACACGGTCTGCAGCAAAGATTGCACGAACACTTTCACTTCGGCCAGAACCAAGAAGTCCTGTAAAGCCGTTAACCTCCCCCTTATTAATAAGGAAGTCAAACGGACGAACACCTTCAGAACTTGCAAGGCCTTCTGCCTCATAAACAACCTCTCCGGCTCCTGTGTAAGGACGTTTCTGATTTTTGAGGTTTGTCATGTCTTCCATATCTTTACCGAGCATGGCAGAAATCAGTTTTACTCTTGGCAAATCTGCAATTGTATATTCACCAACAAGTTCACCGTTTCGAAGAACAGTAATCTTATCACAAACTTCATAAACCTGTTCAAGGAAGTGAGTAATAAAGATGATTCCTACTCCACGCTTCTTAAGATCACGCATAAGTGTAAACAAAAGTTCAACTTCGCGGTCATCAAGAGAAGAAGTTGGTTCGTCAAGAATCAGAACCTTACAATCCATATCAACAGCACGTGCAATTGCTACCATCTGCTGAATAGCAATAGAACAGGTACCAAGCTGTTGTGTAGCTTTTGCCGGAATGTTTAATTTTTCAAGAAGTTCTGTAGCCTTCTTTTCCTGGGCACGGTGATTAACAAATTTGTAGTTACCACGTCCTATATACATATTCTCTGCCACCGTAAGATTAGGACAGAGAGTTATTTCCTGATATACTGTAGCAATACCCAGATTCTGGGCATCCTGAGGAGAACGAATTGTAACAGGACCTTCTATTCCTGCAATTCTGATTTCTCCGGAGTCTTTTTCATATACACCGGTCAGAACCTTTACCAGAGTTGATTTTCCGGCACCGTTCTCTCCCATAAGCGCGTGAATTTCGCCTTCACGCAGAGTAAAGTCAACATTTTGAAGAGCCTTTACTCCAGGGAATTCTTTATAAATTCCACGTGCACTTAAAACTATTTTTTCTTCCATAAATAATCCCACGTTTTAAAAAAAACGGCGTAAAATATGGATTACACACTTTACGCCGTATCAAACTCTTTACAAGTAATGTTTGATATTAGTCACCAAGACCGTACTTATCGATATCAGCCTTTGTGATTGTCTTAGCATCGAATCCCTTTTCTTCATTGATGATTTTCTTTGAAGGAACTTTGCCAGTCTTAATCATGTTTTCGATTACTGTAGCCTGGAATGGAGAACACTGTCCGTCGTAGTTCCAGTTTCCAGCGAGCAATTCGCGGAGAGCCCACTTGTTGCAGTCGAATCCCATTACAATTACATCACCCTTTACACCGTGTGTAATACCAGCAGCATCGAGAGCAGCAACAGCACCCTTAGCCATATCATCGTTTTCAGCATAGATTACGTTGAACTTTTCTTTTGAGTTGATAACTGATTCAACAATCTTCTTTGCTTCATCAGCACTCCAGTTACCTGTCTGCTGAACAACCTTCTTCATTGTTCCTGCAGCAAATTCCTTGTCCAAAGCACCTGTACGTCCGAGCTGAGCGTCAGATCCCATTACACCCTGAATATGAATTACATTGTATTCCTTAAGTTTCTGATTCTTGAGCCATGCAACAGCTGTTTCACCTTCTTTAGCCATATCTGAAACTACAGCAGCTTCATAAAGATTGTCTTTTGCTGAAACCATGCGGTCGAACAAGAATACTTTGATACCTGCTTTCTGTGCAGCTTTAAGAGTTTTATCCCAACCATCTGTAGCAGCAGCTGAAAGAAGAATATAGTCTACGCCGTCTGTAATAAACTGTGCAGCAGCATTCAACTGCTCTTCATTCTTCAAGCTGTAGAAAGTCTTTACATCATAACCTTTAGCTGCAGTAAATACAGTTTCCATGTCTTTTACGTTAGCAGCACGGTATCCTGATTCTGAAGGTGGGTTGTTAATGATACCAATCTTAATTTTTCCATCACCAGCTTTTGCCTTCTTTTTTGGAGCGGCAAACAATGATGCAACACACATAAGTGCTACAGCAACAATAACGCTTTTTTTCATCTAATTTTTCCTCCTATAGATGCTTTTTCTTATAGAATCATAGTAAGCCCGGAATTTGGATTTTTGAATGAAGAATTTTAAGAATTTTATTTGAAAATTTTAGGATTTTTTTTGATTTTTTTCAGATGAAAGGATAAACGGAGGAAATTTTATTAAAAAAAGTTAGATTTTTTACGAAAAACAGTGTAAAAAAAAACACAGTCGGCAAGCATAGCTTGCCTCTGTGGCTTTTTTTCGATGAACCTAAAGCAACCCTTTCGGCTTGCTTTTTAACGGTTCTTCGATTTTAGCCATTATGACAAATACGAGTCTGACACTCTTTGTAGATAGCTGCTGTCTGAGCAACTACATCAGCTGGAATTTCCTTAATGTTAGGATCTCCGGCGAGGTTGTTTGCCTTGAGCCAGTCACGTACAAACTGCTT
>JAEEGJ010023531.1_pt1 | contig 12916 bp, 8 predicted proteins | sample 8958761 | NCBI WGS metagenome assembly JAEEGJ01 (sample SAMN16246546, study PRJNA631951) | gut metagenome | biome: gut microbiome; feature: rumen; material: RS-attached | host: Bos | place: Iran: Karaj | collected 2018-10
GTTTCAGCGTCTTTAAGAATATGGATGACATCATTACCATCAGTCTCAGAGCCATAAGTATAGTTACCATTGCCACCGCCAAAGAGTTGACCGATATAGATCTTCTTGGCATCGTCGGTCTCCTGAACTTTGCCTTCGACGGTTTCTGTCTTAGTCGAGACACGCACAAAGGCATCCCAGGTGCCGTCAATCTTATTCGCTGTCTTCTGAGTCAGCTCTTCAGGCACTGCCGCATTCGTGGCACTGATGGTACCAGATATATCGTTACCACCATATACCTTATTAATAAGGATATAGTCAGAGGCATGTTCACCGTCAATATTGACAAAGGCATTGCCTTCCACATCAGCCATACGGGCGCCACCATAGACAGCATTGATGTCTCCAGCATGCACAGTGACTTTCGTGCTTCCCTTCGTCTCGCCAGCATTACCACCACCATACACGCTACCGCCAATAGTGATCTGTGCCTGCGTCATCAACGCAGACAAGCTCAAAACTACTATGATCCATATCCTCTTCATGCGGTAGCAAATTATTCACTTTTCACTTTTCACTATTCACTTTTTATTTTCACCCCCGGATTGTCCAGCTCGTCTTCCGACAACTGATACAGATAAGTGGGTTCCACCGTCAGGTTGACGATGACCTTCTTCCCCCGTCCGATCGTCACCTCACTGATACCGGCCAGACTATTCTCCGCCGTACAGTTCTCACGGACACGGGTACCTTTCTTATTATATACATCGTATGTACACACCAGTCTCAGCTTCTTGTCGAGGCCCGCTATCGGTGCACAATAACTCGTAAACCGCGTTCCCTCCGTCGTCAACAGCAAACCCTTCGTCGTCGTCGGGTCCGTTCCGTAGTCATAGCACGTATTCGTCTGTTCTCCTTCCGCCGTTGTATAGCGGACGTCAGTGATAGGATTCCCGCCCGTGGTGTTCGCCTTCAGCGTCACCGTCGCCTGTGTCACGGCCTGCGTCGATGTCAGAGCCATCTTTTTCAACCAGATGTCACGCCGCTCACTGTACCGCGCACCCACCTTGATCTTAAACTCAATGGCCCCATACAAGTGGTCCAACAGCAGTCCGATATAGTTCGTCGTACCCCGTTTGTCGAACTTAAACGTGCCAAATTCAGGCACCTCAGTGATCGGCGTCTTGTCCGCCTTCACTCCCGTCACCACACAGAGGTCCTCACCCCCGATGGCCGTCAGTTCATCCAATGTCATCACGCAGCCCTCACTGTAGTCCGTCGCACCGCTCGTCACCGTCCTCACCTGTCCCTTAGCTGCCATCGCAGGTGCAAAGCCGTAGACGTAGTTCTCCAGTTCCTTCACACCGATGGTTGATATCCACTCCCCCCGGGTCGTGTTGTACACGAAGTTACCTTCCGTCTTCTCGAGACCCGACATCAGGAAGATCTGTATCGGCGACAGCGAGTCCGTGGCTGCGGTCACGTCTGATGGTGCACGCGTCACCCCCGACAGCCGCAACGGATTCTCAGGCACACTGTTCTTCTGCTCCGATTCCTCAGAACATCCCCACAGCATCACGCCCATCATCAATATCGTCAATACCTTCTTCACTATTCACTCTTCACTTTTCACTATTCACTACCAATTGTGCACCTCGTGATCCCATTGTCCTCCATATTGCCACTTGGTCACATTCACCGTACTCACATCCAGTCGTGATGCTCCCGTGTAATACACATACACGATCCACGTCTGGTTACGTCTGAAATCACCGCCAAGCATCATAAACTGCGTCTCGTGATGTTCCGACGGACTCCCGGCAAAGTGATACGTGATCGTACCTGTCAACCGTTTGTCGCTTTCCGGCAGATATACCGTCGGCGCCTCTGTCAGTTCCTTCTTCTCCAGTCCCTCCGTGATCTTCGCCTCATACATCGACTCGTCCATGCCGCTCTCATAGGCATACTGACGCGGGTTTCCGTTCGAGTTCACATACTGGGGGTAGCCCTCCTCGTCCTTCAACGCCGTCGCCAACACCACCTCACGGTTGAACGTTCCGTTCTCGCCCACCCTGAAATACGGGTGTTCGTCGTTCACGAAGAGATACGTGCTGTTATACATCATGCCCCCGTCCAGTTTCACCTCGTCGATATACAGTTTGTCCGCTCCCGTCAAGGAAGAGAACACCAGACGGATCTTCGACACGTCACGTACCAACCCCAGGTTAGCGTCCGTCACATGCAGTACCGCGTTCACGTTCGTCACCGACCTGCCCCGGACCACGCCCGACATCGGCAGACCCTCGCCCGATATCTCCGTTACCGCCCTGTAGCCGCCGTCACCACGCACAAAACCGTAGTAATAGCCACCATTGAAGAGCGCATTCTCCAGACTCGTCTTATCCGCAATCGTCGGATCCAGCATCGTACCTGTGTTGTTAGCCGACACATTCGCGAGTACATACACGTCCACCGGCTCCGGATTCCGTGCGAAGAGGCTCGTCACCGGGATGCTGTACACCCCCGACTCTTTCTCGTTCAGGCTTTCCAACTGTTCTGCAGTGAGCGTCAGACTACCCAGCTGCGTGTCACTATTGCTCTTATACACCCACAACGTCAGCGAGTGTACCCGCTTCTCCTCCGCCGTCGGCGCCGACACACTGCGAGTCACCGTCCCTTTCCCAGGCGAATAGACATAAATATCGAGCACAGGATCCGGCTCTTCGGTGCTCTCACTACTACAAGCCCCGAATATCAGCAGCATCAACCCTGCCAACCATACCGTATGTCTAGAACAGTTCCACATTCGTCGGCATAATTACATTCCACTTCGGCACCAGCAGCACGCCAATCTCCATCCTCGCAGCCAGCAAGTCCGGCATCACGCTATAGGCATTCGCCAGCGCCTTTTCACTCACCGTCATCTCCAGCGTCGTCACATAGTCCTGTGTGAACACACGCTTCGTATAATCATCCTGACCCGTCTTGATCGTCGGATCCACATAACCTACCAGATAAAACTTCGCACCCGGATACACCACTCCGTCCTTGCTCCTGAACTTCCTGCCCAGTCGGTTCTCCAGTTCCAGTACCACTGTCACCTTCCCGTTCTCATACGACTGCAGCACATAGGTGTTCGTCGTGCCGTCGGTCACCGTCTGATCGTACACATACCGCATATCAGCCTCCTTCGGCTTCTCAGAATAGGTCTCCGGTCGGAAGTCGAAGCCCACAGGATACTGACCGCCCACGATTACTCCCGTCACTGGCAATATCTCTGTCCACTTTCCACTTTCCACTTTCCACTTCTCTCCGTCCGCGTCCGTCAACGTCTCCGGCGTACCCTTCAGCGTCGTCGTCAGCCGCGCCATGCCGTATTGCAGAGGCGTGTTCACCGCCACCGACTGCGTAGTACGATCCACGATGCCGTTCGCCTTATAGTTCTGCAGCACCCCGCTCCAGGTCGTCTCTGTCTCATAACTCGTCGTGTTCACCGCACTTGCCGACGTCGAGATCCTGCTGTTTCCATAAAAATACAGTTCTGCCGGATAGGCAAACCGCGTCACACTCGTGATCGGTGCGATGGTTGTCGTTGTCGTCTGAGCCACAAAACGCTCTTCCCCGCCGATCCACTGCATCGCCGCAGCCCCGTCGGGCAGTCCTATATTGCCAGGATAGCCCGTCAACGCCGCCGTCAGAGCCGTCACACTACCGTCGGTCACCGTAGCCCCCTCAGCAATCCGTTCACGAATCGCCTTGGCCAGGTCGCCGTCCGTCTCATATTTCCCAGCTTCCGTATACAACTCACTGATATAGCCCAAGATACTCGTCGAAGAACCCGCAAACAACTGATAGTCTACAGTCCCATCCTTCTTACCGATATAGTTCTCGTACAACGCATGCAGTTTCACGTCCGTCGTCGTGTTCCATCCCGGCGTCGCAGCAATCCTGGTCAGATAGTCCGCCAGCGCCTCCGCCTTCTCATCCCGTTCTGTGGTCGGTCTGATCTGCGTCGGCATAAAAGCAATGTCACTCGGCGCCAGCGTCGTCGGAATCACCGCCGTCGTTTCTTCTTGTTTCCCTGGCTCCTTGTCTCCTTGTCTTCCTACACCATACACCAGCACCGAGGCCACGCCCGTCACGAACTGACACCTCCGGTTATAGTAGAACCGTGCGTTCTTCTTTTCATACGCATTCCAGACGGAATAGTCCAGATGCTGACACGGTTCGTCCTCACGTCCTATCTCTCCCTGAGTCTTGAAGGGGATAATGACGACATCCTCCAGGGCAACGTCATCCGAGCCGCGGGTCTCACTGACGCTCAACCCCCTCGCCACGCCCGCCTCAGGCACAGCAAAGACGAGGTCCGCGCCAACGAACTCTTCCACGTCCTTTGGCTCCTCCACGTCAGCACAACCTGCCAACAGGCCCATCATACATATCGTCAATACCTTCTTCACTATTCACTATTAACTATTCACTTTTTCACAGCTCCACGTCCCCCTGGCTCTTTTTGTTCCAGTCCAACGTCACACTGACACCCACCAACTGGTCTTCAACCATCACGATACCCCGGTCAGCCAACCAGCCTTTGATGATCATCAGCTGACCTGCCCTGAGGGGTTTCTTAATACGGAGGGTCGTCTCTGTGATCGAGCCGTCTTCCTGTAGTACATATACCCTGAACTCCCAAAAACTCTCATCGCTCTCTTTCGCAATGAATGGTTCCTCAGTCTCTATCACGGTACGCGTACCCTTTTCATCACGCGAGGGGAACGTCACCGAACAGAATCCCACCTCGTCTCCTGACTCCTGACTCCCGTCTCCTGCTTCTATCCTCTCCGTCCTTACGATAGGCGACTTTGTCGGGTACACATAACTACTGTCGCAGATATTGAAACCCGTGGCAAAACCCGTCGAGTACACCTGCACCCCATCGGTGTCATACCCTCTTGGATCCAGCACCAGCATAGCGGCACAGTTGGCCATGTACAGATGGACGTCGAAGTTCTGGTCCACGCCCTCCAGCACCTCCATCGGTTGCCGGGCGGTAAAGATACCCGTACTGTGCGACGCTATAGTGTCACGGTCGACCTGTTGCAGTCTGCTCCGGTGGCAACGTTCATCATCCTCCAGCGTCACCAGGTCATTGTCCAGGATATTCGCCGTAGCCAGATGCATATAGCGTCGCATTGGCAGATTCAACGTATAGCTCGCCTGATTCGCGTCCATGATATGTTCGTCGTGCTGCAGTCGAAGTGAGTCGTCCCAGGTGTCATAGAACGAGAGGTCCACGTCGTGGGCGAAGTCCGTAAACACACCGCCAAGATACTGTCGCAGGGCATGTTCCAGCTTCAGGTCCGTCTCCGTCGTCAGCTGCGTCTTCATCTCCGTGTTCATGTTCGTCACCAACCGCAACTCATAGTCCATCTTCGCCTGCTTATCGCAGTCGCTCAGGTCCTCGTCGATCACAGAACACGACGTCAGGGCCGCTATACCTAACAGCCCCAACACCCTTTCCATGACCTTCAAGGCAATCATCATTATTAATTATTCACTATTCACTAATCACTATTCACTTCTCACTCCCCAAGTATCACCTCAAAGTTCAGTCCCGTCTGCCATTCCAGATCCACCGACATACCCAGCGAGATCTGCAGGGCACGGAGGTCAGGCACAGAGACGTATGCTTTCTGCAACGACTCCCGGTTCAGAATGAAGTTGGCCGTAGTCATATAGTCCTGCATAAACACGCGACGCTCTTTCAGTGTCGAGCCGTCTGCCTGATAAGGCGGCAGCGCATAATGCTCAGGCCAGGTGATACCCAACGACTTGTTCTGTTTGTATTCGTTGTCGGTGACATCCTTCAGGTCCGCGGGTTTCTTGTCGGGATCCAACTTACCGACGATATAGAACGTACCGCCATTGGGGATCTTATTATCCTTACCGAAGAATTCCTTTCCGGTATTGTTAACAAACTCCAGGGCCACATACACCGTCGTCTGGTCCTGTCCTCTCATCGCCTCGCTCCAGTTGTCCCACACCATGGTGTAGTTGGCCGTCGACTTGCTACCACCTGCCGTATAGGCCGGGATGGTCTCGTCGACCATACTGTTGTCATAGATGGGCGAGTTGAAGCTGGCACTAGCACCGTCCTTGGCCAGATAGTTCCAACCCATCGTCTGGGCCTGACCACCGATGATGATACCCGTCAACTTCAAAGCTGTTGCAGTAGGTTGAATCTGGTTGTTCGGCTCCTCCGTATCCAACAGCTGAGGATTTTTCGCCTTCTGGATGGCATGGTTGTTGTCCTCCAGGATATTCGAGCCATAACGTACCGTCGACTCCAGCAGCGCCGTACCGTAGTTGATATTGTCGCGCATGGCCACACTACGGGTTGAGGCCGTCACTCTCGAGTTCTTATACCATCCTGCCCACGACGTCTCTTTCTCCCATGCTGCAGTACCGTCAGGATACTGGCTGGGCAACTTCTGCTGGTCAGTGACATGAATACCACTATTGCCGAAATAGCACAGTTCGGCAGGATACATATAGTCAAACACGCTGGCCATGCCACCGATGCCGATCGTCTGATGCGTCTGATTATCCCCATAACTCCACTCACACGTGCTCGGAGCGAAGGTCAACTGGGCCACACCCATAGGCACATTGAAATTCTTGGGGAAGGCATTCAGGTCACGGTTGGGGTCGGCCATCACCAGATTCACCTGCGTCCTCTCCATGCCACAGTTGTCCACCACCGTCTCGGCAGCCAGCCAACTCGGTGTCGTCGACTTCGTAAAGAAGAGTTCGATATTGCTCTTTACGGCGATGCCAACCTGTTGGGCTATAGCATCTTGCATGGATGCCGGTTCAGCGTTTACAACAGGTGTGATGACCTGATAAAGGTCACCAACCATGCTGGCAATGGCAGCACCTGAACCACCGCGGATCTCACCGTCGGCAATGCTATGGAAAGCCGCAAAGGCATTACCGAGAACGATACCCATCGCACTCATGGGTTTCTTGCCTGTCGCATCGGCAGGATCCGTCGTCTTCATCTTCAGCGGCGTCGTGCTCAGGTCGACATAGTCCTTCCACGACAGCGCCGTCACATGCTGCGTCTCCGTACCAAACTTCACGTCTTTGTTGGCTATCTTCGTCTGCGCAATCGTGTTCATCGCCTTGGTGATGATTTTCTCGTACTGAACATATGCATCCTGACCCGAGGTACTCGAACTGCTCTTCGGCACACGTGGCGTCAACGAGAACGCATGTTTGCTAATATCCGTCTGGCTTGCATCGAAGGTGATCTCACCCTCTTCCTCACTCGTACCGTCCTTCGGGGCCTTACCCCAAAACATCAGCGTATTCGTCTCAGTAGGCAAAGCCAACTCGATTACGCGATGCGACAGAGGCACACCGGCACCGGTAGGATCCACCCCACGACCGTCGGGATCCAGTTTTCCACGTTCCAAAACGGCACCCAGGTCGTAGATCTTCTTCGCTGTGGTGGGTTCCGTCACATGTTGTCCGCTCTCCTCCATCTTAAAGGCAGCCAACTGGGCCTCTTCAATGCCCCGGAAGGTTTCCTGGATGGTGGCCTGCGCACTGGCAGACGACTGTCGGGTTGTCGAGGCCGTATTACCGGTCGACACACTGAACACGAAATTCGCGTTTACGGTCTTTGTCAACGGGTCATAATTCGGGTTGTCCACCACCTCTTCTTCCGTAGAGGAACAAGCTGTCAAACCGAAGACTCCGGAAAGAGCGATTGCGCTCAACAAGAAATAGAATGAACTCTTCTTCATATTTCCAATTATTTTAATTTTATTGATCTCAATTGATGATATACACAACATTGATGCCTAACTGTGGCAGAAGGAAGATACGGTCGCCATTACCGAGGTAGGTACCACAGTGGGGACATTCATACTCCTTAAACCACGCGTAACCGACGGCGACGCCGGCCTCAGCCTCAAGTCGCCAGTCACGGGCAAGGATCCATGAGTAGCCGTACTTTGCGCCGAGGGCTACGAGGTCACCCTGCAAACGACGATGCTTCACGGCATCATAAAGTCCGAATGGGATTTTGGTATTGCCAACATTGAAGTGACTATAGATACCGTCAATCTCCAGATAGTTGGCGCGACGGATGTGCAGAGAGTCCTGTTTCAGATTGAAGTACTTCCTGACATTTGGCGATATCAGCAGATGCCGCCACTTTTTGTTCTGTGCCTTGTCGATATCCCAAGCATTGAAGCCAACATTCAAGCCCAGCGTCCAGAGTGAATCGACTCGCAGCTCTGCACCCAAATTGGGAGAGAGCGTAGCATCATAAAGCAGATTCGTGCGTAATGCAAAAGTCTGACCGTAGCTTGAGATGGCTGACAACAGGCAGATTGTTGATGCCAAAAGACATATTTTAACAAATCTCTTCATCCGAATATTTTCTGCAAAATTACACATAATAATATACACGAGCAAAGTGTACGCATTTTTCTACGCAACAATGCTAGTATTCTTGATATAAATCAAGCCCCCCCCTATTTCTGGGGCCGCAAAAGGCGCCAATTCAAGGAGGGGGACTTTCGTCGGCAAAAACAAGAAAATTGCCGTCAAAATAATGTTAAATACACACTTAATCTTTTATCAGAACTCAAGGACGAGCGACTGTCGCGGGCGGAGTTCAAGATCGTTCGACAAATCATAATAACGATTGGTCAAAATATCCTTCACCTTCCCGACATTGCCTATCACTTCCTGATAACGACCGACATCCAACGTGGCGGCCTTATTGGTGCCATTCAAAATCGTCAAAGCAGTTCGTCCTTGATACTGACGGGCAATGACATAGATACCGTTATAAGGAATAAACTGTACCATCGTACCTTTTATAATAATATCATTGCCCTGACGCCAATGGAGCAGACGACTAAGCCACTGGAACATCGATTGCTCGGCCTTCGAACGACCTTCTTTTGTAAAACAATTGTGTGTGTCACCTGGAAAACCGCCGGGGAAGTCCTTACGTACATTGCCGTCGGTCACTTCCTTCGTACCGTTCATCAACACCTCTGTACCATAATAGAGTTGCGGAATACGGTTCACCGTAAGTAGCAGAGCCAGAGCCTGTTTCAAAGCCAACGTATCACGACCATTTCCCAAGAACCTGTCGGTATCGTGATTCTCAATAAATGCCATAACACTCGACGGATTCGGATAGAGATAGTCATAGACAAAGGAATTGTAAAGACGATTCAAACCATTCCACCAAGCATCCGTCTCCTCATTCTTGGCCTGATTGAGCTTGTCGAAGAAGGAGAAGTCCATCACCGTCTTGAGATAGGTATTCGTCTCAGAGAGCTTAGAATCCTTCTGCCAAGCAGCGGTATAGGCGGGCTCGGTGACCCATGTCTCGCCTACGGTGTTGAAGTTAGGATACTCCACATCGAGCTCCTTAAGCCACTGAGCCATAGCATCAGCGTAAGCATAAGGATAAGTATCCATACGGATGCCATCGATGCCAACGGTCTCTATCCACCAGATGCTGTTCTGGATCAGATAACGCATCAGATGGGGGTTATGCTGGTTCAGGTCGGGCATCGAGGGCACAAACCAACCTTCGGTGGTCTCCTTGAGATCAACCTTAGAGGCATAGGGGTCGAGAACGGGGGTGAGCTTATAGCTGGTCTGGAGATAGACGCTCTTCGCTGGCTCCGAACCGTCTGCGTTGGCAGTGAATCCCGTCATCGGGTCTCTCCCACTCTGCGCCTCCGTGAGCCATTCCGGCGTATTCAACCAGTCCTTCGAGGGCATATCATGCGTCCAGGGGTGCTCAAAACCGCTATGGTTGAAAATCATATCCATCACAATCTTCAAACCCTTGGCATGGGCTTCATCACAAAGACGCTTGTAATCGGCATTGGTGCCAAAACGGGGGTCTACCTTGTAATAATCGGTGGTAGCATAACCGTGATAGGTAGAAAAACCGTTCGCTTGGTCGGGGGAGTCGTTCTCCAACACGGGCGTGAACCACAACGCTGTCACACCTAACTCCTTGAAATAGTCCAAATGCTCACGGATACCGTTCAGATCGCCACCATGACGCAAAGAGGGCTTACTGCGGTCTTCCTGATAATTGCGCATCCCCTCCACCTGGGGGGTATGACCGGCGCCTTGAGCAAAACGGTCGGGCATCAGCATATACAACACGTCGGCATTGGTGAAACCCATCCGCTTATCACCGCTCATCTCACGGGCCTTCAGTTGATACTGCACCTTCGTCTTGCCGAAGTTCAGCGTCATCGTACCCGGCTGGGCATCCTTCACATTCATATAGATGAGCAGATAGTTCGGTGAGTCAAGGCGCACCAGACTATCGATGGTCACACCGGGATAGTCGGTGGTCACACCGGCCACATCACGGATACCCGGGCCGTACACCATCAGCTGCACCCAGGGGTTCTTCAGACCCACATACCAGTCGGTGGGGTCAATACGATTAATCACTGGTTTCTTTGCTGCACTCATTGTCATTACATTTGCCATCATCAGGGCAATCATTAATAGTCTGTACATAGTTTTATTGTTTTTTTACTGTATTCTGGTGCAAAGATAAGGAAAATCCTTCATATACCCGTCCTTTTCCCCATTTTTTTGAACGAATTCGACAAGTTTTAAACAAATTGACGAAACTTGGCAAGTATTTCAAATAAAAGATGTATATTTGCACCAATTTATTAAAATTACAACCAACGTATGAGAAAAACTATCATGACTTTGGCGCTGGCAGCGGTATGCTGCTTCGGCGCTCAGGCACAGGAGAAACTCTTCAACAGTGCCAGTGTTCAATCCCCCGTCGTCAATGCTGACGGCACAGTGACCTTCAACCTGTTCGCCCCCAAGGCCGTCAAGGTCGAGGTGACCGGTGACTTCCTGCCCACACAGTCCATCGAGATCGAGGGCTACGGCAAGTACGATGCCCCAGGTGTGGCCGCCCTGAAGGAAGGCAAAAATGGTGTGTGGAGCTACACCACCGACAAGCTCGCCCCTGAGATGTACAGCTATACCTTCAACATCGACGGGATGACCGGTGTGAAAGACCCCGCCAACATCTATGTGAACCGCGATATCGTCTCCTTCACCAATATCTTCATCGTCAGCAACGAGAAGGGTGACAAGGGTGATCTGTATAAGGTGAACGAGGTGCCTCACGGTAACCTGAGCAAGGTCTGGTACAACAGTCCCACGCTAAAGATGCAGCGTCGGATGACCGTCTACACCCCTGCAGGTTATAATAAGGGTGGCAAGTATCCTGTGCTGTATCTGTTGCATGGTGCCGGTGGCGACGAGAACGCCTGGAGTGAACTCGGCCGTGCCGCACAGATCCTCGACAACCTCATTGCTACCGGTAAGGCCAAGCCCATGATCGTAGTGATGCCTAATGGCAACCCCAACTGTCAGGCAGCCCCCGGTGAGTGGTCGTGGGGTATGTACACCCCGGGCTTCCGCGATGCAGGAACGGGTCCTACGACACCTGCCGTGGCCTCTATCCCCGAAAGTTTCATGGATATCGTGAACTATATCGACAACAACTACAGAACCATTAAAAAACGTTCCGGACGTGCCGTCTGTGGTCTCTCCATGGGTGGAGGACACACCTTCCACGTCAGTCTGCTCTATCCCACGACGTTCGACTACTACGGTCTCTTCTCTGCCGGTCTGCACCTGAACAGCGGCACCATCCAAGGACAGTCGTTTGCCGATCAGATCAAGAACTCACCCGATTTCGCCCAGCAGAGTGCCAAGCTCTTTGGCAGCAAGCCTAAGCTGTATTGGATGGGTATGGGTAAGACCGACTTCCTCTATCAGAGCACCGTCGACCTGCGTAACTACTGGGATTCCAAGGGTTACAAGTATGAGTATGTCGAGACCGACGGCGGTCACATCTGGCGTAACTGGCGCATCTACCTGACGATGTTCGCCCAGAAGATCTTCAAATAAAGAGTCATCCCCCGCCGGCGGCGAGGGATCAGCTCTTAGTCATGTAAGATCAGCGCAGTCTGCGCATCCACGATGGCCTTGGACCCCTTGAGGGTGTCAAGGCCATTCTCGTTGATCACCCCGTCGCAGCAGACTACGGTATAGTTGCCTTCGGGGATGTCCACTTCCATATCGGTCTTACCGGCATTGAGGATCACAATAATGTTCCGCCAGTCGTCACGTCCGGCATAGTTCTTCAGACGGTAAGCCACCACCTGCTCGGGGGTCTTCAGGAACTCCAGATGCTTCCGCACCAGATCAGCAGAGCCCAACCGGAAGGCGAGGTGATGCTGGCGCAGGGCGATGAGGTTCTTGTAATAGGCGAAGACCTGTGGATACTTCGTCTTGTTCGTCCAGTCCAGATGGTTGATGCTGTCGGGTGACTCGAAGCTGTTGTGCACACCAAGTTTGGTACGCAGCAGTTCCTCACCGCTGAGCATAAAGGGCACGCCCTGTGAGGTGAAGACCGCCGTCTGCGCCAGAAGGTCGAGACGGATCAGCTCCGCCTCGCCGATGCCCGGAATACTGGCCTTCAGACGGTCGACGAGACACATGTCATCGTGACAGGAGACGTACGACATCATCTGCGTGGGTTCCACGGCCCAGGGCTCCTTGGAGTAGTTCACCTTCGTCATGTCCACTTGCGGATGGGCGATGGCGCCGGCAATCCCAAACTTCAGCGACTCTTTTAAAGACAAGAGTTCTTTTTTTGACGACAACTCTGACAACTTGGACCGCTCGACCTCTGGTCGCTCGCAAGGCGAGAACTCCTTTTCAGATGACGGACTGTCATCTGTTGACTCGGCAGAAAAAGTTGTCTGAGTTGTCTGAGTTGTCGTTAAACCAAGCCAACCAGTTTTAGTATCATCTGAGAAAGGCCCGCGCAGGGCAT
>JAEEGJ010023534.1_pt1 | contig 12915 bp, 12 predicted proteins | sample 8958761 | NCBI WGS metagenome assembly JAEEGJ01 (sample SAMN16246546, study PRJNA631951) | gut metagenome | biome: gut microbiome; feature: rumen; material: RS-attached | host: Bos | place: Iran: Karaj | collected 2018-10
TGTGGAATACATAATCGACAAATCATGTTTGGCGAAAGTACAAAAAAAGCCGATGATGGCACTAAATTGATTCGAACAAGACCGTTTGGTTTATCTGAACGAGTTAAGCCTTGTCAGCGTCTGCATCTTGTTTTCGGTTTCGCGCCATTCGCTTTCGAGTTCCGATTCGGGAAGAATGCCGCCGCCAGCAATGAGTTTAACTATTTGTTTGTCAATCCATTTCATGCAACGCAGATTTACAAATAGGCGAGTGTCGGCTTGAGCGTCGTACCAACCCAAAAATCCAGCATAATACTCTCTGTCGGCCGATTCGTTCTCGTTGATGAATCTTATTGCTTCGTCTTTTGGCAGTCCGCAAACGGCAGGGGTGGGGTGCAGTGCCGAAATCAGTTTCGGAAGGTCTTTCCCGTTGATATTGAAGAAAATATCTGTTTTTAAATGGGCTAGATGCGCAGCACGCACCGATTGCGGCGTGGTGGTGCTTAAAATGTTGCCAAACGTCTGAATTTGAGCAAGAAGATAGTCGGTTACGATTTTCTGTTCGTTACGATTCTTGGCGTCCCAATTGCTGATGTCGGGCAGTTCGCCATTTGTGCAGGCCATTGTTCCAGCCAGCGCAACGGTGTGCATCTGTTTGGGGCTGCCTTCAAGCAATATTTCGGGCGTGGCGCCAAGCCACATCCCGCTTTCAGCCGAAGCGAACAGATAGACAAAACTTTCAGGATAGGCGGCACAGGCGTCGAAAAATAATGGTATTGGTGATGCCGCAACAGTAAAATTGTCGGTTCTTGCAAGCACCAATTTGCTGAATTGCCCGTTGCTCACAGCCTTGTGAAATGCTTTGAATGTGCTTGAATATGAGTCTGATATATTTTTGCTGCGTTTCCCTTCGGTAGACAATCCGATATGGTTCCCAATCTCAAATTCGGTTTGTTCGGCATTGTCAATGACGATAACCGGCCATGTTCCAGTTTTAAATGGTGCAAAAACAAACCCTTGCTTAATTTGCTCTAAATCAGAAATATTTTGCAATTTAAGCGTTTGTTTTGCTCTAATCGCATGCATCACAGATTGGCTTGGCGTGCGATACAAGACAAAATTGTTGTATCCCAGAATCCAATCTTCAATTTGGCTTTCGTCCATAGTCGTGCAATTTTCCGGCGGCGAATTTATTGCGTGTTTCTCAAAAAACGCTGATAATATTGAAATCTTTGGCATAAACTGGCATTGTTTTTTTTAAATCTCAATGCCCAGAATGGCTTTTTCTGTGATAATGTGCGGATCATTAATATTTTACATCGATGTAGGTTGCATAATGGACAGGCATGGTGCACGGCTTTAGTGTGGGCGTCGATGTTTTGAAACTAAAAAGTAAGGCTTTTGTCGTAAAAAACGCATATTTGCAATTGGACGGAACGATTGCCTGTCCGTTTGTAAATTATTATGCAACACACAATTACTGTCGATAGCAAAATCACTTTGCGCCCAACGCAGATGAGCGATGCGCCGCAGATTTTCGACGCGTTCAGCACGCAGGGCAACTATCTGCGCCAGTGGCTGCCCATTGCCGCCGATTTCAACACGCTCGACGACGTGTGCGACTACATTGAGAACTGCGACTGCGAAGGAATCAACAGTTATTCAATAGTTTACAATGGACAGTTTGCGGGACACATCGCCATTAAACACGTCAGTTACCTGTGCCACATTGCAGAGTTGGGCTATTGGCTGACGAAATCGCTGCAAGGACGTGGCATTATGACACGAAGCATACAAGCGTTTGTCAGTCAGATTTTTACAAAGACCACCGTGAACCGATTGGTAATCAAGTGCGCCGTGGGCAACGAACGCAGCCGACAGATACCTGTCCGTTTGAATTTCAAACTCGAAGGCATTGAGCGCGATGGTGAAATGTCGGCCGACGGCCACTACAACGACCTTGAAGTGTTCAGCCTTCTGAAAAGCGAATATGAACAATCAGTTAATCAAAAATCATAAGTCAAAAGTTAATAAATCAATAAATTATGGAATGCGAGATAAGTAATTTGAATCTGACCGTCAAAATTGAGCAGACGGGCGCCGAATTGAGTTCTATTGTGTCGAAGGCAAGCGGCCGCGAGTTTTTGTGGAACGCCGACCCGTCGGTTTGGGGCAGCAGCGCGCCTGTGCTTTTCCCCATTGTGGGCGGATTGAAGAACGGCCAATCGAGCCATAACGGCGTGACTTTCAGTATGCCGCGTCACGGAATCGTGCGCCACAACACTAATATCCACGTCATTGAGCAGGAACACGACCGCATAACTTTCCGCCTGACGGCCGACGAGCGCACGCTGGAACATTATCCGTTCCGCTTCACGTTCGACATCAACTTCCGCGTGAAGGACAACAGCGTGATTATCACGCATATAATTAAGAATACCGACAATCAGGATATGTATTTTTCGGTTGGCGCGCACCCTGCGTTCAACTGCCCGATTAACGCTGGCGAGAGTTACAGCGACTGCTACCTTGAGTTCAGCGAGCGCGAGACGCTCTCGACAAGCCCGCTCACCCCTGACGGACTGGTGAAGAACGAGAGCATTCCAGTGCTGAAAGACAGCAACATACTGCCGCTGACCGACCATTTGTTCGACAACGACGCGCTCATCTTCCGCAACCTGAAATCGCGTTGCGTGACGCTGCGCAGCCACAAGTCGGACACTGCCGTGGCCGTTGAGTTCCCCGATTTTAACTATCTGGGAATCTGGGCGAAACCGCAGGCGCCGTTCGTCTGCATTGAGCCGTGGCTGGGCGTTGCCGACAGCGTTGACAGCGACGGCCTGATTGAGCACAAGGAAGCCATCATCAAACTGCCCGCAGGCGAAAAGTTTGAAGCGAAGTATTCGGTTAAAATTATTGAATAACAATAAGTTACTTTATACGGGCAATAAACGACAAAAGGTTGAGACTCTTGCTACAGAGTTTTCAACCTTTTGTTTTTTAATGGTTTAGGAGATTACCTTTACACTGCGGAAATAATTAATCGGAATTAACCAAAATCAGGAGCCCCTTTTGTTGATTTTATCCCACGCAATCGCCACCCCGCACCCGCACAAATCCCCACTAATTGGGATTGCCCGATAAGTGTTTTCGGCTGATTTTTGTTGCACCGAAAAACGTACAGCGTTCAGCGATGCAAACCAAAAAGGACGATATTGAGCAGCAGATTGCAAAGGCGGCAAAGGCGATTTTCCTGAAAAAGGGCTTCGCGCAGACGTCGATGCGCGAGATTGCCGAAAAGGCGGGCGTGGGGTTGAGCAACATTTACAACTATTATGCTGGCAAAGACGACCTTTTCCGCGCCATTGTGGCGCCGCTCACGGGCGAGTTCAAGCGCCTTCTGCAAACCTACCACAACCCGCTGCAAATTGACATAACAAAGCAGTGGATGCCCGAAATGACCGAGAAAACTGCCGCCGAATACAATCAGATTATGTTGAAATACAGAGACTTGCTTACGCTGCTGCTGTTCAAGTCGGCGGGCTCGTCGCTGGCGCGGTTCAAAGAAGATTTCACCGACGAGGCTACAGGCCTGATGCTCAACTATATGGACGCGATGAAGCAACGCTATCCCGCACTGAAATGGGACTTCTCGCCGTTCTTCATTCACATAAACACCGTGCAGATGTTCGCCGTGCTCGAGGAAATCATTATGCACAAAGTAAAACCCGACGAGGCCGAACGGATTTTTCTGGAATACGTCGATTACCACAACAACGGCTGGAAACAGTTGATTTACAACGGTTAAATCCTTGCAGTTGCCATAAAAATCTCAAAACTGCGGAACTTTTCAGGCAGTTTTTTGAGATTTCTGCGGAACTTTTACCGCAATTTTTCAAGAAAACTGCTACAAGTTTCAGGCAATTTTTCCGCTGATGTCTGCCGCCGATTTTCTGACACAATTGGATTCGTAATCAACGATAATATTCTCCTGCGCAAATCTGTTTAATCAGTTCAATCTGCGTTCTAACAAAAATCCTATTCGGAAAACAAAAACCGTTATCTTGCGACATAAAATAATTGTTGGCAAACGCATTTTATAATTCCGTATGGAAAACAACGATTCTATAATTCAAGTCAGTCAGGCGGTACAGGTAATCAAAACTGCCATTCTGCATAGTCAGTTGCGCGCATTAAAGGCAGTAAATCAAGAGCAATTGGCATTGTATTATGGCATAGGCCGTTATGTCTCACAGAACACCCGCAAAAAGAATTGGGGCAAGGGCGTGATTGATGCTATTTCGGAACAACTGCGCAAGGAATTGCCAGGTTTGCGAGGTTTTTCGGCACCTTCTTTGCGGAAAATGAGAACATTTTACGAAGAATGGATGTCGATTGCCGACAATTAGTTCGTTGAAACGAACAAATTGGAAAATTCGGCAGTCGTAACTGACGAAATGAAATTTGATAAGGCAAATTCGTTCGTTCAAACGAACGAATTACCACCCGTGAAATTCAAAATGGATTCTGATTTCCCGATAACAGCCTTTATGAGCATCGGGTTTTCACATCATTACGCAATTATCAGCAAGGTAAAAGACATTGAGCAACGCAAGTTCTATATTCAGTTCGTTGCCGACACAAAAATCAAGGTGGAAGATTTGGAAGATGCTATTGCCCACAATCTTTATGGACGTCGCGGACAGTTGCCGAACAATTTTATGAAGGCGCTTCCTGATAAAATTCAGGCTTTCAGAGCCATTTCAATGTTCAAAGACGAATATCTGTTGGATTTCATAAACACAGAAGAATTGTTCGTTCGTGACAAAGACAGGGACGAACGAGTTGTGGAACAGGCTATTATCCAAAACGTGAAGGATTTTATAATGACATTTGGCAAGGATTTCACTTTTGTCGGCAATCAATATCATTTAGAGAAATTTGGCGTGGAACAGTTTCCTGATTTGCTGTTCTTCAACCGCGAACTATCCGCTTTGGTATGCGTCGAACTCAAAAACGGGCCTTTCAAAACCGCTTATTTAGGTCAGTTGGCGGGCTATTTGCGCATACTTGACGATGAGGTGAAAAAGCCCAACGAGAATCCGTCAATCGGCATAATTCTATGTCACAACGCAAACAAGAAATATGTTGAATATGTGATTCAGGACTATGATAAGCCAATGGGTGTGGCCACCTACAAAACCACCACTGATATGGATGAAAAACTGCAAAAACTTCTTCCGCCAGTGGAAGAATTGGAAAAACTATTGTAGAAAACTGAAAGCAAAAACATCCCTATTTAAATAATTCGTTGAAAATCAAGCTTTTGTGGTCTGTGCAAAAAACTGTATTCCAATCCCCCCAACTTGCCACATTCTGCACTGCAAATCCCAACTAATGGGGATTGCCCAATTCCGTTTTACGGCTGATTTTTGCAGCGTTTAAAAACGTACAGCGTTCAGTTTAATGGCAAAACAAATACACCATAGTTTGATTTTAAATAGTCAGGAAAGGGGGCTCGGAAACGGGTCCCTTTTTTTTGTGAACAATTCTGAATGTTGTTCGTTTTTCGGCGGCGAAAATTCCGTAATAACGCGCCGCGTGCGTCAGAAAACAATTATCAGAACACAGATGACGCAGATAAAACAGATTTTCGCAGATTTTATTGATAATAAATATGTTAAAGGGTTTTCTAACCGATTCAACCCGATTTTATCCGATATGTTTTTCGGTTCGAATCGGCAAAAAACGGTAAGAGAAAAAACTCAACCTTCTCAACTCTAAACTTCTAAACATTAAATAAATACAATTATGAACATTGAAAAAATCAATTCACGGTTCCGCGCTCTGACAGAGTGGAACCTGCGCCACCGCCTGATGACGGTGCTGGCATTTGTCGCAATCTTTGTGTTGTCGGCAATGGGACTTAAACGAATCTATTTCGAGACGTCGTGGGACAGTTATTTTGTTGAGGGCGACCCGATGCTCGAGAAAACCGACGAGTTCAAGGCCATTTTCGGCAACGACTACTACGTGGCCGTGCTGGTGCAGAACGACGGCGGACTGTTCACCAAACAGAATCTGGAACTCATTCGCGAGTTGAGCAACAACCTGATGGACAGCCTGTCGTATTCCGAGAAAATCACGTCGCTCACCGACCTTGAGTTTATGGTTGGCACCGACGACGGTATGGAACTGGGGCAGATTGTGCCCGATGTGATTCCCGACGACGCCGAGGGCCTGGCCGCCATTAAGCGGGCCGCCTACTCGAAGCCTGAACTGGCGCAGCGCCTAATCTCGAAAGACGGCACAATGTCGTGGATTATGGTGAAGTTGCGTCCGTTCCCCGAAGACTCGGTGTGGAAGGCCGAAACCAACGAGGCGCCCGACCTGATGACTGGCCGCGAGGCGAAGGAAATCTGCTCGCAGCCCAAGTACGCAAGCCTGCACCCGCACGCGTCGGGAATGCCGTATATGTCGTACGAGAAGAACGAGTATATGCACGGCCAAATGGCGATGATGCTGGTTATTGTGCTGATTATCGGCATTATAATAATGACCGTGGTCACTCGCTCGCTGCGCGGAATTCTGATGCCAATCGCCACCACCATAATGAGCATTCTGATGGCTTTCGGCTGGATTGGCTGGACGGGGCTCTACATTGACTCGGCCGCCACGCTGTCGGTTGTGGTGCTGTGCTTTGCCATTTCAATCGCCTACAACATTCACATTTACAACTATTTCCGTACGCAGTTGGTTCAGCACGGCGACCGCTTGCGGGCCATTACCGAGGCTGTGACCGAGACGGGCTGGCCTGTGATGTTCTCTGGAATCACCACCATTGCGGCAATGCTCTCGTTTGTGGCGATGAAGATTGTGCCGATGAAGGCCATTGGCATAAACTCGTCGCTGTGCATTGTGTCGGTGGTGCTTACCTGTCTGATTTTCACACCGATAATCTACTCGTTCGGACGAAAGAACATTCGCCTGCGTAAGTCGTTTGTGAACACCATTGAGGGCCGCGCCGACGCCTGGTTCCAACGTCTGGGCGAGTGGGTTCTGTCGCACAGCCGAAAGATAATGATTGTTTCGTGCGTGCTGGCAATCGTTTGTGCGTCAGCCGTTTATCGCATTCAGCCCGCTTTCGATGTTGAGAAGACAATGGGCCGTCAGGTGCCGTATGTCGATGAGTTGCTGAAAGTTAGCGAGTCGGAAATCGGCTCAATGTACTCGTACGACCTGCTTGTGGCGCTGCCCAACGCCGACGAGGCCAAACAGCCCGAAACGCTGCGCAAACTCGAACTGCTTGAGAAACGTGTTGAAACATACGGACTTACAAAGCGCCATTACTCAATTCTGCCAATTCTGAAGGATATGAACCGCACGCTGAACGAGAACAATCAGGCCTTCTACCGCATTCCCGAAAGCAGCGACGCGGTGGCGCAACTGCTCTTGCTCTACGAGAACGCGGGCGGCTCGGAAACCAACTATTGGATTGATTATGAATACAGTAAGTTGCGTCTTCAGGTGGAAATCACAAAATACAACTCGGCAGAGGTTGAGGACGATATGAACGACCTTGAGGCCTACGCCGCGCAATTGTTCCCCGATGCGGTTATCTCAACCGTGGGCAACCTGCCGCAATTCACTGTAATGCAGCAATATCTGGTTCGCGGGCAGATGTGGTCGCTGCTCATTTCGGTGCTCATTGTGGGCCTGCTGCTGATGCTGGCCTTCGGCAACGTGAAACTGGGCCTTGTGGGAATGATTCCGAACCTTGCGCCAATCATTTTTGTGGGCGGCGTGATGGGCTGGTTCGGCTATTCGCTCGATATGGTCACAGCCATTGTAATCCCGATGGTGCTTGGCCTGGCCGTCGATGACACCATTCACGTTGTCAACCACGCGCACCTTGAGTTCGACCGCCGAGCCAACTATCGGCACGCCATTTTGCGCACTTTCCGTGTGATTGGCGTTGCGGTGGTGATGTCGACGGTGATTGTCACCGCCACCTTCCTGGGCTTCCTGTCGTCAACCGCCAACAACTTCCGCGACCTTGGCATTCTGGCCGCCGCGGGCCTTGTGGCCGCCCTGTTCGCCGACCTTTTCATTTCGCCAATCGTGATGCGGCGCTTCAAAGTTTTCGGCGAAGAGAAAGAATAGGCTTGAATAAAAAAGAACACAGATGACGCAGATTAAACAGATTCACACAGATTTTACTAATAATCAAGACAATAAATCATAAATAATCGATTGTAAAAAAAACTCTAACCGATTCAATCCGATTTTATCCGATAACCTATTCGGTTTGAATCTGATAAAATCGGTTAGAGAAAAAATCGTGAGAAAATCGAAAAGGTTTAAAGTTATAAGTTATTGAAGTTTAATAAGTTTAAATGTGTAGGGACGCACTGCGTGCGTCCGAATAAAAAAAGAACACAGATGACGCAGATAACACAGATTAAACAAATCCGAAGTCAAAAAATCTGCGAAAATCCTTTCAATCTGCGTTATCTGCGTTCAAAAAATCGAAAATCAACAATAAAAAATCAGTAATAAGATGAAAAAGTTAACACTTCTGGCTGGCGCGATGTTTGCTGCGTCAACCATTATGGCACAGGCTCTTACTGGCCGCGAGATTGCCGAAAAAGTCCACAACCGCCCCGACGGCGACACCCGCTACTGCGAGATGAGCCTGACGCTCGTCAACAAGAACGGCAGCAAGCGCGTCCGCGAACTCAAATCGTTTGCCAAAGACTACGGCAAAGACCGCAAAACCATTATGTTCTTCCTTTACCCTGGCGACGTGAAGGGCACGGGCTTCCTGACCTGGGAATACGACCAAATCGACCGCGACGATGACAAGTGGCTCTATCTGCCCGCAATGAAAAAGACGCGCCGAATCAGCGGCTCGTCGTCGAAAACCGACTATTTTATGGGCACCGACTTCACCTACGACGATATGGGCCACCGCAACACCGACGAGGACACTCACACGCTGCTGCGCGAGGAAACCATTGACGGTCAGGCCTGCTGGGTGCTGCAATCGGTGCCCAACACCACGGGCGAAATCTACACTCGGCGCGTTTCGTGGATTCGGAAAGACTGCCTGATTCCCGTCCGCGTTGAGTATTACGACAAACTCGACAAACTGCACCGCCTGCTCGTCTGCACCGATGTGAAACAGATTGACGGATTCTGGACTATCGGCCAAATGAATATGAAAAACGTGCAGACCAACCACGAGACCAATCTGGTTTTCAAGGCCTACAAGTACGACCAACCTGTGAACGATAACATTTTTACAGTCAATCAGTTGGAAAAGGGGCTTTGATTCGGAAGTTGAACAAGTTTAAACGCTTCGCTGTTGAACAAGTTTAAACTATATAACGATTTAAACCTGTTCAACCCGTTCAACCCGTTCAACTTTCAACTAAACATTTAACTATGAAACCAATCCTACTCACACTGTTTTTGCTGCCATTCGCAGTGATGGCGCAAGACGACGATAACGGGCTGAAATTCAAATACAAAGGATTCGCCTACACCTACCACGCCGTTCGCAGCAGCGACCCGTGGAACTATATGTCGAGCCGCACGTGCGCGCGCCTTGAGAGCGGCCTTGAGAAAGGCGCAACAACGGGCTTTGTGTCGCTCAACGCCATTTACAACCCGATTCTCGAAGACGAGACTGGGCTGCACCTGCGCGAAGCCTATCTTGAACATAGTCAAGGCAATTGGGGCATAAAAGCGGGCAAGCAGATTGTCACGTGGGGCGTGGCCGACGGCCTGCAGGTCACCGATATTATCTCGCCGATGGACTACACCGAGTTTCTGGCCGAAGACTACGATGACATTCGCATTCCTGTGAACGCCATTCGACTGAATTACAGCAATATGGCCGTGAAAGCCGAAGCCATTTGGGTGCCCGTGCCCGAGTTTTTCAACCTGCCAACCGACAGCGTCAACCCGTGGGCAATCGCAATGGGCGGAATGTACTGCGCGATGGACGACCGCACACCGTCTAAACGACTTGAAAACAGCGAGTTCGGCGGGCGCGTGTCGGCCTATATGAGCGGTATCGACTTCTCGCTCTGCGTCCTGCGCACGTGGAACAAGATGCCCGCCTTCCAACTCACGGGCTTCAACCCCGACGGCACGCTTGCGGTTGCCGCCCACCACCACCGAATGACGATGGTTGGCGCCGATGCGTCGGCTTCGGTGGGCAAGTTTGTGGTCCGCGCCGAAGTGGCTGGCTATTTCAACCAACAGTTGTCGTTCATTGGCTATAGGTCGGCGCCGATGCTTCGTAATCAAGCACTTGCGCTTATCGGAATCGACTGGTATCCTGGCAACGACTGGACTCTAATGGCGCAATACTGCCACACCTACACCGACGGTGGCACCGCCTTGCTGGGCTGCTATCGCAACGCGGGAATGGCAACGGCCAATATCAGTAAAGCCTTGTTGCGCAACACTTTGAAGTTGTCGGCATACGGCCGCTTCGACTGCGCCAACAACGGTGCGTTCTTCATTCGCTTCAACGCCGACTACAACCTGACCGACGAAATCTCGCTCACCGCTGGCTACGACTGGTTCCGCGCCGACGCTGGAATGTTCGCGATGTATAAGGACAATTCCGAGATTTTTGTTAAGGCGAAGTTTAGTTTTTAGACGATGGACAACAGACTTCTGACAACGGACAACAGATTTGGAACTCAGATTTTTATCGCTAACCGATTCAACCCGATTTTATCCGATATGTTTTTCGGTTCGAATCGGCAATAATCGGTTAGAGAATAATATTTTGCAGACTATCACTAATTTACATTTAACAATAACTTTTTAAATTTCAAGAAAATGAAACCAATTTTTAAAATTTCGTTACTGGCATTCGCCTGGTTATTATCATTCATTGCAGGCGGATTGAGCGGGATTATTCACCCCGCGTGTTATGCGTACGCTGGCGCGGTTGTGCCGCTGCTGCTGGCGCTTGTCTATCTTCCTGCCGCTTCCGCGATGCGGCGTTTTGGCGCGGCCACGGTCCTGAACGGCGTTCTGTTCGTTCTGTTCTTGATTGCGGGCGAAGCCGACACGGCGTTCGTCGTTGGCATTATTCTTCTGACGGTCGCAGCCGAAATTATCCGCAACCGCTGCGGCTACAACACCCTGCGCGGCGTCCGCTTGAGTTTCCTGCCGCTGGCCTACTCGTTCTTCGCCTACACCATTCACTGGTGGACCGACACCGAAGGCTCGCTTGCCGCCGCCGTTGAAGAGATGCGCCCTGGCTACGACGCAATGATGAAGCCCGTAATCGATAACACCCCAATGCTGGTTTTCGCCCTTCTGCTGACCATTCCCGTTGCAATCTTCGGAATGCGCCTTGCCGAAAAGTTAGAAAAGAAGCAAGCGGAAGGATTGAAATAAGGCGGGTATTACTGAATATTGGATGCAGCCGTGGGTTCACACCTGCGGCTGTGTTTTTTCACCCCTTCGGGGTTACATAATCCGAAGCGAACAACATTTTGTGTGGTTGATAGAAATTGCAAATTTATTTATCTTACCGAAACTTATAAGTTGCATTTTTCAAAATAATTGATTATTTATGCGGCGTAATTTTTATTTGGCGCAGTTATGACATTCGACAAAGTGATTGAGGACGGACGTTTGTGGGCGGTACGTTATGACAACGACAGTGACAATGCGCTTCGGAGAGTGATGTTGCAATGGAGCGATGCTGGCTGGCTCGCCGATTTCTTCACCCAAAATTTCGACGACCTGCTTTCATATTTCAGAATCACGAACATTGAAGATGCAATCTATCAAACAATGGAAGACCGCGATGATTTGGCTTGCATCATAATGGATATTTCGCCCGATGCCGACCTTGACCAATTCTTTCGTCCGCTTGACAACAACAGCGCAGGCGAAATATTGCTCGAAAAGGATAAAGGCCGTCCGCACCGCAGAAGTTGGCTTCGACTGTATGCCATAAAACTTAAAGCGGGAATTTACATCATCACTGGCGGCGCCATCAAACTGACACGGACAATGCAAGAGCGGCAGCACACTTTGCAGGAGTTGGAAAAGATGGAAAAAGTCAGAAATTTTCTGCTTAACGAAGGAGTATTCGACGAGGATAGTTTTCAGGATTATCAAAAAGAAATTGAACTATGACACAACAAGAAGCAATCGACCGTTTGAGCCGTTATCAGTCATCAACGCCATCAGTGTGGCGAGAGGAGGAAGAACGGCGCCGCAGTGCCAAAGCAAAGGGCTGGCTTCAATATTCGCGGCGCATAGCCATTAAAATTGCGCTGGAAATGAAGCGGCAAAACCTTTCGCGTCAGGATGTTGCACAGCGTATGGTGTGCTCGCCGCAATACGTGTCGCGTCTGCTAAAAGGCGAGGAAAACCTATCGCTTGAAACTATCTGCAAACTTGAAGATGCGCTGAATGTGCCCATCTTGCAGTACGAGTTTGCGTAAAAACATTCTGCCATCCGCCGAAGCCACCGCCAATCCACACAAACAGGTATTGGCACACTGCACATTTGCAACCTTGATTGCAGAATCGGCGCCATATTTATTCCCATAAAATTGTCAGCCAACCACGCTACAAATCCCCACAAATTGGGATTGACCGATACGTGTTTTCAGTTGATTTTTGCAGTGTTTAAAAACGTACAGCGTTCACTTAAAATGTACAGACAAACAAGCCGTATTTTGAATTAAAGTTAGGGAAAAGGGACTCGGAAACGGGTCCTTTTTTTTTGAGAACAAATTTGACTTCTGTTCATTTTTGAAAACGTAACAAATTAAAAATTAAGTATATGGATAACAAAACAAAAAAGCGACCGAACCTGCTCACGCTGATGGACAACGCAGGTCGGTTCAAGTATTTCACCGTTGGGGCCATTGTGCTGTCGGCGGCGAG